>Ga0315286_10008036_pt1 | contig 10358 bp, 11 predicted proteins | sample YL17G10_0_MG_FD_205038 | JGI IMG/M metagenome (GOLD analysis project Ga0315286, IMG submission 205038) | Sediment microbial communities from Yellowstone Lake, YNP, Wyoming, USA - YL17G10_0 | ecosystem: Environmental > Aquatic > Freshwater > Lake > Sediment | place: USA: Wyoming | collected...
TGTCCGTCTCCGAGCAGAAGGTGCGGCCCTTCGCGATCATCTTCTTCTTGAGCGTCCGGTGGTTCTCCACGATCCCGTTGTGGATGACGGCGACGCGGCCCGCCAGGTGCGGGTGCGCGTTTTCGTCGGAGGGGCGTCCGTGGGTGGCCCACCGCGTGTGCCCCACACCGCACGTCCCGGAAACCGGCTCGTTCGCGATTCGCTCCGTCAGGCGGGAGATCTTCCCCTGGGACTTGCGGACGGCGATTCCCCCGCCGGTCTGGATCGCGACCCCCGCCGAATCGTACCCGCGGTACTCCAGCCGCCGCAGGCCGTCCACCAGGATCTCCACGCAGGAGTTGGGGCCGGTGTAGCCGACGATGCCGCACATGTCACTTTTTCTCCTTCTTCACGACGGGGACGGACAACCCCGCTTTTTTTAGAAGCTCCGGCCGCTTGCGGGCGACCCACCCCTCGATCACCTTCTGCTCCGCGCGGCACAGCGCCAACGCGTAGGGGGGGACGTTCTTCGTGATCGTCGACCCGGCGCCGATCAGGGCCCCCTTGCCCACCGTGACCGGCGCGACCAGCATCGTGTCGCTCCCGACGAAGACCCCGTCCCCGATCACCGTGGGGTGCTTGTGGATCCCGTCGTAGTTGCAGGTGATCGTCCCCGCGCCCACGTTGACCTTCTTCCCGATGGTGGCGTCCCCGAGATAGGACAGGTGGTTCGCCTTGGACCCCTTGCCGATCCGGCTCTTCTTCACCTCGACGAAGTTCCCGATGTGCGCCCCCTCCCCGATGTCGGCCTCCGGCCGCAAGTGGGAGAACGGGCCAAGAATAGCCCCTTTTCTCACCGTGGACCTCGAGATCACGGTATACGGTTTCAACTCGACCCCGTCCGAGATGACGCTGCCGTCCACCACGCACCCGGTCTGGATCCGCACTCCCCGGCCGACCCGTGTCGCGCCGAGGAGGGTCACTCCCGGATCGATGACCGTGTCCTGCCCAACGGACACTTCCGTCTCGATGTACGTTCGCCGCGGGTCCACCAAGGTGACGCCGGACGCCATCAGTTCATCGAGCTTCCTCTCCAGGAGGATCCGCGTCGCCTCCGCCAGCTCCCGCCGGGAGTTGATCCCCCGCACTTCGTCCGGCTCCACCGCCACGACCGGGACCACGCGCTTCCCTTCGGCCAGCGCTTCGAGGATAATGTCCGTCAGGTAATACTCCCGCTGGGCGTTCACGTCGGAGAGGCGCGGCAACGCCCGCTCGAGGAAGACCCGGTCGAAGGCGTACGTCCCCGAGTTCACTTCCCGAACCTTGCGGAGCACGGCATTCGCGTCTTTCTCCTCCACGATCCTGGCGACCGATCCGTCATCGCCCCGAACGATCCGGCCGTACCCGGTCGGGTCATCGAGAACGCCCGTCAGCACCGATGCCGGGGCCCCCTGCCGGCGGCGGGCCGCAAGGAGCGCGCGAATCGTCGCGAGCCGGAGGAGCGGCGCGTCCCCGCAAAGCACCACGACTTCCTTCGCCCCCGCGGAAAGTTCGGCCAGGCCGCACCGGGCCGCGTCCCCCGTTCCGAACTGGCTCTCCTGGATCGCCACCTTCCCGCCGAACGCCTCCACGACGGGGAGAACCTTGTCCCGGCCGTACCCGAGGACAAAAACCATCTCGCGGATCCCCGCGGCGCGCGCCGCCTGCGCGACGTGCCATACCACCGGTTTCCCGAGGACGAGGTGGGCCACTTTGGGGAGGGAGGACTTCATTCGCCTGCCTTGCCCCGCCGCCAGGATGATCGCCGAAATCCCTTTCATGAACTCCCCCTTCCCTTCGATGCTAAAATGAAGCGCGAAAACGGCCGACAGGAGACCAGTCTACAAGGTTTCTCCGGGGGGGGAAAGGGAACGAACGTGGCGGACGAATCGAAGGAGATGCTGGACCGGCTGGAGCTGGACCTCGTCGCCCTCAAGCACGAGTACGACCTCTTCCTCAACGGGAAGCGGCGCGCCGAGCCGATGAAGGAACGAAAGGAACTGGAGACGAAGCTCCTGGTCGGAAGCCGCCGGACGATCGTCGGGAACGCGGACCAGCTCCGGTTCAACAACCTCTCGGGCCGGTATTGGACCTACGCCAACCTCTGGACGCGGACGGTGCGGGACCTCGAGGAAGGACGGATGCACCGCGACTCCGGGGGGAACGTCAGGCGGACGTCGGGGGAACGGAGGGAACCGGTGGACCGGGAGCACCTCGACCGGGCGGCGGAAGCGCTGCTGGAAGCCCGGCGTTCGTGCGGTCTGGCCGGCGACCCGTCGGACATCCCGTCGCTCCGGGAGACGCTCTACGCGCGGGCGCTGGAGATCTCGGCGTCCGCCGGGGGAAAGAAGGTGGAGTTCCTCGTGAGCGTGGAGGAGGGAAAACCGAAGGTGAAGGCGGTGTTGCGCTAGCCGGGAGGACTATTCCCCGCCGCCCGCCGCCATCCGTACCAGCGCGCGCTGCAGGGCCGCGTACGCCTTCGCGTACGTTTTATCGTCCAGCGACAACTCTTTCAGGGAGGCCTCGGCGCGGTCCCTGGCGCGCTGTGCGCGCTCCAGATCGATCTCGTCGGCACGCTCGGCCGTGTCGACCAGCACCACGACCCGGTCCGGCGTTACCTCGGCGAACCCCCCGCCCAACGCGACCCTGTTCATCGCGCTCCCCTTCCGGTACCGCAGCATCCCGACGTTCAGGATCGCCAGGAACTGGGTGTGCTCCGGGAGCACCCCGAACTCGCCCTCGTAGCCGGGGAGGACGACCTCGTCGACCTCCTCCGAGAGGAGGAGGCGTTCGGGGGTGACCAGTTCCAGCCGGATCGTCGATGCCATCGCGTCGTTCTCCCGCTACACCATAGCCAGCAGTTTCTTCCCCTTCTCGATCGCCTCCTCGATGGTGCCGACCATGTAGAACGCCTGCTCCGGCAGCTCGTCGTGCTTGCCGTCGACGATCTCCTTGAACGACCGGATCGTTTCCTCGAGGCGCACGTACTTGCCCGGCATGCCGGTGAACTGCTCGGCGACGAAGAACGGCTGCGACAGGAACCGCTGGATCTTCCGCGCCCGGGCGACCAGGATCTTGTCGTCCTCGGAAAGCTCGTCCATCCCCAGGATCGCGATGATGTCCTGCAGGTCCTTGTACTTCTGGAGGACCTTCTGCACCGAGCGGGCGACCGCGTAGTGATCCTCCCCGAGGACCAGCGGCGAGAGGATCCGCGAGGTCGAGTCGAGGGGATCCACCGCGGGGTAGATCCCGAGCTCGGCGATCTGGCGGGAAAGGACGGTGGTGGCGTCCAGGTGCGAGAAGGCGGTCGCCGGCGCCGGGTCGGTCAAGTCGTCGGCGGGGACGTAGATCGCCTGGATCGAGGTGATCGAGCCTTTCTTCGTCGAGGTGATCCGTTCCTGCAGTTCCCCCATCTCGGTGGACAGCGTCGGCTGGTAGCCGACCGCCGAGGGGATGCGGCCCAGGAGGGCCGACACTTCGGAGCCCGCCTGGGTGAACCGGAAGATGTTGTCGATGAACAGGAGGACGTCCTGCCCCTCTTCGTCGCGAAAATATTCCGCCGCGGTCAAGGCGGAGAGCCCGACGCGGGCGCGGGCGCCCGGCGGCTCGTTCATCTGGCCGAACACCAGGCACGCCTTCTCGAGGACCTTCGACTGCTTCATCTCGAGCCAGAGGTCGTTTCCCTCGCGGGTGCGCTCGCCGACGCCGCCGAACACGGAGTAGCCGCCGTGCTCCTTGGCGATGTTGTGGATCATCTCCATGATGATGACGGTCTTGCCCACGCCGGCGCCGCCGAACAGGCCGACCTTGCCGCCCTTCGAGTAGGGGGCGAGGAGGTCGACGACCTTGAGCCCCGTCTCGAGGATCTCGACCTTGGTGGACTGCTCGTCGAAGGAGGGTGCGGGGCGGTGGATCGGGTAGCGGATCTTCGTCGTGATCGGGCCGCCCTCGTCGACCGGCTCGCCGATCACGTTCATGATCCGGCCCAGGGTCTCGGGACCGACGGGGATCATGATGGAATCGCCCGTGTCGATCGCCTCCATGCCGCGGACCAGTCCGTCGGTCGAGTCCATCGCGACGCAGCGGACGACGTTGTCGCCCAGGTGCAGGGCGACCTCGACGACGAGGTTCCCCACCTTGTCGCTGATGCTCGGGTTGGAGATCCGGATCGCGTTGAAGAGCGGCGGCAGCTGCTCGGCCTCGAACCGGACGTCGACCACGGGCCCGATGACCTGCACGACCTTTCCCTTGTTCATGATCTCCCTTAGCCTCCTTTTATCCCTTGAGCGCCTCGGCGCCGCTGACGATCTCTATGAGTTCGGTGGTGATCGTCGCCTGCCGTGCGCGGTTCATCTTCAGCGTGAGACGCGAAATCATATCGACCGAGTTCTTCGTCGCCGAATCCATCGCCGTCATCCGGGCGCCGTGCTCCCCCGCCACCGATTCGAGGAGGACGCGCAAGATCTGCGTCTGCACGTACTTCGGGAGCAGCGTCGCCAGGATCTCTTCCCGGGAAGGCTCGTACAGGTAGTCGATATCGTCCCCGCCGGTCTTCCCGGACGACTCCAGCGCGATGGGGAACATCTTCTCGAATCGGACGATCTGGGAGATGGCCGACCGGAATTCGTTGAAGGCGATCTGTACCTCGTCGAACTCACCGGCGAGGAACCCCCCGATCAGGTCGTTCGCGATCGTCTCCGCGTGGTGGCGCGAAACCGCCCCGAGGACCCCGAGGTACTCCTTGCGGATCGGGATCTCGCGGCGCCGGAAGAAGTCGCGCCCCTTGCGGCCGACCACGAACAGGGCGATCTCCTCATACGCGCCCCGGTGTTCGTTGAGGAACCGGTACACGGCGCGGGAGAGCCCCGCATTGAAGCTTCCGCACAGGCCGCGATCGGAGGTGACCACCAGCAGGGCGAGCTTTTTCGCCTCCCGTGCCGTCAGCAGGGGGTGCGCGTCGGACCCCGCCCGGCCGGCGACCGCCTGGACCACCTCGCGCATCTTGCGGGCGTAGGGCCGCGCGGCGTTGATGCCGTCCTGGGCGCGCCGCAGCTTCGCGGCGGAGACCATCTTCATCGCCCGGGTGATCTGCTGGGTGCTTTTTACGCTGCTGATCCGCTTCCGGATCGCGCGGAGGTTCGCCATGGGCTATTCTTCCTTGAACATCCCTTTGAACTCTTCCAGCGCCGCCGAAAGCTTCGCCTTGATCTCGTCGTTGATCTGTTTCTTCTCCCCGATCTCGGTGAGGAGCGCCCCGTGCCTGTCCTTCATGAAGGAGAAAAGCTCCGTCTCGAACCTCGCGAGGGAGCCGATCTCGCACCCGTCGGCGAACCCGTTCGTCGCGGCGAAGATCGTCACGACCTGCTGCTCGACCGTCTGCGGCTGGTACTGGGCCTGCTTGAGGACCTCGGTCAGCCGCGCGCCGCGGGCGAGCTGCAGCTGGGTGGTCTTGTCGAGGTCGGAGCCGAACTGGGCGAAGGCGGCCATCTCGCGGTATTGCGCCAGCTCGAGGCGCAGGCGTCCGGCGACCTGCTTCATCGCCTTGATCTGCGCGTTGCCGCCGACGCGGGAGACCGACAAGCCGACGTTCACCGCGGGGCGGACGCCGGAGTAGAACAGGTCGGCTTCGAGGTAGATCTGGCCGTCGGTGATGGAGATGACGTTCGTCGGGATGTAGGCGGCGACGTCGCCGGCCTGCGTCTCGATGATCGGCAGCGCCGTCAGCGAGCCGCCGCCCTCGGCGTCGGAGAGCTTTGCCGCGCGCTCCAGGAGCCGGGAGTGGAGGTAGAAGACGTCCCCGGGGTACGCCTCGCGTCCCGGCGGGCGGCGCAGCAGCAGGGAGAGCTGGCGGTACGACACGGCGTGCTTGGAGAGGTCGTCGTAGATGCAAAGGGCGTGGCGGCCGGAGTCGCGGAAGAACTCGCCGATCGTGCATCCGGTGTAGGGAGCCTGGAACTGCAGCGGCGCGGACTCGGAGGCGGTGGCCGCGACGACGATCGTGTATTCCATCGCGCCGTACTGTCGCAGCTTCTCGACCACCTGCGCCACCGTCGACCGCTTCTGGCCGATGGCGACGTAGATGCAGACGACCCCGGCGCCCTTCTGGTTGATGATCGTGTCGATGGCCACCGCGGTCTTCCCGGTCTGGCGGTCGCCGATGATCAGCTCGCGCTGCCCGCGACCGATGGGGATCATCGCGTCGATGGCCTTGATGCCGGTCTGGAGCGGCTCCTTCACGGGCTGCCGCTTGACGATGCCGGGCGCCTTGATCTCGACGCGCCGGAAATCCTTCGTTTCGATCGGGCCCAGGCCGTCCACCGGCTGACCGAGGGCGTTGACGACGCGGCCGATCATCGCGTCGCCGCACGGCACCTCGACGATTCGTCCGGTCCGGCGGACCGTGTCCCCTTCCTTGATCATGTGGTCATCGCCGAGGAGGACCACGCCGACGTTGTCCTCCTCGAGGTTGAGCACCATCCCGCGGACGTCGTGGGGGAAATCGAGGAGCTCGCCCGCCATCGCCTTTTCGAGGCCGTGGACGCGGGCGATCCCGTCGCCGACGGAGAGGACGACACCGGTTTCGGCGACGTCGATCCGCTTCTCGTACCCCTTGATCTGGCTTTTCAGGATCTCGGTAATCTCTTCCGCGCGGATGCTCATGGCGGCTGCCTCACCCCTTTTGTAAATTTTCCCGGATCTGCCGGATCTGCGTGCGCACGCTGCCGTCGTACACGGTCGAACCCACCCGGACGACGAGCCCCCCGAGCACCGCGGGATCCACGGTCTCCTCCAGAACGACCGTCTTCCCCGTCCGGCGCTCCAGCATCTCCTTCAACATCTCCTTCTGCGGGGGAGACATCGGCATGGGGACGGAGACCCCGACCCGCTCGATCCCCTCGAGCTCCTCCACCATGCTCCGCAATTCGTCGACGATCGGAAGGAGCACGTTCATCCGCCCCTTGTCGACCAGAAGGGAAAGGAACGATTTCGTGGAGGGGAGAAACCCGGCCCTGGAGAGGACCTGGTCGAGGGCGCTTTGCTTGTCCCGGCGGTTGACGTGCCCGGCCTCGAGCACCTCGCGCAGTCCGGGGGACAGGTCGAGAAGACGGGCGAACTCCTCGACCTCCGAGAGCACCTGGCGGACCTGCCGGTCCTCCTGGCCGATGTCCCGCAGCGCGCGGGCGTACCGCCTTGCGAGGCTTCCGCCGATCAATGGACGCTCCCCTCGATCTTCTCGAGATTCTCACGGACCAGCCGCTCCTGGTCCTCGGGCGACAAGGTCTTGCGGACGAGTTCCTCGGCGGCGCGGGCCGAAAGGAGGGCCGCCTCCCGGCGCAGCTCCTCGCGGGCCTTCTTCACTTCCTGCTCGCCGGTGAACTCCGACTGGGCGCGGATCCGGGAGATCTCGACGGCGGCGGTTTCCTGCAGGCGCCGCGCCTCGGCGGCGGCCTCGACGTCCATCTTCGCGTTCATCCCGGCGATCTCGTCGGCCAGTTTCGCGGTGCGGGTCTCGATGGCGGCCAGCTTCTCCGCCGCATCCGCGCGAGCCTTCGCGGCGTCGTCGATCGCCTTGCGCAGCAGATCGCTTCGCTCCTTGAGAAAGGAGGAGAACGGCTTGCGCAGGAAGTAGACGAGCACCCCGGCGAGGAGGAGGAAGTTGATCGCCTGCTTGATGATCTCCCCCCAGGGGATGTGGACGCCGCCCCCTTGGTGAGCCCCGCCCTCCTCCGCGGCGAACGCGACGGCGGCGACGCACAAGGACGCGGCGAGGGGCGCGACGACGCGCAGCGCTCGGCAGGCGGGGGTTCGCGGGCGGCTCACGCGACCGGCCTCCCGAGGACTTTCCGGGCGATCTCCGTGGAGAGCTGCGACACCTGGGCGCGCAGGAGCGCGGCGGCCGATTCCTTCTCGGCGGCGATCCGGCCCTTCAGCGCCTCGACCTTCCGGTTCGTCTCCTCGACGACGGCTTCGATCTGCCTGCGGCCTGCACGGGAAGTCTCTTCCATGACCCGACGCTTCCGGGCGAGCGCCTCGGCCGCGCCCTTGCGGAGCGCCTCGTCGTATCCACGGGCCTTTTCATCGGCCTCGGCCAGCAGGCGCCGGGATTCCTCGATCGGCTTCACCGAGAGGTTCTCCCGCTCCTCGAACGTGCGGAGGATCGGACGGATGAGGAGGGTGGAAAGCAGGAACGCAAGGACGATCACCAGGCCCAGTTGGAGCAGGGCGAGCTGGGAGATCTCCAACGTCTCGAAAATCTTGCTCACAAGTTCCATGAAACCGGCACTCCCCCGAGGGCGGACTGGTCTACGGAAGGGCATCTACCAGAGAAGCGCAAAATTGATACCACGCCCGCCGCGGAACTGTCAAGGGCTTCCTGACGGTCGCTAATGAGAAGGGCGCCGGAGAAACACCGGCGCCCTTCCCTGGAACCGTGCTGCCCGGGAAACTACTTCTTGGGCGCTTCAGCCGGAGCCATAGGTGCTGCAGGCGCGGCGGGCGCGGCCTTAGCCGCGTTGTCGGCAGGCGCGGCGGCCGGAGCCGGAGGCGGCGGCGGAGGCGGCGGCTCTTTTTTCTCCGCACAAGCGGAGAGGCCGATCGTCGCGGCCAGCATCAGCACGAACAACATCACCAGATACTTGCGCATTGGTCCTCACTCCTTTCCATCGGAATTTATCCGTATTCGCGGATAATGCAACGGTAGTGTATGACGCGCAATATAGCATAGGGAAATCGGGTTGCAATACTTTTTTTTGGTCAGCGGCCCCTGAACAGAACGTCGCAGAGACGATCGAGCTCCTCCGGCGAGAAGTAGGAGATCTCGACGCGTCCCTTCTTCAACGTACCGCGCAGCCGCACCCGCGTGCCCCCGCGGCGGGAGAGTTCCTCCTCGAGGCTTTTCCGGTGCGCATCCGGCGGGGCTACGCTTCGCGCGGCTTTCCGTTTCCCCGCGGGGCCGCACAACCGCTCCGTCTCCCGAACCGACAGGCCGCGCCGCAGTACCGTCTCGCAGATCGCCGACGCGTGCTCCGGCGGCGCGGAGAGGAGCGCGCGGGCGTGTCCGGCGGAGAGGCGCCCGTCCGCCACGGCCTGGCGGACCGGGGATGGCAGCTTGAGAAGCCGCACGGTGTTGGCCACCGTGGCGCGGTCCTTCCCCACCCGCTCGGCCACCTGCTCCTGGGAGAGGGAGAAGTCCCGCGCCAGCCGCTGGTACCCCTCGGCGAGCTCGATGGCGTTGAGATCCTCCCGCTGGATGTTTTCCACCAGCGCGGCTTCGAGCGCCTCCCGGTCGGAGAGCCTGCGCACCACCGCCGGGATGGTGGAAAGCCCCGCGGCCTCGGCGGCGCGAAACCGTCGCTCTCCGACGACCAGCTCATACCCGTCCGGAGTCGGCCGGACCAGCACCGGCTGAAGAACCCCTTTCTCCCGGATCGAGGCGGTGAGCTCCTCGAGCGCTTCCGGGGAAAAGGTTCTCCGGGGCTGCAGGCTTCCCGCGCGGATTTTTCCCACCGGGATCAGGAGGAACCCGGGGGCGTGCCCGGTGCCGGGAGCCGCCAGGGAGGGCGTGGTGCCCGTCAGCAGGGCGGCGAGGCCCCGTCCGAGAACCTTCTTCTTTACGGGTTCGTTCTTCCGTTCCATCGATTCACCATCTCCCGGGCCAGTTCGAGGTAACTTTGCGCCCCGCGGGAGGAAACGGCGTACAGAAGCGCCGGCTTCCCGTGGGAGGGCGACTCGGACAGGCGGACATTTCTCGGTATAACTGTTTGAAAAACTTGGTCTTTCAGTATTTCGCGGGCCTCGTCCGCGACCTGGTGGGCCAGGTTGTTCCGCGCGTCGAACATGGTGAGCGCCACCCCCTCGATCCGCAGCCCGGGGTTCATCTCCTCCCGGATCCGCTCGATGGTGCGGAACAGGCTGGAAAGCCCTTCCAGGGCATAGTATTCGCACTGAAGAGGAATCACTACTGCATCGGCGGCACAGAGGGCGTTCACCGTCAGCAGGCCCAGGGAGGGGGGGCAATCGATCACGATGACCTCGTACTCTTCCGCAATAGGAGCCAGCGCCTCGGCCAGGCGCCACTCCCTGCGCTCCATCGGCACCAGTTCGATCTCGGCCCCGATCAGGTCGGTGGAAGCGGGCAACAAGTAGAGGAAGGGAAGACCGGTCCCCCGGATCGCCTCCGCCACGGAGATCTCCCCCATGAGGACGCGGTAGACGTTGCGCTCCTCATCCCCCCCGGGGGTCCCTCCCACGCCGGAGGAGGCGTTGGCCTGCGGGTCGAGATCGACCAGCAGCGTCTTCTTCTCCATCACGGAGAGGGAGGCGGCCAGGTTGACCGCGGT
>Ga0315286_10008037_pt1 | contig 10358 bp, 20 predicted proteins | sample YL17G10_0_MG_FD_205038 | JGI IMG/M metagenome (GOLD analysis project Ga0315286, IMG submission 205038) | Sediment microbial communities from Yellowstone Lake, YNP, Wyoming, USA - YL17G10_0 | ecosystem: Environmental > Aquatic > Freshwater > Lake > Sediment | place: USA: Wyoming | collected...
TCGACCACCTTGTGGATGTACGGCAGGGCCTCGTCGAACATCTCCTTGACGGACTTGGGCTTGGTCACGGTTTTCCTCCCAGAACTTCTTTGGCTGCGGCGGCGAGCAGAGCGACGTCCATGCCGCTGAGGAGGTCGAGTTCGCCCTGGAGAATTGCGCCGTCGCGCAGGATGATGCTGTACCAGAACAGCCCGTCCTTCGGCGTTGCCGGCACGACCGCCTGGGCGTCGTACCAGCTGTCCGACACGGCGCCGCCTTCGCAGACCGCATCGAAGTCCACGTAGATCGTGTCGATGATGCCGATGGGCTTGCCTTCGAGGCGGTGAGCGATCACGGTCTGCCCGAGGCGATAGGCGGGTTCGCGGTCACCGACGCGAGCGCGGATCTCGTCCATGCGCTCCTGGTTCCAGTCGGATAGCGACTTGGACTCGGGCCTGGGTTTTCGTGCCGTCATGGTCAGTTCTCCTCGCTGTCGCTCTCGCGGTCACGCAGGCCGTCTGCGACTCCCAGTAGGTAGTTCTCGGCGAAGCGCCGGGCCCGCGCCAGCGCGTCCACGCCGGCGTACGTCGCTGCCGGCATCGGGCTCGGGCCAGTAGGCATGCGGAACTCGATGATCGCGAACCCAGGGTCCAGCGGGTCGGTCCACTGCTTCCAGGTGGCACCAGCCTGGAACTTCTCTATCTCGGCGCGCGCGAGCACCTTCTGCTTGCGCCGTTCGTGGCGGTTCATGCGTCCTCCTGGGGTGCCTCGTACACGATGCCCAGGCTCGCACAGAGTCCAGCAAGAAGATCGCACTCCTCCGTCGTCCACGCGTGCGTCGACTTTGCTTCGCACAGCCGAACCACCAGGGCGCGCACGCGCACGATCGTCTCCGTACACGTCGCCATGGCGAAGGCGCCGGCGATCGTGACCGCGTCGTCGTCCTTCAGCGCGAGCGCGCGCATCCTGCCTGGCGTCACCGGAAGCCGCATCTCGACGAGTAAAAACTTCGGGTCGGTGGGGTCTGGCCACTGCTTCCAGCTGGCACCCTTGGCATAGTCCGCTTGCGGGAGGTGCTGGTTCGCCTTCTGGGCGCGGCGCTCGTGGCGGTTCACGGGCCGCGCCTCTCGATCACACGCACACCCTCCACGGGCTCCGGCACAGGCATCGCCCCCGCGAACACCGCGTTGTCGATGAGCCCGGCGCGCTGGGCGCGGACCACGTCCGCGAGGACGTTGGCGCGATCCTGCTCGGGGTAGACAGACTCGAAGCCGTCCACGAAGATCCCAGTCCACGGCTGCCGGCGGATGCGGCTCACGGCGACGAGGACGGCCAGGGTGAGCCTGAGCTTCTCGCCAGCCGACATCGCCTCGAACGGCACGATGACGTGCTCCCCGCGCCTGCACGTGAAGGCCAACGTGTCGCCGTCCAGGCTCACGCTGGCCGGACCCTCGTGGGAGCCGGTCAGCATGGTCAGGTTGGCGAGTTCTGCACGGAGGGGAGCGACGGCGTCGTGGAGGATCGCCATGCGCGTCTCCTTGAGCTTGAGCATGAGCGACTTGAGGTCGTCGACGCGCACCTTGGCCTCGTCGACGGCGCGGGCGTGCGCGGCCTGCTCCTGCCCGAGCACGCGCTGCTTGATGATCTCCACGAACGCCGCCAGCGCCTCCTGGTCCTCGCGGGCGATGGCGGACATGTCGGCCTGTGCCGCGAACTCCTCCAGCTGCTGCGTCGAGCATTCACCGCAGATGGGGCACTCGTCCATCTGGACGGCGGACGCGGCGATACTCGCGATGTGCGCGCGACTGAGCCGCTCGACGGCGGCGGCAACGTCCTCCTCGGTGGGCACCGCGAGCGGGGCCGCGATCGAGTCGACGACCTTCTGCGAGTCGCGCACGACCTCGCGCGCCGAGCGGAGCGCCTCATCGAGCCTGGAGAGGTGAAGCTCCACGCAGACGAGCGGGCTCGGGTCGAGGGCGGGGTTCCAGTCGGACGGCCACGCCGGGCCCACGGTGGCGGCCAGGCGTTCGAGCGTCCATGTCGTCGCCGCGCCGCTGCACACGGCCGAGACCCACGCCTTGCGCTTCTCGTCGCTCGCGTGGAGCATGCCGCGCTTCACGTCGAACGCGTCGGCATAGAGGTCGACGTTGCCGAACGTGCGGCTGAGGAGGTTCTCGGTCTCGGTCTTGTTCTTGGGACGCTCGGAGGTGCCGTCGACCGTGAGGTTGTGCTTGCCGCCGTGCAGGCCGCGCGTGACGAGCACGCCGTTGTCAGCGCGAATGCTCACGTCGAAGCCGCGGTGGCCAGAGCCGAGCACCTGTAGGTCCTCCGCTGTCGCGCCGGGCACGCCAGGAAACCGCCCGGTGAGCGCGTACTGAATGCCGCCCAGCACGCTCGTCTTGCCGCTGCCGTTGGGGCCGACGATAAGCGTGACCGGGTCGAGCGTCACGGCCTCGCTGTGACCCTTGACGCCGCTGAGAGATACGGAGGTGAGGTGCATTACCGCGGCAGCCCGTTGCGGATCACGTCAGCGAGCGCGGCCCGGTACGCGTCAAGGGCCTGGTTGAGGTAGGGCGTCATGGCCTCGTGCGCTAGGACGTCGTACCAGCCCGGCGCCGACTCGACGGCGTTGCGTGGTTCGGCCTGGCCGCCAAAGACCTCGACGAGCGTCTTGCCGGCCTGCTTCTTCACGCCATCGACGTGCAGCGTGCCCGTGGTGCCGTCCGGGTAGAGCTTCAGACTGAACGCGTTGGGCACGGTGACGTCGCGCAGGAGCATCAGCTGCTCGATGGCCTCGGCGCGGAGCTTGAGGTCGAACGCCTGCCCGTCTGTCATGCGTTCCAGCGACGTGCCGTCCTTGACGATGGTGGCCAGCGCCTTGGAGTCGCCGTCGTCGCACTTCACCAGACCGTCCTGCTTCGTGTCGTTGGACATTCAGACCTCCGTCTTGGCCAGTTCTTCGGGATCGTGGCGGTGGCGAATGCGGTTCGCGCGGCGCCGAGCCTCGCGGATGGCCGACGCCACCGCGAGCGCGTCGGCAGAAGCGGCGTCCTGGCCGGCGAGGCGCAAGATCACGGCGAGCTTCTCGTAGTCGCCTACCGTGCGCTCTGCGCCGGGAATGATGCCGTAGCCTCCGCCAGCACTGAGCAGCAGTTCGCTTGCCAGCTTGTCGAGGACGTCTTTGTCGTTCGTGTCCATGGTCACCCCTTCCCGTTGCGACGATCGCGCTCTTTGTTCCATGCGTACGCGAGATCGAACGCGCGCTTCGCTGCGACCGCCGGGTCGACGTCATCGTAGGCGGTGCCGTTCATGGCGAGCGCCGCGACGAGGTCCCGCTTGTCCTTCCTCTCGCGCTGCTCATGCCCGGCGAACGTCACGGGGCGCCGGCGCGCCACGGGCTTCTTCTTCGCAGCTTTCATTCGACCGGAGGCACCTGGGTGAGCGCCTTGGCGACGGAGCGGACGGTGGCGAGGTAGAGGTCGTCCTTCGCGCGCTGCTCGGGCGGCAGCTGGGCGTACGGGACGAAGCAGTGGTGCTCCTTCTTCTCGGGGTCCTTGACAGGTCCGTACTTCCAGCCGGTGTCGGCCTTCTCCTTGAGCCACGACTCGTGGCTCTGCTCGGGCGTGGCGCCCGCGAGCGCGCCGACGACGCCGTTGACGGCGCTCGTCTTCTGCCAGTCGGGCGCGTCCTCCCACGACGGCTGGGAGGTGTCCCCAATCGCCAGGCAGTACGCGCGGTTCACTTCGTGGGCGGCGCGCGCGCAGGCGTGCGTCACCAGGGGATCGTTCTGGTTCATGTGCTCGTCCTTTCGGCTACGCCGCTTCCTGCTTCTTGCTTGACCGCTTCGTGACCTTGCGCACGGCCTTGACGGCCTCGTGGAGCGACGGGAAGTCCGCGAGGGCGCGGTCGTTGCCGAGAAACCACTCGACGAGCGCGGTGGCGATCTTCGCCTCCTTGGTGTCGTAGCAGCTGACCTCGTCCCTGAGCTTCCCGAGCAGGACGCGCGAGCGCACCTTCGTCCGCTGCGTCTTCGGCTTCACGGGGCGCCCGGCAGCGACGTCGCGCGCAGCCTCGACGGCGGCGTCACCCTTCGTGGCGCCGGCATCGACGAGCTTCTGGTAGGCGGCGACCTGCTCGTCCTGCGGCAGCTTGCCAAGCTCGCGCGCCGTCGTCGCCGACAGGTCGAACGAGTCGATCTTCGCCTGGAGCTTCGGGTGCAGGTCGAGGAGATCGATGAGGTTCTTGGTGGCCTGCACGGTGAGCTTGGCGACGTTGGCCGCCTCCTCGATCGTCTTGCCGAACGACATGTACTTCTGGAGCTTGCGCGCCTTGACCATCGGCAGGTCGCCGCGACGGTGCTCGTTCGCGGAGATCATCACGCCGTAGTTGAGCGCGTCGTCTCCCTTGCGCGCGAAGCACGGCACGCAGATCGTCGGCGAGCCCATCTTACGCAGGCGCTTGTTGGCCTCCACGGCGCAGCGTACCCGCTGCCGGCCATCGATGACCTCGATAAGCGGCACGCCGTTGCGCTCGCCGTTCCTGCGGACGAGCACGTGGTTGGTGACGCCGAACACCATGATGTTGAGCACCGTGGCCTCGTCGAGTGGCAGGTCCACGCGCTCATCGTAGAGCGGGTGCGACTTGTCGGTGACGACGGTGATCTTCTCCGGCGGGATGTTCCAGACGTCCACGCGGCCGTCTGCGCTGTAGTGGCTTTTATCGACTCCCATCGTCCTCTCCTCAGGTCACGGTGTTCGTTTCTCGCTGTGCAGCTGGGCGACGTACGCCTCTTCGATGTCCTCGAACTGAGACAGGTACACCGCGATTCCACGGCGCAGTTCGCGCTCCTCCGAGGCGGTCTCGTGCCGCAGAAAGCCGGCCTTCGACCAGACCTTGCCGAACTCGTCGTACTCCCAGCCCTTCATCGTCATGTAGGCGATCTTGTAGATGTCGGCCGTCGTGGGGATGTCGAAGCTGTGCTCGGTCATGGCTCAACCTCAATACGTCGAATCGTCAAATCGTCAAAACCCGTCCTCAACGCACACACCGCACCCGGTACGCGCCCGCCACGTCGAAGAAGTCGACGATGCCGTTGTAGAAGTAGACGAGCCACGCGGACGACGAGCCGCCCGCGAGGGGCGTCGCCGACCAGAACCATTCGCTCGGCGTGTCGGGAAACGCCTTCACGTCGATCGACGGGGTGCGGCGCGTGTAATCCACGAGCGAGACTAGCTCCTGCACGGTCGGCAGTCGCCAGCCACCACCGCCTAGCTTGAGCGACGCCGCGTAGGCCAGCGCCTCGGCGTGCGTGTACTTACCTGGCGGCACCTTGCGCTGCCAGGTGAGGCCAGTGCTCGTGTCGAGTACCGTGCTGTCGCAGACCGTGAACTGTTCCATGGGTCGCACGTTAGCTTCGCACGGTTGACATGTCAAGAGTGACATGTGCTCGCGGGTCAGGTTCGGCGTTCGAGGTACTTTCTCGCGGCGCGCAGCCCTGCGTAGCCGAGGCCAGTTCCGATCCCGAACAGCACGAGCTTCGCCAGCGGCCCGATCCCCACGTCGTCCGGCGGCGCCGCAGGCGCCCCGCCGAGGAACGGCATCAGCACGTTGCGCCAGGCTTGGGGCGCGAGCTTCATCGCGTGGTCCCCGTGCGGCACAGACGTGCCGTAGTCGCAGAGCCACACGTTCCCGAGGCGCCAGGCGCGCAGCGGCGCAGGCGTCACGCCGGGCAGCCCCGAGACCTGCGAGAACTTCAGGCCGGAACGCCGCTCGACCTCGGACATGAGCACGAGCATGCCAGCGACGCTCGACGGGTACTTGATCCCGACGCTTGACGCCGTAGCTACGAAGAGCTTGTCGGGGCTGGTCGCGGCGTCCAGCGCGTACCGGACGTAGCCCTCCGGCGGCGCCGCGGTTCCGGCTGCCTGATTTGCCCAGGCTGTGTAGGTGCTGTCGGCGAGCATCACTGCCCTCACCAGAGCCCGGTCCGCGGGTTCCATGAGCGCGGGCTTCGCGATCTCGTGTCCCGCGCTGAAGCTCCCGATGATCAGTTCGCCGTTGGGTACGCCAGCCGCGGCGAGCAGGCCCCGCACGATCGAGCCCCCGGCTGTGCCGCCGATCCTCTGCCCCATCGCTCCGCACTCGGGCCAGCACGAGGCCGCATCGGTGTGCACCAGGCACGCGGGATCGCCGTCACCCTTGCAGTTCTCGAACACCGCCGGGACGCCCGCGATCTCGGTGCCCTTCACCTGCGCGGCGCTGACGGGGCCGACCCATGCGACGGCGAGGCTCACGGCCGGATCTGCTTGTTGTACGCCGCCCACATGAAGTCCTCTACGTACTCGACGAACGTGTCCAGTTCTTCGTCGATGTCGTCGCTTTCCGTCCAGACCTCAGTGCCGTCGTGCATGTCCAAGAACATAGACGTGCCGTCGTCTGCTCCTGTCCCGCGCACCGAGGCGACCAGCGGGTGATTGATCACCCTGGCAGTGAAACTGAAGTGTTCCAGGTCGCGCTGCTCGATCGGGTGGTTCTGCACGATCACGACGTCCCTGAGACCTACCGGCGCGTCGTCGTCGTAGTTCCACTCGTCCCCGTGTTCGTCCGTCCACGTGCGCTCCGTGTTCGGGGTCGCCCTCAGTTCGGCCAGTTCGGCTTCGGCTTTCAGACCGGCTTGCGTAGGCGTCAACCCGGCCTTGTACGCGCCATGCCAGTCGAAAAACGTCATCCTGCGGGCGCCAGGCGTCTCGTACTCGACGTTGAACATCCACTCGTCGAACGCGTCGTCGCGCCGGATCACGTGCGAACTTGACTGTCTTGCCTTGCGCTTGTTCATCGTCGGCCTCCGCACCGCGAGTGCATCCGCGCGTACTCTTTCACCCAGTAGCCCGTGCGATCCGGCTGCGAGCAGGGCTTCTGAAAATCAAAACTCGGGCCGCAAGACGCGCAACTACAGAAGATCCACCACTGGCCTCGGCCGTCAGGGCCCGCAGACCAGCGCACGCCAGGCACGCCCGGCACTTGAGCTAGCTGACTCACGTGGGCAGCTTCTCCGGTAGCTTCGCGAGTTCGGCGTCCCAGTCCGTACGAACCTGGGCGAGCAACGGGTCGGACGCATGAAGCCTGGTGATCTCGGCCACGGGATCTTTCCCGGCCCGCGCGAACGCCGCCCCGGCGCGGAGCGCGAGTGCGGCGATCGTCGAGACGATGGCCGCGCCGGGCAACCCTGGCAGCGGAGACGATCCGATGGCGTCGGCAGCAGTGTCGAGCGTGTCGGCAAGATCACTCATCAGGAACCTCCAGGCGGGCACAGGAGCCCCGCTGCCTCTGGTACGTACGACGCCGCCAGCGGAAGCGCCCGCAGGCGGCAGAACGCGTCGCGCACGGCCAGCGCCGCGGCAGCTTTGTCTCCCCCATGCTCCAGCGCCGTTGCCCAGGCGCCTTGCGTCGCCGAGAGAGCTTTCCAGGCGGTCCACACCGGCGCCCAGTCGTGCTCGATCTGCGTGAGCTTCGCGCGAGCGGTCTCGCGATCGGGAGACGCCTGGATCGCGGCCATCCCCTGTTGCCGCTCGGCTTCCACCAGCGCCGGGAGCCCGACGTTCGCGGCGCGGGCGACGGAGTTCGCGACGGCCGCCTGGATCTCGTCGGCGTGCGGGCCGCAGCCAGACGCCCAGATGACCGACAGGTTGACAAGCGGAAGCGCCCCGGTCCAGAAGCCGTACGCCTCCGCAGCCCCAGGGGGACCGAGGAACGCGAAGCAGAACAAGAACATTCTGGCTCGCATGTGCCAGACGCTCCGAGCGGGGCCTTCCCAGAACTTCCGATCCCAGAACCTCATCAGGGGCCTCCCGTCGTCTGGTCGTCGTCCTCGATCACGCCCGCGGGTAGCCACCAGAGCGGCCCGATGTTGAAGAACGTCTGCGCGGCCCAGAGCGCGAAGCCAGACGCCGCGAACATCAGCATGTTCTTGCGCTCGTGGTCCGAGAACCCCTCGATGAACATGTGCTCGACCGCAGCCTTGCCGATGAACACGCCACCAAGGACGCCAAGGCCGACGCCCAGGACCATCGGGTCTATGACCGGCTCCGGGGCCGGAGCGCCCAGACCAGCCATGAGTCTCGCTCGGCGCCGCGGGGTCACGTTCGATACCTACCGGAGATCCGGCTACGCCGCCAGCATGAGCGTGTGGTCGAGCACGGGCTCGAACTTGCTCTTGTCCGTCATCGGCGGCTCGGGAGGCTTCTTGCCTTCCAGCGCAGCGAGCAACACGAGACGCGCCATCAGGACGGTGAGTTTCATCGCAGCCCCTCCGGTCGCTCGACGCCGCCCGCGAAGCACTGGAGCATGCAGGGACCGCAGTAGCCGAGCTTCTTGCCGGTCACGGCCTGCGCGATCCCGTCAGCAGCCCACTCCACCCGGTCCGTGTCGCGGTCCTCCCAGAGCTTGCGCCACGCACGGCCTTGTTTCGTGGCCGACGGGTCGCCGATCCAGACCGCGAGCCCCGGCCCGCGCGGCGGCGTCACCCAGTGCCCCGGGTACAGAAAATCAAGAGCATGCCCGAACTCGTGGGCCAGGATCGCGACGAGCGTATCTACGGGCAGATCCACGATCTGCGGGGCGAAGATCATCTTGAGCCCGTCGTCGCGACAGGCAGCGAAGTGTCGCTCGGTGTCGTGCTGCTTCGGGTCGATGACGAACTTCGTCTCGGCGGCGCGCGCGAGCGGCGCGTGGCCGGGCTCCGGGCAGAACGCGGCGTACACGTCTTTTACGGCGTCGAAATGAGGCGCCAGGATCTCGCGCGCGATCTCAAACTCCCCGGCCATCGGTCACGTCCAGCCGTGCGCCGCGAACCATCCAGCGCGACTCAGCGTGTCGCGCCCGTAGTTTCGGCCCGAGGTGTAGTAGTCGAGGTCGAGGCCCTTCTGGTAGGCTCGCACGACGTTGCCAGCGCCGCAGTTGTAGCCAGCGAGTGCGCCGCGCCAGAGATCGAGCCCCATGAGCGCCGTCTTGCCGATCAGGTACAGCCGAGTCGAGGCGAGCACGGTCGCGCCGTACGCGATGTTCGACGCGGGATCGCGCCAGTTGCCCTGCCGCGCGAACGGGTGCGAGTCGTAGTCGATCTGCATCAGCCCGCGGCCGAAGCCGCCGCCATCGGGAGGGAGCTTGTCCGGCCGCTGCGGCAGGCGCGGCGCGCGCGGACCGAAGTCGCCGGTTCCGCTCGGACCTCGGGGCCGCATCGCCGAGGACAGACCCCAGCCGGACTCCCGTGACGCGATGCCCGCGATCACGCACTCGGGCACCTGGGAGTTCCTGGACGCGCTCGTCACGGCCTGCCGGTACGTACGCGCGACAGTTTCTTGGGAGATCATGCCAGGATCGTCGCCCGCGAAGCTGGTCGGGAAGCTCACGGGAGCCGCGCCTCGCAGCGCGTTCCAGGTCATCGGACCCACGACGCCATCTGCCGTGAGCGTGTGAGTCCGCTGGAAGTTCTCCACGCACTCCTCGGTGCCTGGGCCGAACAAGCCGTCCTGATCGATCTCGCTCCCGTTCGAGACCAGGAGCGCCTGTAGCTCCACGACCTTCGCGTGAAGGTCCGGCGACGTGTCGTCGTACCCGTCGTTCAGCCGGAGAACAACGTCGCCGGGCACGCGCTTACCGGCCGCCCCGGGCCGCCTGCGCCGCCTGCGAGGCGATCTGCGCGAATTGCTGGAACGCCTGCTCGGGAAGCCAGCCGCGCGAGCGACCCGCCGTGAGCGACGACTCGATCTCGGCCGGAGACACGCCCGTGAGCAGGCGCCGGTGACAACCGGGGCACGTAAGCTCCGGCCACCAGACCTGATCCTGCGCGTCCCACTTCCAGTCGAGCACGACGCCGCGCATGATCCCCGGCGTGCGCTGGTAGGCGAACCCCGGCGGCACGCCGAAGCGCATCGCGACAAGCTCGGGCCACTCGACCATGAGCGAGCGTCGGCCGCCGCAGCGCGAGCACTCGAACATGATCTGCATGCCGTCGGCAGACGGGCTCTTCCTGTGTCCGTCGTGGTTCGCGAGTGCAGGCGCGAGCCCAGGCGCGTCGGCGCCGAAGATCCCGCGTTGCGCGTCGATCACGTCATTGAATGTCTCTTCATCGTTCGGCATCAGGTCTGGTCTTTCTGAGCGGCCCCGTCCGTGGGCGCCGCCACCGATGAAGTGTCCACCGGGTAAGGGGACGGGATCAAGAACCACTTGAACTGCGGGTACCTGGTCACGGTCAAAAAACACGCGCGGTCGATCACGAGCCAGAAGATCCGCGGGAACCCGACGAGATCCTTCGGATGAGGGCGCTTCATCAGGTTCATCACGGCGCCGAGCACGAGCGCGAAGATCAGCGCCCAGTTGTC
>Ga0315286_10008039_pt1 | contig 10357 bp, 9 predicted proteins | sample YL17G10_0_MG_FD_205038 | JGI IMG/M metagenome (GOLD analysis project Ga0315286, IMG submission 205038) | Sediment microbial communities from Yellowstone Lake, YNP, Wyoming, USA - YL17G10_0 | ecosystem: Environmental > Aquatic > Freshwater > Lake > Sediment | place: USA: Wyoming | collected...
TACGAGACGAAACAGACCCGTCCACTCATACGCCTCCGGGAGATTACGTCATTTAAGGAAGCCCACACAGTTCATGCGACCTGGGAGGAGGCAGAAGAACAAGTCGAGGAGGCAATCCGGCTCTACCAGGAATTCTATGACGGGCTTTGCATCCCGACACTCGTCTCAAAACGCCCGGACTGGGACAAGTTTCCCGGGGCTGATTACACGATAGCCGTTGATGCAATAATGCCCAATGGCAAGACACTCCAGATCGGTACCGTGCATCATCTTGGCGATCACTTTTCCCGGACATTCAACATAACGTACGAGGATAAAAACGGCGAGCAGAAGTTCGCACAGCAGACCTGTTACGGTATATCAGAACGCTCAATTGCAGCCCTGATCAGCATACATGGCGATGACAAAGGCCTCATCCTCCCGCCAGCAGTTGCCACGCTCCAGGCAGTGATTGTCCCGATTACGATCGGGAAACGCCATGAGGATGTAATGGCGGCAGCGCAGAAACTCAGCACAGATCTCACCACTGCAGGTTTCCGGGTGAAACTCGACACCCGCGATATGCGCCCTGGTGCGAAATACTACTGGTGGGAGCTCCGCGGTGTCCCGCTCCGGCTTGAGCTGGGGCCAAGGGATCTTGATGCAGGAATAGTCACAGCAGTAAAACGGACCGGTGAGAAAATATCAATCGATCTCGCAACAGTAACAGCGGGGGTATCCCGCGTGTTTGACGAGATCACGGATTCGATCCGTGCCCGTGCTGAAGAGAATACGAAATCTCGTCTCTGTACTGTTGGATCCATTGATAATCTCATTACAACGCTCGATGCGGGCATAGTGGCGGTGGTCCACTGGTGTCAGCAGCGGGAGTGTGGAGACGCTATTGAAACAAAGACGAACGCGAGTATTCTTGGGACCGATGTGCGTTCGCAGTATGTTCCAGCCACAGTTGGCACATGTATTGTTTGCGGGAAACCGGGCAAACCTACACTGATTGGAAGAGCGTACTGAAGTGATGGACCAGTAAAATGAGGCAACCTTTTTCATTTCTTTTTTTTCCTGTACTAATTCCGCGTTGACAAGCAGCGAAAAAACACTCATTCCTGATACCTGACATCTTTTTTAAGCCCCGTTCTTTTTTTACTGGTAAAGAACATAATTATTGGTAATCATTAGAGGCGGCAGTAGTGAATAAAAATTCAAAAGACACTGGCTCAATATATCTTCCCGAACGGTACAAGCAGCAGATTGAAGCAAAGAAGCGACGGCGCCTTATTAAAAAAATTGTCGTTATCTGTACAGTTGTCGCACTATGTAGCGTGTTATATCTGATATTGAGTGGAGCACTATCAAACTCACTGAACCAACCCCCGCTCTTACTTCCCGGGTCCATAGTATCAGCCCCGGAAATTTCACCAACATCTCCACCTGGTGAACTCACAACCACTCTAACCCCGAACATGACAGCTGTCAGAAACAACGACATCATCATAGGTCAGGGTATACTCGATCAACCGACCCATGATATGCAGTCCCTGGACAATGCAACCGCTTCTCTTCGTCAGGATTATCCGGCACCCGAATATACTCTCATCAGCGTGAATGTAACAGATTTGTATGCAGATCGTACCTTGTACGAGTTTACCATCAAACAGGAAAATATCTCACAGGATAGTACCGGGTTTTCGGTGTTTATCGATGCCAGAACGGGTGATCTCTATACTCCAGGACAGGAAAGCGCCAAAATCACTGCTGATAAGGCAGAAAATATCGTAACAGAAACGTTTCCTCTGCTTCATCCCGACAGGGTCAGAGTCAGATACAACAATAGTCCGGATTCTGTGCATGCATGGGTCTTTACCATGTTCCGGGAAAACACGACAATCCTCACAGGAGCTATGGACCCGGAGACTGGCCAGATTTTTTCATTCACCCGCAGTATACCGTGGGAGGGGCGGCAGGCAGATCCATTGCTAGAAATTAACGCCGCACAAAAAATTGCAGATCGCTACATTTTCGAGAAAAACAGGGCTCCGCTTTCCCTCAACATGAGCGAGGCACGCTACAACCCGCTGCAATTTCCCCAAAAAACAGTTGCGGGGCACTACGTTTTTATCTACAACAGGATCGTTCAGGAAATCCCCTGCGATAAGGATGGATTCACCATTTCAGTCGATTCACTAACCGGGGAGGTCATTGGATATGACCGTCGCTGGAACACTCCCGATAGCGCGTTTTCCGTGGCTGTCGATCCCCTTGTGACACGATCTGGGGCAACTTTTGCAGTGTTGAATAAGGCTCAGGAAACGTACCCGGCATCAATGGAGGGACTTACAATCATTTCTGCCGAAATCAGATGGAAAGATCATCGGTCGCAAGGAAGCATTCCGCGCCCGGGTAGTATCCCCTTGGCCTGGAAGGTAGTATTTACCGATGAGGTTATCCGTGCAAAGCCTTTTTCTTCACCCGCAGTAGGCTGGGTCGATGTTCAGACGGGGAAAATCCTTGACTTTTATTACCAGCACTAACCAAATTCTTTAAAAAAAATCTGTTGAGATGTTCGATTAAAGCATAAACGTTCATGGTGTTTCACACCCGTTACTTCGGCTCACCCGAATGAGAAAATTCTCAAGAAGGTAATAGGTAATTTTCGCTTTAAGGGCAGAGACGGGGAAGGCACGGTATACCCGACAATGAAAGCTGTCGTGTGAGAAGAATCCCGCAGGATGATTGGAGTGGAAACCGGCATTTCCCCCTCATTTATCATGCGCATGATTTTACTATTATCGCTTTAAAAAATTACAATCAGAGGAAAAAAAGCTGGAAAATTTTTTGAGAGATCAGCACCGGTCGCACACATACTCTACCGTGAGCTGTGTATGGCGCATATCGCCACGGATTGACTTCTTCCCGCCCCGGAAGAATAATTTTTTGCACTTTGTACAGTGCTTGGGTTTGATCTGATCCCATGCATTCATAGGGATCTCGAGTGTGAACTCTGTTTTTGTCCACTCTTCGGGTGGCTTCTCCGCATTCTGTTCATAGGTTGCAACAAACTCCATGATCTGGTGGGGAGGGACACCGAGGTCAACAAATTTTTTAAAGACAAAATAATTGAAGATCAGCCACGACAGATCCGACCGATCGAGGATTCCTTCATACTCCCCGAACGACTCATCAAAATCCTCGAGTGAGCAGCCACAAAGCGGGCATTTTCCGCCAACAAGCTCGTCGAGAAAAACCTCTTCCTGGCACCCCGGACATGTTGTGTGTGGGGATTGCATGCGTGATGTCATTCGTATCTCCTGAAGCTTGAAAGATTAGGGATATTCATCGGTACCGGGGTAAAACCGTTGCAGCAGTAGTAATTGGTGCTAGTATTGATCGGGTCTGCACATATAGGTATCACCAGTGCATGTGCACCCCGATAAAAGTTTTCTGGTCGGGACGAAATGTTAGTCTGCGGAAGGTTCTTCGCGCTCCATAACCAGAGAACCGAAAACCATTTTTTCAAGCACCTGCGCAACATACTTGATGTGCATCGCTTTTTCCAGATCTTCGTTCCGGTGGATATCTGCATAAAGTTGGAGCCGCATCAGCGAGAACCGGAACCTGTCAAGTGTGTCATCATCAAGTTTCATAGCCTCACGGTAAATCGGTTCGAGCAGGTCGGGAAATGCAAGCGGATTTTCAAGGCAGGCAATGACACCACTATAAATCGGGAGCGGTAATTCCTTTCCCGAGAGAATCCGCAGGTAGTCCATATTATCCCTCAACAACTTTGATGAGTGCTTCCATGACCTTGTCAACAGCCGCCCAGGTAGGGCTGTTGCCGCGCCGTATGATGAAAGGGCGTCCCTCATCCCCTGCTTTACGCATTTCGATGTCGATCGGGATTGCACCGAGGAATGGAACTGATAGTTCATCTGCGATCTTTTTACCGCCGCCCTTGCCAAAGAGGTCTATCTCCTCTCCACAGTGGGGACAGACCATCCCGCTCATGTTCTCGATGATCCCTAGTACGGGAACGTCAAGTTTCTGGATAAATTTTGCAGATTTCCGCGCATCAAGTGTCGCAACATCCTGGGGCGTTGTGACAATTACTGCACCGCGGAGATTGGGGGCGAGCTGGGCGATGGTGAGCGCCTCATCACCGGTTCCAGGGGGAAGGTCGACAACCAGATAGTCCAGTGTGCCCCAGTTCACTTCGTTGAGGAACTGCTGGATTGCAGCCATCTTCATAGGACCACGCCAGATGATCGGTGTGCTTGTGTCCGGCAGAAGGAACGCCATCGATATGACCGAGAGCATCCCGGTGACGTGGACGGGTTCAATCATTTCGCCCATAATAGCGAGCTTGTGATCCTCAATACCCAGCATCTTGGGGATGTTGGGGCCATGCATGTCAAGGTCTAAAAGCCCGACCTTGAAGCCATGGTTGGAAAGGGCATACGCAAGGTTCACGGAAACGGTGGATTTGCCCACGCCGCCTTTCCCCGAGAGTACCATGATGACATGCTTGACGTCAACATGTGCTTTCGGGGGGAGGCCGGCCGGCCCGTTCTTTGCTGATGAACACGTGGTAGCGGTCGGGCAGCTGGAACACTCGTTGTTACATTCCTCATCTGCTGTCTGTTTTTTGGTATCTTTTTTTGTCATAGGATGCCTCGTAAAAAATGTGGTTCTGTACTCTCATCACTTATTCTTCGCATGCAATAAAGATGTGGAGATGTCTGCAAAAAAACAGGGTTGTTTATTCCTTGATACAATCAATGCCCGCCAAATACGGTTTGATGTCGAGTACCGGTGTTCCATCAAGCGCATCAAGCCCTCGAACGTACAGCCGGTTTCCCTCGCGAAGGTATCGTTACTGCGCCCGTCTCAACGGTGCAGGGCATCACTGATTATGGGACCATCGGTTATACAGGTCCTTGCCCCCAGCAGGGACAGATGATACATTACCAGTTCAAGGTGTACGGGCTTGATGTGTTGCTCGACGTCACACCCGGGTCCAATAAACATGAGCTGGTGGCAGCGATGAAGGGGCACGTGATCCAGTTTGGTGAAACGGTCGCGATCTGCTCACGATGATCCAGCATTCCGTTTGAGTGTGGCGATACACTACTTTTATTATGCCACCCGCGTATCATCCCACTGCAGGAGGCAAAACCAGTATGGAGGAACTCAAAGTAAAAATCTCTGTAAAAATTCTCCCCGGTGACTACAGCTGCGATGGCCAGGATATATCACCGGAAATCGATGTCGGTGGAGTGAACACAAAGATCTCAAAATCTCTCGCTATAATCGTAAACGATCCTGATGCTCCGGGTGGTGGAGGTTTTATTCACTGGATAGCATGGAACATGGAACTGGTCAGGATGATCCCGGAAAAAATCCCCAAGACGCTGGTTGTCACATTCCCGCTCAAAGCTGTGCAGGGAAAAAACAGCTTTGGAAAGATCGGATACAATGGTCCCTGCCCACCCCGTGGACAGACCCACAGGTACTTCTTTAACGTCTACGGTCTGGATACCGAGCTTTCTCTTGCTGCAGGGGCAACAAAGGATCAGCTTGTCAGGGCAATGGAAGGACATGTCGTCCAGTACGGTGAAACGTATGTTACGTACGGGAGGTAATTTTTTCATTTTTTACACCCGCTGACAGTCTTATTATACTAAATCCCGGACTCAGAAATATATGAGATGAATTGGATACCATCGACCACACAGCACTAAGCATGTTTGTTCTGAACTATCAATGACGGAAATTGTTATTAATAAACATCTGCTATCATGTTGTATGCCGCAAAAAGGTCCGTGTATACAGGCAGTTATTATCTTGTCATTTCTCTTGATATGCATCGTTCCTGTAGTTGCACAAGATGCCCCGTATAGATTCACTGTTTCTCCCGTGTCTGCTGAAGGGAAACCCGGAGATACTATCACGTATTACATCTCCATCACCGCTGACCCGGGATTTAAAAACCCCATTGACTTCACCATGGATGTCAGCTCAATGGGATATAGCAAGAACTTTGTACTTGGAACCTATGAGGGCCCGTACCCCAGAGCCTCTACTTATGTTCTGACAATTCCCCAGAATGTGCCAACAGGAGTGACGGCTGATGTTACGATAAACGGCAGGAGCGGAGGATATCTCCAGCAACAGAGTCTCAAACTCAAAATCAAAGGATCAGGAGGGCCGATCGAGGATATCACGAGCGTCATTACCGATCTGATCAATACAGCCCTGAAGGCGATTGCCCGTTTGACCGGAGGAAAATAATCCAAAACATCGTAATTTTTCCATCCCGACTCAACACTGATTCCTGCTTCAATCCCACAGATCTGTGGTAGTACTGTGTATATCAGAATACCATTCCGGTTTAACAGCCACTCTGCATATACACTTTCATTTCCAAAAATCTGAAGCGGTAAACTTTTTTTATTTCTCTAATAAAAAACACTGCACCTTTTTAGTTTACGGTATAATTAAGGTATCAGAGGTAAGATGTCCTGTAAATGAATCCCGTACACGATCATAAGCATTCACTTGATCCCGGACAGGAATCATTAATTCAGACATATATCAATAAGCGGGAATCACTCCTCTCACCTCTCGCCTCGATTAGTGCCGATGCCGTGCGGAGGCACAACAGAAAACCAGAGGATATCCGTACACCTTATTCCCGTGATACTGACCGTATCATCCATACACGGGCATACACCAGGTATATCGATAAGACCCAGGTCTTTTCTCTTGTGGAGAACGACCATATCACTCACCGCGTCATCCACGTCCAGCTCGTTTCAAAAATCGCAAGAACGATCGGGCGCTGCCTCCGCTTAAACGAGGATCTCATTGAGGCAATTGCCCTTGGCCATGACATAGGGCATATCCCGTACGGGCATTATGGGGAGACCTGCTTATCGGCACTCTGTGAGCAGTTCGGGATTGGAAAATTCTTCCATAACGTTCAGAGCGTGCAATTTCTCGATCGGATCGAAGACTGTGACCTGACCATGCAGGTGCTGGACGGCATACTCTGCCATAATGGGGAAGCTGATGATATTAAAATTTCTCCAGAGCCCTGTGCAACCTGGCTGGCATTTGACAAAAAAGTGCAGGATAATGCAGATGGCAGACGCACAAAGGCTCCGATGACGCTGGAAGGTTGTGTCGTTAAGTTCGCCGACACCATCGCCTTCATCGGCAGGGACCTGCAGGACGCACGGGAGGTGGGGTTGATCGGGAGTGCAACACCACTTCCCCAGGAGTGCAGGGATACCCTCGGTGACTCCAACCGGGAAATCATCAACACACTGATCTACGACCTGCTTGAAAACAGTGATACCGAGGACGTTGGTTATATCTCGTACAGTCCGGATGTAGAAGCGGCACTCATTGCACTTCGCACATTTTCCCGGATTCATATCTATGAGAACAAAAAACTTACTTCAGAACGGGAAAAGGTGAGGCAGATGTACACAACACTTTTTATAACCTACCTTAAAGATCTTGAAAAAAATACAAGAGATGCAGTAATTTTTACGGATTTTATCGACACCAGCTGGATCAACCGGAACTATCTTCAGTCAGCTACGTGCGCCGAGCTTGTCCGGGATTTTATCGCCGGCATGACCGACCGGTACTTTGCAAAACGATACGAGGAATGTGTAATTCCGCGCAGGATTGAGGGGAAATTCCGCTAAAACCCGGGCTCCTGCACTCACTCATACTTTCCCTTTGGGTCAGCCCAGCCGGTAAATCCGCAGTATATGCACCCGACACCCTCACAATCATGGCACTGCCGTTTAGGTGCGGTCACAAGAACGACTCCGGTCTTGTTACAGTAGAGGCACCCCCTCCCCTCACAATGAGCGCAGGTCGCGGATTCGTAGATTTGTTGTCCAGGTGTTATGGTAAAAATCCTCCCCGCTCTATCAACTTATCTCGATAACCGTCTAAAAAAAGGGTCATTCATCCTCCTCATCAAGGTACCCATGGAGTGCATCAAGAAGCTCAGCGGATGACTGAAAACGCTTCACCGGATCTTTTTCAAGGCATTTTAGGATAATCTTCTCCACTACTGCCGCATCAGAATTGAACTCTGACGGGGGAATCGGTTGCTCCCTCAGAATCGCATTTCCTACTTCAACAATACTCTCACCACCAAACGGAACTGAGCCGGTTACCAGTTCGTAGAAGACCACACCCAGCTGGTAGATATCGGTCCGTTCATCAGTCCTCCCAAACTCCGAAGGAGAGACCTGTTCGGGAGCGGCATAGGAAAGTGAGAAACCTGCAATACTGGACTTTTTTACCTCATTGGCAAGCACCTTGCTCATCCCCCAGTCGGTGATTTTAGGAACGAAGTCTTTATCGAGAAGGATGTTGTGGGGCTTAATATCCCGGTGAATGAACCCCTGCTCATGGGCATATTTCAGACCGTCCGCAATACCTCTGATTAGGTGTACTGCTTTCCAGACAGGGATTGGTTTCTCGATCGCTTCCAGCGAATCGGGCACATACTCCATCTCAACAAAGGGAACGGGAAGGATATTGACGGCCGTTACTTTCACAATATTGGGATGTCGCAGGGTCTCCCATGCCGCAATCTCGTTTAAAAAGGATTTCCCGGTCATTTCATCGAAACTTATCGGGATCTTGACAGCAACCATCATTGCATCCGATTTTCGGCGAGCGGAGAAAACCCACGCGATACCGCCCCGTCCGATATATTTGATCTCGGTATATTTGCTCTCCAGTTCATTGGGGAAGTAGTTCATCTGTTCCGCTATAGATGTATAAGTCCTGGGTGTTCCCGGAACTGCTGTACCTGCTTCGGGGATTGTTGCAGCTGAGCTAATCCGGGAGGGGGAAGTCCTCGAAATCTTTTGAGCGGGGGTTGCTTCTTTGTTACTAGAGAGAACCTCCTGCTTGCTTTCTTTATGCTTTAGCTGCCTGAAAATGATCAGAACTACTGCACCTGCGAGCAGCAACACAATAAGTTCAACCACAAGGAAGTCTGTAGGTTGTCCATTACCGGTTTTTTCTGCAGATGTCGGAGGGGTTGAAGGGGGAATCGGGGTCACATCAGGAATGGTCGCCGTTGGGTACGCCGTTTGTTCTATCCCGGGAAGCGTCGGTATAGCCATTTGTTGAGGTATGATTTGTTTAGGTGTAATTTGTTGAGGTCTGATCACCCCTCCTGTGGCAGGTACAACATCGTAGTAATACGGTAGTGGGTCCATCAGGGGAAATGCATCTTTAATGTTCTGATTGGATTCAAGGATCGCTTTCGGATTTGCTCCAATCATAATGCCATACGAAGTATCCCCGATCCCGTCACCATTTTTATCCTTTCCACGGTAATCACTCCAATAATTACCCATGTAGCTCTGTTTATTAAGGCCAAGATAGGTATACGTAAACGGATCAGGAGAAGACCAGACCGAGGTCGCGCTCTTGGAGATTACGTTCTGGGGGTTGTCAAAATTGTTCCGGTAGATCTGGTTTGAGAGGGAATACTCGTCAAGCTCGATCCCGACTGAATTTTTTGATACTATATTTTCTTCAATCAGGTTATTGTTTGAGGCTTCAAGTGCAATTCCGAACTGGCTGCTGTTAATAATGGTGTTGCCATAAATGGTATTCTTCATCGCTGACACGAGAAAGATTCCTTTGGCATTGTTCAGGAATGTATTGCGTCTGATGGTGTTCTCACTGGACTTGATGCGGATGCTATCGAGTAACTCAATGTTCTGGAGGGTAAATCCTTCAACTCTGCAGCCATCGACAAGAATTTCTATCGCGTTCCCTTTATTCACCGGATCTATTATTGGTGCCCCGCCTCCGCTGTCAACACCGATAAGATTTATCTTTTTATCGAGCAGAAGATTTTCCCTATAGATGCCACTATTCACTAGAATTGTATCCCCCGGAAAAGCCCGGTTAATCGCCGTCTGGATGCTGGTAAATTCAGCACCTTTGGTGGCAACAGTGTATTCAGAGGCATCTGCTGCAGGTATACTGATAATTGAAATGAGAGTAATGATAACAAGGGAGCAGACAAAGCTGTGTAGCGGAATCATAGGCAGCGAATTTTATATTTTTGTCTTGTTGAATTGAAGTTTTGGTTATTTTTTTTCTCCCCTTAAGAGCGGAGAATAGTCTATGCATCTATTAGTTACCCTGCGGGATGATCATGAGAAGTTTAACACCAAATACTCCTTTGGAGAACTCAATGAGATCTCCATCATGGATGGAAATGCGTGTATTTTTTTCAAGGCGCTTGGTGTTGAGCCTGGTACCTCCCGTGCTCCCACAGTCTTCGATGTGCCAGCCCTCGTTATTA
>Ga0315286_10008045_pt1 | contig 10353 bp, 10 predicted proteins | sample YL17G10_0_MG_FD_205038 | JGI IMG/M metagenome (GOLD analysis project Ga0315286, IMG submission 205038) | Sediment microbial communities from Yellowstone Lake, YNP, Wyoming, USA - YL17G10_0 | ecosystem: Environmental > Aquatic > Freshwater > Lake > Sediment | place: USA: Wyoming | collected...
ATCTTCTGCCAATTACCGTGTCAAGTTTCAAAGAGCTTTGAGCCTTGTTTTATCAATATAAAAACTGTTTTTTATGTACAAGAAAGTCGGAAGACCCATAAAATTTAACACAGTAAAAATAGGGGGCAAAACAGAAGAAGAAATACGTGAACAAGTTCGTAAACAATTTCAGGATCAGAGTGACGCAATAAATCCATGATCACATTAAAAAGTATGGTAGTCTGCAGGAGTGCGAATCTTTTCTGTGTCTTTCTCTGACCTTCCCCCAAATACTGTACCGCTCTGAAACTATAGTGCGGTGGAACATAGTGAAGACAATTTATGAGACAGAAATTAGCATTTATTGTAGCTTCCTTTATGACGTTAGGAATCCTTAGTGGATGCTGCACATTTTCTGCACCCGGCTACAGGGGGCTGAAATCGGATCACTTTGACGGTAAACGGTTCTACAATGAGGACGCGGGTGCCTACCGTACTTTTTTTGATTTCCTGAAATGGGTAACAAATCGACGCCTTCCCCAGTGGCATCCATTTAATATGGAAACGCCACCTCTAACGTTAGAACCACGCGTCGGAAAAGGCGAGCTTGTCGTTACGTTTATCAACCACTCAACATTCCTTGTTCAGATGGACGGAGTGAACATCCTTACTGACCCGATGTGGTCAGAGCGCCCAAGTCCTGTTTCGTTTTCTGGCCCGGCCCGCGTTCATCCCCCCGGTGTTCTGCTCGAAGATTTGCCCGCGATCGACATCGTTGTCGTCAGCCACAACCATTATGATCATCTCGACTTGCCGACACTGAAACGTATTTCCGAGAGGGACAAACCCAGAATATTCGTAGGTCTTGGGAATCAGGTTGTGCTGAACAAGGCCGGTATCGAGCAGGTCACGGAAATGGACTGGTGGCAGGAGGAGCCAGTTTCGGATTCCCTCTACGTGGTCTGCGTTCCCTCACAGCATTTCTCGGGAAGGGGAATGTGTGACTTCAATAAAACGCTCTGGGCAGGATTTGTCTTTGAGAGCACATCCGGGGTCGTCTACTTTGCTGGAGATACCGGCTTCGGTTCTCATTTTCAGCAGATTGCCCAGTGTTTCAATCATATCCGGCTCGCCCTGCTCCCTATAGGAGCGTTTCGCCCAGAGTGGTTCATGTCAGCGACACACATGTCGCCGAAGGATGCGCTGAAAGCCCATTTCGTTTTAGGGGCTCAAAATAGCGTTGCTATGCACTTCGGGACATTTCTTCTGGGAGATGACGAACAGGGCGAAGCTGAATCCACTCTTGCATCTGCCATAGCTCAAACCGATATGCAAAAAACCAATTTCTGGATCATGCATGTCGGCGAAAGCAAATCTATCCCGCCCTTGGTAGAGGCACAGAACCTCTATCAGCATTAATGAGGATACTTCGGCAAGCAGTGATGAGTTGATTCGGTTCTTGCGGTTTGACTAAAACATGGTTCCATCCTAACATAAAAAAGTGAACCAGCTTTTGAGGTACAGTCAAATAAGATTTAAACTAACCGTTGCTTTTGAGGTAAAGGTTCTTATACTAAAACAGATAAACAATAGTTGACCTGATAGGCATGATGCGAATAGGACGGTTTCATGTGTTCATTGTTGCGTTTGCAGCACTGCTGACGGTCAATCAACTCGCTGCAGCGGATGATGATCTGCAGTCTGCCATTCGATATCTCCTGGAATTCGTAGAGAAGTCGGATGTCGTCTTTATCCGGAACGGCCAGGAGCATAGCCCCAAAGAGGCGGTAGCACACATACAGAAAAAATACGAACGTTTCAGGAACAAGATCAAGACGCCAGAGGCCTTCATCCGATTTACTGCGACCGGGAGCCTTTTGACCGGCAGACCGTATGAGGTGAGACTGAAGGATGGCAAGATTATGCTCTCTCAGAAGTGGCTACAAGATGCACTCGACGAGTACCGAAAGAAGAAAACGAATGAGGATACCACCGTCATCAAGACTAATCGTTAAGCAAATCTATGGATAGGGTAGCCCCCGAAAGCCGGTAACTCTTTCTCTGATCCCTTTTGCTTCTGAATTGAAAACCTACGTCGTGGAATATGGGGGACACTTCCCCTATTGTAGTGATCCCTTATCCCAAGAATTTCACAGTCTTTTTATAAGGATGGTATTTGAAGTGCTCATCGAAGGCAAACACCGCTTCGATATTTGATAATCAATAAGCGCAAAACTCGTGCAGTCAGTAAAACTTGTTCAGGGATTTTGCTTAAGAGTTGTGTTGATCTTTTGGAATGGTGGGGGCACAGAAGGCGCTGGTGTCAACAAAGACCTCCACTCGGCGATCTCACCATAGAGATATTTATCGTGGCGGGTGGAGAGGTTGGTATCCGTACAATTTTTTGCAATGTCAATAATCCTTGTCAGTGAGCAGGATTTCTTTGTGACGGGTTTAGACTCGCTCTCAAGAATAATCTTGAATTTTTTATGTTCAGGCAGTTTGACCCTTTTAAAGGGTTTTAAAACCCCATTTTCATAGACAGCTTCGATTGCTTTCGACATGGTAGCCTCCCCCTGTTTTCCGGTGGTAGGCCCTACAGGACTCGAACCTGTGACCTACTGATTAAGAGATGGATAAAAGGCTATTAAGGATTTCAATAAGTTACTACAATTACAGGGATAGTCTGTAATAGCAGTTAACACAATAGACACTATTTTTTTAGTTAAAAGTGGGAAAATAGTGGGAACGAGGGATAGCATCTTTTTCGGGCGCTATCCCTCTTCTCTCTTCTCAGAATACCCACCTCTCCTCTACAGTCTATCTTGACTGAAATCTTCTCCAATACCCAAATACCACATAAGTCATTGAGTCTAAAAAAGCCCCCTTGTATTATTGAACCTCACAAGGATAAATGTCGCAAATGTCCTTGACTTATAAACAGCGATAAGAATACAATTTCACGGTCTGAAAAAGGAGGGGTGCTATGAAAACGATATGGAAGATCTATGCAATCAGCTTTTTCATCATGGTCACTCTCATAGGGAGCCGCCTGAGCGCTTTTGCCGAAGGGGAGTGTTATCTGACGGTCACCATTGGGTCCGGGACAGAGCAGATCCTGGATACTGACTGTGATGGTATCCCAGACGAAGCCTGTCCGGACTGCACGCCCAGCTATGAGGCTGACAACTGTCCGGCTGTCCCGAACGGCCCTGATCAGGGAACCTGCATGCAGGGAAAAAGTATTGGCCAGGGATGCAGCAGGAACAGTGACTGCGGTCTCGGCGGTGTCTGCATCAAGACCCAGAAGGATACCGATGGGGATGGATATGGTGACGTCTGTGACTATTGTGAAGGGAATGGGTACCGGGATTACGACGGAGACGGCATCTGTGACGGAAACGATAACTGCCTTGCTGTGCCAAATCCTGACCAGAAGGACAGCGATAATGATGGAAAAGGGGATGTCTGTTCCCAGGGTCTCGACAAGATTGCCCCTCTCGCCGTCTTCAAGGGGAGCTGGTATGAGATCGGGAGGCAAGTAGGTCAGGCCTATCCTGACAACATTATTGAATTCGGCACGATCATGGGAGATGTCCTTACAGCTTATGCCCCTCCTGACTGGACACCCCAGAGGTACTATGATGAGATTCAGGACCTTGTCTCCCAGAGCATAAAGGACCACCTGCAGGGCATGGCAGCGGGTCTCAGCGAAGTTCTCCCCGTAAGCTATGATTACGCCTGGGATATAGTATTGAAACAGAACATGGCAACCGAGCTCCTGAACATGACGAGTATGTCTTCCATCCCCCAGTCACCTGAGGCGACTTCCTGGATACGGGGGTGCAGCGCCTTTGCCGTCACTTCTGAGGCAGGCACCTTCATCGGCCACAATACCGATGCTTCGACCATGGGATATAACATGAGCACAATCATGTACTGGCAGCCGGACAACGGTGATCATGCCTATCTGACGATGGATCCCCCTGGCTGGGCTGATGTAGCCTTCGGCCTCAACGATAGAGGGATCGCATGCACCCTCAACGCCGGCAGTCCGAATGTGGATGCGCTCATCGGCCTGCACAGTAAATTCATGCTTCGCTATATCATGGAGCATGCCTCAACCCTTGAAGAGGCAGTAAACTACTTCCAGGATTTCATTGACAGTGGAAACAATTTTGGTACGGGCGGGGCCATTGTTCACCTCATGGATTTCAACCAGTCCACCATGGCGAAGATTCAGGTCCGGTCAGCGGCGATTGATGTTTCCTACGGGGATGTCTCACCCTATGGCGTCACCTACATTGGATCGACTAACCACTATGTTGGTGATTTTAACCCTGACCCGGATTACTACTCCGAGTCTTCGTTCGTCCGGTATGACCGGCTTATGTATCTCCTACAGAATACCCAGACCTTTGATCTGAACGCCTGCTGGACAATTCTCAGCGATACCAACGGCGGGGAGGCAAATAAGAATACTATCTCCCGGAAAGCTGGTTTCGGGGGGTCGAGCACGGTATTCGGCACAGTGCACAGCCCAGACGGGTTATACTATGTCCTTGGCCGGCCCGATGCCTACCTTGTAGAATACAATGAGCCACAGTTTGTCAGCTTCAATAAGATGCCCAGTGTAAAACGTCTTATCGCCCTTCCAGGGTCCGGGAAAGTTGTGCTCAGTTGGAAAACAAAAGCGAGAACCAAGAGCGCCGGATTTAACCTGTATCGTACAGAGTCACAGGGTGGAGATTTTGTGAAGATTAATGATACCCTTATCCAGCTTCCCAAATCCTCCCTTTTGGGGGCAGTGTATGAGTACGAAGATACCTCTGTCCAGGCCATGAAGAAGTACTACTACAAGCTTGAAGAGATTGGGGAGAATGGCTTATCCATCGTGCACGGGATAGTAAGTGCAACTCCTCTGCCGGTAAGCGGCAGTCGATAAGGGCAGATTCGTACACTTGTTATACATGCGGCAGGGGCAGATTCGTCCCTGCCGTTTTACTTTGTGCGCCCGGCAGGGCGCATCCACTTGGAGGTGAAAGTCCTCTACGGGCCCTGATGACGGGAACCGTTAGCCGAACCGCAAGGGCTGCTGCCGCGAGGCGGGGTCTGAAGGAAGCGGTAAGCAAAACCCCGGTCAGAGGAACACGAAGCGCATACGAGGCTACCACGTCTGGGCGAGGAGGCAAAGAGATCCAAAGCCCGATAGTCATCCGGAAGGCGTGGGAGTAGATGCGACAGGTATATGGGGAGAAAGTGGGTGCGCAATACCCGGGGAGATCTGCTCAGCCTGCCTTGTGCTAATACCGTTAAGAGACGGTGTGAGGGGCGAGCAGAAGTCAGCCGAGGGCATAGTAGTTCGCCTGTGGCGAATGAAGGCCCGAACAGGGAAGACCGGAGGGGTGCCGAAACCTCGATGGACGAAGGAGACGCAGACAGGATGGCTGAGATGCCGGAGGACTCCCGGAAGGCTGCGGGCGGAACCTGCAGAAGTACGGAGAGGGAGCGTCAAGCGTCCGCGGCGGGAAAGGAGAACACCTACCTAAGGCAGTGCGTCCTATGAGTCTTTCATGAACCGCCGTATGCCGAACGGCACGTACGGTGGTGTGAGAGGTGGGAGCCGTAAGGCTCCCGCCTACTCGATTCAGGTTGCGCCTGGGTTGCATATTTTTGCTCGGTGTCAAGCCTGTTCACTGCCCCACGGTTACTTCCCGGAATGAGATTACCGTAGATATCGACAGTCATCTGGATGCTGGAATGCCCCAACTGCTCCTTTACATATACCGGACTCTCTCCCTAACTCAAGAGCAGACTCGCATAGGTGTGCCTGATGTGATGGAATCGCATCTCTCTGATACCCACCTTGCTGTTTATCCGCTTGAAGACCCTCCTGATATAGTTCTGCTACATATGTTTTCCATTCTGGTGGAACACGATCTCCATTACATCTCCCCTGCCCGTTCTCATGGTCTCCCGCTTTCTCTTTTGAACCTAACTTCTACATTATACCTGGACTGTTTAAGGGGGTCAGGTCAATGAAATGGAAATGATCAGGGTTTTAATTTCTCCGCGAGATTCCTTGAGAAGGTTTTCGTTTGAATTATTTTGGTTGTGATTTCGATAATTTTATTAATTTTCTTCTTGGGAATATTGATTTCAGACAGTGCAATCTTGATAATCAAGGAGTAAATATCATTAAGATTTGCTGATAACTGTTTATTGATTTTAGCTAGCATTAAAGCCCTTGTTGCTCCATGTATTGCCAAAACGCGCGTATGGATCTCGTTATCTGTAAAATCAAGATTCATATCGTTTAATAAGTCTTTCATTCTGTTAACCTTGAGGCTAATCATAAATTTTTCGGCAGATTCATTTTTATAGATAGCGTTGTAAAAATTGAACAAGGGTTTATATTTAAAAATCTTACTTATTCCTAACGCAATACCTAAGGTATATCTTAGTATCGGTTCATTGTATTTTATTGCCATACTATCTGTGAGATTGCTAATTTCAAGAAGCGCATCTTTCAAACTACATAGAAGGATTTCTTCCTTATTCTTAAAAAAGTGATAAAGACTCCCGGTCGTCAGGTTTGTCTTTTTTAACACCTGTCTGACAGTTGTATTTTCATATCCCTGTTCAAGGAAGAGTCTTCGGGAAATCTTTATTATTCTGTTTCTCAATACTTCTCTGTTGGCTTTCCGGATCTTCATTTTCATGGCACCTCTGTTGCAAATTGATTTGGCCACACCGCAAACATGTATTCATTAGAACATGTTCTTTTATCCTTGACAAGGGAAAAAAGAGTGTGCTATTTATAATTAGAACATGTTCTAAATAGTGCAGGTCCTTTACTTTATGAAAGAGATTAAACAGGCACTTGATCCGCAGAGGATTCTGAATCCCGAGAAGCCTTGTTTTAAAGTACGACCAGATGACATTTTGCATCTCTTTAACTCTTTGTTCATGATAAGAAAGTTTCAGAGGAAAAAGTGAGGAATAGATGGCCGCAAAAAAAGATGAGCTAATAAAGATAGTTGGTGCGGAGAATGTAATTAATAATCCTGTTACATTGGATGTTTATTCCAAGGATCACAGTTTCATTCCGCCAAAGAAGCCTCTGATGGTCGTAAAGCCTAAGAATGCGGATGAAGTGCAGGGTATAGTTACGTGGGCCAACCAAAGAAGAACGCCACTCGTGCCAGTAAGCTCAGGCCTACCGCACTTCCGTGGTGACAGTGTTCCCAGTTCAGAAGGGGCAGTTATTGTGGACCTCAGCGGGATGAACCGGATCATCATGATGGACCGGAGAAATCGTGTGGCTATAGTGGAGCCCGGGGTAACCTTCAGTATACTCCAACCGGAGCTCGCCAAGAAAGGAATGAGACTTTCCATGCCATTGCTGCCACGCACTTCTAAATCTGTATTGGGTAGCGTCTTGGAAAGGGAGCCTCTAATGAACCCCAGGTATTCTTGGTCGCTGAGCGAGCCACTGCGATGCCTTGAAACGGTTATGGGGAACGGGGATATATTCAGGACTGGCGAGCTTGCCGGTGCCAGTATCAGCAGTTCCGCCAGAGAGGAAGCCAAACTTATTCCGATAGAAGAAGTGCTTGAAAAAAGAAAGAAAACACAAGATACGGCTCTTTATCAATATGGCCCGGGGCAATTCAATTACCACAAGCTACTCTCGGCAGCGCAGGGCACTATGGGTATTGTCACCTGGGCATCGCTGAGATGTGAAGTGTTACCCAAAGTTCACAGGTTTTTTTTGGTGCCATCTGAAGGGCTTGATAACATAATCGGTTTTGCCTATAAACTCTTAAGGATAAGGTTCCATGATGAGCTCCTGTTGTTAAACAATTTCAATTTGGCATCCATACTTGGAGAAGACATTGAACACATCATGAGCTTGAGAAAAGAGCTTCCTCCATGGATTCTCATCTTCGGGCTGTCCGGGCGTGGCATATTGCCGGAGGAAAAAGTTGAATATTTAGAAAAGGACATTGGCGATATAGCTCAGCAATTTGGCGTGCGTCTAGAATCGGAAACCCCCGGGGTAAGAGATGATCAGGCAGGGGAAGCAGTGCTCAATCCCTCAAAGGAACCTTATTGGAAACTTCGCTACAAGGGCGGATGCCAAGACATCTTCTTTCTTACCACACTCAACAGAGCACCAGAATTCGCAGCGACTATGTACTCCGTGGCGGAAGCATTCAAATACCCTCCAGCTGATATAGGAGTGTACATTCAGCCGACGCACCTGGGTACAAGCTGCCATGTGGAATTTAATTTGCCATTCGACCCAAGCGACGAGAGCGAGGTGAGCAGGATGCAAGGACTTTTTACCAGGGCCAGTGAAGAATTATCAAAGCAGGGAGCATTCTTTTCCCGACCCTACGGTATTTGGGCAGACATGGCATATAGCAGAGATGCCGAACATACGAGCCTGTCAAGGAAGCTGAAGGGACTATTCGATCCCAATAATGTATTGAATCCTGGCAAGCTTTGCTTTTAGGCAGAAACTAAACTAAGGAGGAAGTATACCGTGGCACTGGAAGACTATAGGGCTACCGTGAAAAGATGCAGCAGGTGCTCATATTGCAAATGGATTCCATTTGCTCATGTGAAGAGCTGGCGCTTTGCAAAAGGCTGTCCTAGTATAGAGTTTAACAAGTTTCAGAGTTACTCGGCAAGCGGGCGATTAGGCGTATCCCTGTCCCTTCTCGAAGACAGGATCAGTTACTCGGATGAGGGGTTGGTGGATATCGTTTTCAAATGTATGATGGATGGGTGCTGTGACGTTGCCTGCAAGGTTTGCCGATATGATCTGGAACCCGTAGAAGTAATGCGTCAACTGCGATTTGAATTGATCGACTACGGTTGCTTCCCGTTCCAGGATATTCCCCTTATAGATAATCTCCGCAAGGAGGACAACATGATGATGAAGCCCAAGGCTGATCGCGCCAAATGGGCTGAGGGGCTGGATGTGAAAGATCTAACCCAGGAGAAGGCTGAAGTTGCTTTTCACGTCGGCTGCCGATTTAGTTTTGATGAGGAGCTGTGGAGGATACCCCGGACTGTGGTGACTCTGCTCAGGAATGCCGGTATTGATTTCGGCATCATGGGAAGGGACGAGAGCTGCTGCGGAGGCCGGCTTTGTGATATGGGGTACCGGGGAGAATTTCTTAAATATGCCGAGAATAATAAGGATGCCTGGACTACTACAGGTGTGAAGACAGTTGTTACCGGCTGCTCCGATTGTTACCATGCGTTCAAGCGTCTCTATCCTGCCGAGTTGGATTTTAAGTTCGAGGTCCTGCACATCACGGAATTTCTTGACCGACTCATCAAGGAAGGAAAGATAAAATTCACCAAAACTGTTCCCATGACTGTCACCTATCATGACCCCTGCCATCTGGGAAGACGAGGGGAACCACATGTGTCATGGAACGGCGAACAGAAGAAAATTCGCGGTCAAGTCCTGGTATACGAGCCACGAAAACCCAGGTATAACGGAGCCCTGGGTATTTATGACCCACCGAGGAATGTACTGAGAAGCATTCCAGGTATAAAGCTGGTTGAGATGGAAAGAAACAGGGAATATGCGTGGTGCTGTGGTGCTGGTGCCGGGGTAAGGGAAAGGTATCCTGATTTTTCCTCATGGACTGCTGGTGAGAGGATTGAAGAGGCAAAGGTCACCGGCGCTGAGGCAATAGTGAGTGCGTGCCCCCATTGTGAGAGGAATTTCACTGACGCCATTCATGATCGAAGTGAAAAGATGAAAGCGTATGACATTGTAGACCTTGTTCGTGAAGCAATCTAACAGGAGGGCATTACTTATGGCACTATTGAGAGAAGTATATGAATCACTGGAAGGCATCGTAGGGCCAGATAATATCACAGAGGAACCGGCAACGCTGTATTCATATGCTTATCAATGGATGGCTGAGCTCGTAACTGACGTAACTGGAGGAAGCAAGTTCTTTGATAGGCCCGAGGCTGTGCTTATGCCGGGAAGCGCGGAGGAGGTTCAGGCTATAGTCAAAACCTGTAACCGGTACAAATTAAAGTTTCACGTCTACAGTACGGGTTGGGGGCCATGGGCTGCACCACCGTCCAAAGGGCAAATCCTGCTGGATTTGAGGAGGATGAATCGAATATTAGAAATAGACGAACAAAATATGTTTGCTGTGGTTGAGCCATATGTGGTAGCTGGGCAGCTTCAAGCCGAAGCCATGAAGGTGGGTTTGAACAATCATATAAGTGGCGCTGGCGCTGGCACCTCAGTACTTGCCAATGCTTGCTGTTTTCAGGGGGGGGGACCGGATTGTATTTATTTCGCTTCTCCTCAGGATAGTATACTTTCGA
>Ga0315286_10008046_pt1 | contig 10353 bp, 4 predicted proteins | sample YL17G10_0_MG_FD_205038 | JGI IMG/M metagenome (GOLD analysis project Ga0315286, IMG submission 205038) | Sediment microbial communities from Yellowstone Lake, YNP, Wyoming, USA - YL17G10_0 | ecosystem: Environmental > Aquatic > Freshwater > Lake > Sediment | place: USA: Wyoming | collected...
CAGGCCGACGTGTCTCTGCTCGCGACGTCTCCGCCGCCGCACGCGCCACTCGTCTGTGCCGACCGCCCGTCGCAACACCCGGCAACACCTCGGTTCCGAAACGGCTGCTCTGTTCCCCAGGCTCTCGACACGGGAGGGCCTGGGGGTGTATCTTGCGACGTCTCGCCCCGACCCGGGCCGCCCGGGATCAGTGCCGCGACCGCTCGAGATCCATCGAACCACGCCACGGAGGCATCATGTCGACACGCGGGCCAATCGGCTCAGGCTACCTCGCGAAGCGCTTCGCACTGGCCATTTCTCTCATCCTTGTTCTCACCATCTTCCAGCTGCCGACGTTCGCGCAGGCGACCACGACAGCGCCACCGCAGAAACCGGCCGTCGCCGCGCCGCCGGCTGCGCAGAAGCCCGTCGCGACGCCGGCGCAGCCTGCAGGCCAGAAGCCGGCCGTCGCCGCTCCGCAGGCCGCCCCGAAGGCGCCCGAGAAGGCGCCGGAGCCGCCAAAGAAACCGCTCAGTTGGGCGGACCAGTTGCTCGCGCAGGAATCCTACGCGACACCGCCGCCCGAATTGGCGCCGGCGGTGCTCGCACCGCGCTGGCAGAACAGCACGCTTGGCAACGCCAGCCGGGACAAGAAGTGGTTTCTCAGCCAGATCGGCGACGGCCCGGTGCCGATGGCCACCTTCTCGAAGCCGTTCCACGAACTTGGGGGCGTCTTTATCGACTTCAAGGCCAACCGCGCCCGCTCGTTGACCATCAGCAACAATGTCGCCATCCAGATCACGTCGGCGGCCGACGGCACGAAACAGACCGTTCAGACCCCGCCAAACGCGCGCGTGTCGAACGCGGTGTGGTCGCCCGACGGCAAGAGCATCGCGTACTACGTTCATACCGACGATGCCACGCACATCTGGATCACGGATATCGCGACCAACAAGGCACGGCAGGTGACGACCACTCCCGTGCTGGCCACGTTCGTGTCGAGCTTCGAGTTCACTGACGACAGCAAACAGATTGCCACCGTCGTCATCCCCGATGGCCGCAAGCCCATGCCGGTGCCCCAGGTGGCGCCGAGCGGGCCCGAAGTGAAGGTCAGCGAAGGGATCGACAAGAACCGGCTGCGAACGTTCGCCAGCCTGATGTCCACGCCGTACGAGTTTGCGATGCTCGAATGGCATACCACCGGACAACTCGTGTTGATCGACGTGCAGGCGCCGGTGGCACCGGCCGTCAGGGGCAAGCCAGCTCCCCCAGCCAAGCACATCAAGAAGATTGGTCAGCCGGCGATGATCCGCGCGGCCGATTGCTCGCCCGATGGCAAGTTTGTGCGCGTCACGACCATGACGAAGCCGTTCGCTTACATCGTGCCGGTGAGCAACTTCGGCCAGATCGAGGAAGTCTGGGATGCCGACGGCAAGGTGCTGGCGAAGGTGACGGATCGGCCGCTCAACCTTGGCGTGCAGGACGACACGGCGCCGCCGCCCGATCCGACGGCCGCCCCTGGCGGCGGACGAGGGGGAGCGGGCGCGCAGCAAGGCAAGCGCGAGCTCGCATGGCGATTGGATGGCCAGGGTTTCACGTACCTGGAGCAGGAACCCGCGCCAGCCGGTGCCGCAGGTGCGGCGGGGGCCGGACGAGGAGCCGCGGCGGCGGGTCGCGGCGCGGGCCGCGCCGGTGCCACTGGTGGCGATCAGGCCGCGAGCGGGCGCGGTCAGGCTGCGCCGCGCAAGGACCGGTTGTACCAGTGGCTGCCGCCGTTCGCCGAGAAGGGCGCCAAGGTCCTCTTCGAGAACAACACGCGCATGAGTGGCGTGCGGTACTCGCCCGACATGCAGACGATTTTCTTCCGGGAGACCAGCGGACAGAACACCGTGGAGGTCGCGGTCAACCTGAAGGAACCCGAGCCGCGCTACACGCTCGTACGATTCCGGACTGACGAACCGGCAGCCAACCCAGGGACGCTGGTGTCGACGCGCGGGGGTGGCGGCGGCGGCCGTGGCGGTGGTGGCGGCGGCGGCCGAGGCGGAGCCGGCGGCGGTTCCGGTCCTGTAATGATGTCCGCCGACAACACGAGCGTGTATTACCAGGGCACCACCTACGACAAGAACCCCGAGCAGGTCGGGCCCAAGACCTTCATCGACAGGGTCACGATCAAGAACGGCGAGAAGAAGCGGCTGTTCGAGGGCGACAACAAGGACGTGTATGAAAGCGTCGCAACGGTGGTTGATCCAGAGGCCGGCCGGTTCGTCATCGAACGCCAGAGCCTCACGCAGACGCCGCAGTTCTTCCTGGTCGATGGCACGGCGCGCAAGCAACTCACCGAGAACAGGGATTTGTTTCCGGATCTGACCAGCGCACCCAAGCAACGTGTGATCGTGGAGCGCCCCGATGGCATCAAGTTCGTCCTCAGCGTGATGCTGCCGCCAGACTGGAAGCCCGGCGGCCCGAAGCCGCCGGCCATCTTCTGGCTGTACCCGCGCGAGTTCGTCGATCAGGACGCGATCGACAGGCCGGATCGCACCTTCAACAAGAACGCGTTCCAGAACTTCGGCACGCGGTCGATGCAGTTCCTTGTGCGCCTGGGCTATGCCGTCGTCGTGGAAGCGCCCGGCGGCGGGCTCCCCATCGTGGGGCCGGCCAATCAGCAGAACAACAACTACGTGAATGACCTGCGGAACAGCCTGTCAGCGATGATCGACGAACTCGATCGCCGCGGGCTGGCGGACCGCAACCGCCTGGCCATTGGCGGCCACAGCTACGGGGCGTTTACGACCGTCAACGCGATGGTACACACGCCGTTCTTCAAGGCGGGCATCGCGGGCGATGGCGCGTACAACCGGACACTGACGCCGCTGGGGTTCCAGAGCGAACGGCGCGATCTCTGGGAGGCGCCCAACGTCTACCTCGGGATGTCGCCGTTTATGTACGCGAACAACATGACGGGCGCACTCCTCATGTATCACAACCTCCACGACCAGAACGTCGGCACCGATCCCACCAACTCGATTCGGCTGCACCATGCGCTCAACGGGCTTGGCAAGACGTCGGCGCTCTATCTTTATCCGCTGGAGGATCACGGGCCGGTGGCCCGCGAGACGCTGCTCGACCTGTGGGCCCGCTGGTCCGCGTGGCTCGACAAGTACGTCAAGAACCCGGTGAAGGTGGAGAAGAAGGCCGCGCCGGCTGAGGGGACGGATAGACAGTAGCCGGTAGTCAGTAGCGAGTAAACAGTAGAGGGGCCGCTACAGAAACTGCCCGCACACCCCGCGGGCGGGTGTGCAGGCAGGACGACGGCTTCCGAAGCGGCCCCTCGAACCAAGCCGACAGCGTCAGTCTGCAAAACGCACCGTGACGGCCAGGACTGGCTGCGCGAATAGCGCGAACGTCAGACCGGCGACGAGTCCGGTAAGGCGCGTTTTGCCGGCTTGCGTGAGCGGGGACGCGGAGGAACCGTCGTCCTGCCGACGCCTAGAATCCTCCCCGCCCACCTCCACGTGCCGGCGCCGCGCCCGTGCCGAACTTCACGATCTTCCGAGTCTTCAGGGCCGGGAATCTGTTCGGAAGTGAATGTCGCACTCGCCGATCTGGATCACGTCTGCGTCTTTCAGCGCTTGCGAACGGACCGGAACGCCGTTGAGCCGGGTGCCGTTCGCGGAACCGAGATCCCGAAGGGTCCACTGGCCGGCGCTGAACTCGATGACGGCATGGTCTCGTGAGGCCTGCGGGTCATCGATCTTGATCGTGCTCGAAGGCGCGCGGCCGATCGACGTCGGCCCTGTCAATCTCACGCGTGCCTCCCGTGGTTCTCGCGCCGGCCCGACCGCGTAGACGAGAACGGCAGGCGGATAGGCCCTGGCACCTGGAATAGCAGGCTGCTGTGTCGGGCGTCTCTTGACCACGACGGCAACAGCCACAGCCATCGCGATGCTCAACAGCACGAGGCCAACCACCACGGGGAGCAGGCTGTTCCCTTGATCGCCAGGCAGCACAACTCCCCCCCCGCCACCGCCAGCGGGGCTCGAGACCGGCGCGTCGGGAATGGGCTTGGCCTTCGCCTCGGGCTCGGATCGTGCCTCCGGCCGCGGATTCGTTTCCGGACCCGCCGGGGGCGGGAAGATGGATGGCGTTTTCGGGTCAGGCTCTGTTCTTGTCCCTGGACGCGGGTCGATTCCGGGCCCGGCCGGCGCGACGGGTGTTGGTGGCGCTTTCACCTCCGGATCGGTTCTCGTTTCCCGGGGCGTGATTGTTTCCACTCCGGCCCAGACCTCGAGCCTCGGCGGGCCCTCGAGCTTGGACGGAGCCTTTGGCTCGGGCGGAGCCTTTGGCTTGATCGGGTTCACTGGCCTGGGCGGAGTTTTCGGCTCGACCTTTGGCTTGGCCACGCCCCCTTCCGGCCCTGGGTCCGAGACCCGTTTGTCGACGGGCTCGTCCGGCGGGGCCTTCGCATCCGGGGGAAGCACCTCGGTCGCCGGGAACTCGAAACTCGGAAACTCCGGCAAGGCGATCGCCTGAGTCGGCTGAAGCGTTCCACCTTGAAACTCCAGCGGGTCGAATCGGCAGACAGCCTCGGCCCGGCCGATCGGCGCATTGATACTTCCCGAAAAGATCCCCTTGCCCTTGACGATGGATTCCGCGCCGGATTTGTCGACGAACCGGCCCGAGACGGCCACCGCTCCCTTGGCGGACGTCTGCAGACCTGGTTTCGACACACCGTCGAAATCAATCTCGACAACCAACCGGCCGGCAGACGGCTCACCGGACTTCAAGCGCGGCGAGACGGAGGGATCCATTTCCAGGTCGAGGCTCACGCGACCCTTCAGCGGCCCGCCCCGAAGATCGAACCGCCATTCCCCGGTCATGCTTCTTCCGGTTTCGCGGAGGTCGAGCTTGGCAACGACTCTGGTGTCGACCGGCCGGCTCTGTTCGGCCCTGATCGAGGCAGACACGACGAGGAGCCCCCCGAGGCACGCAGTCCACACGATCTTGTTCATGACGGTCCTCGATCACTTCTCGACGAATCGGCAGAAATATTCGTACGTTCTGCTCAACCGGACGCCTGCCGCGTTTCGCACTTCCCACCCATGTCGGAACCTGAAGGCGCGTCCGTATTGAAGATATGTTCCGTCGCACCATTCGGACATATCCGTTCCCGGAGAGGACAACCGGCCGCTCATCTCATTTGCGGCCTTGCCCCACGTGCCCTTGATCGGGTAGCTCTTGCCTTCTAGTGTGACTTCGCCCTCGAATTCGTAATACGTCCCCCCCGCCCCGGCCTTGATGACGAAGGTCGCCGTTCGCTCTGGGTTATCAGCGTCCTTCTCCATATGGGCGGCGTACGTGCCAGGCGTGGGAGAGACGATGCGAGCCCTCTCCTTCATTAGCGGGATGACTTCCTGGAGGGCGGCTGCCGCGTTCTGCTGCAGCACTGTAGCGGTGGCCAGTGCTGTCTTCTTCACAAGAGTCTTCATGGCCGTCATCACTTCCGGCTTGTTTCTCGCGCCGTGCGCGCCGGAGGGGGAGCTGAACAGACCAGCATACACTTCGATGTCGAAACAATCGTACAGACGCACTTGGGCGCTGCTCGCGTAAGGATCCCCGTAGCTAGCGGGGTCGAGCGTGCCTCGGGTCGCCCCCGCGCCCATCCACGAGTTGGGCCCCAACGGACCATCCGTGATTTCCGCCGATCTCGCCAATTCACCCTTGAGGTACTGTCGCGTGCTCTTCATGTCCTCGTCATAGGAACGCCGGAAGGGATCACCGAGGATGAATTGGATCGACCAGCGAAGCGAAAAGCTTTCTTTGGTTCCTCCCCCGATCGGGACCAGACCGCCGTCGTCGACGTCGTAGCGGCCGGAAGAGGGCTTCAGCAGGAGTTTCCCGTCTCTGCTGCTCTTCGATTGGTCGAACAGCGGAAGTGAGGGAATGGCCGCTCTCAACTTCGCATCGAGCGTTCCCCGGAGTTCTTCGAGGGCGCCATCGGTCTGATGGCCATCGAAATTGAATCCGCACGGAGTGGCGATCTCTGGCGCCTCGACGTGGAAAGCCAGGCGGCGAGGCTCGGGCCTGACACCGGTCTTGTCGAAGTCCAGGTTGACGACGTACTCATAGTCTCCGGCCGCCGGGACGGTCATCCTGGTTTGGCCGGCGTAGACTTTGATGCCTTGAGCCACGGCCAGATCGAACCCCCGCGAGTCGAGCTGAGGCGCCACACCTGCGGCCCCGCCGCCTGCCTTGACGACCTCCGAGCGGGCGGTCACGTTCAGTTTGTCGCCCGGCAATCCGGTGACGCCGAAGATCTGACGAAACACGACTTCGCTTCCGACCGTCGGGTTCTCAGGGCTCATGAGGATGGAGAAGATGTGCCCCGTGGGATCGGGCAGCGTAAGACCCTGCACGGGATACGAGATGCCCGCCGCCCGAGCGGCCATCTCGGCCTGGAGCTTATCGAGCTCGGCCTTCGTCTTGTCCCTGGATTCCTTCCACTTGGCCGTCCACTCCCGGCCCACCAACTTCTCGAACATCACCATGTTGTCGCCGGGGTCGAACATCGGCGGCACGTTCCACTGCCCTTGAAACACGTGCGCCAGCGCCGTGCGGTATTCGCGAAGGGCCTGGAACAACGTCTCGCGCGTCGGGTACTGCAGGAACCAGTTCTCGCGGGTCAGGCCGTAGGCCGGGCTCATCGGGAAGTTGAAGAACCCGATCCCGGTGGCGTCGATTTTCTGGCCCTGCGGCCCGTCCATGACGCATGGCTCGCCGTCGAGAATGAATCGGACGTAGGGGCGTTCGTTGTAGGCATCGATGGTCTCGGAGATAAACGACGTCGCCCGCGAGATCATGTCGACGAGCCCAACAACCAGGAGCAGGGCGCCCGCGCCCGAAGCCGTTAACGCCGCAATGGGCCCGGCGCTGCTGCCGAGTTGGAGCCCTCCGCTGATCACGACGAACGCCGCCGCGATCCCGGCTGCCTGGGCGTAGTTGCCGTTGGCCAAGGCGTTTCCGATGTCCCACACGCCGACGGTAATAAAAAGCACGTTGACGCCATAGAGGAAGCGGCCAGCCCGGCCTTCCTTGACACTCGTTTTGACCTTCTCCCACCATTCCGACATGAATCGGCCGCGGCCGAGAGTTTCCTTGACTCCCGCCGACTGCGAATTGACGACGACATTTCCTTGATCGACGGCGATCGCGGCAACGCGTCCCGCGTGGGATTCGACGACGGCCTCGACCGCGCGGGAGACCTCGGCCCGGACCTGGACAGTCTCGCCCGCCAGGGCGGCATCGATCTCCACCCGTCCTTGTCTGAGGAGATACTCCCTGACCTTTGCTCTTCCATCTTCGAAAGCGATGAGCAACGCCCGCTGAGCGGCACCGGCAAAATTCGGGATCTTCTCGTAGACGACATCGACCAGCCCTCGCTTGAGCGTGCGCCAGAGATACCCGAGACGCGATTCTGGAGGAGGCTCTGTGAGCGCGAACGTGTTCCCAGGCGGGCGGGGAATGCCTCTGGCCACCGTGTCGGGCAGGAGCGATTCTGAAGGCAGCCTCTGAGGGAGAGCAACCGGCTCCACTCGCCAGAGTGCGTCCCTTCCGAATTTCGTCTGGGCGACTTCGCCGAGGAGCCTTCTTTCCGCGAGATTCGCTGCTTCGGCGGCCGCGAGTCGTTGCTGCGCGGCGTCAAGTGCCGGCTTGCTCCGCTTCGTGAGTTCCACCAACTTCTCAGAGGTCTGCGCGGCCTGCTGCTGCAGTTGCGCGATCTCGGCCTTCAGCCTCCGGATCGTCTCCTCGTGCATCTCGATGCGCTGCTGATCCTGCGGAAACATCTGTCCCCGCCCGTCCCGCATGGCGTCCTCGCTCAGTTGGTTCTGGGCGTTCCGATGGGATGCGATCTCGGATTCTTTGTCGAGAATGTCGAGCAGCCAGTCAACTTTCTGCGAGACAAGCCGGTTACTCTCGTCGAAAACCGCTGCATTCTCTTTGTGGTATTGGCTCGTCAATTCCAGGTTCTCTAGAGGCAGGGCATTGGCGGCCTGCCGAAGTTCGGCCAGCGACATGTTGTCGTACTTCGACTGGCGTGCCGGGGAGGACGGCTTCGCCCGCCCGGCAGGTACCGGATTCGCGTCCAGATAAGTCGGAAAGACGAAACTGACAATCAGCGCGACGGCGGTCACCGACCGCCATAGGTGCTGTCCAGACATCAGGCGAAAGACCATCGGCATACTCCTGCTGGAGGACACGTTGCTCGAGTGCTTCGTCGTGCGTTCGTCGAGCCCGGGCTAACCGACAGACGAGGGCAAACGGCCCTACTGCTTGCGTTTCTCTGCGATGGCGGCCAGCGCGTCATGGATGGCGTAGACGATCTGCAAGACGTCGTCCGAGTTCTGGTACGCCTTGACGCGCCGGTCGACTTCCTGCTGGGCGTCGCGTTGCAGCGCCTGGAGCGCCAGTACGACGCGCTTTTCATCCGGCGACCCGCTCGCGGCGGCGACGGCCGCTTCTCCCAGACGCTTCGCCGCGACCGCGCGCACGCGGAAATCGCCGTCCTTGAGCACGGGCAGCAACATGCCGATGAGGTCGGGCGGCGCCAGCACGGCCAGTTGATTCACCCCTGTGACCCGCGTCTGCCAGGAGGCACTCGCCATGTTCCTGGTGACGATCGCCATCGCCCGAGCGTCTTTCCGTTGCACGAGCACAGCCAGCACTCGCTGACCCAGAACCGGCGGCGCGTCGGACACGTGAGACCACAGCGCGTCGCCGACGGCGGCGGAGCGCATCTCGGCCAACTGCTGCGCAGCCACATCGCACACGCGTATCGGTCCGTCGGCGCGAAGCACGAAGGCCCGGCCGACGCTGCCTTTCACGATCGCGGTGTCGCCGAGCGCCCGGACGAGCGGCTCGGCGGAGCGCGCAGGGTTGAAGCCGCCCAGAACCTCCGCGGCTCCCTCCCGCACGCGCGGGTCGGGATGCTTGCCGAGCGCATCGATGAGCGGCTGCGTTGCCGGCTCCCCGATCCCGAGCAGCGCCGAACGCGCGCTCTCACGGGCGGAAAAGGATCCTCCGGAGAGCCTGCCGCCAGGCCCCATGCCGTCCCAGTACAGCGTGCTCGCGTCCGCCAGCATGCCGATGAGCGCCGGAACCGCAGCCGCCGCGCGCGGACCGAGCCTGCCGAGGCAGGCGGCTGCCTCGGCTCGCCCGTCCGGACTTGATCCCTGCAGGCCAGCCATGCACTTCTGCACGTCGTCCGCAGATCCGACCTGTGCGCTGGATTGCGCACGCAGGCCGGCCGGGGAAGCGAGGCTTCCGACCACGAACACCTGGACGAGGACGCCGATCAGACCGTGGCGCATCTTCTGCCTCCCCTCCGCCAGTGGCACAACCGGGTCGTGCTGCGCCATTCTAGACCATCTCCCCAGATGGCCGCCCCGTACCTGTCCTGGCCCTCACGGCGCATTTTGCAGACTTCGCCCTTCGACTTCGCTCAGGGCTGGCGGTCGGCCTGGTTCAAGGGGCCGCTTCGGAAGCCGCTCTCCCGCGGGAGCCTGGAATCCTCCTGGCGCACCGGCACCCCCGCGTGCCGGCGCCGCGCCCGTGCCGAACTTCACGATCTTCCGCGTCTTCATGTTGTAGACATCACCCACCGACAGCACGTAGTACGGCTTCTCCCACGGCTGGTACAGGCGCGTGTTGTCGTGGATGGCTACCTTCCACTTGCCCGTCACCTCGAACGTGTCGCCAGTGACAACGATCGCGGTCCCCTCCGACAGGCCAATCCCAAGCAGGTTCGGCATCTTCTTAATCACGTCGGTGAGGTCGTCCCATCTGTTGCGCGTGTTGATGTGCTGGTCGATGGCGGATTTGCGCAGGAAGGCGAAGCCGTGTTCGTGCTCCTTCTCCGGCGTCATCATGATCTGCGCGCCGGCGATGGCCCCGCGCACCAGGTAGTCGCCCTGGATCGTCGCGCCAGCCGAACTGCCTCCGATTACCCCGCCGCGCTCGAGGACCTTGTGGAATTCCTTGTACGTGAGCGTGTTCATGTAGGAGTCGACGATGTTCCACTGGCGTCCGCCGTCAAACCACACGGCATTGGCCGTCCGCAGGACCTTCGCGAACTCCTCGGTCTCGGCCACCTTCGGATCGGGCGTGTGGAGCATCCTGACGTTCTTGACGCCACGCTTGAGCCAGCCGGCGATCACCTGTTCTTCCTTGTACGCCCTGATCGTGCCGTCCGGATTCTTGTTGCCGCCGGCGGTGGGCACGATGACAAACGAGGCGTCGGGGCCACCGGCGAACTGGATGAACTTCTCGTAGATGCCCGTGCCCTCCAGTGACCCGCCGCCGACAATCACCAGCGTCCCT
>Ga0315286_10008048_pt1 | contig 10353 bp, 6 predicted proteins | sample YL17G10_0_MG_FD_205038 | JGI IMG/M metagenome (GOLD analysis project Ga0315286, IMG submission 205038) | Sediment microbial communities from Yellowstone Lake, YNP, Wyoming, USA - YL17G10_0 | ecosystem: Environmental > Aquatic > Freshwater > Lake > Sediment | place: USA: Wyoming | collected...
CTACGCGGCCATCCGCACCGGCCGCACGCTCAAGGTCGTGACGCTCGACCAGGCGAAGAAGGGGGCGTTGCCCGTTCGCTCCGGCCTCGACCCGGAGAAGATCGAAGTCTCCGACCAACTCGTGACCCACGTCATTCCGATCCAGTTCGCCGACGCCGTCCAGTTGAAGCGGGACTTGGCCACCCTCGTCCCCACCTATGCGGACCTGAGCGCCAACGCCAGCACCAACGCGCTGGTTTATACCGACACGCAGACGAACGTCCGCCGCCTCGTGGAGATCATCAAGGCGCTCGACTCGCGCATGGCCAGCGTGGCGGAGGTCAAGGTCTTCCAGTTGAAGTACGCCAACGCCGCCAACGCGGCGCGGCTGATCAGCGACCTGTTCAAGCCGGACCAGGCGGGTCAGCAGGGAAGAGGGGGCAGCCCCTTTGGCGCCGCCATCCAGAGCTTCATGATGGGCGGGGGCGGGGGCAGGGGCGGCGGCCCCGGCGGCGGCGGCCAGGGTGAGCAGGCGAGCAGCCGCCTCCAGAAAGTGACGGCCTCGGCCGACGACCGCACCAATACGCTCGTCGTCAGCGCTCCCCCCGACCAGATGAAGGTGATCGAAGGTATCATCAAGGAACTCGATGCCAACCCCGTGGAGGAACAGGCGGTGTTCACGTACCCGCTGCGGAATGCCAAGGCCGTGAATCTCCAATCGGTGTTGAACAACCTCTTCGGCATTTCGGGCGGGGTCGGGAGCTTCGGCAGGACCTCGACGTCGGGCTTCGGCACCTCGTCGCAGTTCCGAACGGGGACGGGAATGGGAGGCTCAAACTTCGGTGGCTCCAGAACCGGCGGCATGGGCTCCAGCGGGTTCGGGTCGAGCAGAACGGGCCGCGGCGGTTTCGGCTCGACGGGCCTTTCCGGCAGCAGGACGGGTACAGGCCTGAGCCAAAGGTCGGGCACAGGCCTGAGCCAAAGGTCGAACCAAGGGCTGGGTGCAAGCCAGGGCTTCGGCGGGTTCGGGGGCACGCGTATATCGCCGACGACCGCGGCGGCGGCCTCCGACTTGGCCGGCCAGGTGTATGTCGTGGCCGACGAAGACACCAACTCGCTGCTGGTGACCGCGGCCACCAAGAACTTCGAGCGGATCAAGGCGATCCTGGCCGAACTGGACCGGCCCGTGCCGCAGGTGCTCATCAAGGTCCTGATCGCCGAAGTGACCCACGATAGCTCCATCGACCTGGGCGCGGAGTTCGCGGCCCTGAATCTGAATGCCGCGGGCACCGTGGGGCAGAGGTACGGCACGGACTTCGGCGTGGCCGCGCAAAGGGATGGGCTGCTCCTGACGATCAACGAGAGCAGCGTGAGCGCGGCCATTCACGCCCTGGCCACCGTGGGGAAACTGGACGTCCTCTCGCGCCCCTACATCCTGACCAGCGACAACCAGGAAGCCATCATCAATGTGGGGCAGGTGGTGCCCTTCATCACCAACTCGCAGATCACCGATACGGGCGTGACGAACAACACCGTCCAGTACCAGGACGTGGGGATCATTCTGGACGTGACGCCGCACATCAACCCGGACGGCCTGGTGATCATGGATGTTTCCCAGGAGGTCTCGGCCCTGACCGAAACCACCGTTCAGATTTCCCCGACGGTCAATGCGCGGGTCCTCGATAACCGCGCCGCCCAAAGCCGCGTGGCCGTCCGCGACGGCCAGACGATCGTCATCGGCGGCCTGATGCAAGACCGCAAGACCGACACCGTCCGGAAGGTGCCCCTCTTGGGCGATATCCCCTGGCTGGGGGCGCTGTTCCGGCGGACGACCAAGACGCAGACCAAGACCGAACTGCTGATCTTCATCACGCCGCACGTGGCCAAGGTGCCCGACGACCTGAAGCCCATGTCGGAGAGCGAAGAGGCCGGCTCCAAGGTGATCCGCGACGCGGTGGAACCCGGCGCGTTTCAGGAGCACATGGAGGGCATGAAGCGAGGGGCGGCCCCGCCCCGGCCCGAAGAAAACGAACGGCAGGCCCCGGCCGAGACGCCCGGTACCGCGCCGCCTCCGCCGAGTGACCGCGATGATCCGTAACCTGGACCCTGTTGCCGCGACGCCACCCGACCCGTACATGTCTAGCGTGCTGCCCCGGAAGCCGGGTGGCATGCCCACGGCGTCGTTCCGTGGGCATGACTTGACTGTGCCCCGAGGAGCATGCCCACGCGAACAGCGGCGTGGGCATGCCACCCGGCCTATGGACGTTGACACGCTGAACACGTACCCCGACCCACCGCGCAGCAGCGGGGTGCGCGGCGCGGCGCGCGCGGCGGGTCAGCAGACCCGCCGCGCAACATGGCGCATAGCGCTGCTGGCCTGCGGCGTCGCCGGGGCGATGACCGCGGCGGGCTGTGGCATGTCGGCGTCCTCGACCGGCAGGCCCGGCGCCGTCATCGACCCCTGCGCCGAGCGGCTCCACGATATCTGCGGCCAACTGTTGCTCCACTGCGCAACCAGGAACGCCCTGCCCAAGGCGCTCAGCGAGCTCCAGGGGAGCGGCTCCGCAAAGCTGCCGCCGCTGCTGTGTCCGGCCTCGGGCAAGCCCTACGTCTACAACCCGGAGGGGATCAAGGTTCCCGGCCTGCCCGGCCGCGTGGTGCTGTACGATCCCACGCCCGCCCACTCCGCCATGCGCTGGGCGGTCGTCGCGGATGACGCCTCCATGGGCCAACCTCTTGCCCTGCACGTGCTCCTCCTGCCCGAAAATGCGGTCTTCTCGAAGGCCGGCCGCGATCCGCGAATTCCGGGCTGATGCGACAGCGCTAACTCGCTGATTGCTGCGCGGCAGGTCTCTCGCCACGGCGAGTCTTCGACGTGACCCGCCGCGCGTGTGTGTGCGTCTCCCGGCCAGTGTGGGGCATCCCACATCGGTGGGTCAGGCGAGGTGCGGTTTCAACCCGCAACCCGCAACCCGCAACCCGCAACCCGCAATCCGCAATCCGCAATCCGCAATTATCTTCCGTGCTTCCTCTCCCAGATCTCCTGGGCTTCCGGCGGGCGGATGTAGACGGGTTCGAGCCGGAGGGGGTCGGCGTACCGCCCCAATTCGTGGAGCTCCCAGCCCAGGCGGGCCACGACGGCCGGCCGGGCGGCCCACAGCTCTTCCGGGGCAAGATCGAACGCGGCGAGGGCCTGGCGGCCTTTCGGAACGCCGGGGCCGAGGATGAGGGCGGGCGCTTCGAGGCGGCGGGCGAGGGCTTCCGGCTCGATCAGGGCGGGGCCGAAGGTTTCCTCGAGATTCGAGAGTGCCCCGCCGCTTCCGCGGCGGGCGGGTGTATCGAGATCTTGGGGCGGGCCCTGGTCGTCGGGGGTGGCATGCCCAGCGCGTTGTTCGCTGGGCATGCTGTCACCCATGCCGGGAACATGCCCACGCAACAGCGGCGTGGGCATGCCACCCTCGCCGCAAGCATGAGCTGCACCCCGGCGGGCTTGGGCATCGTCGCGCCGCTCGAAGATGCCGGCGAAAAGGCCGCCACGCTTCGCGTCGAGGATGGGCACGATGCGGCCGCAATCGGCCGGGGCGTTCTCGGCCAGGACCCGCAGCGTCGGCACGGCCACGACCTTCGCGCCGGCGTCCCAGGCCACGAACTTGGCGAACGTGACCGCGATGCGGATGCCCGTGAACGATCCCGGCCCGATGCTCAGGGCCACGACGTCGGCGCGGCGGCCCCATCCGGCCCGGTCGCAGGCCTCCTTGATGGCGGCGATAAGGTCCCGCGCGTGGCGCAGGCCTTCCGTCAGGCGGACTTCGTCGAGGACCCGCCCGTCTTCCATCAGGGCGATGCCGCCGTGCGTCCCGCTCGTCTCGACCGCCAGCAGTCGCATGAAACCGCTTCCTTATTGCTATGGCGCCGGCTATTGTAGCCGCCGACGGAGGGATACAACAAGCCGCGGCAAGTGCGAAATGCGAGATAAACAACCGATGGCAAAGGCCAAGCGGTAAAAAGGATTGACTTGCCCCGCCTCGTGCCTAAACTGGCTCGGTCTCGCGGGGCGCGGCACGCGGCGCCCCTGCGCGTGGCCGCGCGCGGAACGGTATAATGCGATAGCGCTAACTCGCTGATGGGTGCGCGGCGGGTCTCCTGACCCGCCGCGCCGAGTGCCAGTCGGGGCGCCAGGGCGGCAGTTTCTGGCGCGGTGGGTCAGGAGACCCACCGCGCACCAGTCAAAGTAGCGCTGTGGTAATGATCGGGTGTTACGGCTGGCGGCGGAAGGGAATCGGCCATGATCGACGAACGATTGCTCGAAATCCTGGTCTGCCCGGCCTGTCGGACGAAGGTGCGGCTGGAGGGCGAGCGCCTGGTCTGCCAGAACCCCGCCTGCGGCCTGCGGTACCCCGTCCGCGATGATATTCCGGTGATGCTTATCCATGAAGCAGAAAAGCCGGGAACCGGGAACCGGGAACCGGGAACCGGCAACGGATAAAGGCAACGGCGAATGTCCAGCATCCAACACCCAATGTCCAACAACCAAGGAAGGGCCACGGCACCCGGCCGGCCTGGTCTTTGTCCGTTCCGTGGACGTTGGGTGTTGTATATTCGCTGTTTCTTCTGCTTTCCCGGTTCCCAGTTCCCGGTTTCCAGTTCCCGCTCTTAGGGCCTTCCCATGATCGCGATTATCTCCGACATCCACGCCAACCTCGAAGCGCTGGAGGCCGTCCTGGCGGACATCGCGCCGAAGCACGTCGAGTCCGTCTTCTGCCTGGGCGACGTGATCGGGTACGGCCCGGAGCCGGCGGCCTGCCTGGACCGGGCGATGGAATTCGATTTCACGATCATGGGCAACCATGACCACGCGGTGTTCATGGAGCCGGCGGGGTTCAACACGCCCGCCGAGAACGCGGTCTTCTGGACGCGGCGGATGCTCGACGGCGAGGCCGACGAGGGCCGGCGCCAGCGCCGCTGGGAGTTCCTGGCCCGCATGGAGGAGTTCCGCGAGACCGACTCGGTGCTGTTCGTGCACGGCTCGCCCCGCCGCCCGATGCACGAGTACCTCTTTCCGGACGAGGCCGAGATGAGCCTCACGCGGCTGATGGAGACGTTCGACCTCATCCAGCACGTCTGTTTCGTGGGGCACACGCACCTGCCGGGGGTGTTCACCGAGACGTACGAGTTCCTGACGCCGTCGCACATCGGGCACAAGTTCACGGTCGGCGACCGCAAGGCGATCATCAACGTCGGCAGCGTCGGGCAGCCGCGCGACCTCGATCCGCGGGCCTGCTACGCGACGCTCGACGGGCGCGAGGTCCGCTGGCACCGCGTGCCCTACGATCACAAGGCGACCATGGCGAAGATCCTGGCGACCGGCGAGCTCGACGAATTCCTGGCCAACCGGCTGGCGGAAGGACGCTGAAGACAATGACTAATGTCTAATGACTAATGTCTAATCAAACGACAATGTCTAATGAAGAAGCCGCCGGACGCCCCAGGCGCCGTCTCTCCTTAGGCATTCGACATTGGGCATTGCCTTTTCATTAGACATTAGTCATTAGACATTAGTCATTTTTCCGGCGGCAGCCGGGGTCCGCCGTAGCGCACGAACGATATCCCTGAGGAAGCAAGCGAGGTTCTATTGGACCGCGACACCCTGACGCGAATGATCATCGCCGGGCTCATCATCGTCGGCCTGATGCTGGGCTGGCAGCACCTGAGCCCGCGTTTCTTCCCGCCCGAGAAGCCCGCGCCGTCGCCGCCGGCCCCGACCCCGCCGGCGCCCAAGACGCCCGGGGTCGAGAAGGCGCCGGCGGTGACGACGCCGCCGACCCCGACGGCGCCTCCGGAAACGCCCGCCGTCAAGCCCCTCGCAATCCAGGTGGCCGCCGCTCCCGGGGCCCCGGCGGCGCCCGTGGTCCTCGGCGCCGACACGTACGAGACGCTCTTCGACCTGGCGGCCGACGTCGACGCCCGCGGCGCGGGCCTGCGGCGCCTGGTCCTCTCGCGGCACAATTTCTTCGCGCGCGTAACCGACCGCGACCTGCCGCCGGACGAGCGGACGCCCATGGTCCTCGTGGAGTCCGAGGCGCCGTACGCCGCCTTCACGATCCCCGAGCTTCGGCTGCGCCTCAAGGGCGCGGACCGCTGGGAGGCGCCGCTCGACCTGTCGGAGAAGAACCCGGCGGCCGTGTGGAAGGTCGAGTCGCAAACCGCGAACCCGGCCTCGGTGACGCTCTCGGCCGAGGTGCAGGACGGCGACGGCAAGCCGCTCCTCAAGGTCCTCAAGACCCTGACGGTCTACTCGCGCGACAAGCCCGGCCCGGCCGGCGGCGAGAACGTGCCGCAGTACGAGATGCGCCTGAAGCTGGAGTTCGCGGCCGCCGACGACCGCGTCGAGAAGGTCAAGTACATCCTCCAGGGTCCGCCGGCGCTTCCCATGGATTCCGCGGCCTCGGGCAGGGGAACAGGGCCGAGCCAGATGGCGGTCGCCGGCACGTGGGCCGGCAGCGTGGTCCAGCTCACGACGGTCGCCGGCAAGGACATCAAGAAGGCCGACGGAACGCCTCCGAACGCCGCCCCCACCAAACCCGTGGCCGGCAAGGAAGTGGCGTGGATCGGCCAGGTCGACAAGTACTTCGCGGTCATCCTGATCCCCGAGAAGCCGTCGCCCCAGGGGACGTTCGCCGACGGGGCCGAGGTGGTCCAGTACACGGTGACCGAGGGCGGCAAGGACGTGCCACTGGCGGGCGTGCGGCTGCTCGCGAAGGAGCAGCTGCTGGCGCCCGGCCGCCCCGTGGTCAACGAGTTCGCCGTCTTCGCCGGGCCGAAGGATTACAAGTATCTCGAGACGTACTACGGCGCGATCGGCCTGCCCGACCTGATCGTCTGGGCGAGCTGCTGCGTGCCGGTCCCGGGTCTCCAGACGATCGGCCGGTTCCTGGTGACCGTGCTCGACGCGTTCCACGCGCTGGTCGGGAACTACGGCATCGCGATCATCCTGCTGGTCATCGTCCTGCGGGCGCTCTTGTTGCCGATCAGCCGGTGGAGCACCAAGTCGATGGTCGAGATGCAGAAGATGGCCCCGAAAATGCAGAAGATCCGCGAGGAGTTCGCCAAAGACCCCAAGCGGATGCAGGAGGAGATGGCCAAGATCGGCGGCCTCAAACAGATGGGCGGGTGCCTGCCGATGTTCCTCCAGATGCCCATCTGGATCGGCCTGTACGGCTCGCTGAACGCGGCCATCCAGCTTCGGCATGCGGCGTTCCTGCCGGCCTCCTGGCTGCCGGCGGGGTCCGACTTTCTCCAGGACCTCTCGGCGCCCGACGCGCTCCTGCACTGGCAGACGCCCGTCAACCTGCCGGGGCAGGACATCCCGCTCCTCGGGTGGGCGATCGGGGGACTCCAGGGGATGGTGACGGGCGGGGCGGGGGGCATCACCACCTTCAACGTCCTGCCGATTCTCGTGGGCGTGGCGTTCTACCTTCAGCAGAAGATGACGCCGCAGCCTCCGGCCGCCAACCCGCAGGCGGACCAGCAGCGGAAGATGATGAACTTCATGATGATCTTCATGGCGCTGATGATGTACAGCGTGCCCTCGGGGTTGAGCCTGTACATCGTGACGTCGTCGGTGCTCGGGTTCTTCGAGTACAAGTACTTCCGCAAGAAGTGGATGCAGGTGCCCGCGCCCGCTTTGGCGGGGCCGTCGGCCGCGCCCCCGCCGGACGCGAAGGAGCAGTCGCAGGTCCGGGGCCGCGAGAAGCCGCTCTCCGAGCGGGTCGAGTCGTGGGTCAGGCGCCACATCGGCCCGGCCGCGGAGAAGCCGGACGAGCAGGGGTGGAAGAAGCGCAAGAAGCGGTGACGAGGTGTCCCATGCCGATTTCGCGCCGGGCCTTCCTGAAGTCCGCCGGCCTCGCCCTGGCCGCGCCCTGCGTCGCCTCCGCCTCGTCGCTCGGGGCCGAGGGCCGCCCGCCGCCGAGCGAGCGCATCACGATGGGCTGCATCGGCCTGGGAGGCGAAGGGCTGGGCAAGAACACCCGCGCGTTCTGCGGCCAGGCCGACGCCCAGGTCCTGGCCGTCTGCGACGTCGATCCCCAGCACCTGGCCGCCGGCAAGAAGGTGGTCGAGGACCATTACGCCCGCGAGCAGAGGTCGGGCGGCTACAGCGGTTGCGACGCCTACAAGGATTTCCGCGACGTCCTCGCGCGGCGCGACATCGACGCCGTCATGATCTCGACGCCCGACCACTGGCACGTGCCCATGTCGCTCATGGCCCTCCGCGCGGGCAAGGACGTCCAGTGCGAGAAGCCCACCCTGACCGTGGCCGAGGGCCGCGTCCTGGCCGACACCGTCCGCCGCTACGGCGCGGTCTTCCAGGTGTCGACCGAGGACCGGGCGATGGCGTGCCATCACCGCATGGCCGAACTGGTGCGCAACGGGCGCCTCGGCAAGCTCCAGCGGATCTGCGTGACCCTTCCCGCCGGGCCGGGGCAGCCGGGCGACCCGACGCCGCAGCCGGTGCCCGAGGGGTTCGACTACGACCTGTGGCTCGGCCCCGCGCCGTGGGCGCCGTACTGCGCGGGGCGCATCCACTGGAACTTCCGGTGGATCACCGATTACTCCGGCGGCCAGCTCACCGACTGGGGCGCCCACCTCATCGACACCGCCCAGTGGGCCAACGACACCGAGCGGACCGGCCCGATCGAGGTCGAGGGCACGGGCCGGCGCCACGCCGGCGGCCTCTACGACACGTTCATCGAGTACCATATCAAGTATAAGTATGCGAATGGCGTGGAGATGATCGTCGATTCGGGCGGCGTGGCCCTGCGGTTCGAGGGCGCCGACGGCTGGGTCGGCAACAACGGGTGGCTGGGGCCGCTCCAGGCGAGCTCGAAAGAGATTCTGGGCACGGTGATCGGGCCGGAAGAGGTCCGCCTCTTCACGAACCCGGCGGGCGAGCACCGCCACTTCCTCGATTGCGTGAAGAGCCGCCGCGACCCGTACTTCCCGGCCGAGATCGGCCACCGCTGCTTCACGGTCATGCACATCGGCAACATCGCGATGTGGACCGGCCGCAAGCTCCGGTGGAACCCCGAGGCGGAGCATTTCGTCGACGACCCCGAGGCCGACCGCTACCTTGCCCGCGCCATGCGCGCGCCGTGGAGGCTTTGAATTGCGGATTGCGGATTGCGAATTGCGAATTGAACGGCGAACGGCAACGGCGAAGAACAACGGCGAAAAACAACGGCGAAGAACAACGGCAGCCTCTGGTTAGCCGCCCAGCTTGTCGAAGAGTCGCCGCGGCGACCTGGGCGCGTTTCAATGCTGCATGCGAAATGAACGGCGAACGGCAATCGACAAGTGGCAAGTGGCCGATGACAAATGTCCAGTCGTAAATGACAAGGCGCCAACCATGAGAACCCTCGCAGCATTCCTGGCATCAACGCTGGTCCTGGCGGCGGCCGTTTGCGCCGAAGAGGCCGCCCCGGCCGACATCCTCGACGAGTGCATCGCCCTCGGCCAGTGGCAGCCGCTGTGGGACGGCAAGACCCTCACCGGCTGGCACAAGATCGGCACCGGCACGTGGACCCTCGAGGACGGGGCCATCGTCGGCCGCAAGGAGGCCAAGGACGGCGAGTTCGGCCACCTCGTGACCGACAAGGTCTTCAAGGACTTCGCCGTGCGCGTCAAGTACAAGGCCGCCAAGGGCAACAGCGGCCTCTACTTCCGCATCGAGGAGAAGGGCGCGAGCGGCGTCTCGGGTTTCCAGGCCGAGATCGACCCCACGAAGGATGCCGGCGGCCTCTACGAGACCAACGGCCGCGCGTGGGTCGTCCAGCCCAGGCCCGAGGACGTGAAGACCTGGTACAAGCCCGGCGAGTGGAACGCGATGGACGTGACGGCCGTCGGCCGGCGCCTTCTGGTGCACGTCAACGGCAGGAAGTCGGCGGAAGTCCTGAACGATCCCGGCCGGACCGAGGGCCGCCTCGCGCTGCAACTCCACGGCGGGAACGACATGGACGTGAGGTTCAAGGATATCGAGATCCTTGAGTGGAAGGACCTCGCGCCCGGCCCCGAGATGGCCGGCTGGCGGAAGCCCGCCGGCGAGTGGGCGATGGCGGGCGAGGCGGCCAAGGACCCCGCCAACGAGAAGGCCCTGGCGGTCAGGCCGGGCGCGGGCGTCATCTACAATGGGCCGAAAGGCCGGACCGGCGACATCCTGACCGAGGGCGAGTTCGGCGACATCGCCGCCCACGGCGAATTCATGATCCCCGCGAAGTCGAACTCCGGCATCTACTTCATGGGCCGCTACGAGGTGCAGGTGTACGACAGCTTCGGCGTGGAGAAAGACGCGTACCCGGGCATCGAGTGCGGCGGCATCTA
>Ga0315286_10008049_pt1 | contig 10352 bp, 9 predicted proteins | sample YL17G10_0_MG_FD_205038 | JGI IMG/M metagenome (GOLD analysis project Ga0315286, IMG submission 205038) | Sediment microbial communities from Yellowstone Lake, YNP, Wyoming, USA - YL17G10_0 | ecosystem: Environmental > Aquatic > Freshwater > Lake > Sediment | place: USA: Wyoming | collected...
AAATAGTCGCCTGCGATTTGCACCCGGCATATTTGTCGTCGCAATATGCCCGAACGTGGCACGGGCTTCCAGCCCGTGAAGACACGGCCAAGATGGCCGTGCCACACGTAAAAATCATCGAGGTTCAGCACCACTGGGCACATATCGCAGCGGTTATGGCGGAACACAATTTAGATGAGCCGGTGATTGGTCTTGCCTGCGACGGCACCGGCTACGGGACGGATGGTGCAATCTGGGGCTGCGAGTGTCTTATCGCAACACTGGATAATTTTGAAAGATTCAGCCACCTGGCCTATTACCCATTAGCAGGAGGCGATGCCGCAGGCAAACAGCCAATCAGGCCGCTGCTTGGACTTTTAATGCAGGCCTACGATAAAGAATTTGATTTGGGTAAACTGCAATGGCTGCTTGGGCCAATTGAGCCGGAGAAACAGAAGCAGGAGATTATTTGCGAGCAAATACGCAAAAAGGTAAACACTGTTCAGACGTCGAGTTTGGGCAGAATATTTGACGCGGTAGCCGCTATGCTCGGGCTGGGCAACTATAATCACTTCGAGGCGCAACTGCCTATTTCGCTCGAAGCAATCGCCGCCGCCGACTGCGACCAGCGGTATGATTTTGAACTTGCCGGACAATCTGATAAACAGTTGATACTCGACCCGCGTATAATGATAAGACAGATTGTAGCCGACATAACGAATGCCAAAGAGCGTAATATCATATCGGCTATGTTCCACAATACTGTCGCGGCCGGCCTGCTTGAAATGGCAAAGGCGGCCAGGCAGACAAAAGGGCTGGATAAAGCAGCGATTAGCGGCGGTGTATTTTGTAACAGATATTTGGCAGAACGCCTCATCCTGCTATTGAAAAAAGCCGGCTTCTCGGTATTATATAATCGTGATTTCCCCGCCAACGACGGCTGCGTATCCGTCGGCCAGACGGCAATAGCCGTAAAACTCGCGGCTCGCGAAGAGTAACGAACGACAAACTATGTGTTTAGCGATACCGGCAAGAATAGTTAAACTCGAAGACGACAGAGCGGTTGTTGACGCGATGGGTAACCAGTTCCACGCAAGAACGACTCTGCTGCCTCATGCCAAGCTCGGAGACCTCGTCCTGGTCCACGCCGGCTTCGCAATATCCACGATTGACGAAAATGAGGCGAGAAAAACCTGGCAGCTCATCGAGGAAATCGACCAGTTCAACGATACCCAGAATAAAATTTCAGGATAAATTACCCAACCCTATGCTCCAGAGAATTCGCAAAGCACAACTTCTTATGGACGCCGCGTGCGAAATCACCGGCAGACCCATCAACATTATGGAGGTCTGCGGCACACACACCGTATCGATATTCAGAAACGGCATAAGAGGAACACTGCCGAAAACAATAAAACTTCTGTCGGGGCCGGGATGCCCGGTTTGCGTAACACATCAGGGCTACATCGATACGGTGCTTGAGCTTGCAGACAGAGATGACTGCCTCATAGCAACGTATGGCGATATGATTCGCGTCCCAGGCAAAAACGGGTCGCTCGAAACAAAGAAGTCCGCCGGAAACGTCAAAATGGTGAACAGCAGCGAAGACGCCCTGCAGTTAGCTAAGGACAACCCCTCCAAAACAGTGGTTTTCATAGCCGTCGGCTTTGAGACGACTGCGCCGGCCACGGCGGTCGCTGTAAAACAGGCGGCCAAAGAAGGTATCGACAACTTCTGCATCCTGAGCAATCATAAGCTCGTGGTGCCGGCGATGCAGGCGCTGCTCAGCGATGAAAATAACAGGATAGATGCCTTCCTCTGTCCCGGGCACGTCAGCGTCATAATCGGGTATGGGGCGTTCAGGGAAATCGTCGAACAATACTGCAAGCCCTGCGTGGTGGCGGGCTTCGAGCCGATGCAGATAATCGAGGGCCTTGCCGAAATCTGCCGGCAGATAATCGAAGGCAAACCGGAGGCAAAAACAATTTACACGGCGGTCGTCACCGAACAAGGCAACCTCACGGCCCAAAACATCATCGCGGAGTGCTTTGAGCCGGCGGATGGATACTGGAGAGGACTGGGAAAAATCCCGAAAAGCACACTGATACTCAAAAACGAGTTCGGCAAATTCGACGCGCTCAAGCGATTCGGCATAACCGAAAAGCCCGAAGAAGACACGACCGGCTGCCGCTGCGGAGAGGTGCTTTGCGGCCTGATAGACCCGCCTCAGTGCGAACTCTTCGGGCAGGTCTGCGAACCGCAAAATCCCATCGGCCCCTGTATGGTCAGTTCAGAAGGCGCCTGCTCCGCCTGGTTCAAATATAACAGGCGTGAAAAACGAAGCTGATGAACCGGAAAAAACCCGACAAAATCCTGCTGGCGCACGGCGGTGGGGGGCAACTCAGCGACCAGCTTATTCGCGGATACATCCTGCCAAGATTCGCCAACAATACCCTCGCCGAACTTACCGACGCCGCCAAACTCAATCTCGATTCAAAATCAATCTGCTTCACAACAGACAGTTACGTCGTAAAGCCGTTGTTTTTCACCGGCGGTGACATCGGCAAACTCGCCGTATGCGGAACGATAAACGACCTCGCCGTCAGCGGCGCAAAACCCGTCGCGTTGTCGCTTGCTTTTATTATCGAAGAAGGACTCGCGTTCGACGTCCTGGAAAAAATCTTAGACAGTATCGCCGCCGCCGCAAAGGAAAATAACGTCGCAATCGTCACCGGCGACACAAAAACCGTTGAGGCAGGCGCAGCCGACCAAATCTTCATCAACACCGCCGGTATCGGTGTCCGCCTCGAAGGGGTCGAACTGGGCTTTGGCAAAATCGCCGTCGGCGACAAAATCATCATCAATGGCACAATAGGCGACCACGGTATGACCATTATGTCACTACGACAGGATATCGGCTTTCAATCGCAACTCAAAAGCGACTGCGCCGCCCTGGCCGATTTGACCTGTAAACTGCTCACAGAGACCAAAGGAATAAAATTTATGCGAGACCCCACCCGCGGAGGCCTCGCTGCGACGCTAAACGAAATCGCTTTACAAACCTCGTTCGACATCCGGATTAATGACGCTGATATCCCAATTAACCCGACGGTCCAGGCCGCCGCCGACGCGCTTGGCTTTGAAATCCTGAACATCGCAAACGAAGGCAAATTCGTCGCCGTCGTCGCCCCCGAAATCGCTGATGAATGCGTCAAAATCTGCCGCCGGCATCCTTTAGGGCAACAAGCGGCGATAATCGGAGAGGTCGTCAAGACCGATGATGTTCCCGTCGTTGAAACAACCACCAGAATCGGCGGCAGAAGAATCGTGCAGATGCCGTACGGCAGAGAACTGCCGAGGATTTGCTGATGCACGAAGCGACCATCGCACAATCAATACTTGAGGCAATATCGGCTGAAGCGAAAAAGCAAAAAGCCAGACCCATAGCCGCAAAAATAAGCTGCGGCGTGTTCAATGCGATAAATACCGAGACACTGAAATTCGCCTTTAAAGCCATCAGCAAAGATACCGTCTGTGAAAATCTAAAGCTCAATATCAAGCAAAAGCCGATAAAGGCCAAATGCAAAAAATGCAACACAATCTTCGCGTTTGACCTGCACGAGTCAAAATGCCCGAAGTGCAGGCATGATGATTTCGAGCTGCTGCCCGACGCCCCGCTTTTGCTTGAAGAAATAACATTCGAGGATAAATGATATGCGCAAAGTCAAAGTCCGGAAGAAAATCCTTATCGCCAACGAAGAATACGCCGCAAAAAACCGCTCGTTCCTTAAAGACCGTAAAATACCCTGCCTGAACGTAATTTCATCGCCCGGCTCAGGCAAAACCACCCTGCTGGCCAAAACAATTGAAACCCTAAGAGGCAAACTCAATATCGGCGTCATAGAAGGCGACATTCAAACCGATATCGACGCACAGCGAATAAGAAAAACCGGCGCCCCCGCCGTGCAAATCAACACCGACGGCGCCTGTCACCTGTCCGCGGCGCAGATTAGCGACGCCTTTCACAAGCTCCCCATCGACCGCCTCGATTTGCTCTTCGTCGAGAACGTCGGCAACCTCGTTTGCCCCTCCACCTTTGACCTCGGCGAAACGGATAAAATCGCCGTCCTCTCAGTCCCCGAAGGCGACGACAAACCTGCCAAATACCCGATGATTTTCGCCAGGGCCGCCGTTGTCCTTATTAACAAAATCGATATCCTCGCCGCTACGGACTTCAACATCAAAAAAGTCAAAGCCGACATATCCAAACTGAATAAAAATACGAAAATATTCCTCGTCTCCGCCAAAACCGGCGTTGGTATGAAGCAGTGGTGCGACTGGCTGAAGAATCTGGCGGATAACAAGCGGAAAAAAATACTCAAAAAAACGCGGCCCCGTCAATAATCCTGTATCCCATACAGACGTCGCTCACGGATATATTGCAGAACTTTCGGGCATATTATCCCGCCGACGTCCTGCCCTGCCGCCAATCGCTTGCGAACCTCGGTGCTGCTGATATCGACCAGCAGCGTCTGGATGACGTTTTGCTGTATCTTTCTTACGCGGTCGGCCCCCCACAGCGAAATAAACTTCGAGAAATCAGGCGGCGCAAAGCCCGCCCTGTACATCACCGCCAGATTACACTCGTCTATCAGCTCCGTAACGCCATACCAGTGCGGCAAATCCTCAAGCGTATCCGCGCCTGCCAGCCAGCAAATCAAAACGCCGCTGCCGAGCTGCTGTCGAAAATATCTGACGGTCTCCAGCGTGTAACTCGGCCCCGCCTTCTTCAGTTCGTAATCGCTAACCTCAAACCCGTTGTTACCCGATATCGCCAGGCCAATCATCGCAAGACGGTCTTCGTCACTGGCCTCGGGGAAAAACGCCTTCAACGGCGAACGCCTCGCGGGGACAAACACGACTTTTTCGGCGCCGATGTGCTCGCCCGCCGCCGCCGCAACAACCGTGTGACCGAGATGAACCGGGTCAAACGTACCCCCAAACAACGCTATCTTTCTCTCTGACATAAAAAAAATAACAACCTAATTGTGAATTCTCTGAAAAATTATTTTACAACAAAAACCCTTTTAAGCCAATCACTACCACAAGTCAACACGAACGCTAAAAATATACGGCTTTTCACGGCAACTTTAAGTATAACAGCAACAAAACCATTGACAACGTTAAAAACTCAAATTACGTCAAAAACTACTTATAATGCAGTTAAAACTCATTCCTGCAATACAACCACCGGCCGTTACAGCCGACGATGAAACCAAAAACAAATTGAAACATCAGCGACACAATAACAACATTATCGCGTGCGTACAATGATGCGACAAACTATTAACCATGCCTAAAAAGTTGCGCGTCGCAAATTTTCCTGAAGGATTCTTAATTATTTGGACGATAAAAGTTATAACTACATTAATTGGCCTCTTTGACAACTCGGTCGGTGATTCCTGTAAGTAAGTTTTATCGTTATTGAATAAACTGGTTTTTGTGCCATATGGAGGTAACAAACAATGGCAAAGAAGAAAAAAGCAAAGAAGAAAGTCGCAAAGAAGAAAAAGAAAAAATAGCATAACGCTGCCGACAAGAATCTGATGCGGCAAAACGTTATGCGGAAAGTGGAAGGTTCCATTTAGTTGTTGCGGAATCTTCCACTTTTTCTTTGCGCCAAAACACCCCGGCCGTTAATCCTCAAACTTGCATTCGCCTTACTTTTTCTTATACTATGTTCCTGTATGGACTATTTTAATTACAAACAAGGCAAGCTTTTCGCGGAGAACGTGCCCGTTGAGACGATAGCCGAACAGCTCGGCACACCGGTGTATATCTACAGCAAAGCCACATTCCTCGAACATCTTCGCAAAATTCAGCACGCCTATAAAGCTATCGACACAATGGTCTGCTATTCGATTAAGGCCTGCGGCAACATTAACATCCTGAAATTTATGGCAAAAGCCGGCGCAGGTTTCGACATCGTCAGCGGCGGCGAACTCTACCGCGCTATCCAGGCAGGAGCCGACCCGGCAAAAATCGTTTACGCAGGCGTCGGCAAAACCGACAAGGAAATCATCGAAGCTCTCGATGCCGGCATCGCATATTTCAACGTCGAATCCGAAGCCGAGCTTGAAAATATCATCCGCATCTCAAAACAAAAAGGTAAAACCCCGAAAGTAGCCCTCCGAGTCAATCCCGACGTTGACCCCAAAACACATACCTACACCACCACGGGCGTCAAAGAAACCAAATTCGGCGTCGATATCGAACGTGCCGAAAAGGTCTTCGACCAGTTCAAATGGAAATCCGCCGTCAAACTTTGCGCAATCGACATTCATCTCGGCTCCGCGGGCCACACCGTTGGGCCATACGTCGAGGCACTCAATAAAATTCTGGCCCTTGTGGATAAATTGCGGAAAAAGGACTTCACTATCGAAACGCTCGATATCGGCGGCGGATATGGCGCCGACTATGTCACCGCACAGTCGCCGACCGCGGAGGATTATGCCAAAGCGATTGTTCCGATGCTCAAAGGCAAAAAACTCAAACTCATCCTCGAACCCGGCGCAAGCATCGCCGCCAATGCCGCGATTCTTTTGACCCGGGTCCAGTATTGCAAAACGGGCGGAAGGAAAAATTTCGTCATTGTCGATGCCGGTATGAATGACCTCATCAGGCCACCGCTGTACAACGCGTTTCATTTTATATGGCCGGCAACGGTCGAAAAAAGGTTTTCTTATTTAAAAAGAACCGAAAAGCTCGATATAAAAGGGCTGGAGTTTGTTGACGTTGTTGGTCCAATCTGTGAAGGTGCCGACTTTTTCGCCAAAGACCGGGCAATACCCCCCGTCAAACGCGGCGACCTGCTTGGCATCTTCACCGCGGGCGCATACGGTTTCACTATGGCCAGCAACTACAACACACGTGGCAGGGCCGCTGAAGTCCTCGTTGATGGCGACAAATTTGAGATAATCCGCAAACGTGAATCCTACGAAGACCTGATAGAATTGGAAAAATAACCTGCCAAACTTGTCAGAAGTTTCGCTCGACGAATTCCGTGTCAATCTTGCTCTTAACAAACAGGTTATGAGAAAGAATTGACAAGCTCGCCGGGATGGTCGTCTTAATCGGCTCAATCACAAATTCCGACAATGCCCTTTTCATCGTCGCAATCGCCTCGTCCCTCGTCGGCTGGTACGCTATCAGCTTACACAGCATTGAATCGTAACTTGGGCTTACCGTCCAACCCTGGTAAACGTGCGTATCGACTCGAACACCCGGCCCGCCAGGCGGAATGTATCGCGTTATCGTCCCAGGACACGGCGAAAAATTATTGGCCGGGTCCTCCGCGTTAATCCGGCACTCAATCGCGACGCCCCTGTGCTTGATGTCCTTCTGCGTCAATTCAAGATTCTCCCCTGCCGCCACCTGCAACTGCATCTTGATTAAATCCCGCCCCGTAACCATCTCGCTGACTGGATGCTCAACCTGAATCCTCGTATTGACCTCGATGAAATAGAAATGCCTGTCTTTATCCAAAAGGAACTCGACCGTGGCCGCGTTCACATAATTAGCTTGCTTGATAATCCGTATCGCCGACGCACAAAGCTCCTGCCGAACCTTTTCGCTTATGACCGGGCAGGGCGACTCCTCAATCATTTTCTGATGCCGGCGCTGTATCGAGCAATCCCTCTCGTAAAAATGCAATACATTGCCCGACCCGTCCGCCATAACCTGCACTTCGACGTGCCTCGGCTCAATAATCAGCTTTTCGAGATATACAGCCCCTTCTCCAAACGCCGCCAAAGCCTCCGCCCTCGCAGACGCGAACCCCGAGCGAAAACTCATATCGTTGTGAGCGACTCGCATACCGCGTCCGCCGCCGCCCGCTACCGCCTTAATCATCACAGGATAACCAATCTCCCCGGCTATCTTCAAACCCTGCTCCACGTCTTCTACCACACCATCCGAACCGGGTACCAAATCCACACCCACCTTCTTCGCTAACTTCCTCGCCTCAACCTTGTCACCCAACAGTCGCATCGCCTCCGGCGGCGGACCAATAAATATTATCCCGCACTCCCGGCATATCTGCGCGAAATTCTCATTCTCCGCCAAAAACCCGTACCCGGGATGAATCGCATCCACGTTGCTCACTTCCGCCGCGCTCATTATACGCGGTATATTCAGATAACTCTCCGCCGGCACAGCAGGCCCGATGCATATCGCCTCATCAGCCATATCCAAATATGCCGCCCCCCGGTCCGCCTCCGAAAACCCCGCCACCGCCTCTATCCCAAGCTCATGACACGCCCGGATAACACGCAACGCTATCTCACCACGATTCGCTATTAGAACTCTTGAGAACATTCCACAAATCAACAATCAGAAATTTTACCCGCCGTAGTTTTAACGGAGGCGGGCATAAATCAGAAATCGTTTAGTCGGGACGGACTTTGAACAGCACCTGCCCATACTCGACCGCGCTGCCGCTGGCCGTCACAACATCAACAATAACCCCGCTCATCTCCGCCTTTATCTCATTCATAACCTTCATCGCCTCGATAACGCACACAACCGTTTCCGGCTCAACTCGCGAACCAAGCTCAACGAATGGCTCCGAATCCGGACTCGGCTGGGCGTAAAACGTCCCCACTAAAGGCGACTTTATCTCCGCCGGCTTGGCTTCCTGAGGCGCTGCTTCCTGCCCCTGCCCCGCCGCGGGCGCCGCAGCTCCAGGCAACATCATACCAGGCATACCCGCCCCAAACATCGGCACCGCCGTGAATTGCGGCTGCACCGGCTGTGCCTTCTTGACGCAAAGCTCCTCCTCGCCCTGCTTTATAGTTATCTCCGCAAGGTTATGGTCCTTCATCATTTCGATTATTTGCTTTAATTTGCTAAACTGCTCATCCCATTGCGCCATCGCACTGCCCTTTCTATTTGACTTGCCGACGCACCAGTATAGTCATTTTCCCACCAATATCAAGCTTATGTTTTTCCTCCAATCCCGTTGGTTATTACTCACTCCTGGAATCTCAGCATTGCAAAGATGAGTTTTAGAGGTCTTCAAATTATCAGATATACTTATCATTCAAACAAAAACGAAAAAAAGTTTGGGAAGAAATGGGCGGATAAACGTTGCCCACCCTCGTTTTTGGCTATGCGGAGGCGGGTAGATTGCCCAGATTAACATTTTCGCTACCGCGAAACGGTGAGAAACGAGCGAAAAAGTGACTGAAAAGATACCGAAACTTCGAGAAATTTTGGAAAATTTTGGAAAATTTTGGAATTTTGATACCAATTTTTGGAATTGCTTGCGGGAGGATATATTAGCGGAATTAATTGTAAAGATGGGGGGTTTTTTGATTTCCGATTGCCGAATGTCGATTGGCGATTGTTAGGGATGCGGACCCGGCTTCGTTTTCAACTACGCCGTGGCAGGCGGATTTTTTTAGACGCTGATTTCGCAAAAGGACGCTGTTTTTTCTTAGACACTGATTACACTGCTTATGCTCGGCTTGCCCGCCAAAGAGCACGGCGGGTAAACGTTCTGCGGCTAAGGGTATTCTCGATACAAGTATCTGCGATACCCTTTCGCCTTGTCCGCGAAGGCCTTTGGCCTTCATTATTAGGCCGAGCAAAAGACACAGATTTAACCAGAGGCGAAGTGCCGGCTGACAATTTTCCCTATCGCTCTTTTATAAAGCTGACCGCTTAGACGCTGATTCCGCCCGCCAGTTGGCGAGGTCTCGCCCGCTTTTAGCGAGGCGGACAGATTGCGCTGTTTTTCTACTACTCAACTGCTGCGGCGGGCTATAAAATTAACCGAATTACATGGCCTTTTATCTGCCGTAATTCTCCTTGCCTTTCTCGGCAATTCTGAGGACAATACCGGCGAGTGAAGTGGTCTCTTTAAGGTATTATCGGGAGGTTTCTATTATGGCTGGCAGACAGTTCTTTCTTTTCTCCTGCATATTACTGGCTTTTCCTTTTTCTGCAAAAGCAGATGAGAATCTTGTCGAACTCGTTAAAAAAGTAAAGCCCGCAGTGGTTTTGATTCAAACCTTCGACAAGGACAACAAGCCATTGGGCCAGGGCAGCGGTTTTTTTGTAAATAATAAAGGCCATATCGTTACAAACCACCACGTTATTGAAGGCGCTTATCGCGCCACAGTCAAAACTTCGTCCGGCATGGAATATCCAGTTGAAGGCATCATTGCCAAAAACGCCGACGCCGATATTGTCAAAATCGTCGTGAAAATACCGGATGCCAATACACCATTCTTAAACTTAAGCGAGATTGTGCCATCCGAAGGCCAAGACATTGTTGTTATAGGCAATCCTCTCGGCCTCGAATCAACCGT
>Ga0315286_10008050_pt1 | contig 10352 bp, 9 predicted proteins | sample YL17G10_0_MG_FD_205038 | JGI IMG/M metagenome (GOLD analysis project Ga0315286, IMG submission 205038) | Sediment microbial communities from Yellowstone Lake, YNP, Wyoming, USA - YL17G10_0 | ecosystem: Environmental > Aquatic > Freshwater > Lake > Sediment | place: USA: Wyoming | collected...
ACCGCGCCGTTCTCGAGATCGAGCCGCCAGCGGGAATCCGCTCCGGCGGCCGGCGCGGCCGAAAAAATTATGGCGGCCGCAAGGGCGGCGAGAACGAGCCTGGTTCGATGGGCATGATTCGTAGGAGACGACAGGATCATCTTTATTTCTCCTCGCTCTATAATATCTTCAATTTGTGGTTTTTTAACAAGCCCCAATAACCCGAAATTGCCGATAGAGCCTGTATTGTGTCTCCAATGAATTCCTTATTTTTAGCGAATAGGCTTAAGGACAATGATCATATGACTTTTCAGAAACGAATCGTCAGCTTCAATTGGCGCATACCCTGACTTGCGGGCAAAGTCGCGAATTTGCTCACTGGAAAGGAAATGCTCGGAATTCCCGATTTTGGAAGGATCTGGATCGATGATAGCCAATTCGCCGTCAGGTTTCAGATATTTCCTCGCGTTGCGCATCCATTGTTCCGGTTGCGAAAACTCGAACAAACAATCGAAGACGACGACTAAATCCAGATTATTTTTCGGATAGAGCGGATCATCCACGGCCCCCAAAACGGTTTTGATGTTCGTGATTTTCTCGGATTTGCATTTCTCCTCGATCGATCGAAGAGCGGCAGGATCTATGTCGTTTGCGTATACGATCCCCGTATTCCCCACTCGTCGGCTCATTTTAAATGTAAAATATCCATAGCTTGCCCCGGCTTCGCCGACGATCATTCCCGGACGCAGCTCAAGGATATCCATAATTTTCCCCGGCTGCAGATCCCTGTCACGCATTTTATCGAGGGCTTCACGGCTCTCTTTGCTCTCATGAACCTGGCTGATTGCAGGACTAAAGGAGTAACTCGCGAGAACGATCACACCTAGGACGGTTCGTCTTACGATATTCGGTTTCATGTCTTCCCTCCCATCTTCTTGATTATATCCGAATCGGGGGACACAATACCAAAGGCCCGGTTTCGATCGGCTTAAACGTTACGGCGGAGTCCGGCGTATCTTCTATTAGATGCTATAAAGGAGATCCAATTCATGAAAAATAAAGCGGCGGCAACGGTCTTGGGGCTTTTTTTCGTCTGCCTTTTGGCGTCCCCGCACGGGCAGACTCAGGCGACGGCCGGGGCGCAAGCTCCGGGCACGGCCAAACCGGGTATTTCTTTTAAGGAGAACGAGGAGATCCCCGGGGAATTGCGCCAAAAAACCTTTCTATTCGTCTGGGAGAAGATCCGGGACGACTATTATGATTCGACCTTTGGCGGAGTCGATTGGAATCGCCTCAAAGACCGCTATGCCCCTCGCGTCGCGGAGACAAAGACGAGCGGCGAGTTTCATGCCATGCTCGGTAAAATGCTGGCGGAGCTCGGCCGGAGCCACCTGGCCATCCTCGCTCCCCATCAAATGACCCGGGAGCTAAAAGTCGCCCCGGAGGTCCGGATGACGCTGGAGGGGGTCGTCCTCCGTATCGTCGAAAAACGCATCGCTGTCTATTCGGTCAAACCGGAATCTCCGGCCGGGCAAGCGGGGCTCAAAGCGGGAGATTTTCTTTTGAAGGCCGGGGACGCGCCCATGCCTTCGGAGGAGGATATCCAAAAGTCACCGGCCAGGGCAATAACCGCAGCCCGCCGGGCTCTTTCGGGCGAAGCGTCGACCACGGCCGTCCTTTCCATTCTTGACAGGAGCGGCCTCGGAAAGACCATGGACGTGCCGAGGACGGTCCCTTTTCAGGATAGGGCCAACCTCGGACGCTCTATCTTCGAGTCGCGCCGCCTTCAGCCCCGGATTGGGTATATCTGGTTCGACGGCTGGGGCTTCGACTTGAAGCCCAAGCTCGAGGCGGCCTTCAAAGATTTCATGGACACGGACGGTCTCGTCATCGACCTCAGGCAGAACCGGGGCGGTGTTAATCCCGGCGTAGACTATCTCGCCTCCGTATTGAACTCCGAACCGGGGCTGCTTGGGGTGGAGACGGCGAGAAACGGCGAACGAAGAGAATGGAAGCACGCCGGCGGCGGAGCCGGGGCCTATCGCGGCCGGGTGGCGATCCTCGTCGATGAAGCCTCAGGAAGCGCCAGCGAGGTCTTCGCGGCGGCCATGCAGGAAAACGGGCGGGCCGTCATCCTCGGCCGGACATCCTACGGCGGTGTCCTCAACTCCACCCAGGAGCCTCTTCCGACGGGCGGAATTCTCCAGTTTCCTCATTCCGATATGACGACGGGCAAAGGAGCCCGGATCGAGGGCCGCGGCGTTGTCCCCGACATTCCCGTCGAGATTTCGAGGGCGGACCTGGTCAATGGAAAAGACACGGTCATCGAACGGGCCGCGGCGGAAATCGTCGGAGGAACCCCTAAACGCAATTAGGGATGATCGGCTATTTTATCTCCGCCGCTTTCAGCGCGGCCTCATAGTTCGGATTCGTCCATTAATGGTTATGTTGACATCGATCTGCGACCAGGACTATCATTTTATTGGGAAGGGGAATATCGACTCCGAACTTGAGGGTAGCGTAAGTCGCGCAACGCAAGAAAGTTATTTCTCATATCCTAAGAGGAGGGTGAGCATGAAAAAAGCCGTCCTTATTTTCCTTGTGTTTAGCTTCTTGTGGTTCGGACTCGAATCTCCCGCTCAATTCAAACCGGAAGAAGTCGCGAATTACGCCAAATGGGAGGACTTCCTTCAGACGGCGAAGATCATCGACCAGAAGCAGCAAAGCAAAAGCGAAGGCGTCACCAGACCGTGGGTTCTGATTTTAGAGAAAGACGGCGTCACGCAGAAAGCCAACTGGAAGGACCCGATCGGCATGCAAGGGGGATATCGAGAAAGCTGGAAAACGGAGATCGCTGCTTATCGCTTAAGCAAATACCTGGGGCTGGACATGGTGCCGCCGACGGTGGAAAAAGAAAGGGATGGGAAAAAAGGCGCCTGCCAATTATGGGTAACATCCTGGAAGAATTTTGAGAAAATCATCGGCGAGAAACTCCAGGCCAAGGGGATCCAGCATAGTTACTTTATACAGAAACTCTGCCTCCAACGCGCCTTCGATAATCTGGTTAACAATATCGACCGCCACCGGAGAAACTACCTGATTACCGAAGACTGGCGAATAATCCTTATCGACCACGGCAGGGCATTCATGACCGATAAAAAATACAATGAAAAACTCATCTATGATGAGAACAACAAGGAGAGCAAGAATTTCATCATGGATCAGCTGCCCCGAGCATTTGTGGAAAAGCTGAAATCCCTGGATGCAGCTTCGGTCAAATCCGCGGTCGGGGATTACCTCACAGACGAGGAAATCAAAGCGACTCTCAAGCGTCGGGACCTGATGATCGCTTGGCTTGACGGACATATCAAAGAGAAGGGGGAACAGTATGTTTTGTATTGATGCTTCCCTTTCTCTCGCCCTGCCGACAGGGATTCGCGGTCATCTTCGCAGGAAAACGGGCGGGCGTGGCGGCGATCGCCGGAGAAGCTCGTAAATAGAAACCGGAGCCGAAAAAAGACTTCTACGCGTTTTTGAATGGGCGGATTATATCGCGAGCGCCAGCGTATCTTTTTTTGAGATTAGAACGTTCGTCTAAGACGAAGGAACTATCGATTTATCAGGGGCTTCCGCCTTTTTTTGGCTTTTGCCGCCTTCCTGGGCTTTCGGAGGAGCTGCTTTCTTTTCCCCCTTGATCTTTTTTTCCTTGCCCTCTTGGGAGGCTTTCTTAGACTTCTCGACTTTGCCGCCTTCCTCTTCTTTTTTGGGGGCTGCCGCTCTTTCCGCCTTTATCTTGGCCATTTCTTCCGTTCTCTTTTCGCTGTCGGCGACCAGGCGCAGCCTGTTTTTCACGGCCCTGATATCCGCCTGCAATTTTCTAACGAGCGGATCTTTATTAATTTTGGGAGCTTCAAGCCCCTTCTCAGACAGGAAAGACAGTCGATTTTGAAGTTCTTGTTCGATATTCGCCTTTTGCCGCATTTGCATCTGCTTCCGCTTTAATCCCATTTCTTCCTCCTCTCCGATTCAGTTATTCTTCTCCGGCAACTCTTGGCCTACACGGAACCATCTTTTCCCTGCCGGGCCGATAACAACAGAGGTTATGTATATCAGCGTTTTCGCCAAAAAGCCATACCTAAATTCAGAGAGCGTCTTCCGGGCGATCGGCTATTTGATTTCCGCCGCTTTCAGCTCGGCTTCATAATTCGGATTCGTCCATTTGTAGGGTAGGTCGCCGTATGTCTTGTCGAGGGGATTGGTCTTCATGTAGATCACCTGTTTAATGATCCATTTGCCCTTCACGGCCTTCTCGTTCTCGGTCATCGTGGACAATTTGATCGCGTCGCCCGGCCTGATCTCCGTCAATTCCCCATAGTTCAATTCGGCCTTCGACTCGGGAATGAGCTTGTCGTTCTCATCGAAATATAGGACCGTGCCGCTGACGGTCTTGACCGGCCGGTCGGAGATATTCTTCAGGGTCAGGGTGAACGTCGGCGCGATGGGGCTGATCCCCCGGAACATTGACCCGACTTCGATCGGCCCTTTTCCCGCCTTGATGAGGTCCTCGATCGGGGTCGTGCCCTTCGCGGACCCGGTTTCTCCCGTTTTTTTGCAGGACGCGGTCACGCTCATGAGAAAAATGACGACTAAAATTAGCACGATGCAGGTTTTCAGGCGCATAGTCCCTTCCTTCCTTCTTTTGAATTTAATGAAAAGTATCGTCCTTTTGCCCGATACCATGAATGCATTATATCCGAAAGGAAAGACGAGGGGCAATTTTTGGCAAGCGGTTTGACTCAACCACCGTTCCTTGTTATTCTTTAGCCAAATTTAACGGCGGATAAGCCATGACCGTCAAATGCCCGAAATGTCAGACTGAGAATCCCGAGTCGAAGCCGTTCTGCGCGGACTGCGGCACAAAGCTGGACGCTTCAGCATCCGGCCGTCATCAAGGCCCCGAAGACCGGGCGTCCTTTACCCGGACGCTCGAGACCAGCACCGACGAGCTCATCCGCGGCACGATATTTGCGGGCCGGTACGAGATTATCGAGGAGCTGGGGGCCGGGGGCATGGGCCGGGTCTATAGGGCGCACGATACAAAGCTCAACGAAGAAGTCGCGCTCAAGCTCATCCGGCCGGAGATCGGCGCCGACAAACGAACTGTCGAGCGTTTCCGGAACGAGATCAAGACAGCCCGCAAGATCACCCATAAGGGCGTTTGCCGGATGTATGACTTCCACGAGGAAGGCAAGACCCTTTACCTGACGATGGAATACGTCCGGGGAGAGGACCTGAAGAGTCTCATCCACAGGACAAAGACCTTAACCATGGGAGCCTCGGTATCAATTGCCCGCCAGATCGCCGAAGGCCTTTCGGAAGCCCACAAACTGGGCATTATTCACCGCGACCTGAAACCCGGAAACATCATGATCGACAAGGACGGACAGGCCAAGATCATGGATTTCGGGATCGCCCGTTCGCTCCTTGGCGGCGGGATCACGAGCGAGGGTGCGGTCATCGGCACTCCCGAATACATGAGCCCTGAGCAGGTTGAAGGAAAGCCCGCGGACTCGAGATCGGACATTTACTCCCTGGGAGTGATCCTCTTCGAGATGATCGTGGGCCGGACGCCATTCGAAGGGGAGACGCCTTTCAGCATCGCCAACAAGCACAAAACGGAACCTCCCCCTATCCCCAAGAAGCTCGTGCCGCAGATTCCGGAGGGGCTAAACAAGCTGATCCTCCGCTGCCTCGAGAAAGACAAGGCGAAGCGCTACCAGACCGCTGAGGAGCTGATCTCCGACCTCGCGGCTGTCGAAGAATCGCTTCCGACCACCGAACGCGTCATCGCCAAGCGTAAGACAATCACTCACCGCGAGATCACGGTCAAGTTCACCCTGCGAAAACTCGCCGTTCCTCTTTCCATTCTCGTCGCGGTCGCGGCCGTCGTCGTCATAGTCTGGCGGATTCTTCCCCAGAAAAAGGCCCTCCAGCCGGCTGGCGGCAAGCCGGTCCTGGCCGTGATGTTTTTCAAGAATAACACCGGAGAAAAAGCCTTCGACATCTGGAGGGAAGGGCTTTCGACGGCCCTCATCACCGGCCTGTCCCAATCGAAATATATCAGAGTTTTGCCGGCCAACGATATTTACGGCATCCTGAAAAAGCTGAACCTCTTGGATGCGGCCAGCTACGCCACCGAGGACCTCAAAAAAACCGCTGCGGCGGGAAACGCGAACCACGTCGTGTCTGGAAGCTTATCTAAAGCGGGAGACGCGTTCCGCATTGATTATTCCCTCCAGGATATCACCCGGGAAAAAACGCTCGGCTCGGGCAGCGTCACGGGGACCGGCGAAAACAGCCTCCTGACCTCCCTGCTTGATGAGCTGACCCGGAAAATCAAGGCCGATCTCAATTTTACGGCACAGGAGCTCGCCGCGGATATCGACAAAGGCGTCGGAAAAGTCACGACGAGCTCGGCCGAAGCTTTCAAATATTATATCGAAGGCCAGCGGTTCTATCAGAATCTGCAATTTCGGGAAAGCATCGCCTTAATGGAAAAAGCTCTCTCCTTGGACCCCGAATTCGCCATGGGCTATAGATTAATATCAATGTCCTACGGGGCCTTGGGATTTAGGCCCCGCTACCAGGAATATATAGAAAAGGCTTTCAAATATGCCGACCGTCTAAGCGGTGCTGAAAAATACGCGATTCAGGCTCAGTATGCCACATCTCTGGGAAATACGGCCGATGCTTTCGAAGCGTTAAAGAAAGGACATGACCAGTATCCGGATAACGATCTTCTTTCGGCGAACTTAGGGGTCCATTACAATGGTCGTGGCGAATTCGCCAAGGCCGCCGAAATCCTCGAAAGCGCGCGGAAGAACCGAAGTTCGAATTATTTGGTATACCTGAATCTCGCGGATTCCTATATGAGCTTGAATGACTATGACCAGGCCGGGGAGGTGCTTAAAGAATATCTGAATAACTTCGGAGAATTCGCCCGCGCCCACATGAGCCTCTCCGACTATTATGCGACAATTGGAAAATTGGACTTCGCGCTTGCCGAGGCCGATAAAGCCTTTTCCCTGGATCCGAATAACAAAAACTATATCCTGAGCAAAGCCGATATCCTCTATTATAAAGACGATTTCGCCGCCGCCGAAAAAGAATATCGGCCGCTTCTCAAGACCGTCGAGCCTAGGACCAAGGGGCAAACCATGCTCCGGATCGCCTATCTCCAACTTACCCGCGGCCAATTCCATGAAGCGATCGAACAGCTCGAGCAAGCAATCCCCCCGGCGGAAAAGACCGGTGATAAAGCTTGGGCGGTTCAAGCACGTCATTATCTGAGCTATTATTACGATATTATAAAGGATTATCAAAAGGCCCTGGCGTATAACAACGAAGTCTTAAAATATGCCACGGAGAATAAAAACCTCGCCTGGAACAGAACTGGACTTTATATGCGAGCCTTCATCTTTGCCGACCTGCGGTCTTTCCCGGACGCTTTGAAAACCGCCGAGGAGCTCAAGAAAGCCTGCGAAAACGACGTCAACAAAAAGCTCATCAGGAATTATTTTGCGGCTATGAGCAAAATTGAGCTCGAGAGGAATGATTACGCTAAAGCGGTCCGCTTTGGCGAAGACAGCCTGGCCTTATTTTCTTATGGAGAGCTCAGTAAACCGGTTTATATTTATGATTTCTTGGGCCAGGCTCACTACCGGAAAGGCGACATGGAAAAAGCCCGGGACGTTTATGAGAAGATTACGACTCTGACGATCGGCCGGCTCGATTATGGGGATATATACGCCAAGAGTTTCTATTGGCTCGGAAAGATCTACGAGCGGCTGGGGAACAAGTCAAAGGCCCTCGAGAACTACGGCAAATTCCTCGACCTCTGGAAGGATGCCGACCCCGGCCGGCCCGAGGTCGAAGACGCCGCGAAGCGCTTGGCGGCCTTAAAGGGATAGTTTTTTTCTGGCTTGCCGACATCCGCAGTGAAGAGCGCTTCCAGAGGCTTATGGAGCGGGTGAAATACGAGTAGGCACATTGCGAGGTCTGGCGATGAACTTTCCGCTTCTTTTTTCCGAAGCGGTCACGATCGGATCCTGAAAAATTCCCGCAAGTCTCTGAAATCGATGACGCCGTCGGCAACCAGGTCGGCCAGGGGATTCCAGTCATAGGCCGCCGGGACTCCCCCCGGGCCGATGCCCTTGAGTCCAAGGCGATGCAGCAGTTCCAAGGAGTCGCGGTAGTCTATCCGGCCGTCCATATTCAAATCCCCCGCTAAGGCCGGCTCCAAATACCGGGCCAGATGGGCCAAGGTGATAAAAAAAATGGACTCGAGGGAGGGAGAGATAAGGGAAAACTGGGGATTCGGGATGAAGAGATGATTGGCGTTTTTGACTTTAATCAAAGCCCCGGAGTTTCCGGCCAGGCGCAATTTTTCGGCGAACAATTCAGCCTGGCGGTAGGGCACAAGTTCGTCTTTTTCGCCATGGACGATGAGCATGGGAGGATCCCCCGGCGAAACATAGGTTATGGGCGAGGCGATACGAGCCGCTTCCGGACAGACGAAAGGGTCGCATCCCAAGAGATCCATTGCCATGCCCAGTCCTTCGCTTGGGTATTGATTTCCCGCGCCGGTCAAGTCCGTCGGGCCGAAATACTCCGCCACGACGATGACCCGGCTCGAGATTCCGGGCCATCCCGTCCCTTCCAAACCGTCCTGTTCGTCCGCGGTCCCCAAGAGCGAAGCCAGATGGCCGCCGGCGGAGCCTCCGGCGGCCGCGATCCGATCGGGATCGATGCCGAAAACGCTCGCGTTCGCCCGGAGAAATCTGACCGCCTGTTTGCAATCATGAATCTGGGCCGGAAAACGGAACTCCGGAGAAAGCCGGTAATTGATCGAGGCCACGGCGAAGCCGAGCTGAAAGGCCATCCTGATGGCGATCTGTCCGAACGCCTCGGATTTATCGCCCGTCCTCCACCCTCCCCCGTGGATATAAACGATCAGCGGCACGTTCTGATCTCGACAGAGCGACGGTTTGGCGAAATCCAGTTTCAGTATCCGGCCCCCGGCTTCGCCATAGACGACATCGGACTGAAAATCGAGAGCGGGGGCATCACCGGCCGCGCGCGGCGGCAGCGGCCCGGGGACGACGCGACCGCCCAGCTTCCAGATTTTTTGGGAAGAACCGGCCGCCGGCAACAGAGCCAAAAGACATAAAACGCCTATGATCGTCGGGCGTTTTTTCAATCGTCCTCCACGTTATTCTAAGCAAAATCTTACAATGGGACATAAGACCTGTCAACGACCGGCCTTCAGCGGCGGGATTAGGAGACACAATACCCAATAAAATAGAGTCGGTGTCCCCCGAATTCTTCTTGGGGGGAATAAACAACCGATTTCGGCAGCAATAATGAGAATATTGCGATCCGCTCTGCGTCCCTCTGTTGAAGGAAAAACTTGACTTGGGGCAAGGATTAGTATATATGTATAGTATATACATCCGGCATAATCCAATGAAGACGGCCAAGCTCTTTCGCAACGGGCAAAGCCAAGCCGTGCGCCTGCCCAAGGAATTCCGTTTCGAGGGCGATTTCGTCTACGTTAAGAAGTCCGGCAATGCCGTCATCCTGCTTCCGGCAAAGGGGACCTGGGCGTCGCTCGTCGAGAGCTTAGACGAATTCTCGGACGATTTCATGGCCGACCGGAACCAGCCCAAAGCCCAGGAGCGCGAGGCCCTCTGATGCGCTACATGCTCGATACGGACGCATGCATCGCCCTCATCAAGCGGAAGGACGGTACGCACCTACAACGGCTGACCGCCCTCGGCCCCGGCGAGGCAGGCATCTCCGCGATCACTCTGGCCGAGCTGCGCTATGGGGTGGCCAAAAGCGGGCAAAGCGAAAAGAACCGTCTCGCGCTGGACGAATTCCTGCTTCCCCTCGAGGTAGCCGATTTCGACGGGCCGGCCGCCGAGAGCTATGGCCTGGTCCGGGCCGCGCTCGAGAAGGCCGGGACACAGATCGGTCCGCTCGATACACAGATCGGCGCGCATGCTCTCAGCCTGGGGGCTACTTTGGTGTCCCGCAACTCGCGCGAATTCCGCAGGATTTCCGGCCTCGCCGTCGAGGACTGGCTCGCTTAATTCGGAGCGCGGCGTTTGATGGACGAAGCGTTTCAGTCGTTTGACTCTTCCCCCGCTCCTTGATATTCTTTAGCCATATTTTGGAGGGAATCAGCCGTGGCCGTCACATGTCCGAAATGTCATTTATCGAACCCGGAGGCGTCCCATTTTTGCGCCGATTGTGGGACATCGCTGCCTGCTTCCATAGACGTCCGTCCCGAAGTCACGGAAACCATTAAA
>Ga0315286_10008051_pt1 | contig 10351 bp, 10 predicted proteins | sample YL17G10_0_MG_FD_205038 | JGI IMG/M metagenome (GOLD analysis project Ga0315286, IMG submission 205038) | Sediment microbial communities from Yellowstone Lake, YNP, Wyoming, USA - YL17G10_0 | ecosystem: Environmental > Aquatic > Freshwater > Lake > Sediment | place: USA: Wyoming | collected...
TTGCGTTTCATTGCATTCAACGCAACCTACGGTAGGTCGCGTTGAATGCAATGAAACGCGACACAAAAATCACGGCGAAATTGGACGCTGACGCGCCGCCCTGGAACTCCTCACGCCAACAACTTGAGAGGATTTCGAGAAGACTCACATGGTTATCATAGCCTTACAAATCGTCTTTATTATTTTACTTATGTTTGCCAATGGCCTCTTCGCCATGTCGGAAATGGCGGTGGTGTCAGCCCGAAAGGTCCGACTGGAACAGTGGGCCAACGATGGAGACCACCGGGCCGGGATCGCGCTGGAGCTGGCCAATTCACCCACGCGTTTTCTTTCCACCGTCCAGGTCGGTATCACCCTCATCAGCACCCTGACAGGCGCTCTGGGCGGAGCCACGGTTGCCGAAGAACTGGGGCATCGTCTGACGGCGATTTCCCTCCTCGCCCCATACAGTCATGCCATCAGTTTGGTGGTTGTGGTCCTGGTGATCACCTATTTCTCCCTCATTCTTGGAGAACTGGTCCCCAAACGCCTGGCCCTCAACAATCCGGAACGGTATGCCACGGCTCTCGGCCCGCCCATGCGAGCCCTTTCCGTAATCGGCGCCCCGGTAGTGCATCTGCTCACCTTCTCCACCGAGATGGTGCTCCGCGTATTGGGCATTCGACCCTCCCTGGAACCCCTGGTCACGGAAGAAGAGATCAAGGTCATGATTGAGCAGGGAACTCAGGCCGGGATGATCGAAGTAGCCGAACAGGATATGGTCGAACGGGTGTTTCGTCTTGGGGACCGGCGGGTAAGCGCCCTCATGACGCCCCGCACTAAAGTCGTATGGCTCAACATTGAAGATTCGCCGGAAGAGATCCAGGCTGGCATCACTGCAAGCATCTACTCCCGCTTTCCGGTGTACCAGGGAAGCCGGGATAACATCCTGGGAGTGCTGCACGTCAAAGACCTGCTAACCAGTAGCCTGCGGTGCCAGCCCATGGATTTACAATCGATCATGCATCACCCCCTGTTTGTGCCTGAAAGCATGCGAGCGCTCCGCGTGCTGGAACTTTTCAAACAGTCCGGCACTCCCATCGCCCTGGTGATCGATGAGTATGGCCATATCCAGGGTCTGGTGACCCTCAATGACGTCCTGGAAGCCATCGTCGGCGACATTCCCACCGTGGATGAGCTCAGCGAGCCCCAGGCCGTCCAGCGGGAAGACGGTTCCTGGCTTCTGGATGGTATGCTGCCGGTGGACGAATTCAAGGAAATCTTCGCACTGAACAAACTGCCCGGTGAGGAAAGCGAAGAATTTCAGACTTTGGGGGGGTTTGTCATGATGCACATGGAACGCATCCCCACGGCGGGCGATCATTTTATCTCGGGCGGCTTACGTTTTGAGGTGCTCGATATGGATGGCAATCGCGTGGACAAGGTGCTGGTGATGCCGGTCCGGGAGGACTAGGGGTGTGTCAGACGCCGCCCGAGTGGCCCGGCCTTCTCCAGGAAAGGCCGTATCAGGTGGGGTGTCAAGAGATTGCCAAGGAACACAAAAACGATGGTGAACACCGTCCCACTCCCGGCGATCCCCGCCAGTGAGGCGACATAGGGGTGATTAGGCCACCACCAGAAACACCCGGTGACCATCCCGACTGCCGGAACCGCTGCCGCCAATGCCTGCAGACCGATCTGCAGCACGCCTTTTCCCAGTCCGGCAAATACCTCCCCACCGAACCGGCGCCACCACCTGAAGCTCAACCCCAAGCTGTACATTCCAATAGACAGCGCGCTCGCCAACGCTACTCCGGCAGCGCCCAGCCACCGGGTGGCCAGGTAGAACACCGGAAGCGACAGCAGCGTCATAAGTGTTCCCAGCACAGCCGGCGTGATCGTATCCTGCCGGGCATAGAAGGCGCGTCCCAAAATCTGCTGCCAGCCCCAGCAAGACACCATCGAAAGAAAGATGATGAGCAGCCACATGGTACGCTGCGTGTCATCCGCGCTGAATCGTCCCTGCTGGAAAATGAGCACAATAGTGGGGTGCGAAACCACCATCATCCACACTGACAGCGGGATGAGCAGCGTGAGTGTGTTGCGCAGGGTAGCGTTGATGGTCTGGTGAAATCCTTGAAAGTCCCTACGCGCAACAAGCTCCGACAGGAAAGGATAGGAGGCCACTCCGGCGGCCTGCGCGACGATCCCCACCGGAACCAGCATGATCCGACGAGCGTAACTGAGCCAACTGATGGCTCCGGTTTCGGTCATGGAACCGAACACGCGCACCAACTGCTCATCCAGCACGACAATGGACTGCCCGATCATGAGCGGTAACGCCAACCACAGGAAACGCTTGAGACCCGGATGCCACCAGCACCAGCCAAGCTGCCAGTCGCCGCTGCGCCGGAGCGCCACATAGGGGAGCAGAAAATTCCCCAGAAAAGCGCCCGCCAGGACCCCCCAGCAGAACCCTTCCATCCCTTTCTGGCGAAACAACACACCGCCCAGGATGATGGTCCCGTTGTAAATGATGGGCACAAGCGCAGGAATGGTGAATTGCTTACGCAGATAGAGCAGGGCCAGCAGGCACGAACCCGGCAGAAAACATATTTGCGCCGGCAAGACGATGCGCAGGAAATAGGCGAGGCGCTCCCAGGCCTGTGGATTGAGGCCCGGAGCCGCAACCACCGCCAGACGCGGCGCAAAAATCATGGCCGCCGCCGTGAGCACCGTGATGCCGACGGTGATCCAGGTGAGCACCGCGGAGAAGAATCGCCAGCCATCGTCACGATTTTCCGCAAAAGCGGCCGCCAGCAGGGGGATCAAAGTGACGGAAAAATAGGCCCCGGCCAACAGGTAGTTGATGAAGTCGGGGATCACGAAGGCGGCAAAATAGATGTCGGATTCCTGGGCAGCACCGAACAGGTAGGCGATGATCTTGTCACGGATGAGCCCCATGAAACGCGACAGCAGGACACTCAGCCCCATGACCAGGGCCGCCCACCCAATTTGCAGACGTCGATCCCACCACGACATATACCGGATTTCTCCTTGATCCCCTCATGTCCCTTTGGTATGGTTTTTCGCCAGTGTATCGTTTCCCTGGCGCTGTCGCCCCACCCCAATGACCCCATGCGGACCCGAATTATGGTTCGAAAGTACCCGTCAATGGATCGGAGGCGCAGGGGAGATCCCGTTTCACTGCAAGGGCTTAACCAAGATGACGGGGTGCGCAAATCGGTTTCACAGGGGTCACTAATAGTGGAAGTTTTTGACGAAAGCAACAGAGAGCACGGCGGTTGTCATCACAAAACGTATTGATCATGCAAAGAAGGGAGAACCCATGAACAGAAAGGCTCTTTCGCTATTAATTCTAGCTCTGGCCGCAACTCTGACGCTGGGCGTCATGAGCGGTTTTGCCGAAGAAAAAGTCCTCATCAACGGCATTGATGCCAATTTCCCACCCTTTGCCTTTGTGGATAAGGCCGGCACCCCCAGCGGCTTTGATGTCGAGGCGCTGGACTGGATTGCCAAAGACATGGGGTTCAAGGTCAAACACCAGCCGATGGATTGGGATGGAATCATCCCCAGCCTCAATGCCAAGAAAATCGACCTTATCGCATCCGGCATGAGCATTACCGAGGAACGCCGCAAGCAGGTCGATTTCACCAACCCATATTGGAAGATTCGACAGGTCCTGGTGGCCCCCATGGATTCCAAGCTGACCGTGGAAGAGATTCTGTCCAAAGGCAACAAGGTGGGTGTGCAAAGAGGTACCACCGAAGCCAAATGGATGGAAGAGAACCTGATCAAGAAGGGCAAGGATTTCCAGTTGGTCTATTACGATTCCGCTCCCCTGGCCATAGAAGATGTCGTCAACGGCCGCATCGTTGCTGCCGCCATGGATGATGCGCCCGCCAAGGACGCCGAGAAGAAGAAGCCGGTGAAAATCCTCGGCGAATTCGGTATGCCCTCAGAGGAGTTCGGTTATGCCGTGCGCAAGGAGGACAACGACCTCCTCAACAAGCTCAACGAAGGGATCAAGAAGCTGATGGCTTCCCCTCACTGGGAAGAGCTCAAGAAGAAGTACGAACTGTAACGGCAGCACTCAACAGGCCCAATTAGCTACCATTGGAATTGGCAATGGGAGGCCCCGCCAGAGCGTGCGGCGCCTCCTTATGTTCACAGCAGGAGCAATCATGACGGTGGGCAACCGTGGCGGCGCAAACCGTCCCACTAAACTGGTAGCCTGGGTGCGAGGCAGCCAGACATGACGCCCGGGATTCAAGCCGTTGTTGATGCCCTCCCCTATTTGCTTCAGGGATCCCTGGTGACCATCGTGGTGGTGGCCGGCGCCATGCTCTTCGGCTTTTTCCTGGGGATTCCCCTGGCTGTTGGGCAGGTGTTTGGATCGACCCGGGTTTCCCGCTTCATTTCCATCTATGTCTGGTTTTTTCGCGGCATCCCCATACTGGTGCTGCTTTTCCTCTTCTATTTTGGCCTTTGTAGCCTGCTCAACATCAATCTGTCGGCTTTTACGGTCGCCATTGTGGTTCTCGGGCTGTGCAGTTCGGCCTATCAGTCGCAGATCTTCCGAGGAGCCATACAATCCCTGCCGAGGGGCCAGATGATGGCGGCCCGCGCCCTGGGGATGAGTGAGACCAAGGCCATCGTCTTCATCGTCCTCCCGCAGGCCCTGCGTTTGTCCATCTCCGGATGGTCCAATGAGTATTCCATTATCTTGAAGGATTCTGCGATCACTTATGCGCTGGGGGTTACGGAAATTATGGCGCGCACGCATTTCGTGGCAACCCGCACTTACCAACATTTGTCGCTGTACCTGGCCGCCGGGGCACTCTACCTGGTACTGACCTATCTCGGCACGCGCGGTCTTCAGGTGCTGGAAGAACGACTCCGTATTCCGGGCTACCACCATTAGATTGGTTCGCATGACAGACCCAACACCGATTCTCAGGGTTGAGAACATCAGCAAACGGTTCGGCCCCAAGGACATCCTGCAGGGTATTTCCTTCACGGTCGACAAGGGCGATTTGAAGGTGTTCATTGGACCTTCCGGGGCGGGTAAAAGCACGCTCCTCCAGTGCATCAATTTTCTTGTCAAGCCCGATGAGGGCCAGATCTGGTTGGAAGGTCGAGAAGTCAGGCCCGCCCGCAAACGGGAACTATATGCCTACCGCCAGGAAGTGGGCATGATCTTCCAGGACTTCAACCTGTTCGACCATTTGATCGCTCTCGACAACGTCCAGATTGCTCTGGTCCGGGTCAAAGGGCTCCCCAAGAAGGAGGCCCGCCAACGAGCTCTGACCGAATTGGAACGGGTGGGTCTCAAGGACCATGTCGGCAAATATCCGGCGCAGCTTTCCGGCGGCCAGAAACAGCGCGTTTCCATTGCCAGAGCCTTGGCCATGGACCCCAAGATAATGCTTCTCGATGAACCCACATCGGCTCTGGATCCCGAACTGATCGGGGAAGTGCTCGCGGTCATCAAAGATCTGGTCACCAACGGCATGACCATGATCATGGCCACGCACCAGATTGGTTTCGCTGCCGGCTTGGCCGATGAATTCATCTTCATGGAGCATGGCATGATCGTGGAGCAAGGACCTCCCTCCAAACTCATGAGCGGCGCCGAATGCGCCCGGACCCGCGAATTTTGCGCCAAGATCACCGAACTTTACGGAGACAGCCGCTAAGGCGCTGCCTAAGAATAGGGGTGACGATGGGCGAGAGGGCTAGACCGAGGACCTAATTTTTGGACGGTGCCTAACGATGGAAGAACTGACGTTTATTCAGGGCGAAGTCCTGCCCGCGCTGTTCAAAGGACTCTGGGTGAGTCTGCAACTGATCGTTCCATCGGCCAGCCTGGGGCTGGTGCTGGGGATCGTGGCGGGTGCGCTGCGCGTTTACGGCAACCGCCCGGCGGTCGCCGTGGCCAATCTCTACGCGGCTCTCTTCCGCGGCGTCCCATTGGTGGTGCAACTGTTCATGTGGTACTTTGGCTTGCCCCACCTGCATGTTTTCCTCAACCCGTTTGTGGCTTCAGTGCTTGCTTTTTCACTGTGCAGCGGGGCGTACCACTCGGAATACATCCGCGGCGCCCTGCTCTCCATCAAGACCGGGCAGGCATCGGCCGCCAAAGCCCTGGGATTCAGTCAGTGGCAGACGGTGTTGTTTGTCATTCTACCTCAGGCCCTGCGGCGGGCGCTCCCCGGCTGTAGCAACGAGATCATCTATCTTATCAAGTATTCCTCCCTGGCCTACATGGTGACCTGCATCGAACTCACCGGAGAGGCCAAAATCCTGGCTTCCCGAACCTTCAAATACACCGAAGTGTTCCTGGTTGTTGCCGCCTTTTATCTGGTCCTGGTTTCCATCGCCAGTTGGCTGCTCCATCGGCTGGAACACCGCTTGATCATTCCCGGGTTTGAAAGGCGCGGCACGTGACCGACGATAGCCCTTCCTACCCGACTCGCGCGCCAGGTTATTCCCCGCTGACATCTCAAATCCGCCGGCAACTCGTGGACGCCCTCGGCGAATCGGCAGTGATCGAAGATCCGGAAAAATGCCGGCCGTTCGCGAGAGATGCCACGCAGTGGACCTACTTTCCCGAAATGGTGGTGGCGGCCACCAGCGTGGAACAGGTGCAGACCTTGATGCGGCTGGCCAATCGTTGGCATTTCCCAGTGACGCCGCGAGGTCTGGGCACCGGTTTGACCGGAGGAGCGCTGCCGATTGCCGGAGGCGTGGTGCTGTCCCTTGCCAGGATGAACCGGATACTCTCCATTGATGGTAGAAACCGCGTTGCTATCGTGGAACCCGGGGTGGTCACCGGCGAGTTCAAAAACAGCGTCCGCCAGCAGGGTCTTTTCTACCCCCCGGACCCAGCCAGCCTGGACACCTGTTCCATCGGCGGCAATGCCGCCACCAACGCCGGTGGACCGTCCTGCGTCAAGTACGGAACCACCCGGGACTACGTGCTAGGGCTGGAAGCGGTCCTCCCTTCGGGCGAAATCATCGAAGCGGGAGTGCAGACCCGCAAAGGTGTGGTTGGTTACGATCTGGTCCATCTTCTGGTAGGATCCGAGGGCACGCTGGGCATCATTACCAAGCTCATCCTCAAACTGCTTCCCCATCCCCCGGCACTCACCACCCTGGTAGCCATGTTCTCGCGGCTCAGCGTCGCCATGCAAGCCGTCATTGGCGTGCTGACCAGAGGGCACCTGCCCTGCGCAATGGAATTTCTGGACTATCGATGCCTTGAACTGGTGGACGACCTGTTGCCTTTTGAAGGCGTGGATCAGGCGGAAGCTCTGCTATTGATCGAGGTGGATGGTCACCCCGAATGTATCCAGATGGAGATCGAAAGAATTGGAGAGGTTTGCCTGGAACACGACGCCATTTCTGTGTTACTGGCGCCCGACGCGAACAAGCGGGCGCAACTCTGGGATGTCCGCAAACAGGTTTCGCTTCGGATCGAACACGAGTCCCCCGTTTACATCCCCGAAGATGTGGTGGTGCCCATCGGATACATCGCCGATCTGGTGGAAGCTCTGCCGGAATACGAAAGGACTTACAACATCAAGGTTTACTGCTTCGGTCACGCGGGCGACGGCAACATCCATCTTAACATCACGGCTTCCAACCCCAACGCACGGAGTCAGGTCGAGGCGGCCGTGGAAGCCATCCTGCGAAAAGTGTTGGCCATGGGCGGCACCATATCCGGGGAACATGGCATTGGCATGGCCAAGAAGCGTTACCTGCCGTTGGAGCTATCAGCGCCAAACATCCAGTTGCAGAAGCAGATCAAACGTCTGCTGGACCCGAACCTGATTCTGAATCCCGGGAAGATTTTTGATTGAGGGAACATCTATGAATACCATGCAGCGAGAGGTATCATGACTACAACCCGTTCCGCGCTGGAAGCATCAGGCAAGACTTATCGAACCCGGGGGATCAGTCAGCGAGTCCGCAACATTGCTCTTTCGGCCATCAAGGAAATGCCTTTGCTGGCCAGTAAGGTAGGCGGCTGCGTGTCGCTGGGCCAGGGAATTCCCTCCTTTCCCACCCCTGAACACATTGTCGATGCAGTGTGTCGTGTGTTGCGCGAGCGTCCGGAAACCGGCAAATACTCACTGGGGCCCGGCATGCCGGTACTGCGCCAGGCCATCGCCCATCACCTGAGTCAGGAAAAAGCGATTGCAGTTGATCCCGATCGGGAAATCTGTGTTACGGTTGGAGCCATGGAAGCTCTGCTGGCTGGGATTCTCACCGTAGTGGACCGAGGCGATGAAGTGATTCTCCCCTCCCCCAATTACGCCTCGCACATTGAACAGGTATTGCTGGCCGAAGGGGCGCCGGTTTTTGTGCCGTTGCGGGAAACCGACTGGCAGTTGGACCCGGACGCCATCCGTCGCGCCATCACTTCAAAAACCCGGGCCATCGTCCTGTGCAACCCGCATAATCCTACCGGAGCACTCTTTTCTGAAGACACCGTGCGAGCAGTGGCAGCCCTGGCAGTGGCCCACGATCTCGTGGTGATCTGCGATGAGGCTTACGATTTCCTGACCTACGACGGGCGCTCCCACTTCAGCATGATGAGCCTTCCAGAAATGCGGGACCGGATCATTGCCACCTTCAGCTTTTCCAAGAAATACGCCATGACCGGTTGGCGCGTTGGCTACGTGTTTGCTTCGGAAGGACTACTCGACCAGATGATGAAGGTCCACGACGCCCTGGCGATCTGTGCCCCGACCATCGCGCAATATGCCGCCCTGGCGGCCCTGCAAGGCCCCCAGGACGGCGTGGCCGAAATCCGGCAGGCGCTTCAGCAACGCCGCGACCTGACCTGCCGCCGGCTGGATGCACTCACTCCCTGGTTCAGCTACGTCAAACCGCGGGGAGCTTACTACCTCATGGCGCGTTACCAACTGCCCGAGGTGGATTCGGTCACCTTCGCCCTGCGTCTGTTGAACGAGGCACGGGTGGTGACCATCCCGGGCGGCGCCTTTGGTCCCACCGGCGAGCACCACATCCGCCTTTCTTTTGGGGGCACCGAGGATGAAATCAACGAAGCGTTTGATCGTGTGGATGGGTGGTTGGCGAGCACGGGCATGCGGCGGTGATTCACTCGCGGCAGTAGGGCGGCAGGCTGCCTCGCATCATCTACCCGCCCCCCACGGGAGGGAATAGCCCCACGCGTTCATCGCCCTGGAGAACGGTCCCCCATTTGGCGCCGATCCCATTGACCATGATGAGTTTCACTTCTTGGTCCGGCAGACCCAACTGGCGCGCCAGATCCAGCACCGTGATGCCGGGCAACACTTCCACAAAATGACCGGTGTTCGCATCATAGCCGGGAACATAACGTCGCAAGGTGGCCGCCAGGAACAACTGTATGGCCATGGTACACCTCGGCTGCTGCTTCGCTATCCGGTGGCGGTCCGGCGATAGACCCGCTTGATTTGTATGTTGGATACCAGGGCGGTGTAACCCTTGCCCTGTTCCAAATCGACACGAACGGAATCGGGATCTATTTCCATGTACCGGCTCAGTACTTCCAGGATGTCGCTTCTCAAGGCTTCCATGATATCGGGGGTCAAATCCAGGCGGTCGTGCATCAAGACTACCTGCATCCGCTCCCGAGCAATCTGACCGCTTTTCTTCTCTGCGAAAAACCGCCGCAGTACTTTCAACATGATAAAGTTCTCCTTCGCTAGCTCCAGATCAGTCGCTTGACGCGGCCCAGGAATCCATCCGACGGCTCGTCATCCTGGGGAACATCGTCGCCGTCTAGGCGTGCGGCAATGTTCTGGAAAGCTCGCCCGGCCCTGCTACCTCGTTCGTGTACCATGGGTACCCCGCGGTTCGTGGAAATGACCACCTCTTCGCTCTCCGGCACCACTCCCAGCAAGGGAATGGAAAGCAGCGCCACAATGTCATGGGTGGACATCATGTCGCCCTTTTTGACCATCTTCTGGTTCATGCGGTTGACGATGAGATGGACATCATGAAGCAGGTTGGCTTCGAGAAGCCCGATGATACGGTCAGCATCGCGGATGGCGGAAACTTCCGGGGTAGTAACCACCAGCGCGGTCTGCGCCCCGGCCACCGCATTGCGGAATCCGCGTTCGATTCCGGCGGGACAATCGATCAGGACAAAATCGAAGTCATTTGCCAGGTCGGCACAGAGCTCCTTCATCTGTTCTGGGCTTACTGCATCTTTTTCGCGGGTTTGCGCCGCCGGAATCATACATAGCTTGCTCAATTTGCGGTCGCGGATCATTGCCTGCTGTTTGCGACACTTGCCCTCGACGATATCGACCAGATTGTAGACAATGCGGTTTTC
>Ga0315286_10008052_pt1 | contig 10350 bp, 9 predicted proteins | sample YL17G10_0_MG_FD_205038 | JGI IMG/M metagenome (GOLD analysis project Ga0315286, IMG submission 205038) | Sediment microbial communities from Yellowstone Lake, YNP, Wyoming, USA - YL17G10_0 | ecosystem: Environmental > Aquatic > Freshwater > Lake > Sediment | place: USA: Wyoming | collected...
CGTCCTTGCGGTGTCAGGTCGGCCCAATGTAGGTAAAAGCAGTATTTTCAATGCATTACTCTGTGAAGACCGCTCGATTGTGACTGAAGTTGCCGGAACCACGCGGGACCTGATTTCTGAATACACACAGATTTGCGGAATCCCCGTTCGCCTTCTGGATACGGCCGGACTCCGGGTGGCAGGCGACCGAATCGAACAGCTCGGGGTCGAACGGAGCTACGGCGCAATTGCCGACGCGGATGCGATCCTGCTGGTAGTCGATGCGAGTCAACCGGCTTCAGCCGAAGACTGGAACCTGTCCGAACGGCTGGCGGGTCTCTCATACGTCGTGGTCTACAACAAGTCGGATCTCCCCCCGGCATGGTCTGCTGATGAGAAAGCCTCTTATGCCGCCGGCCGCCCGCATGTCGAGGTCTCGGCCAGGACGGGCATGAACCTCGAGAAGCTGCGATCTGCCATGATGAACCGGCTTTTTGGAGACTCCGGCTTCGAAAGAGACGGTATTCTGATAACCAACCTGAGGCATTGCCGGTGCTTGAAGGCGGCTCTCGAACATCTGACTCAGGGGGCCGCCGCCTTGAACACAGGGCTTTCTGAGGAGTATGTGATATCGGATCTCCACGCAAGTCTCTCGAAGCTTGGGGAGCTCACCGGTGAAACCGGAGCGGAGGATCTCCTTGGCGAGATCTTCTCGCGCTTCTGTGTGGGCAAGTAACCTGGCGATTAGTCTCCTTGAAGCGAGGACCGTGCCATTTTAGTCAGGAGCTTTCAGCCATCAGCTCTCAGCGAGCAACGCTCTCGTCCGGATTAGTGTCTAACGGCACAAGAGGCGTGCCGCTAGACACTGGTTTTGGAATAGCTAGTCAACCATGGCTTCTGACTCCTGAACACTGCATTCTTTTTATTGATGCCTACTTCAACGCAATTTCAGGTGGACTTCGATGTGATCGTGGTTGGTGGTGGTCATGCTGGCTGCGAGGCCGCGGCTGCGGCTGCCAGGATGGGAGCAAAGACCGCCCTGGTGTCGCTCGACCTCAGACTCCTCGGCCACATGTCATGCAATCCGGCTATCGGTGGGATCGCCAAGGGTCATCTCGTCAGGGAAGTCGATGCCTTGGGCGGGGTGATGGGACAGGTCGCGGACAAGACCGGAATTCAATTCCGGCTGCTGAACCGGAGTCGTGGTCCGGCGGTTCAGTCCCCCCGGTGTCAATCCGATAAAGTCAAATATCGCAATGAGATGAGGCTTACACTCGAATCCAGGCCAAACCTCTTTCTTCGGCAGGCAGAGGTTGTGTCTCTGATTCTGGAAGGGGGTGCGGTACGAGGAGTGGAGTTGGCGGATGGCAGCAGTCTTGGATCCAGAGCAACGGTGATCACAACCGGGACGTTTCTCAACGGCCTGATCCACATTGGGCATCGACGAAGCCCTGCGGGACGGATTGGGGAGCCTCCCGCAACACGGCTAGGTGAGTTTTTCAAGGAAGCCGGATTTCGCGTCGGCCGTCTCAAGACCGGAACCCCTCCCAGGCTTGACGGGGATACCATCGACTACTCCTGCTTTGATGAGCAGGCAGGTGATCCGGAGCCTGTGTTCTTCTCGTTCAGGACTCGCGGCACGACATTGCCCCAGGTTTCATGCCATGCCGGTTTCACAAACACCGCTCTTCACGACTTGATCCGCGCCAACCTCGGACGATCCGCCCTATATGGCGGGATGATCGTCGGTATCGGTCCCAGGTATTGTCCAAGCATCGAAGACAAAGTAGTGAAATTTGCAGACAAAGATCGCCATCCGCTTTTCCTTGAACCCGAGGGCCTGGATACGAGCGAAGTTTACCTGAACGGCATGTCGACGAGCATGCCGGAAGAATTGCAGGAGGAGATGGTTCGCTCCATCCCAGGCTTGCACCGGGCACGGATTGTGCGGCACGGCTACGCCATCGAATACGATTTCATCGACCCGACCGAACTCGGGCCGACGCTCGAGACAAAGAGAATCGCGGGGCTCTTCCACGCAGGCCAGATCAACGGCACTACGGGCTACGAAGAGGCCGCCGCCCAGGGAATTGTGGCAGGGGTCAATGCGGCGCTGCTCACGGGCGGGGGGACGCCCGTCGTCTTTCCTCGCGAGGAGAGCTACATAGGGATCCTCATCGACGATCTGGTTACGCGCGGAGCTGACGAGCCCTACCGCATGTTCACGTCCCGCTCGGAACTTCGTCTCATACTTCGCATCGACAACGCGGACCAGAGGCTGAGCCCTCTGGGTCATCGTCTGGGACTGCTCTCCATGGCGGAGTACAGAGCTTTTGAGGAAAAATCTGCGCAGAGGGCTGGATTACGGCGATTCCTCAAGGAGCATCACTGGAATCCGGCTGAAGCGCCGGATTCCGGGCTCGCGGCCAAGCTGGACGTCAACTCGGTGAAGGGCTCGAACCTCGAGCAACTGCTCCGGCGCCCTGAAGTAGAGCTGGAGGATCTCGAACCGGTGTTGCGAAAGCATGACGTTTGGATGCATCCTGATGTTCGGGCCTCGGTGGAGATTGAGGTGAAGTACGAAGGCTACGTTCGCCAACAGGCGAGAACCGCAGAGAAACTGCGCGATCTTGGCTCTCGAAGAATCCCTGAGGATACGGACTATTCCGCGATCTCCGGTCTCAGCCGGGAGATCCGGGAGAAACTCTCGAGGGTCCGCCCCCGTCATCTCGGCATGGCAGCGAGAATCCCGGGAGTAACGCCTGCCGCGGTCATTATCCTGAACCTGCACCTGGAGCTGCGACGGGCGAGGCGCCGTGTCCGTGGCCAGGGTAGCGAAGAGGCTGATCAGCGCCTTTAGAGGCCATATGCCTGATATCGGAATCGAGGCTGTGCTGGCTGGCGCGGGAATCGATTGGCGCTCTGCGGCTGGGGGAAAGATGTTCCGGTATGTAACCCTCCTTGCCAAGTGGAACAGTCGCGTCAACCTGGTTTCTTCTACTCGCCCGGCTATCCTGACACCGCTGATCCAGGAAGCCCTATGGGCGGCGGAAAGGTATCCTTCAGACTCCAGGGCGCATCTGGATATTGGCAGCGGAGCCGGCTTCCCTGCGATCCCGCTGGCTATTATCCGCTCGGAAGTCGAGATAACCATGGTGGAAAGCAGGGAAAGAAAAGCCGCTTTCCTGCAGACTGTGGTCTGCGACCTTGAGCTCGGAAACGTGCAGGTTGAGAATCAGAGGCTTGACAACTTTCTTCGCCGGTCGCCGGCGACCGGGCCCTGGGACTGCGTCTCCTGGAAAGCCATAAAACTCAGTGCACGGGATTTCTCAAGGCTTCTGGCGGCCACGGCGGAACACGTTCGGTTCTGGATGTTCCACGGTGCTGATCTGCCGGCTGAAGACGCGTCATTGATTGATGAATCTCTGCAGCTGAATCGTCGCGATGCATGCCCATTCCATGCCGGCTGGTTCCTTTCGGAATTCCGTCGCAAGACTGTTTCACGTGAAACAGGTTGAGGACGGAGATTTGGCTGTGCTATTCTGCGCGAGGAAACGCAGATGGAAAAGGTCATAGCGATAACCAACCAGAAAGGCGGGGTCGGGAAGACGACCACGGCCATTAACCTCGCGGCCGCGCTCGCTATGGCCGATATGCGCGTGCTGGTTGTCGATACCGACGCGCAGGCCAATTGCACGAGCGGCCTGGGGATAGACCGGCGCCTGCTGAAGAAGAGCATATACCATGCCATGATCCTCGATGAGCCGATCCACCAGGTCATCGTGAAGACTGAACTGGAGAACCTGAAGCTCCTGCCGGCCGACAAGAATCTCACCGGAGCCGCGGTGGAGATGATAGACCTCCCCGACAGAGAGTACATCCTGAAGAGAGTCCTCGCTCCCATTTTGCCCGAATTCGACTACATACTGATCGACAGCCCGCCTTCACTCAACATTCTGACGCTCAATGGGCTCGTTGCAGCCCAGTCGGTCCTGATCCCCATCCAGTGCGAGTTCTTCGCCCTCGAAGGCATTACGGATCTCTTCGACACTCTGAAACGTGTCCGTCAAAGCCTCAATCCCGACCTCTCGGTGCAGGGCATACTGCTGACGATGTATGATGAAAGAACAAACCTGAGCGGGCAGGTGCGGGAAGATCTCAGGAACTACTTTTCGGACCTCATGCTGGCAACTGTGATACCAAGAAACATCAGGCTTGCGGAGGCTCCGAGCTATGGCAAGCCGATTATTCTCTATGATATACGGTCGAAAGGTGCTGAATCCTACATCAACCTGGCAAAGGAACTCTTAAACCATGCAAAAAAAGGCCTTGGGTCGGGGCTTGGGAGCGCTCATCCCTGATTTGGAGCGGCCCGAGCCGGCTCCCACTGAAATCGACATTGACCGTATAAAGACCAACCCGGTTCAACCCAGGTTCAGGCTTGACGAGAGTCGACTGGAGGAACTGGCCGCATCGATCCGTGAGAACGGCATCCTTCAGCCAGTGCTTGTCCGCCCTTCGAAAGACGGTTACCAGCTGGTTGCCGGCGAGCGGCGCCTTGCCGCGGCGCAGAGGGCCGGCCTGCTGAGAATCCCGGCCGTCGTTCGGGAAGTGCCTGACGAACGCCTGCTCGAGCTGGCATTGGTCGAAAACATCCAACGCGAACAGCTCAATCCGATCGAAGAGGCTCAGGCGTATCACAACCTGATGGACACTCTCCGGATGACACAGGAGGAACTCGCTGCGCGCCTTGGAAAAGAAAGAAGCACGACCGCCAACGCCCTCCGCCTGCTCAAGCTTCCGGCTGCCGTCAAGACTCTCGTGGCGGACGGCAAGCTCTCTCCGGGACACGCTCGCGCGCTGCTCTCGTTGAACTCTCCGCCGGCCGAGATGTCCAGGCTGGCTGCCCGGATGGTCGAGCAGGGATGGTCGGTACGCGATGCTGAAAAGTGGGCGAAACGGGAGTCGAAGAAACCTCGCCGGGCACACCCCGACGATCCCGATGTCTCCGCCGCTTCCGATCGCCTGCGCCTGCTTCTGGGCACAAAGGTGGAAATAAGGGTCAGTCGGAACTCGCGAGGCTCCGGGCAGATTCGTATCCTCTTCTTCAGTCAGGAGGACCTCATGCGGATTTACGGCATTCTCACGTCCAACACGAAGACAAACGGAGCGAGAGTATGAAATTCTCAAAGGACAAGCCTGAAGAGATCGCAAGCATTCTAGCCGAAGGCGTGGAAATGGTGGGCGAGCTTTCCTTTGCACATGGTCTCAGGGTCGATGGGATCTTGAAGGGAAAAGTCCGTTCAGAGGCGTTGCTTGTAATCGGACCAAAGGGCAGAGTCGACGCGGAGGTTGCGATCCGGAGAATCTCGATCAACGGCGAGTTCCGCGGCATCGTACGCGCCTCGGATCGGGTCGAAGTGCACAAGGAAGGCAGGGTCTATGGCGAGATATACACTCCCTGCCTCATCATCGAGGCCGGGGCATTGTTTGAAGGCAAGTGCAGCATGAGCGAGCAGGTGCTCAGCGGGAAGGAGCAAAAGGCCGGGTCCGATCAGGTCAGACCGTCAGGCACGACACCGGGAGCGTCGAAAACAGCGGCAGAGGACAGGACAAAGACCTTATGAAGAGACTGACGGAAATGGTCTCATGCGCCGGCTGAGCCAGCAAGCTGAGTGCTTCCAGCTTGGCTCAGGTCCTGAGCCGCATGCCTAGATATCAAAATCCAAAGGTCCTGGTTGGCTACGAAACTGCGGACGACGCCGGCGTTTATCGTCTCGATGCCGAACACGCCCTGGTGCAGACCGTTGATTTCTTCACCCCCGTGGTCGATGACCCGTACTTCTACGGGGCGATTGCGGCAGCCAACTCTCTCAGCGACGTGTATGCAATGGGAGGAACCCCGATCACTGCCATGGCAATCGCCTGCTTCCCGGAGAAGGGCGGAGACATGGAATTGCTCTCCCGAATCATGACGGGAGGAGTCGACAAGCTTCATGAAGCGGACGTGGCGCTGGTCGGAGGCCATACCGTCGTCGATACAGAGATCAAGTTCGGATACTCGGTTACCGGACTTATCCATCCGGATCGCGTGATCACCAACTCGAGGGCGCGCGCGGGAGATGCGCTGGTCCTGACCAAGCCGCTTGGGCTCGGCATCCTCACGAGCGGCATCAAGTCGGGCAGGACGAGCGCGGAATGCGCTGCAAGGGCCACCGAAATCATGGCAACGCTGAATCGCGCAGCATCGGAGGTAATGATCCGGCATGACTGCAGCGCCGCCACCGACATCACCGGCAATGGCCTGCTCGGCCACGCCTTCGAGATGGCTGAAGCCAGCAGAATCACGCTGCGTTTTCACTCAGACCGGATCCCTTTTATCCCGGAGGCAGTCGAACTGGCCCGGGAGGGGGTGCTTCCGCGCACTATCAAGACAACATGGAGCCTGGTAGGCGAGAGTACAGAGTGCAGCCCGGCCGTAAACGAAGCCCTGAGGAACATCCTGCTGGATCCTCAAACCTCCGGCGGCCTGCTGATTTGCGTCAAAATCGAAGATCTCCCCGGCCTGATGCGCGATATGAGCGACCGGAACGTGTCGGCTGCACACATAGGGTCCGTTGAGGAGTATTGCGGAAAAAGAATAGTCGTGGAGTGAGGATCAGCTGTCGCTGTCTACCGCTATTTTCAGCGATTTCAGGAACTTAGCGTCCTCACTGGTGATGCGCAGATGAACCGGCTGCTCGTGTCGCAGGATAGCGGAGGGTGAATGCTCCTCGCTCTTGTCCATGCGATTAAATCCGATCTTTGCCTCTATGATGAGGAACACTTCGTAGCCTGAATCCCGGATGCTTTGAATGCAGTCGTTTATCTTCGGCGAATCGTTCAACGTTCCGTTGACTGCCTCCCCCAGCAGTTTCAGCAGCCGTTTGATTTCTGGGTCAGCCATCCGGAATTCCCCGGCGCGCGTACTTTCCTGATGATTTTGTTCCGAAAAGCGCAAGACCATTATCGGAGAAATCAAGAGGCACTGTCAAGTTCCAACTTGTCTACTCAAAATGAAGCGTCGCTATAACATGTTTACTATCAATAGATTATAGACATATATGACGCGCCTGAATACGGTCGGGCAGGATCCGGACGCCGGGATCCCGGGCCGGTCGATCCGATAGGAAAAATCCCGGCCCGTTTTCATGAGGGCTGAAAGATCAATCATGCAGAAGCGTGCAGTTTATGAACCGGAGGATCGGAAGATAGAAGAGCCTGGCGAGTATCCCTTCACCCGCGGTATTTACCCGAACATGTATCGGGGCCGCCTGTGGACAATGCGCCAATATGCGGGCTTCGGAACTGCGGAAGAGTCCAACACGAGGTATCACTACCTGCTTCAGCATGGCCAGACCGGGCTGAGCATCGCATTCGATCTCCCTACGCAGATGGGGATGGATCCGGACCATCCTCTGGCGACGGGCGAAGTCGGCAAAGTGGGCGTTTCGATAGCAAGCCTCAGGGACATGGAGGCGCTCCTTGACGGCATCCCGCTCGACCGGGTGTCGATTTCCATGACCATCAACAGTACGGCTGCGATTCTGCTTGCAATGGTTCTGTGCATTGCCCGCAGGCAGGGTGTTTCGCAGAAATCACTGCGTGGCACGATTCAGAATGACATCCTCAAGGAGTACATCGCCCGCGGCACGTACATATACCCCCCGACCCCGTCACTCCGGCTCACGACCGACATCTTCGCGTTCTGCTTGAGAGAGGTTCCCAACTGGAACACGATTTCCGTCAGCGGCTATCACATTCGCGAGGCGGGCGCCACCGCCGTCCAGGAAGTGGCCTTCACGCTGGCGGATGGGATCGCGTACGTTCAGAGTGCGATCAACCAGGGGCTGGCGGTTGACGATTTTGCTCCGCAGATCTCGTTCTTCTTCAGCGCGCATAACGATCTCCTTGAAGAGGTCGCAAAGTTCCGCGCCGCCCGGCGCCTGTGGGCGCGCGTAATGCGCGAACGCTTCGCGGCAGAGAATCCGCGGTCGCTGGCGCTTCGGTTCCATGCCCAGACTGCCGGGAGCACCCTGACGGCACAGCAGCCGGAAAACAATATTGTGCGTGTCACGATTCAGGCTCTGGCGGCCATCCTCGGTGGCGCCCAGTCTCTTCACACCAACTCCCTGGACGAAGCGTTCGCGCTTCCCGGCAACACTGCCGTGCGGACGGCCTTGCGTACCCAGCAGATCCTTGCTTACGAAAGCGGCGTGGCCAACACGGTAGATCCCGCCGGAGGGTCTTACGCTGTCGAGCGCATGACTGACGGGATCGAGGCAGAGGCAGAAGAATACCTGCGAAAGATCGATTCAATGGGCGGAATGCTGCGCGCCATTGAAACAGGCTATGTCCAGGGCGAGATCCAGGAATCGGCCTACCGCCACCAGCGCCAGGTTGAGTCAGGAGAGGCCGTCATCGTCGGACTCAACCGGTACACCAGCGAGGAACCGCCCTCCATCGAGACACTCGTCGTTGACGATGAGGTGAACGTCAGGCGCAGGGAAACGGTGCACAGACTCCGTGAGGAGCGTGACGCCAAGGCAGCGGCTTCCGCTCTGTCAGCGCTGCGGCAGGCGGCCCTGGGAAGCGGCAACCTCCTCCCCTGGATCGTCGACGCAGTCCGTGCGCTGTGCACAGTGGGGGAGATCTCGGATTGCCTGCGCGGCGTATTTGGCGAGTATCGCGAATCAGTAATAGTCTGACCGGTACGGGACTCCAGGTCGCAGACCCGCCTAGCTGCTTCGCGGCCACGCGTAGATCAATGCCAGGCCGGTATACGCAAAGATTGCCATCAGGTAGATGAGCTTCCAGGAAATGTGATTCTCTCCCCGGCTGAGCTCTTCCGGCTTGTTCAGGATCCGCACGTCAATGTAGGAACCCATGACCGGCAACGCCACCGAGAGGGCATAGATCCCCTGCCTCGGGGCGGACAGATATCCCAGCTTTGCGAACAAGGCCCACAGGGCAAAAGGGAAGACGAAGAACGGCGCCATGATCAGGGCCGTCTTCCGAATTCCATATTTCACGGGGAGGGTCTGGCAACCGCCCGCGCGGTCTCCAGGAATGTCGGAGAAATCCTTGGTGGAACTGGCGCCGAATATAAAGAGGCCCAGAGGCAGCGCGAGGAGCCACGGTTCGGCCATCGCGACCGTCTTCACCGTGGACCAGCCGGCAACGGGGAGCAGAAAGCCGCGCGGGATGGATACGGTGATGTTGGCCGGGATTCCCCATCTCTTTGTTCTCGCCGGCGGCGCGGAGTAGCAGGCGGTGAGCAGAGCGGCCGTTGCCGCGAGCGCGAGGCACTGCCAGTTGACCAGCCAGGCTACGATGAGTCCAGCGGCCATCGTCACGGCCGTGAACCGCCAGGCCTCCCTCAACGTCAACCTGCCGGAAGGAAGCGGGCGTTCAGGCTTGTTGATCCTGTCGATCTCGAGATCGTAGATCTGATTCAGGCCGTTGGATCCCGCATTCATCAGTGCTGCCATCAATGCGCCGGCCACCAGGTTGACAAAGATCTGAGCGCCTGATGCGGTCCAGCTGGAAACGGAACGCGGCGCGGCGCCCCAGGCGACAATCCCTCCTGCCAGCAGACCAACTGCAGGCATCAGCAATGTGAAAGGCCGCGAGAATTCCCAATAAATGCCGTAACTCTTCATGAGCCGCTTTTCTTCCTGAACTTAGCTCGCTTCGCTCGACAACTTTAGGGGCCGAGGGGCAAAGGGGTCAAGGGGCAAAGGGGAAAAGAAGGGCTCAGCGAGCCAACGCACCGTTTGTGTCTTCTCAGGCGAGGATCCCTGCGAGCAGGAGAGCCAGAATCATGGCAACCGTGGTGTGAAAGGCATTCATCGTGGGACCGCTCGCGGGCATCCGGCCGTGGCTCGATGCCAGCCAGCTCTCGAGATGGGTTGCGAGCGCGGCCGCGACCAGGGCTGAAAACGCTCCTCCGGGGCTCACCAGACCGAGCGCGAGCGCTTCCATCGCGATGATGCCGGCAGCAAGCACCCCCAGAGCACTCCCGGTGAGCGACACGCCGCCGGCCGTTCCGCGGGGAACGCGCTCCAACGATGGGATGAGGACCGGATCGCCGCCGTACAACTGACCCAGTTCGGTCGCTGTGGTGTCGCAGAGCGATCCTGCCAGAGCAGCTGTGTAGGCGAGCATCGCAGGTTCTTTGCGGCTGAGGAATATTGATGCAACCGCCGCAGTGAAGGCGGCGAAGCCTTTGCCCCAAACGTGCCTCCAGGCACGGCGGCCGCCGTCAGCCTGTGCAATCCCCCGGGCCAGCTTGCGACCATACCCGATCTTCGAGAATGCGCTGCCAAGCAC
>Ga0315286_10008053_pt1 | contig 10350 bp, 7 predicted proteins | sample YL17G10_0_MG_FD_205038 | JGI IMG/M metagenome (GOLD analysis project Ga0315286, IMG submission 205038) | Sediment microbial communities from Yellowstone Lake, YNP, Wyoming, USA - YL17G10_0 | ecosystem: Environmental > Aquatic > Freshwater > Lake > Sediment | place: USA: Wyoming | collected...
TAGCGAAAGCCACAAGATACTGGGGTTTCACATCATAGGTCCCTTTGCCCCGGAGCTCATCCAAGAGGTGACTAATGCCATGGCTTCCGGGGGTCAGGTCGATCTGATAATGAACGGTATGCATATTCATCCTGCTCTGTGTGAATTGATAGAGGTGACGCTAGGCAATCTGGAGGAGCCCTGAGCTAGTCGGGACCCCAAAGTCCTAGGAGCCTGTCTGAGTAATCCCGATGTCGTGCCTGAGTGGGCTCGTTTTTCCGTCTCCGCCAGCTTTGGCTCGACTATTACTCGGACACACTCCTAGAGGGAGGGCCATAACCAAGCGATAGAAGGGATCCCCTATTTCAGCCCCCCCCTTTCTCGCAAGGTCACGGCGCCCTCGGGACAGAGTGCCACACACATACCACAGCCCAAACACTCATCAATCTTCACCTTGGCAACGCCGTGATCCGCAGACATAGCCAGGCAAACATGATCAGTACACTGCATACATCCGGTACATGCCAAAGGATCAACTTCAGCAACTGCTTTCCCAGGCATAAAATCGATGTTGTTAATTGGCCTGACATATTCCAGTCCCAAACCGGTGAAGTCGTTGACGGATTGATAGCCTTGCTCCTTCACATACCTGGTGAGGAACTGGATATCTTTCCGGATTGAGCGCCTGCCGTCATAGAGCAGGGCGGTGACCCGCTGCGTTGCCTTTGCCCCCAGCATCATGGCTTCGATGGCATGCTGGGGCGCGGTGAGTCCGCCAGTGGCAATGACATCTATGCCTGGCACGAACTTGGCAATCGCTGCCACCTGCTTATAGACAATCATCCTGAGCCAGGTGCCACTGCCAGCGACAAAGGGATTGCCGTCCATAAAGGGCCATTTCGGTTTCCCGTGATCATAGATATCAGGAGGGGCAATGGTTACTGCCCCGTTGCCGCAGTTGACGAACTTGGCTCCGGCATCTCTGACTCGCCTGGCCAATTCAACAATCCTGGGGTAACCGGTCTCTGGGCTGAGCTTAACCCCCACAGGTTTGTTCACCGCCTCAGCCACTGCTCCAGTGATCCTTTCCGCCAGGTGAGGTTGGTCACCTACGAGTGACCCGGCAAAATATAGAGGGAAGCTTCCCTCAAAGTAGCACTCCAAGGCCCCTTCCAGGGCTGTCGACAGCCCGCATGATAGATTCAACTCGATTAGGTCGACGCCAGCCTCCTCCAAAGCTTTTGCGCCCGCCACAAGGGTTTCGGGGAATGCCCCCAGTCCAGCCACGCTGGCGATAATGGGGACATCCGGCGGTTTTTTGTGCTTCAGGATATCAATCATCTTTCGGGTTATTCGAAATGCCCTTGCTGACCCCGTCGGTGCAATTCCCGGCGACAAGGCAAAATACAGGCCCTCCACACCATATCCCTCTGTTTCGATTCGCATGAACCTCGGATAGGGCATTCCACGGCTATAGTTAAACGGTTTTGCCTTCGTTTCCAGGTCGGCCAGCAATTCATCTGGGACGCAGGTGATTGTGGGCAGGCATATGTAGCCTGCCCCTGCCTCCACATGTCCCAGCAGCACTTCAGCGTGCCGTTCCGGCGTCAGGTATCTGAAATTGACCAGGGGAGTGCCTATGGAGCCAACACCAATTGGGCTGCGCATCTTCACCCCTGCGAGCGTTACGGCCAGTTCAATGGCATCATTGTTACTCATAGCGATTGCCTTTCTACTTCAAAGGAGAACACTTGAGGGGAACAAGAAGCTTCGTTTTCTCCTTCACAATCATAGTTGCCAGGGTGTCCTTGACTCTGGTCCACTCCGGATCCCGCAGGAGGGACTGTGTGGACTTCTCGAGATGTGCCATCGTCTCAAAGGCCCATATATCGGTGATTTCACTCTGATTACCCACGGCAGTCTCCCAGCTACCTGTCAGCTTCGCACCGTGTTTCTCAAAAATAGGTATGACATCTGTGGCCAGGATTCTACGGAATTCAAGATTCTTGAAGGGTGCCACCTGGATAGTCGCGTGCAGGTAAAGCATTGTTGGTATCCTCCTTCAATCGTTGTTGTTTCCTGAGTCGACATCGGAATCCGTCACGGGAATGCCGGTTGGAGAGGCCATCTCCGTGAGTACCATTGCTACGAAAAAACTGGCTGGAGAGGTTATCCCCATAAGTGTCATGCCCGCGAAAGCGGGAATCCAGTAGGCCCGTGACGATAACAGACTTTGCCATCTTCATCCTCCGTGGTGTCATCTGCCACGGGTACCACGGACAATTGTCACGAAAATACCGCATGTCTGGGGTGACCCCAGGTTCACACCATCGCCTCCAATCGCTTGGCCAAGCGCTTACCCAGAACAACGACTGTGAGGGCAGGGGGTATTCCGGGAGCCTCAGGCAGGACGCTGGTATCGCAGCAGTAAAGGTTCTTGATTGGTGTCTCCAGGTTGGAATCCAACAACTTGCCAACCCTGACGGTCAGGCCTGGATGGCCGAGCGTTGGCCTATTGTGACGGATACTGTATGGGTCACAGCCAGCTTTTGTCAGGATCTGTTCGTTGGTGACGCGGCCATAATCCATTCTGTATCGATCCCTGTCTGTCATCACTCTGCTGGGACGGCCCTCCAGAGGGACATTCCCAACCCCCTCGTCCGATATCTTGCAGAATACGCCCAGCGCCTTGGAGTAGCGGCGCCAGTCCCTCAGGCCGCGAAGACCGGATCCCTGGAGTCTCGTCATGCGCCATATTCCGCTGGGACCGAGAGTTGTCGCGAACACACATCCATGCTCCTCGTCATGGAAGCCGACGGACATAGTATGCTCGTAGCCGTTGCCCTTGCCCTCCCTGAGGAAACCGGTGCTGATAACTGTGGCATCTCCAGCAAACCAACTCCCCGCCTCGTACAGTCCAGCCCTCTTCAGTATGGGCACCGTCCCGACTCCGCCCGCGCTGCATACAACGACCTTGGCGCTGATCTCATATCTTAGGCCGCGCTTATCTCGGGCTCTGACTCCAACAGCCACACCGCCTTCAATAATAGCCTCTCTCACCTTCGTGTCGGCAAGCAGGGTCGCTCCATGGTTCACCGCCTCGTCCGCGAAGACCCTACCAGTCCATTTAGCACCCCTGGGACAGCCAGATATGCACGTCTCGCAGCCGATCTTACACTTGTTGAAGTCGACGAATCTGTATTGCTTTTCCCACGGGAAACCCAGCTCCCGAGCGGCGTCCCAAAGGCGTCTCGTGCCGGGACCTATGAACTCATCGGGCGGCAGGTGGACCCAGCAGTCTTTCCCCGCCTCGTCCACGAGGTCCTGCGTGATATTTATTCCATACTTCTTCCAGTAACCGATATCTGGCAGAAAAGCTGCGCCGGCGTAGATTAGAGTCCCTCCACCAACCCCTGTGCCGAGGATGAGGTTCTCCCCTTCCTTGGTTCTCCTTACGGTGGGAAACGGAAAATTGCTTGACCTCTCCATCTTGAGGATCCCTCCCAGGAAGGTGCCGAAGAGTCTTGTATCTGCCCCCCCCTTCTCTATGATGACAACCTTTTTGCCCTTCCTGGACAGTTCCCTGGCTATTGTGCATCCACCAGGCCCGCTGCCAGCTATCACGACATCTGCTTCTAGCCTCTGGACTTTTCTGGCCATAGCCTAAGTGCGCCCTCCTTTCTGTATCCTTGTGCAGCTACTACGGGGAGCACGAATAGGATTGGATTCTCGAAGCATCCAACGCCATCTCGCTTCTCGTCGTCCGATGGCAGCATCGTGCTCCCCGTAGTAACACGACATCAGTCGTGGCGTCCCACTCCCAGTGTGCGGTTCCACCCGGGACCTACTTTGGAGGATCGGGATAAGAGCTAGGACAACAAGAAACCCCCGTCCACCAATATCAAGCTGCCGGTGATATAGCTGGCCGCCGGGCTGGCCAGGAAGATCACCACCATGGCAACTTCGTCGGGCCTACCCATGCGGCCCAAAGGCACGCGCCCCATTATTCGCCTCCCGGCCTTCCCATGGCTCCGGACCTCGTCTGCCAGCCCTTGAGTACCGGGCGTTTCAATTGTACCGGGAGCGACCGCATTGACCAGAATGTTGTGCGGAGCCAACTCCAGCGCCAGTCCCCTGGTAAGCATGATCACTCCAGCCTTGGAAGCACCATAGTGTGTCATCTGCACCGCCGGATGCAGGCCAGTTACTGAGGCCAGGTTGACGATCTTTCCTCCGTGACCCTCCTGTATCATCTCCTTAGCAGCCGCCTGACAGTAGAAGGCCATGCCCTTCAGGTTTACATTCATCACTCTATCCCACAGCTCTTCGCTGATTTCAACGATTGTCGAATATGGATAGATCCCGGCGCTGTTGACGAGGATATCCAGACGCCCGAAGGTCTCCACCGTGCTTTGCACAACCTTCTTGGCATCCAGAGCGCTTCCTGCATCGGCACGCATGGCCACGGCTTGGTAGCCTTTGGCCCGCAACTCTTCTGCTGTCCGGGCGGCGCTCTCCAGGTCGATGTCAGCAATCATTACGCTGACCCCGGATTCAGCCAGTCGTGAGACAATGGCCCGTCCGATGCCGACTGCACCGCCTGTGACGATAGCCGCTTTCCCACCCAGTTCGAAGTGCTCTGCAATAGTCCTGCCTTCCATTCTCATGCACCCTGATAGCTATTTCTGCGAGAGCATCTCCAGGAAATCGTCCAGTTTGGCTTTGACATCTTCGGTGGAGGTGATCCTGGGGTCGAAGACATCGAGTTCAATAGTCAGTGTTGAGATGCCGAGCTCATCATACAGCCTGTCTTTTATCAATTTGGCGATCGCCCAGGTATGCTTGCAGGCGATGTGCCCTCCAAAGACAGCCGCATCTGCCTTGTATGCTTTGACCAGCTCTTTTACCCTATCGATATAGTACTCCCAGGGCCCCCCGCACTCCCTCACCATGGGCACTGTGGTCACTTTTCGCGCCAGGCCTCTCAGTATCTTCTCTGTGCTGGAGATGTCATCTACAGGGGCAACATCGAACACATTCAAAGATGATATGGATATCGCTCCGTATTTCTGCTCCAGCCATCGGTAGATGGACCAGTCAAACACCGGCATGGCGTATATCCAGATCAGTCTCAATCGCTCCTGCAGTATACCTCCCAGCTTGTTGGTGACCATGTATCTGGTGGTCTCATACCTGGTTTTCACATAGTCCACCAGTTGAGGAGTTCCCGCCAGACTCTGGGCGGCGTTGAAGTCCAGGAGAATATCCATGCTACGAATAGGACAGGGGACTGCGCTGCGTATCAACTCATTTATCTTGAGGATATATTGATGGGCCAGATTGGAATACTCCATCACCTGCCTCAGCCTGTCGGGATCCAGCCTCCGCCCCGTTCTATCCTCCAGAAAGGATACCAATCTGCGCAACTCGTCCGTCAGAAATTGATAGCCGCGCTCGTCGCGGAAATATGGCACATCGATGCAGAAATACGGGATGCCAAAGTGCTCGGCCATGGCTGGATAGGCCGCCAGGGCAGAATCGCACGGGGATGACGGATGCACTATCATGTCAGGGATGGGGATATCCCCGGCCAGCATGGCCCCGATAGAAATCTTATTGGTGGTGCAGATGTAGTCGGGGAAATGCTCCTCGGCGAGATCGATGTAGTTAGCAGCACCCTCGACAGAAGAGCTGGCCATTCCAGTTATGGAATCCATGGAGATGGGCACCACATCCATGGCCCAGAACAGTTCCGGAATGGTGGCGAAGTTGACGCAGGCCAGTTGTTTACCGGCCTCTTTTGCCTGGCATACCGTCTCGTAGTAGTTAGCCACGGCATCATATCTCCACTTCTGTTCCGGGTATTTCTCAGCCACATGGTCTCTTATGGCGCTCTGCCGAGTCGACATGGTCTTGATCAAGTCTCTCTTCTTTTCCATCCCTTCACCTGCCTATCTGTTCCAGAAAGGCCTGAACCCTGGTTTCGAGCTGTCCTGCACCACCCAGGGCATATTCCCTCTCCAAGAATAGCACGGGTATGTCCACTTCCTTCAGTTTGGCTCGCAGATTGAAAAGCTCGCTTCCCCAAAGGTCACAATACCGAAGCCTCTGGTAGACAACTCCGTCCACATTGAATCTTTCGACCATCATCCTGACGAAATCGTTTCTTTCAGAGACCTTGTCGCTCATTCTGGCGCAAGGTGAGCGAGTGAGATAGTATCTGGCGAGGCTGAGCCACAGATCGTCGCCGACCTCAACCGTTTCCCAGAAGTACCGGCTGCCGTAGCAGAGGGTATCCGTAACCACCAGCCCACCGAGGTCCTCTATTATCCCGGCATGAACCGGATCATCGTAGGCACTCCCAGCTATCATTAGCCTGGCCCGGTAGCTGGGCATATCTTTTCGTTCGGCCAGTTCCTCCAGCAGTCTCTTCAGCAACTGGTTGTATTGCTGCTTCGGGGTCACGGTGGCCGCCAGGACCACACTCAGGGTCTCTGCACCGCTGATGGGCGGGCTGTCACCGCGCCGCAACTCGTACAGCCTTCTTAGCAGACCTCTGGTCTCATTGTGAATCTGTACAGCGTCGCGCAGTCTGGCTTCTGTGATTCCCACCCCAAAGGCCCTCTCCACATGCTCCTTAAGCGCCATAACTTCATCCTTGTACCAGGCGATCGCCTCATCGGTGGACTTGTGGGGAATCTGGACAAAGTGGACGAATGAGGGCAAATTTCCCACCTTCTCTCGCCAGAGGTCATATAGCCGTCGCATATGGTCACAGGTGTTCACGAAGATCAGGCCATCGAGGAACTTGTACCTGCCCTCAAGGGCAAACTGCAGGCAAGAACGCACAAAGGTACAGTTGACATGGCTGAAATACACATCTGCCGAGGTGGTCTGGGCACAGCCCGCAGGCCTTATCCTGTAAGGGAGTATACCTGCCGCGTGAAGAACCTCTTCAGGCACATAGGAGCAGAAATAACCGACTACCTTCCCGCCTTCCCTCTTCCAATTCTCAATGGCTGGGTTAGCGACTGAGCCGGACAGGGAGCGCATCTCTTCCAACGCATTCATTTGTCGACCTCACTATTCCTTTCGACTTGCCTGGTAGTCGAGGTCGTCCCTGACCTCGACCTGTTCCGCCACGCTAGGATGGGTCTTTAGACCCATCCCTACATTGGTGGCTTTAATGCCAAACGACTTCGGTTCACAACAGATGCCCAACCACCTTCCTTCTTCGTGGCGCTGGTGGCTACCAGCATGACACATTCTAGCTGCTTGCCCACAGCAGCACCACAACTCCTCGTTCCCCTCTCAGCCCGCAAGCGTAACCTGCTTTATCACCTGCTGTCACGCCCAGGACTACGACACGGTGGCCTTCTTCTTGATCCGGCACGGTGGCCCACTGAAGGCCACGAAACCGGATATCGGGTCGGCCGGCGCGTCGTCGACCAGGTTGTTCTCACAGGCTTGAGTCCAAGCATGGGGCACGGACACCATGTCAGGCAGGACATCCTCTGTCACCCTGGCTCTAATGTCTATGCTTCCTATTCTATTCTCGACTATCATCATGTCGCCGTCGCTGACCCCGTATTTCCTGGCGGTGTCAGGATGGATCTCGGCTTTAGGCTCCGGATTCCTCTGGTGCAGCTTGGCAATGCGATGATGCTGCGTGTGCCAGAACTCCAGTTCCCTCGTCCCAGTAATCAGAGTCAGGGGATATTCCTTGGCCAGTCCCGGCGCACTGCCCGGACTCTCCGCGGGATCCCGGAAGGTGGGCAATGGGTCATATCCCAGGGTCTTCAACTGCTCACAATACAGCTCGGCTTTGCCCGAGGGCGTCCGGAACCCCTTCTTCTTGTACTCATAGACGCCGGGGTCCATTGGGTCCAAGAGTATGGCGCTGGGGTTCTCGGCCTCGATGCGCTTGACGCTCCACCCCGACGGCTCAAGCGTGTAATCTACCAACTCTTCGTCGTCCTTCCAGGGGAAATACTGACCGTATCCCATCCTCCTGGCTAGCTCGATCCGGAACCTGGAGTCAGACCAGCTCTCGAAGAGTGGCGGTATCACCGGCCGGCGCAGCATTATGGCGGATTCGATGGCCACGCTGAGCTTCTCCAGGAAGGTGCAAGCTGGGAGCACGATGTCAGCCCTTTCCGCCGTCTCTGTCATGAAGATGTCCATGACCACCAGGAATTCCAGGCCATCCAGGGCCTGCCTCACCTTCGGGGTATTGGGCCAGGTAACGGCCGGATTCGCCCCTTGCACGATCACCGTCCTTAGCTTATGAGGTTCACCTTTCAGCACCAGGTCACCCCAGTTGGTCATACAGCCATCGTTGGTGAAGCCGCGGCTTAGCTCCCATACGGGGAACCGGCGCACTCCAACATGCTTGGTGTCCCCCATAAGTTCCTGAAGTCGGAGCGGCCTGGTACGCAAGAATTTCTGCCTTCGGCTTCCACCGGGTATGCCCAGATTTCCCGTTATTGCCTGCAGTATCATCACGGCACGAGCGGTTTGGAAACCGTTCCGGTTCTGAGTGAGCTTGAACCCGTAGGCTATACAGGCCGGCTTGGCGGTGGCATACAATCGCGCGGTACTTCTGATGTCTGCCGCCGGTACACCGGTCACCCTCTCGGCATACTCGGGGGGATACTGCTTCACATGCTCTGCCAATTGATCGAAGCCAACGGCGTATTCCCGGACGAACTCCTTATCGTACAGCCCCTCGGAGATGATCACATTGAGCATGGCCAGAGCCAGAGCTCCATCCGTAGCCGGCCTGGGCCGAAGGTGGATGTCGGCCTGCCTGGAAATCTGTATCCGTCTGGGGTCAATGACGATCAGCTTGGCCCCTTGCTTCTTTGCCCCGGCAAGGTGCTGGACAAACATGGGCTGAGTGTCTTGCGGATTGTCTGCCCAAACCACCACGCAACTGCTATTCTCTGGATCTGGTAGCCACCACGACCCCAGCGTTACCATCTCTGTCACCATAGCGGTACCACCGCACAGATCGGTAACAAAGAAGCGGTTTGGCGTGCCGTAAACATCGCAAAACCTCTGGATAATCTCCCAGCCGGTGATACCCAGGAGTGACACGGGATCACCCACAAAAATGCCATGAGAGGCAGGACCATACTTCTGCTTGTAGTCTGTCAGCTTGGTAGCTATGGTATCCAGGGCCTCGTCCCAGGAGATCCGTTTCCAACCGCCGTTTTGCTTCTTCATGGGGTACTGAAGACGGTCTTTGTGGTAGACATGGTCCACAGCCCGCCGACCTTTGACGCAGAGGCTGCCTCTACTATAGGGGTGATCGACCGTGCCCTTGACCTGGACAATCTTCCCATTTTCCACATACACATCAACACCACAACTCTTCCAGCACATTTCACAAGCTGTCTTTACCACGCGCGAAGCGGTAGCCGACTGATTGGAGCTAGCCATCGTTATCTCCTTTTGCCCATGCCTTTTTGACATCGATATGCTTCGGAACAGGATTACCCAGCAACAATATTGCTGCTGGGATTGCCTGGGCTAGCCTGGCAGGCATGTCATTCCGCCGTCAACAACGATCATTGCACCGGTTGTATAGCCACCAGCATCAGAGGCCAGGTATATCACCGTTCCCGCGATCTCCTCCGGTTTTGCTGCCCGCTTCAGGGGAATCCTATCGAATATGCCTTGCACATAGGGGTCCCGCTCGATAGGCTGGGCCACGCCACCCTGCTGGGGACGGCCTCCCATCCCAATAAAGCCCGGTGCCACCGCGTTTACTCGAATGTTGTAGCGGGCCCATTCGACCGCCAGGCTCATGGTCAGGCCCAGAACCCCAGCTTTGGCCGCGCCGTAGGCGGCATTGCTGATGGCAGACCGCAGGCCGTCGGTAGAAGCAATGTTGATGATGCTCCCGCCCCCGTGCTCGATCATGCTTTCGACCACTGCCTTACTGCATACGAAAACCGGCTTCATATTCTCGCGAACGATGGCATCCCAGCCATCTTCGTTCAGCTTCATGGCATGCGCGGCGAAGCTGGCTCCGGCGCTGTTCACTAGAATGTCAACTCGGCCAAACTCCTGGAGAGTCTTCTTCACCATGTTGTTTACTTGCTCAGCGACACGTACATCTGTAGGCACGGCAAGGGATTTTCTGCCCAGGCTGCGAATCTCTGCCGCTGTTGCTTCTAGCAGGTCGGGGGTTCGAGCGCAAACCACTATGTCAGCCCCTGCCTTTGCCATCTCCAAGGCAATAGTCTTTCCCGTCCACCGGCTGGCCCCTGTCACAATAGCGACCTTGTTCTCCAAGGAAAATAGCGAGCGCAATCCCTTCACCTCCTGAGGCAATAAGCCTGTGTCGATCTCGGTCCTTGATTC
>Ga0315286_10008054_pt1 | contig 10349 bp, 10 predicted proteins | sample YL17G10_0_MG_FD_205038 | JGI IMG/M metagenome (GOLD analysis project Ga0315286, IMG submission 205038) | Sediment microbial communities from Yellowstone Lake, YNP, Wyoming, USA - YL17G10_0 | ecosystem: Environmental > Aquatic > Freshwater > Lake > Sediment | place: USA: Wyoming | collected...
CGAGCGCTTTCGTGTTCGTGCCGGCAACTGGCGCGGTCGATGCCGCAAACGTGTTGGCCGATACGACATTCGGCGTCCCCAAAAACTCGATGCGCGACGCCGATCCGTCGAATGCGCCGCTCAGCATCGCGGCGTTCAGGTAGTAGATCGCGCCCGCTGCGTAGTCGATGGTCACCTTGTAGATGGTGCCAAAGGGCGGGATCACTTCCCCATAGGGTGCCAGGCGATTGAATAGCTCGCCCAGTGTCGCGAGGGCAGCCGCGCCGGGACCGTTGCCCGTGCTCTCGTCGTTGCCCAGAGCCGCATCGACGAACCACACGCTCTGCTGCGTCCACGTCGGCGTCGCGTTGGGGATGCGTACCCAGACGCCGCCAGCCCCCGAGTCGAGCAACACCGACAGCCCTGACGGGGACGGGAGAGTGGGGGATGCCGGCGTGACGTAGTAGTAGAACGCGTCCAGCGTTTCGACATGCACGATCTGCCCCCAGGCGACTCCAGCCGTGGGGAGTGCTGAGAGCGTCGCGGTGTCGAGCACGTTGCGCCACGCGGGCAGGAGGCCCTTGATCGTGTCGAGCGCAAGCTGGACGTTGAAGGCGTTGGGAGGAGCGGCAATAAACGGCGGCGCTACGAGCGTGTCGTCGTAGGTGACGCTCACGGAGCGGTCGATCAGAGTGGTGCCGTTGAACGTGCCGAAGAAGGCGGCGAGCGTCGGCGCCGCGAAAGACGCGTCCGCGATGTAGCCAAGCTGCATGCCCACAGGGCCAGCGACCCAGTTGTTGTCGAGCGACTGGCCCAGCGATCCGCTCGAAGCCAGGTTGACTGCGATTACGGCCGACGTCGTGTCGCCGCGAACGAAGGGCGCCGCGCCCGTCTTGTGGATCGAGCCTACGAGCAGCGAGGCGACCCAGGTCTGGCCGATCAGATCGACGACCGGGAACGTACCCTCGGTGAAGACGGTAGCGCCTCCGATCACGGCTAGAATGTGCGGGATGCTGTCGGGGAAAAGCGGGTACGCGATCCCAGGTGTCGCCGTGCGGTTGAAGTGGACGCCCAGCCCGCTCTGCACCGACTGCGTGTTGAGCAACTGGTGCGGCTCGTTGAACTGGAGCTTGAAGACGTCGGTGTTCGGGTAGGTCGAGAAGATCGATCCGCCCTTCAAGTCCCAGTTTTGCGTGACGACAAAAGGCACTGCGGGGTTGGGCGTGAAGACCAGATCGACGCCTACACGCGGGAGATCGATCAACGCGATGGCGGCGAACACTTCGGCTTCGGTCGCGAACGCGTTGCCGTTTGAGGGGGTGCCGGGCCGGAAGATCGCATCGTAGCCGACGCCGCTTCCGCCGCCGCCTATTCCAATGCGCCGGAGGAGCGCCGCCATGGCGCCGGTGTTCGAGAATCCGACTTCGTCCAGCGCAGGTTGGATGTTCATGTGAGGATCTGTTTCTTGTAGAAGATGGGAGCGCCGCCCGCGGGGCCGGTCGCCCCGCTGCCGCCGAGGGCGCCGCTGGTCGAGCCAGCGCCGTCGCCGGCGCCGCCAGGTCCGCCGGGTCCGCCGGGGCCTCCTTGGCCTTCGGTGAGAACGACAGTGGGCGTGCCGGAGTACGTCCGGTAGTACACCACGATGACGCCGGCGTTACCGCCTTGTCCGCCGGAGCCGCCGCCTCCGCCGCCGCCTCCGCCGCCGAGGCTGGCTCCGTCGGCGTTGCCGCCCTGCGACGAGGGGCCGCCGCTACCGGGGAGTCCGTCGGTGCCTGTGGCGTGAAAGGAGCCGTTCAGCGTGACGACGGGTGAGATCAGAATGAGGAGGCCGCCCGCGGCGCCGCCCTGGCCGCCGTTGCCGCCCGGGCCGCCGTTACCGGGGTTACCCGGGCCGCCGCCAAAGCCGCCTTGTCCGCCTTGCGAGCCATTCTGACCGCCGGCGCCAGGAGCCGTACCGGTGAGGGCTCCCAGGGCGTCGGGGAACTGCCCCAGGAAGATGCCCTGTCCGTACGGGGAAGGCGCGCCAGGGGTGCCCAGGTTTCCGACGTTGCCTGGCGCGCCGGGCCCCGCTTGAGCGGGTGGCGAGGCGTTGACTCCTGGATCGTAGCCGATTTGGCCGCCGCCTCCGCCGCCTCCGAAGTTGCTCTGACCGCTTTGACCTGGGTTTCCGCCGTCGCTCTGGCCGCCGCCGCCGCCGCCGCCTCCAGAGCTTTGCGCAAGGCTTCCGAACGACACCAGCTGGCCGAACTGGGGGAACGCGGCGTCGGCCAGCCAATTGCCGTCCCAGATGATCGAAGTCCTGGAGCGAACGACCAAGATCTCATTCGGGTTGGGGGACAACGTCACGCCGGCAGGAACGTGAAACGACTTCACGTCGTGCAGCCCCGAGTACGTGTGAGGCCCCGGCGCGAACGTGACGTCGCCTTCGCCGCCCAGGCCGAACAGGATGTCGGTCAGGTGCTTGTTCGCGGTGGCGGCAGCGGCTTCCAGCTGTCGCAGGTAGGCCGAGAATGGGCCGGAGTTTCCGGCAGCGATTTCGTCGAGCGCGGACTGGAGGCTGGTCATGTCGGTGTCCTAACGGGCGCGTAACGGAGACGGAATCAGTTGGCCCGGATCGCTCCACACCACGCGCCATGCTCCGAGCGCGTCGTAGTAGACGAAGGTTTTGGCCTGCGAAGCGTATTCTCCGCCGCTGAGGGGTCCGCTCGGCATGCCGTAAGAGGTAAATCCGCCGGCGTCGATGGCTTCGCCGCCCACGGCGGAGACGGTGATCGGTGTGCTGTCGAGATCGTCATAGTCGCCTTTCAGCGTGACGATTGCGCCGTCGACCGGATCCGCTGGCAGTTGCACGATTGCTACCGCGGCGGGCGCAGCGAGCGCCAGGGCGTAGACGCGATGCACGTCCCCCGTGGCTTCCATCACGAACGGTGTCGTCGTGATCAGAAGTGGAGCGACGACGGGCGACGGGCTCCCCAGACTTCGCAGGTATGCGGCGAAGGGGCCGTTGTTGCCGGCCCCGATTTCGTCGAGCGCGGACTGGAGGGTCGGCATCAGGGCACGGGGCGGATGATGGCGACGATGGCGAGAGTTTCTGGGGAGTTGGTGCCGTAGGCGGCACCGGCCGCGATTTTCGCCGTGGTCGTGTTCTGCTGGTAGAGCGCCGTGATGGCGAGCGCGGCAGGACCGCTCGTGCCGCTCTCGTTGAGAGCGTTCACGGGGACTTGCGGGAACGAGTCGTTCGGCACGCCGTCGATGTTCTGGATCGCTTGGCCGTACGCCGAGGCCGTGCCGAAGCTTCCGGTGCGGGCCTGACCGATGGTGGTGTTGGGCTTGGGGGGTGCCATGTGCGTGCGAGGCCTTTCTTCAGCGACGGCGTTTCGAGGAGGACTTCTTGCTGCCCGACTTCTTTCCGCCCGTCATGACGACTGCGGCCACGGCGAGGGCGCCCAGCGCCAGGACGCCGTACAGCATCCCGTTGCTGCTGTCGCCTGCGGCAGCGGGCTTGACCGGCTTGGTGGTGACCGGCGGATCGGTTGTGCCCTTCGGCGGATCCTTGGGCTTGCCGCAGGAGATGCCGGCGCTTCCCGACACCGGGGTGAAGCCCGGCGCGCACTGGACCGGAGGCGGCTGCTTCGTCACCGGAATGACGGGAGGGCCGCCTCCTCCTTGATCGACGCACTCATCGTTGCCGGCGTCGTACTTGAACCCGGCAGGACAGATTTCGCAGTGGACTCCGTCCGCTTGAAAGCCGTTGCTTTCGCAGTCCATGCAGACATTGCTGATGGCGCCGCGACCTTGACCAGCGCCGCACGCGGTGGCGACGCAGTTGCTGTCCTTGTCCAGGAAGCCGTCGTTGCCATAGGCATCCTGGCATACGCATGTACCGTCCGCGAGACAGCCGCCGCCGCCGCCGGTGCCATTGTCGGGCTCGCACGTGCCGTTGACGCAGACGTCGGTGCCGCCGCCGGGCGGAGGAGTGTCAGCGATGCAGGTGCCACCGTTGACCGAGTCGGAGCACGTCGAGCCGCCGTCGCACCACCTCATGTAGTCGCAGCTGGAGCCGGGGCCGCCCGCGACTGCATTGGGAACTCCCGCGACGCCGCCCCCGCCCGCGCCCGGGAAGGCGTGGCCGCGCGGATCGATCCTCCCGTGGCTATAGACGCACGTTTTCCGGCTCGCATCCCAGTGGAATCCCTTGGGGCAGTTGCCGTACTTGTCCCTCGCCGTCGCTTGAAACGCTTCCGCGTCTCCGACGGTGGAGGGGGCGTTCACGATCGATCCGTCCGCGCGCAGCGTCGACGTTCGGCCGGCGGCGTTGGGCGTGGCCGAGGCGGCGTTGAAGATGCTCGCCAAGCGGGCGGAGCGCGAGGCCTTGAGAGCGGCGGCTTTCAGCGCGGCGGGAGAGAGGCGAGTCATGGGCGGCCTTTTTTCTGGTTCAGGGTGAGGTAGAAGATTGTAGCGGCGACGGCGACGACGGCGGCTCCTACGACAAGTCCATTCGAAGTCGACACGGCCGGCTGGGCAGGGCTTGGCACGGAGCATACCTGACCATCGAATGTCCCGCCTTTTTTCTTGCAGTCGGCTTCATCGGCTGCAGTGTCGACGGGCGGGACTGGCAGCGCACAAGGCGGTTGTGCGCTGGCGTCCCAGGTGCCCTTCCACAGCTTGCACGTCGCCTCGTCGGTGGGCGGCGTGGGCGGCGCGTCGGGGAGCGTGCAGTGGGGCGTTTTCGCAATGTCCCAGGAGCCTTTGAGAAGCTCGCAGGCGTTCTCTTCGGTGATGACGGTGGGGAGAGTCGGGGTGATGTGGCAGAGGCCGCCGCTCCAGGTGCCGTTGACGGCGGCGCAGGCGGCGATGGGATCTGCGACGTGGCAGCCGCCCTGGCCATCGGGAGAAGCCTGCGGAGGGATGTGATGGTCGAACGTGTTGAAGCACGAGATGGCGCTCTCGACGAAGGGCAGGAGCGCGGCTTGATCGGGCGCTGCGGCGGAGCCGGAGTCGGTCCAGAAGGCGGCAGCGGTTGTGGTGAGCAGATCGCGTTCGGCATCGGTGTAGAGGGACGCGTTGGCGCCGCCGGCGATGGATTCGACGACGGCTTTGGCGGCTTCGAGCGCCGGCGACGCGTTCGGGGGGCCGGCCAGGTAACTCCGGCGGCGATGCGGCGGGAAGGAGCACGTCTGGAGGTGGAAGTTCCATACGCCGCCCTGCCATTCGCACGCGGCTTGCGACGAGGGGCCGTGGGCGGCGACGTTGTTGGTGACGCCGGTGCTGGTGACGCCGGCGCGCCTCATGAGACTTGGATCAGCATCCGACCGGCGATGTGCCGGTAGATGGCGCCCGGAAAGTCGAGCAGAAACTGGTCTTCTGGGACGAGCCCGTCGGGGTTGAAGCCTGGGGGCGGTGTGAAGACGGGGCGCGTCTGGGGGTTGGTCTGGAAGACCGAGGCGAACATGACGATTTCGCCTGGGCCTTTGACCGGGATGTCGAGGAGATTCTGCCAGAGCCCTTGCCAGGGGTTTCGCATGTCGTAGAAGGTGCCGGGCTGCACCAGCGCGTCGCCAGGGAACTCGCCGCCCATGGGGGCTTCGTACTGGGTGACGATGGAGTCCTTGTAGAAGAGGGCGGAGTCCGACGAATACGGGTTCTGCGTCTTCGAGGGGCCGGCGTTGAGCGGCGACGCTCCGACGGGCGGCTTCAGGACGGCTGTTTTGCGAATGCCCTTGATGAAGCGGATGCTCCAGGTGACGTTGCCATCGGGGAAGGCCCAGTCGGGTGTGGAGACGGGCTTTTCGTGGATGGTGATGCTGCCGTCGAGCGGGTTGACGGTGCGCTGGCCGATGAGGAGCTTCTGGCCGAAGCCGCGCACGTGGTACGTCGCGTTGCGCGGCACGGTGATGCCGCACAGGGCGAAGAGATACCGGTTGTCGGCGCCGGTGGTGGGCGGCGACGGGATGAAGAGGCGAGACGAGACGGGGTTACCCGGGCCTGGGCCGGAGCCGACGCCGACTCGATCGGGATCGAAGCCGACAGTGTAAACCTCGATGGTACCGTTGCGGCTGCCAGCGCTGGTCGCCATGGCGCGGATCAGCCGCCGACGATGGCGCGGTCGGAGATGGCGATGCCGGCGGCGCGGAGGCCCTTGACGGCGTCCGAGATGTCGATGGTTTCGAGCGAGCAGCCGAGCGACAGGCCACGGAAGGCGACCCACACTTCGGTGGGGTTCTGGGTGTTGCCTGGGCCAGACGGCGCGAAGGCGCGCGTGTTGGTGAAGACGGCCTGGAAGCTGGAGCACTTCGGGGCGACGAAGCCGTACGGGAACGAGACCAGCGGGGACTCGGGCGTGGTCGGGGATTGGAAGGCCAGTTCGATCGGGACGTCGTTCGGGATGATGGTGAACTTCGGGCTCACCATGAGGATCATCTGGACGTTGATGCCGGAGTTCAGGGCGTTCTGGTTGTCCTGCTGGCCTTTGAGGATCGAGCCGGTCTGGACGTTGTTCTGGCGGATCTGGAAGCCGATCGAGAGGATGACGGTGTCGGATTCGAAGCCGTTGTCGCCGTTGTCGGTCGCGGTGGAGGCATTGATCTGTTCATCCTTGGCGCCGGTGATGAAGGAGGCGCTCATCGGGAAGATCTGAGGGACCATGCACGGGGCGTTCATCATGGCCCAGGCGAGCGCGGGGTCAGAGGGGGCGATACCGGCGATGTGATTCATGAGGCCGAGCGAGCGGATCTTGTTGTTCATGTGGGGGCTGAGCCTCAGTTACGGGGTGTGGCTTTTGGACTGCGAAGGGGGGAAACGGCAATCGCCGCTCCCCTGCCCTTCCCGCCCCGGTTGGAGCGGGAGAAGGCGTGGGAGTGGAGCGGCGACTGAACCGCTGCTGTTGTCGGTCAGGCAGGGATAACTTCATCGCTCCCATGCCCAGGCCGTCCAGGATGGCCTGAAGCTCGGGCGAGAGGTTGCCGCCGCGGACCCACTCGCCGCAGGCCTTCGACGTCATGTCGTAGCCCAGCATCACGACGCCGATCGAAGCGTTCGCGATCTTCATGGTGCGCGCGAGCGCCGTGCCGGTCGTGGCGCCTGCAACGGTGCCCGTCCAGGCACCGCCGAACGGGACCAGCGGGTTGTCGAGCGCCTCGCGCAGGACGATGTCGTGCTGCACGTTGCGATCGATGCTGTTGGCCGACTCGCCGCTCTTGATGAGCGACGCGTTGATGCGGCAGCACGGAGCCAGCGCGATCGGGTTGATCATGCTGTAGAAGCCGGCGCCCGTGCTCTTCAGGTTGCCGAACTTCGAGCGGGCCGTCGACTGGAAGGCCTGATCGGTCAGCTGGCCACCGGGGGTCGGCGCCTGCGCCGTCGGCGGCAGGAACTGGCGACCGGAACCGATCTCCCAGTAGTGCGCGTTGGCGCGCGCGATGTCGTGGCTCGCGGCGCGCGTGCTGTCCCCGACGGCCTGGGTCTCGCCCGGCGTCGTGACGCATCCGATCTCGCTGAGCGAGATGTTGAAGAGTTCGTACTTGCTCTGCACCGTGAAGGAGAGGTTGTACGCCTGGAGCATCGCCACGGCCCAGCGCCACGCTGCCGATCCGACTTCGAGCGACGCGTTGAACGCCGGAGCGGGCGCCTGCGGAGTGCCCAGGATGTTCACGCCGCTGCTGGCCGGCGGATCGACGGCCGGAGTCGTTCCGGGGGTGAAGTTGAACTCGGATCCGCTGACGGTGTAGGTCTCGGGCTCCACGTCGATGTGGATGCAGAAGCCGCAGAGGAGGAACGGTCCCGGCACTTCCTGGCCGAGGACCAAGTTGCTGTCGAAGACCACGCCGGGGGCCTGGGCCGACGGGTTCGAGGTCGGCGTGAAGAGATCGAACTCCGCCGGGAACTGCCGCGCCACTTCCGTCGCCGGAAGCGGGAAGGTGAAGTGGCGGATCGAGTAGTACTTCGCGTTCATCAGCGTGATGTCGGTGCAGTCGACGCCGGTGACACACTGCGCGACGGGACCGGCACTCACGATGTTCTTGCGGTTGGTTTTGGACATGTGCTTTTTTCTTTCGCTTTCGCCTGGATGAAGGGGTGGTGAGCGCCTGGATCAGGCGTGCGACACGGCGTACATGGACGCGCGCTTGTTGAACTGGATGACGTTCTGATCGGCTGCGACGGCAGCCGCGGGAGGAGCCGCCTGGGAGTTCGACGCGCCCGAGGCCAGCTGCGCCTGAAGGGCTTCGATCTTCTGCGCCATCGCACGCATCTGCGCGGCGGTGACCATGTCCACGCCGCACCCGACGGTGCTGGGCGCGGGACGGGCCGGAGGACGCGCCGGGGGAGCCGCGACGCGCGGCGCTCCCTGGAACGCGCGAGGCGCGGGAGCGGCGGCGCGCGGGAGGCCCGCCGTCGCGTTGCGGATGTCCGCAGCGTTCTTGGCCAGGAGGTCGAGACCGGTCTGCTGCAGATCCGGGTAGAGCCGGGCCGCGAGGTTGTCCATCTTGTCGTTGACCTTCATGGTCGCCGGCAGGAGCTTGTCGTTGATCAGCTGGGTCGCGAGGTGCGCGCCCGCGCCGATGCCCACGCCGACGGCGACTTCGGCCGTCTTCTTGTACCCCATCTTCGAGAGGTAGTACGCGCCGACCACCGAGAGGATCGAGAGGCCCGCCTGCGCCCCCATCCGCATCGCATCCGGCGGAGCCGAGATGAGCGCAGCAGCCTTGAGGCCGTGGAAGGCGCCGGTGTCCGTGGTGCTCGCGCCGTGGCGAGTGGCGACGAAGCGATCGAGGACGTTCGCGAGGAACATGCCGCCCACGACCGAGACGCCGACGACGATCGTGTCCGTCACCGACCAGCCCGTCATCTTCGTGCCGCCCGAGGCGGGGTTGCTCCGGCGACGGCCGTAGCCCTTGCGCGCGCCCTTGCGAGCGTGCGGACGACGCGCGGGGTTGCGCTTGCGCCCCTGGACCTTCTTCGCGCGCTTCACGGCCCGCGTGAAGCCCGTGGCCTTGCGGCCCCGGCGACGAGCCGGGTTGCTCTTCCGCGCGTGGACCGAGTACTGCACCACCGAGCGGCGCACTTGCTTCTTCGTGCGGCGAACGGGGTTCTTGCCCCGCTTGCTCGAACGCTTTCGCGCGTGGGCGCGCTTCTTGGTCGGATTCGCGGCTCGCTTCGTCGCGCGCTTCTTCGCGGCGGGCTTGCGGTGCTTGCGGGCGGGCTTCTTGCGCATGGTGATGGTGTCTCCGTTGAAGAGGGCGAGGCGTGAGAGGTGAGAAGGGACGGGGGGAGATGCGGCTCTAACGGCTTGACGAACCCTCGTTCGTCCGCGACGCAGCTGACCGGCAGCCTGATCCGCCAGGCCCTCGTGCGGCCCTTGCACTCGTAGAGAGGTACGCCGACCGGCTGGCCGTCGTCTCCCTTGTACTCGTGCTTGTAAGGACCATGTCTGTCGCCTCGCCGCTGGTAGCCGATCTGATCGACCAGGCACACACGTTGCCAGTCGCCGTCAGGAAGATCAATAGTTCCTTCAGCGATTTTTGTCGCATTTCCGTAGAATCTGTGGGCCAGAGTGACATCGTCTTTATTGACTCTGTCCTCTTCCAACGTGGCGCGCGTGAACTTGCAGATATAAAAATCGCAAGGGCGCAGATACTCCCCGTTGGGGTCGTGGCACAGTACGTAGTCGGGCGGGAAGTGAAGGCCGACGGCGTCGATGTTCCCTTCGACCCCTTCTTCGCGGAGGACGCAGGCAGAGCCTTTGACGACGATCATGTTCGTTCTCCTGGGGTTCAGCGAAGGCCGAGGGGGCGAGGGCGTGTGGCGTCGGGGGCGCGCGGATCGAAGGTCTGGATGAGGCGGCCTTCGATCATGCCGTAGAAGAGCGGCTTCTTCATTGCGATCTCCGCAACCTTGTCGGCGTCGCGTTCGATGTCGTCGTCGCCCGTGACGACGTCGCCGTAGAAGCCCTGGACGGCGTGACCGAACTCGTGGGCGATGAGTGCTTGCTGGCGGGGCAGATCGAACGTCTTGAGGCGAGGCGAGAGCCAGATCGTTCTGCCGTCCCCGGAGCACGCCGCAACGGTGCGCTTGCCCTGCGCCCACTTGTCGATTTTCTTGTCCATCTCGACGCGCGTGAGCTTCGCCAGCGGGTAGCCCGCGTCGACAAACCTGTCGCGCACGCGCTCGATGACGAGCCAGAAGTCGATCTGAGGCGAGTACTCGACTCGGCGGCTCATTTTCGAGTCTTCAGGTAGAGGAGGAGCGTGCCCAGCGCGACGACCCCCAGCAGCAACGGAACCGTGGAGTCACTGCTGGCTTCGCCTTCGATGGTGCCGCCGGGCGCGACGGCGGGGCCGCCAGGAAGAGGCTGGCCCGCGAGGAAGGGAGCG
>Ga0315286_10008056_pt1 | contig 10348 bp, 8 predicted proteins | sample YL17G10_0_MG_FD_205038 | JGI IMG/M metagenome (GOLD analysis project Ga0315286, IMG submission 205038) | Sediment microbial communities from Yellowstone Lake, YNP, Wyoming, USA - YL17G10_0 | ecosystem: Environmental > Aquatic > Freshwater > Lake > Sediment | place: USA: Wyoming | collected...
CGGCGAGCTCTTCGTCTACCACCTCGAGCCACGCGACATAGAGTCATCGAGCTACATCAGGGAGTGCTACGAGAGGAACAACGGCATCATTACCCCGACGGGTATGCGCGCCGTCTGGCTCGACACTCCTCAGATCGAGTCCGTTAATGGAGCAGGCACAATCGAGCGGGAATTCGCAGCCATGTTCCGCAACTTTAAAAAGTTCGGTATCGACATCCGGAAGGAGCCGATGGCGGTCTTCCCGACCCTTCACTATCAGAACGGAGGTGTGGAGATAAACGCGAAGACCGAGACGAACATCCCAGGACTCTTTTGCGCTGGCGAGGTCTGCGGAGGTGTGCACGGTAAGAACCGCCTCATGGGCAACAGTCAGCTCGACATCTATGTATTCGGTCGCAGGGCGGGTAAATACGCCGCTGAGAGGGTGAGGACCGCGACGACTGGCAAGCTTACGCTAGCACACCTCGACCGCTACGACAGGTGGCTCGACGAGGCGGGCATCAAGACTGACAGGAAGGCTCCGCTCCTGCTCCCCGAGTACAGGGGGCAGAAGACGCTCGAGCACAAGTTGAAGCTGCTGTGATCGATATGACTAATTCGCCTAGGATCGGCGTCTGGCTCTGCGAGTGCGGGGGAAACATCGGGGACGTGGTCGAGGCAGACCGTGTGGTGGAGACACTGAAGCCCGATGTGGTCTTCGTCAAGAAGGAACGGTACCTATGCAGCAAGCCGAGTGTCGATGCCATCAAGGAAGCGGTTGAGAAGCAGCACCTCGACAGGGTAGTCCTCGCCTGCTGCACGCCGAAGATGCACAGGGAGACGTTTCTCAGCAACCTCGCGGAGAAGGGGGTGAACCCTGCTTACCTCGAGATGGTGAACGTCAGGGAGCAGTGCAGTTGGGTCCATAAGGAGGACCACGAAGGCGCGACGCTGAAGACCCTCGACCTCATCAGGGGAGCGGTCGCACGCGCGAAGGAGTCGGTGGCTCTAGAGTCGAAAAGAATGAAGGTCATTCCCGAGGCTCTCGTCATCGGCGGAGGAGTTGCCGGTATTACTACAAGCCTGCGCCTCAGCGAGTTCGGGATGAAGGTCCACCTCGTCGAGAAGCGCCCAAGCATCGGGGGACACATGATTCAGTACCCGAAGGTCTTCCCGACCCTTGACTGCAGCCAGTGCATACTGACGCCGAAGATGGCGTCGGTGAGCCAGAGCAGGAACATCGACCTACTCACATACGCTGAGGTGGAGGACGTTTCCGGCGTCCCCGGGGACTTCAAGGCCACGGTCCGGCTCAACCCCCGCGGCGTTGATGTGTCGAAATGCATAGGCTGCGGCGCTTGTGGTCGGGTTTGCCCAACGAAGGTGCCAGCTGAGCACGATCAGGGTCTGGGTATGCGCAAGGCTGCCTACATCCCGTTCCCGCAGAGCGTCCCGAGCGTCTATACAATCGACTTCGAACACTGCATCCGTTGCGGCGCATGCGCGAAGATTTGCCCACGCCAGTGCATCGACCTCGACGACCCCGGCTCCTCAAAGGAACTTAAGGTCGGCGCGATCGTGATGGCAACGGGCTTTGAGCTCTTCGACCTCTCTGGTCTCGTTCAGTATGGCTATGGGAGATACCCGAACGTTGTGACGAGTCTCGAGATGGAGAGGATTCTCGACGTAAACGGGCCGACGGGCAGTCAACTGATTGTGCCGAAGACTGGAAGGCAGGTGAAGACCGTGACCTTTGTTCTATGCGCGGGTAGCAGGGACACAGAGGTGGGTCGAAGTCACTGCAGCAGGGTCTGCTGCCTATACAGCATGAAGCAGGCTCAGCTACTCCGGGACCGTGGTGTCGAAGTGTGGATTCACTACATCGACGTCAGGGCGCCAGGTAGGCGCTATGAGGAGTTTTACCGGACTACTCAGGAAAAAGGCGCAAACTTCGTGAAGGGTAAGGTGACGGAGATCGTTCCCGACGGGGACCAGGTGCTAGTGCGCAGCGAGGACATGATGCTCAACAAGATGATCGAGTATCAGAGCGATCTCGTCGTTCTGGCGCCGCCAATCGTGACGACACCAGAGACGCTGAAGCTCGCGGAGATGCTCAGGGTCCCTGTTGACGAGGATCAGTTCGTTCTCGAGAGGCACCCAAAGCTCGACCCAATGTCGACGAAGCGCGACGGAATCTTCGCCGCGGGGACCATTATCGGTCCGAAGGACATCCAGTCGACAACAGCGGAGGCGGAAGGCGCCGCCATGAAGGTAGTTAACTTCCTACACGTCGACAGAGTCATCGAGCCGAACAAGGCGTGGCTCGCACATCCGGAGCTATGCGATGGTTGCGGTAAGTGCGTTGAGCCGTGTCCCGAGTCCGCGATCACAATGACCGACGGTAAGCCAGTCGTGAACGAGATCATGTGCACTGGATGCGGAGCATGCATCCCTGCTTGTCCGAAGAACGCGCTCGACCAGCAAGGTTTGAGCGATGCGCAGATCAAGGCGCAGATCAGAGGCGCGTTGGAGAGCTCGAAAGCAGAGTTGAAGATAATCGCCTTCGTGGAGAAGGAGGTCGCATACACGGCGGTCGACCTTGCTGGTCTCGCTCGCCTACCCTACCCTAGTAGTATCAGGATAATCCCGTTACCGACGATGGCGAGGCTAAAACTGGAGCACCTACTCTACGCCTTTGCCTACGGGGCTGACGGAGTGATGATGCTTGAAGCTCCCGCGCATGAGGGTCCATATGGGCACGCGCACGTGTTGGCTGAGGAGAGGGCGGACGAGTACCGCTGGGCTCTTGAGGACCACGGCGTTGACAGCAGCCGAATATGGTTCAGCAGGGTCTATGTCCCCGACTGGCGGAAGCTGGAGAGGGTTTTCAAGACCTTCAATGACATCATCGACGGCGAGGGAGTAATCGATGAGGGTGCAAGGGAGAAACTCCGCATGGAGTCCTCTTAGCCTCCAATACCTATTTACCCCTCATAACAAAAAATATTTTCCCAATTAAGGCATAACTAAACCCTTTTTTTTAATCTACTCGTTGATTAGTCAGGAGAATGCCCCCTTATGGGGCAATATTTACCTTCCTAGAGAAGTAGAGGGACCGGTATTATTCGTCCCCAAGCATTACTCCCTGGGGAGCTGCGCCGGCAGCAGTCGGCTAAGATGTAGCCTCTACATTCCCGGAGAATGCCTTTAGTTTCTCCTTGTATGCGCCGGACTTGACCTCCGCGCTCATTATCTCGATCGTTGCGATAGGCGCCTTGCCTGTTAGCTCCTCCATGACCTTGAAGGTTTCCCCTGGATTGCCGTCCATGGTGCAGAAGAAGGCGACGCGAGGTAGCTTTTCCTTCATCGCCACTAGGTAGCTGCGGATCGGGCTGCTGAGACTCCACGCCCAGATGGGCGTTCCGATGGCGACGATATTGTATTTCGATGGGTCAGCCTTTACCGGGTTGATTGATACTATCGTGCCGCTTGACCCCTCCTTCCCAGACCTTATCCAACCCAGCGGGCCACCCCGCCCCTTCGGCTCCATGATCTCCTCGATGTCAGCCCCGAGCTGTGCCTTCAACTCCTCGGCGACCTTACGAGTGCCCCCGTCGCGTGAGTAGTAGACGATTAGAGTTTTCATGACGAAAAAGCGGGTCTTCGCTGATAAAAACCTTGATTATGAGAGCTTCTTCGCCATGTGCACGAGGGTGGAGCCCCTAAAGGGCTCTCGCCTCGTTTCCTCGTAGCCGAACCTCCTGTAGAGGGCGACGTTCTCGGTGAAGAGTGAGTTCGTGTAGAGGCGTATGCTTTTCAAGCCTCGCATGCGTGCCTCCTCCTCCGCGAGCCTGAGCAGACGAAGACCGAGACCAAGTCCTTGGTAGTCGGGGTGGACGGCGACGCTCCAGATGAGCGTCTGTTTCTCCTCGTGTTTTAGAACCAGTACAGCGGTGGGTTTTCCCTCGACAGAGAGTATGTGGATCGGTTGTTTGGCGATCATCTCGGCGTAGTCGATGGTCATTGGCTCAGGTTTGCGCCCGATTAGCGGTATCCACTTCAAGTAAGCCGCGTCGGTGATTGCGGATACTGTGGCTGCGTCTTCCAGCGAAGCACGCTTTATGGTGACCTCGTCTCCCGTGCGCTTTGACATACCCCTGCTACTCCGTGGTGTCCTATAATTGTCATGCGTCAAAGCCCCACAGGTGTGGCACCTATAACCACGTTTTTCATGAATATTGACGTAAAGTAGGCGCCATGTGTCGCCGTTCGGCGCAAATGCGGCATTTTACTTACCCCTTTTTCTCCTCGTAAGTGTTATCCTTACTTACCATACTTTATTTCATCATGCCAGTTACGAAGGAAAAGCTGCTAAAGGAGGCACAGAAGTGGAGCAAGATTGCGCCACCTTACCACGCCTTCTACCACGGTAAAGTCGAGGTCATGCCAAAGTGCGCCATACGTACGCTGCAGGATTTCAGCATCTGGTATACACCGGGCGTCGCTCAGGTCTGCAAGGATATCGAGAAGGACAAGGAGCTCGCCTACGAGGGTACGAGTAAGTGGAACTACGTTGGAGTCGTCTCCGATGGGACCCGCGTCCTTGGACTCGGTGACATCGGCGGTCAGGCCGGTATGCCCGTTATGGAGGGCAAGGCGCTCATCTTCAAGTACCTTGGAGGCGTCGACGCCTTCCCTATCTGCCTCGCCACCAAGGACCCAGAGGAGATAATACAGGCAGTTAAGTGGATAGAGCCCACCTTTGGAGGAATTAACCTCGAAGATTTCTCGAGCCCTAAATGCTTCTACATCCTCGAGAGGCTCCGGAAGGAGATGCCGATCCCCGTCTGGCACGATGACCAGCAGGGAACCGCCGCTGTTATACTCGCTGCCACGTACAACGCACTCAAGTATGTTGGCAAGAAGATGGGCACGGCCAAGATCGCGATAGTCGGCGCCGGCGCAGCGAACACACGCACGTTCTATGTACTTGAGTCCGCAGGCGCCAATCCGAAGAACATCATCATGACGGATAGCACCGGAGTCATCAGCCACACCCGCAAGGATTTAGAGGGCAGCTACAAATGGGACCTCGCTAAAAAGACCAACCCAGATGGCGTCGAGGGAGGGATCAAGGAAGCGCTAGAAGGTGCGGACATAGTCATTGCCGCGTCCAAGCCGGGGCCGGACATTATTAAGAAGTCCGACATCCAAGGGATGGCCTCGAACTCGATTGTCTTCGCTTGTGCTAATCCGATCCCCGAGATATGGCCGTGGGAGGCGAAGGAGGCGGGTGCCAAGGTTATAGCCACAGGACGCAGCGACTTCCCCAACCAAGTTAACAACAGTCTTGTCTTCCCAGCCATCTTCCGCGGTGCACTCGACGTACGTGCTAAGACTATCACCGACGAGATGTGTATCTCCAGCGCCAAAGCACTCGCCAAGTTTGCCGAAGACAAAGGTCTCACCGATAACTACATCATCCCGAGTATGGACGAGTGGGAGATCTACCCGATGCAGGCCACCGAGGTCGCAATGAAGTGTATCGAGCAGGGTCTTGCTAGAAAGAAAGCGAGTAGGGCGGAGATACACGAAGGTGCTACTGCTATAATAGAGCGGACACAAAAGATAGTGAAGCTTCTAATGGCGCAAGGTTTTATCGCGTCCCCGCCGCCGGAGCCCAAGTAGATACTATTAGCCTCTTTTAGTCAAATAACTTTTTTTAACGATAATAATAGTCAATTGAGTATAGAGTGGCAAAGGGTAAATACCGCGAGTGGAAGATCACTAAGATTGGCTCCACCTTATCGTTCTCTGGAGGCGTCCATACTTGAAAAAACCGAGTTCCTCTAAAACCGTTAGCAGAATGAACGCCGAGGCCTGCGACCAGTGCGGCAAGTGCCCTTCGGCATGCCCAGTAGCCGCACACATAGAGGGCTTCAACCCCCGACAAATAATTGCTAAGGTAGCACTAGGCAAAGAGGCTGACCTGATGAAGAGTCAAGTGATATGGACCTGCACTGGCTGCCTGAAGTGTAAGGAGCGCTGCCCAGAGGAGATCTCGCCCTATGATGTTATACTCGCTCTGCGCCGCATAGCCATCTACCTGGAACTGCCTCACCCGGAGGGATATGATGGGGTGATAGAGGCCGTCGTCGAGACAGGCGTTGTCCAGCAACCCCAGCTTGTAAGGACCCGAAACAAGGAACGGAAGGATAGGAAGTCAATGGGACTACCACCGGCGGATAAACCGAGAGACATGGCAGCATACACGCAGACACTTAGGGAGATTCTCGGAGAGGAAACCCATTGAGGTACGCCCTTTATACAGGATGTACCGTCCAGACCGAGCAGTACGGCTACGAGGTCTCGGTGAGGGCTACGATGCCCAAACTGGGCGTGGAACTTGTAGACATGGCTGGGACAAGTTGCTGCGGATTTCCACCATTTGGTAGCTTCAATGAATTAGCCTGGTTATACTCCTCAGCCAGGAATATGGCGATAGCCGAGGGGATGGAACTCCCTCTCTTCGCTCTTTGCAATGGTTGCCACCTTTCATTCACTGAGACGAAGCACATGTTGGAGCAATTTCCCGAATTGAAGGCGAAAGTGAACGAGAAACTCGCCAAGGAAAAACTAAGCTACGAGGGCAATGTGCAACTCATTCACATCTTCGAACTACTCTACGACATAATTGGGAAGGACAAGATCTCGACTGCTTTATCAAAATCATTAAAGGGAATTAGGTTCGCCGCTCACCCGGGCTGCCATGCGATACGTCCGAGCAGGATTGGTAGACCCGATGACCCCGAAAACCCGAAGAAGCTAGACGACCTTATAACCTGGCTCGGCGCTGAGGCCATGGACTACCCCGAAAAAGTCGACTGTTGCGGGAGCTCACTGGCAGTCTCTACTGGGAGAACTACCCTCGATATAGCAGGAGAGAAGCTCAAAGCCGTCAAGCGACGCGGCTTTGATGGCCTAGTAACAACATGTCCCTTCTGCTTCAAGGTCTACGATAACAAGCAGCGCGCCATTCAGGCGACGGTCCGTGAAAGCCAATTAGAGGTTCCCATTTTTTACTACACCCAGCTCCTCGGTCTCGCAATGGGTCTTAAACAGGAGGAACTTGGAATAGACCTCAACCAAAGCCCAGTTGATGTGGTACTCACTAAGATAGGAGGAGCGTAACTTAAAGCCTGTACTTGTTATAGGTGGTGGCATCGCTGGCATCCAGGCATCACTCGATCTCGCCGATAGGGGTACAAAGGTTCACCTCGTGGAGCTTACCCCGAGCATCGGCGGCGTCATGGCACAGCTCGACAAGACCTTCCCAACAATGGACTGCAGTATCTGTATCCTCGCACCCAAGATGATAGAGTGCTATAGGCACCCAAATATCACCATCCATACGCAGAGCGAGGTCGTCGGGCTGGATGGCGCTGTAGGCGACTTCAATATTAAGGTCCTTGAGCACCCACGCAGCGTCGACTCCAAGAAGTGCACCGGCTGTGGCCTCTGTTCTGAGAAGTGCCCGGTGAAGAAGCCGAGTGCATTCCAGGCGGGCCTCGGGCAGCGCAAGGCTATCTACCTCGCCTTCCCACAGGCAGTGCCACTTATCGCCACGATCGACCGCGACGCCTGCCTCTGGTTTACCAAGGGTGTCTGCAAGACCTGCGAGAAGGTCTGCTCAGCAAAGGCGGTGGACTACGAGCAGAAGGAGAACGTCATAGAGTTGAACGTATCGAGCGTCATCGCGGCGACGGGTTTCGAGCAGTACAACCCCAAGGACATCGGGGAGTACGGCTACGGGCGATACAAGAACGTGCTGACGGCGCTTGAGTTTGAGCGCCTCGTCTGCGCCTCTGGGCCGACGGGTGGAGTGCTCAACCGCCCCAGCGACGGGAAGGTGAGCCACAACATCGCCTTCATACAGTGCGTTGGGAGTAGGACACAGACCACGGGCTACCCATATTGCAGCGCCTCATGCTGCATGTACGCGACCAAGGAGGCGGTGCTAATCAAGGAGCACGAGCCCAACAGTCACGTAACAATCTTCTATATGGACCTGCGCACCTTCGGCAAGGGCTTCCAGGGATTCGTCGACCGCGCCCAGAGCCACTGGGGCGTAAAGTACATCCGCGGCCGACCCGGCGAAATCAGGGAAAACCCCACGACGAAGGACCTCACTATACTTTACGAGAACACCGAGGTCGGCAAGGTGGAAAAGATGGTGGTCGACCTCGTCGTCCTCTGCACCGCAGCGGTGCCCCATAGAGACAACAGGAAGCTCGGCGGTGTCCTCGGTGTCAAGCTCGATGAGTTCGGCTTCTTCGAGGACAAGGACATGCTTTCGGCTCCTGTGGAATCGAGCAAGCCCGGCGTCTACTTCTGCGGCAGCTGCCATGGGCCCAGGGACATACCCGAGTCCGTGGCTGAGGCGAGCGCCACCGCGGCGAAGGCTTCGGAGGACGCTGTGCGCTGGGAGGTGAAGCAGTGATGGCGCCGAGGATAGGCGTCTTCGTCTGCCGATGCGGTACAAACATCGGCGCATATGTCGACGTGCCCAAGGTAGTCGAGTACGCTACGACCCTCCCTGGAGTTGCCTATGCTGAGGAGAATATGTACACATGCAGCAGCGACGGCCTCAACAAGATCAATGAGGCGATCAAGAAGCACAGCCTCGAACGCGTCGTCGTCGCCTCATGTACGCCTCGTACCCACGAGCCGCTCTTCCAGGCCACATGCGAGGAAGCGGGGGTCAACAAGTACCTCTTCGAGATGGCGAACATACGCGACCAATGCAGCTGGGTGCACATGAAGGAGCCAGAGAAGGCGACGGAGAAGGCGAAGGACCTCGTTAGGATGGCCGTTGCCAAAGCCGCGCTACTGGAGCCCGGGGACGAGCCCGAGATCGATGTAAACCCTAGCACACTTGTCATAGGCGGAGGTGTCGCCGGTATGCGCGCCGCCCTAAGCCTTGCCGAGCAGGGATTCACAGTCACCATAGTCGAGAAGCAGAAGCAGCTCGGGGGCATGCTCAGGACATTCGACACTCTCTTCCCCTTCAACCAAAAGGCGTCCGATGTCCTCGATCCCCTAGTTAAGCAGGTCACAAGCAACCCGCGAATACGCGTCCTCACGGGGTCGAAGTTGTCAAGCGTCTACGGCTTCATTGGTAACTTCGATATCGGCGTCGACACTGCGGGGCAGGAGGAGAAGTTCAACGTCGGTACGATAATCGTCGCCGTCGGCGCGGATGCCTTAGAGCCAAAGGGTCTCTACCATTATGGAGAGGACCCGCGGATCGTAACGCAGGTTCAATTAGAGGGGTTTGTCAAGGCGGGCAGGGTCGACGCGAAGAGGATAGTCATGATCCAGTGCGCAGGTGCTCGCATTGAGGAGCGTCCCTACTGCAGCCGTATCTGTTGCAACGAGGCGCTAAAGAACGCCCTCAACGTTGCCGCGCTGGGGAAGGAGGTCTACGTGCTCTACCGCGACCTCCAGACCTACGGCATCCATTACTCGAAGCTAGAGCAGGAGACGAAGAGGAAGGGCGTCAGGTTCCTCAAGTACCAAGCTGAGAAGCCACCGAGAGTTACGCCCGAGGATGACGGGCTCCACATCAACTTCTACAGCCCCACGGTCAACGAAGAGATGGCGCTCAAAGCGGATCTGCTCGTACTTAGCACCCCCCTCATCCCAGTCTCGGATGCGAAGGAGCTGAGCCAAATGCTCAAGGTGCCGCTCGACTCGAATGGCTTCTTCATGGAGGCGCACGTCAAGCTGCGCCCCATCGACTTTGCCACCGACGGCATATTTGTCTGCGGGACAGCGCACAGCCCAAAGGACATCGGTGAGAGTGTGGCTCAGGCGCTGGGAGTCGCGAGCAGGGCGTCCATTCCAATGGCGAAGAAGAGGGTACGCACGGCAGCCATCATGAGCCAGGTCGACCAGACACGGTGTAGCGGCTGCGGCACATGCATAGACGTCTGCCCATATAACGCGCTGCGCAAGAACGAAAAGGGCCTCGCCGAGACAATCGCCGCCGTCTGCAAGGGCTGTGGGGTCTGTGGCGCAACTTGCCCCGAGAAGGCGATAACGATGCACCACTTCACGGACGAACAGATACAGGCACAGGGCCTCGCCGCCCTCGAGGAGGACTAAACATGAGCACATTCGAGCCAAATATAGTTGGATTCCTCTGCAACTGGTGCAGCTACGCCGGTGCCGACCTAGCGGGCGTAAGCAGAATACAGTACCCCACCAACATGAGAGTCATCAAAGTCATGTGTAGCGGCCGCGTAGAGCCGGGGATGGTCCTCGAGTTGCTCGAGGCAGGCGCGGACGGTGTTATGGTGACTGGCTG
>Ga0315286_10008058_pt1 | contig 10348 bp, 10 predicted proteins | sample YL17G10_0_MG_FD_205038 | JGI IMG/M metagenome (GOLD analysis project Ga0315286, IMG submission 205038) | Sediment microbial communities from Yellowstone Lake, YNP, Wyoming, USA - YL17G10_0 | ecosystem: Environmental > Aquatic > Freshwater > Lake > Sediment | place: USA: Wyoming | collected...
TGCTTGAAGCCGTCTTGCCGCTTTTCACTCGTCATTGCCCTTTCGTCATTCATTCGTCATTCGGGCTTTGTCATTCGTCATTAGGGGCGGCATGCCAGGTTCGGATGTCGCACAACGCACACGGGTACAACCAGGACGTTCTATGATTCAGAAAGTCATCCTTCCCAAGCTCGGCGAAACGGTCGAGGTCTCCACGATCGAACGGTGGGTGAAGAACGAGGGCGACGCGGTCGCCACCGGCGACATCCTCTGCGAGATCACCACCGACAAGGCCACCCTCGAAGTCGAGAGCTACTACCGGGGGACGCTGCTGAAGATCCTCGCCCCGACAGGCAAGGAACTGCCTGTCGGCTCGGTGATTGCCGTCATCGGCGAGAAGGGCGAGGCAGTTCCGCCGGAGTTGCTCGGCCAGGCGGTCGCGGCAACCGGCGCGGGCGCGGCGAAGAAGGCCTCCCCGGCGGCAGCGAAGGTCGCCGTGGCGACGGAGACCGTGGACGCCGCGGCGCCGGCCGGGCGGGTCTTTGCGTCGCCCCGGGCCAGGCGCGCCGCACGCGAGTTGCTCGTGGACCTCGGCCGCGTCAAGGGCACGGGGCCCGGGGGCCGGATCGTCGAGGCCGACGTCGAGACCCACGCCAAGACGGCCCGCGCGGTCCGCGCGAGCCCCGTGGCCCGCAAGATCGCCGAACAGGAAGGCATCGCCCTCGTGGCCGTGCAAGGCACCGGACACGCCGGCAAGGTGATGAAGGAGGACGTGCTTCGCGCCGCGGCGGCCCCGGCGGCCGAGGCCGTCGTGCCGGGCGAGGTCATCCCCCTGACGCCCATGCGGCGGATCATCGCCGAGCGGATGCTCGAATCCAAACAGAGGATTCCCTGCTACTACCTGGAGATCGACGCCGACGTGACGGACTTGGTGTGCCTTCGCAACAAGTTGAACGCCAAGGGCGACGGCCCGAAGCTCTCGTTCAACGATTTCGTGCTGAAGGCGTGCGCGATCGCCCTGCGGACCTTCCCGGTCGTCAACAGCCGGCGGGTCGAGGGCGGCATCGAGCGGCGCGGCGAAGTGAACATCGGCTTTGCCGTGGGCCTCGATGACGGGCTCATCGTGCCGGTGGTCCGCGACGTGGACCGCAAGACGATCCGCCAGGTGAGCGCCGAGTCGACGAACCTGACGGAACGGGCCCGCACCCGGAAGCTCGGGCCCGACGAGTACCAGGGCGGGTGCATGACCGTGTCGAACCTCGGCATGTACGGCATCCGCAGCTTCATCGCGATCGTCAACCCCGGCGAGAGCACGATCCTGGGCCTCGGCACGGTGCAGGACCGCGTGGTCTTCCGCCAGGGCGGCATCCAGGTCCGCAAGGTGATGGCCCTGACGCTCTCGGCCGATCACCGGCTGGTGGACGGGATGCAGGGGGCACAGTTCCTGGAGGTGATTCGGGACGGGCTGGAGGCGCCGCAGCGGCTGGTCGAGTAGGCCAAGGCGAAGCCCCGGCTGTTGTTGCCGCGAGGCAAGGAGAGCAAACCGCACAATTGATTTTCGATTTTCGATTCTTGATTTTCGATTTGACGGATAGGAAACAACGGTGCGCCGGAATGAAGCTCGGCGCGCCGTTTTCTTCTTGTCCTTCAATCGAAAATCCAAAATCAAGAATCGAAAATGGCGTCGAGCCCCTACCTGGCAAACACCGTCACGATAGCGTACGCCACTCCTCCCAGCGCCGCCGCCCCCAGGGCCACGCCCCCAAAGGCCAGCCACGCCAGCTTCCTGTGGGCCCTGACAAGCATCCCCTGGTACTCCAGCAGCACCTGCCGGTGAGAGGTCTCAAGCTGGGCGAGGGCCATGACGTGCCGCCGCGAGCTCTCCTCGACCGTGCGGAACGAGGCCCGCATGCCCGTCAACCCATCGTACAGGGCCTCCAGGAGAAGCGCCTCGCGGTCGAGCGCCTTGATGACGTCGCGCGTCAGTTCGGCTTGGTTGGCGGCCAGGTCGGGCAGCCGCCGGACGGCGTCCATGACGACCCGCGAGGTCTGGCGATGGCCGCCGAGCTCGCTGGCGATCTGGTGGAGGGCGCGGGCGCTGCCGGCGGCCTCAATCGCCGACTCGGCGATTCGCCGCGGCAGTTCCTCGAGCGACTGCATCCACGTCGGGTCGAGCGGATCAAGATGCGTTGGTGCGGGGGGGCGCGCCATGCCGTCAGCGGCGGGCGAGAGGGCTGCCGGAGAACGCTCCTCGGCAAACGGGTCGAGTTCTTCTGAAACGGAGAGCGTCGCCGCCGTGGCCACCGTGGCGGCGCCGGTGCGCTCGAAGGCCGCCTGAGCGTCGGCCGTCACGGGTTCCAGCGCGCAGCGTTTGGCGGACGGACCGGTGGCCCTACCGGGGTCGCCTTGGCGGCCGAACCACGACCGGACGCGGTCGAAGAATCCCTGTCTGCCCATGCGAGCACCTCTTTCTGAGGAGCAACCTGGGGGAAGGGCGCAGACCCATCACACCCTAGAGCCCCTCGCTCACCGGGCTTATCGGACGTAGGCGGGTAACGCCTTAAAGAAAAGCGGGAAGGGGGACCCCCCGCCCTGCACGTATCAGGGCATACCGCGCTTGACCTCACTTGCCCTTCTTCGCGCGCGGCTGTGCCGCCCGGCCGCCCCAGAGCGGCTTGACCAACTGCTTGTCCCACTCGGCCAGGGCCTTGGCGAGGGCGTCGCAAACCTCCGGTTTTTCGGCCGCCAGGTCCTTGCTCTCGCCGATGTCGGCAGCCAGGTCGTACAGGGCCGCGGGCCGGGCGCCGATCTTCACGAGTTTCCAGTTCCCCTTGCGTACGGCCGACTGCGGCCCCATTCGCCAGAAGAGGTACTCGTGCGGCGGGCCGGATTTCTTGCCGTCCAGATACGGCAGCAGGTCCACGCCGTCGAGGCGGCGCTCGGCCGGCGGCTCGGCGCCTGCCGCCGCGGCGGCTGTCGGGTAGAAGTCCAGGCTGGTCACCGGCTCGTCGTAGACCTTGCCCGCGGGCACGTGGCCCGGCCAGCGGACGATCATCGGCTCGCGGACGCCGCCCTCGTACACCTGGGCCTTGTAGCCCCGCAGCGGCCCGTTGCTGCTCGTGGTCATGCGGGTGGGGCCGCCGTTGTCGCTCGCGAAGAGCACGAGGGTGTCGTCCTCGAGGCCGCTCTCCTTGAGCTTCGCGAGAACCCGGCCCAGCCCATCGTCCAGGCAGCTCATCATGGCCGCGTGGGTGCGGCGGCGCTCGTCGGCGATGCCGGCGAACTTGTCGAGATACTTCGGCGGCGCCTGCATCGGCGCGTGGGCCGCATTGTAGGGGAGGTAGAGGAAGAACGGTTCGCTCTTATGCTTGTCGATAAATGCGACCGCCTCGCGCGAGAAGGCGTCGGTCAGGTACTGCTTCTCGGCGACCGGTTCCTTGCCGCGCATGATCGCGTTGGCCCCGCCAGCCTTTCGCGCCAGGTCGCCGGCAAAATAGGGATGGGCCCCGCCCAGGAACCCGAAGAACTCGTCGAACCCGCGGGCGGTGGGCTGGTACTTCGGGTCAAATCCCAGGTGCCACTTGCCCACGATACCCGTGGCGTAGCCGGCCCGCTTCAGGCAATCGGCGATCGTGGTCTCGGTCAGGGGCAGGCCGAACTCGAAGCCGAGATTGACGCCCCCGCCGCCGGGGTTGTGCTCGTGGCCGAACCGCTGCTGATACCGGCCCGTCATGAGGCCCGCCCGCGTGGGGCTGCACAGCGGGGCTGACACGTAGGCGTTGGTGAACCGGACGCCGCCATGCGCCAGGGCGTCCATGTGCGGCGTGGGGATGTCCTTGCTCCCGTAGCACCCGATGCCCGCCCACCCCACGTCGTCGATCAAGATGATAAGGATATTTGGCTTTCTCGCCTTTCCCGCGGGCGTTTCACCCCGCGCCTGCGGCAGCAGAGCCCCGAGCGTCCCCGCGCCCACCAGCGCCATGAATCCGCGGCGGTCCATGGGGTCTTGCATCCGGCGGATGATTATGGGCATAATTAACCTCCATGCGGGCCACGGCGGCGCCGCGGTTCGCGATAGGTGGGCCGCGGCGCCTTACGGGTGGGGCGTGATGGCGAGGAGGGTGATCTCGCCGGCGCCGGGGCCGTAACACCAGAAAACGCGGTACGCGCCCGTGGTTCGGTGCTGCGCGTAGGCCTCAAACACCTTGGTCTGCGGGCCGAACGGGCTTTCGAGAGAATGGTACGGGTGGGTCTGAAGTCCCGGATGCCGAGGGTTGTCCGCCAGGAGCAGCAGGGTCTTGCGGACCTGCTTGAAAAGCCCTTCCTGTCGGGACGACTTCGACTTGCCGGCCATGGTGCGGGTCTGGCCTGCTTTGTGGGCGGAGGCCTGAAGCTCATCATATTGCCGGCGGGCCGTGAGCGTCCATCGGACGGTGGCCATCTGCGGTCATCCTCATTGAGAGCCCGAGTCGGCCCCGACGTTCGGCGCCTTGGCGAAACGGCCCGCGCGGGCCTCCTCGATACCCGCCCGGACGGCCTGGCGGGCCTTGGCGTTCTTGTGGAGCCATGCCTCGCGAGCAGGGATGGCCTCGGCCGGGATGATCTCCAAGGCGCCGTCCTCGCTCTCCTGCACGATCACCAGGCGGTTCGCATAGCGCGGGCCGAGCGTGAGCCGGCCCCGGGCATCCACAGTCCTGGTCGTCATCTCCGTTCTCCTCCTCTCTCCCCATTATGCCCATATCGGGCAAAAGGGCAAGTAGGAAATAGGGTAAATGGGGGTTAGTCCGTTTGGGCTGTGGTGCGCCCAGGCGTCGGGTCGCGCGTCGAAACGTCGGCCACAACCTATGTTTCTGACAGCGCTTTCTGGTACTCGGCCCAGAGGTCGGCTTTCGCGTCGCCGACGGTCACGCGGTCCCAGGGGAGGACCTCGGCCTGGCCGCGCGGGCGGTGGACGTAGAAGGCGGGATCGATGCCGGCGGCCTTGAAGCCGGCTTGCCAGGCTGACATGTTAAAGAGTTCATCCCAGGCGTCGAACCTGGCGCCGGCCCGCCAGGCTTCGTAGATGGCCCGGCCGAGGCGGCGGTCGCCGCGCGCGAGGACGCCCTCGAGGATGCTGCGGTCCACGCGGTGGACGCGGAGGGCCATCCGCCGCTCGGGCAAGAGCTTGTGCAGGAGGTCCCGCGTGCGGGCCAGGTACTCCTCGCTCGCCATCGGCGCGAACTGGAAGGGCGTGTGCGGCTTCGGCACGAAGTTCGACACCGCCAGGTTGACCTTGCCCGGCCCCTTGCCGAACTCGCGCCTCAGGTCGCTCACGCGCGTGGCCAGGCGCGGGATCGCGCGGATGTCCTCTTCGGTCTCCGTGGGCAGGCCGACCATGAAGTAGAGCTTGATGAGATTCCAGCCGCGCGACCACGCCTCGCGGGCGCCGGCAAAGAGGTGCTCGTCGAGGATCTCCTTGCCGATGACTTGGCGCAGGCGCGGCAGGCCGGCCTCCGGCACCATCGTCAGGCCGCTCTTGCGGACGCTGCCGAGGAGGCGCGGCACGATCTCCAGTTGATCGTTGGTGTGCAGGCTCGGCAGGCTGAGGCTGACGCCGCGCGGGGCGAACTGGGCGTCGAGCGTGGTCAGGATCGCCTTGAGTCTCGGGTGGTCGCTGGGCGACAGGCTCGTGAGCGAGATCTCCTCGAAACCCGTGTGCCGGTAGGTCTCGCGGGCGAGCTCCATGATCTTCTCGGGGCTGCGGAACCGCACGTGGCCTTTCGTGCGGCCGGACTCGCAGAAGCGGCACTGCCGCGGGCAGCCGCGCATGATCTCGATTGTGATTCGGTCGTGGACGACCTCGGTGTTCGGCACGATCGGCGCGGTGGGGACGAACGCGTTCTCGAAGTCTGCCACGTGGGCCGCCACGGTTGCCGGCGGCAGGCCGTCGATCTTCGGCGTGAGGGCGGCGAGCGTGCCATCGGCGTTCCACTCCGGCTCGATGAGGCCGCAGGGGTAGAGGAAGTCGAACTCGCGCGCGAGCGCCACGATGATATCGGTCCGTTTGGTGTCGGCGGCGCGAAGCGCGCGGTAGCGGTCGATCAGGAGGGGCAGGGCATCTTCGGCCTCGCCGATAAGCATGAGGTCCATGAACGGGGCCATCGGCTCGGGGTTGTTGACGCCCGGCCCGCCGCCGAGGACGATCGGGTCGGTCTCGGTGCGGTCGCTCGCGAAGATCGGGATGCCCGCCAGGTCGAGCATCGCCAGCACGTTCGTGTAGAGCATCTCGTACTGGAGCGAGAAGCCGAGGATGTCGAACTCGCGGACCGGGCGGCGCGATTCCCAGGAGAACAGGGGGATGCCCACCGCCCTCATGCGGTCGTGGACGTCGGTCCACGGCGCGTAGGTCCGCTCGCAGAGCACGTCGGCCCGCGCGCTGAGCATGTGGTAGAGGATGGCCGAGCCGAGGTGGCTCATGCCGATGGCGTAGGTGTCGGGGAACGCGAGGCAGAAGCGGACGGCGGCGGCGGCCCAGTCTTTGCGCACCGCGCCCACCTCGCCGTCGATGTACTGGGCGGGGTTCTGGATGAAGGGCAACAGGTCTCGCGAGACGGCCTGAGCCAGCGGATTGCCCATGTCAGGCATGAATGTAGGCCGGGGCAACGCCCCGGCATCTTTTCACCTTTCGTGATTAAGGAAGGCCGGAGCGTTGCCCCGGCCTGCACCGCCAGACCGCCATATTAAGACCACCCTACACGTTTGTCCGCCGGTCGTCAAGGTTGGATGAGGGCGCGCGGGGGGCAATGCGCTGAGCGGGGAGCCGAGTCGCGGTTTCTCGGATAAGCTCTAGGGCAAGACCTCGCGGCGCCAAGTCCCGGAAGAGGGCACCATCTGGATTGAGGTCTCGTAGCCCTGCGGGGGATTGTCGTAGAGACCCGGGTCGACTGTCAGCCGGGCGCCGGTGCCCAGGTGCATCTTGCCTTCGGTGATGATCGTGCCGCGGCCGGCGAAGTTGCCGCCGATGTTCGTGGTGAATCCGGTGCCGATGACGTGGAGCAGGCCGTGGAACTCGGCGGGGTAGGTGCCCAGAAGGCTGGTGTCCGACGTTCCGTCGGGCCAGGGATAGGGCGTGCCGGGCGGGTTGAAGTTCACGACGCACGAGGCTTCGCTGAGGGGGCTCGAGGAACCGCCCAGGTTAACGGCGGCATGGGTGGTGGATGCCCTGACCAGCAGGGCGGGGTAGTCCGGCCGCGGCGGCTCCATCAGAAACGGACCCGACGTCGCCAACGTTGCTCCATCGCTCAGCGTAACCAGGAGCGTGGCTACAAGTCGCGATTGCCAGATCGTGAGCGTGCCCGTGCTTGGCACCAGGATGTGGTAGATCCCTTTCGCGTTGGCCGCGCCGTACGGATTGGCCGCCGGACTCAGGACCCTCCTGCCGATGATCCCGCCAGGGATGCTTGAGAACGCGATGTCGGTGGCCTGGGCCTTATACCGGTCGAAGAGGCTGGATGGGGGCAGCGACAGAGGAACGGCCAGGACCGTCGCCATGCCGTTGACCTGTCCGTCGAGCTGGACCGAGGTGCCCTGAATGTCGCCGTTGACGATACTGCCTGCCTTGGCGGTCCACTGGTTGTTGGACGAGAACGGCCCGCCGGCGGCAAAGATCGTGTCGTGCCCGTCCACGGAGTCTCCTGCGTGGGCGGGGGTCTTGAAGACCGGGTAGCCGGTGGCCTTGGCGCTGACGAGGAGACTGTAGAGGCGGAGGGCGTCGTGGAAACGGCCGTAACCGTAAACGCGCACCGGATCGCGCGGGTTGTTCGCCAGGTCGCCGTCGACCTCATCGACGAGCTTGAAACTCACGGTGCCGTTGTCGAGAGGTTTCTGGGAGGTCTCGGTGCCGCTCGTGAAGTCGCTTCTCCAGGTACTGTTCGTGGCGATAGCGGCGAGGGCCAGTTCAACGGCATCCTCGGCGAGGATCTCCGCCTCGGCAACGTCGCCGGCCGCGGTCGTCGTCCGGGCGCTCAGGCGGGCCACGGTGATCACCGAGAGGCCGATGATCAGGAGGACGATGGCGGCGCCGAGAACGAAGATGTAGACGGAGCCTCGGCGGGCGCGAGGGCGAGGGTCCGCTCTGAGGGCTGGCCTGATCATAGCCTACGGCACCTGGTTCATAAGGTGGACGCTCGATGACGTTTTCGCGTTGGCGTCCGGGCCGACCTGGATCGTCATACCGGCCCAACTGACGAAAGTCGCGGCCGTCTTGAGTTTCTTCTCGTAGGGGCTGCTGGCCGCCCGCAGGCCGGTGAGCGTGACCGGATTGCCGGCGAGACTGGTTGCCGTCACGGTGATCTTCTTGAGGCCCGTCGGCGTGAGGAGCACGGCGTTCGGGTTGTTCGGGTCGGCCCAGACCACCTTGACCGACCGCTTCCAGCCTGCGTAGCCGGGCAGAGGCGTACCGTTGCGTGCCTGCGGGGGCGACTCCTCCCAGTTGTTGAAGTCGTCCACATCGTCAAAGGTCGCCCGGTTCTCCCCGGGTTCGGCGCCGAAGAGCGGTGTTCCGTCGGGGTCCTCGTAACGGCACTGCATGATCTCCTCGAGCATGTGCCGGGCCAGAAGGGTGGAGCGGCACTGGTTGCGCTGGATGATCCTGGCCCGTGCCGCCCCGCCGACCACGCCCAAGGCCGCCACGAGCATCACGGCCACGATAACGAGCGAGATAACAGCCTCGACCAGGCTGAGCCCTGGGCGGCGCCCGCCGCCCCTCTTCCGCCTTGTCCCTATCGGCTTCGTCAAGGCCCGCTCCCTACTGCCTCTGGGTGGTCACCGTACCGTAGACGTAGAACTGCATGGCCTTTCCAGCCTCGGCCGCCCCCCAGGAAACGCCCGCGTTTGTGGTGGTGCACAAGAGCCGTGAGCCGAGAGGCAAGGCGGCGTCGTCGTAGCGAACGAAGTAGGTGACGGCGAACTGGTCCGTCTGCTTCAGGACGATTCCGTAGCCGCGGTTGGGGTCCAGCCCGCTCAGGTTCTTGAACGGGACGTCGATCCACGTGGCCGCCGTGGGGATGTTGGCGGTGTCCAGCACGACGGTCTCCAGCGGCAGGCCCATCGGCTTCTGATTGGCGTCGACGCTGGTGAACTCCACTGAGTACGGCGAGCCCGAGCCCGTGGCCCGTCGGAGCTGGACCCTGACGCGAGTGACTTTCCATGAGACCGCATTGGGGGGGAGGACAGGCTTGAAGTATTGGCAAACCCAAGTGGTGTTCTTGATTCCGATCTCCTTGGTGCCAAGGACGTTGTCGTAACAGACGAGGACGGCTTCGCTGCCTTCGGCAGGCGGCGGCGGGCCCGCCGTCCGCGCCAGGTACTGGAGGTCGAAAACCTGCACGTTCTGGGCAATGGGGGCCGCCGGCAAGGGTGCGCCGTTGATCTGGCGCGTCAGGGGCATCCCGGCCCCCGACCAGGCATAGCGGATCGTCTCGGGGTTCCCATCGCCGTTGCGGTCAGGCACCGTGAAGGTGATGGCCGTCGGCGTTTGTTCCGTGATAGCGAGAGCCATGCGGAGGTCGGCGGCGATCTCGTCGGCCGCCGCCCGGCCCTCGGCTAACGGGTCGGGAGCGCTGCAGGCGTTGAGGGTGCGCACGGCCAGGAGTCCCACCGATCCGCAGGCGGCCACGATGAGCGAGAGAATGACGATCGCCAGCACCAACTCGAGCAAGGTGAAGGCGCGGAGCGGTTGGGACCTGACGGGGACGGCGCGAAGGATCGGCCGCAGGTTCATTGAACGGTGGCCTTTCCGGAAGTGGCGTCGAGCACCACTTTCTTCTCCAGCACATCGGCCCGGAGCGTGACCGTTCCTCCCCGGTCCGGATACCCGTAGGCATCGAACCGGACGGTCGTCTGGCCGGCGAAGTCGACCGAGACCGACGTTACGCTGTACGCCTTCTTGAGATCCACAAGGTAGCTGCCCGACGCGGTGTCCAGCGGACGCACGTTCGGCAGTTGATAGCGCCCGGCGGCTGGATCAAAGGCGACGGGCTGGCTCCGGCTCGTCGTCCGGGCCCAACTCCGGGCAAGGGCGAGGTCGGCGGCGACGCGCCGGGCCGCCGCGTCCAAACGGTAGTGAGTCGAGGCGGCCGCAAAGCGCGCGGCGGCCATGCTCGCCAGCAGCGCCAGGATGGCCAGTACGACCACCACTTCGAGGAGAGAGAACGCGCGATGGTCACCGCGGGGATTCATCGAGAGCCCCTGTCGCCCTGGACGGGCCTCTTGAGGAAAGCGGGAAGCCGCTCGGCCGGGCAGCGGCGAGCGGCTCTCCGCTTACTTCCTGCCGACCCGGTGTTGCGATCAGCCCGCCACGGCGGGTCTGCGACTCGCCACGGCGAGCCGG
>Ga0315286_10008060_pt1 | contig 10346 bp, 10 predicted proteins | sample YL17G10_0_MG_FD_205038 | JGI IMG/M metagenome (GOLD analysis project Ga0315286, IMG submission 205038) | Sediment microbial communities from Yellowstone Lake, YNP, Wyoming, USA - YL17G10_0 | ecosystem: Environmental > Aquatic > Freshwater > Lake > Sediment | place: USA: Wyoming | collected...
ACCCATTATGGCGACTTCGGCAATCAACTTAAGTTCAAGTTTCAACATCTTCTTCTCCCCGGGTTCGCCGAGTTCAGCAAAATCAGGCGCGCGCCTTATAGACGTTGTGAAACCGAGATTTCCCTTACCACCCATTCCCCCCCGCGCGGCGATTATCTGCTGGCCATGATGGGTTATATCGGCAATGAGCTTGTTAGTCGCGTTATCATAAACCAATGTGCCGACGGGCACTTTAAGAATAGTATCTTCACCGTTTATGCCGGTCATATTCCTTCCTAGTCCGCAATCACCTGCTTCGGCTTTATAATGTTTTTTGGCTAAATAGCTCGCCAGGGTATTCTGATTTTCATCTCCTTCAACAATAATGTTCCCACCGCGTCCTCCGTGCCCGCCATCCGGACCGCCACGTGAAATATATTTTTCACGACGGAAACTGGGCGAACCGTTACCACCGCTACCTGCTTTTACCTCTATGATTGCTTCGTCGCAGAATTTCATATCAGGTTATTGATTATAGCTAAATTGTAAATGCTGGATTACTTTACAAGATTATTTACGAAAAAGAAAGAAAACTTGACATTTATTTAATTTATAATATAGTAATAACCTATAAATTGTAAATTATGCCCAATCCGCCAAAATTCCATAAAGAAGCTGTTGCCGATATTTTAAATGATATCGACAGTGTATATAGAGAAATGAATACGAATTTAATAGCCACTATTCAACAAGCGGCTTTACGCAGAATAAGAATATCACATAAAATCTCAGCCTTAGACAAGGCGGTCAAATCTGTTAAAAAAGATGTAATGGAACTCGAGAATGGGGAAACCAATATAGACTTTGATGTTTTTTGTGGAAAAGCCCAATTAGTGCATGCCCAGATGGAATCTATTAAAGAAAAAATCAGTAAGCTTTTAATACCGGATTTAAGAATGGTAAATTAATTACATAGTTGCAAATTACAAAACGAAGTAATAATTAATTTTTAATCAGATCGATATGACTGCAGGTCCTAAATCACCGAAAGAAATAGTAAAAGAAGCGTTGGAAGCTTTTGATATAGAATTTAATGAATTGGTAAGTGAGTTCAAATCCCGTTTAGATGCAGTAATAAGAAAAGATGGAGTTAACTCAGATGCTTATAAACTTTTAGAAGAAATCAGACAAATAAAATTTGAAAGAAATGAATTGGGTAAGAGATTATCCGACAGGACAATCTCCGACAGGCTAACCGGCAGAATTAAAAATGTCAGACTGAAAATTGAGAAGTTTTTGGGTTCAGACAAATAGGAATTAATCTTATAATTTTGTAATTTTCTAATCTTGTAATAGAATAGATTGGAAATAATTATAAGAAATATGAAACGAACACAACTGACCACGACGGCCGATCTTACCAGAGATGAGGTCGATTTTTTTATTAAGGAAGCAGAAAGTCTGCGCGATAAACGAACCAAAGACCTGGATAACGTGATTGTCGCCTCTCTTTTCTATGAACCGAGCACTCGCACAAGGCTTTCATTCGAATCGGCTGTGCACAGGCTTGGCGGAAGAGTAATTACGGTTTCAGACGCGTCCACATCTTCAATGAAAAAGGGTGAAACTTTGGCGGATACAATTCGCATGGTCGATAATTACGCGGATATTCTGGTCATGAGAAATCCTGTTTTCGGCGCTGCCGCGGAGGCGACAAAATACACCAAAAAACCATTTCTGAATGCTGGCGATGGCGCGAACCAGCATCCCACACAGGCGTTACTTGATATGTATACGATTTATCGCGAAATGGGAAAAATCGACGGACTTATAATCGCGTTTGTCGGCGACCTGAAATTCGGAAGGACTGTTCATTCACTCATTTATGTCCTAACTTTATATAAAATTAAAAAAGTCCTTTTCATAAGCCCTGAACAACTAAAAATTCCTGCAGAGTATATTGATATGCTTGATAAAGCAGGAATTGAATATTCCGAGGAAACCGACCTTAACAAAAACATGCCTGAAATCGATATCCTCTATATGACGCGCATACAGCAGGAGCGGTTTGAAGATCAAAATGAATATCAAAAGCTCAAAGGTTCATATGTGCTGACTCCTGATGTATTAAGGTTGGGAAAACCGAGCCTCAGAGTACTACATCCTCTTCCCCGTATTGATGAAATAACGACTAACGTTGATGATATGCCTCAGGCAGCGTACTTCCGTGAGGCTGAAAATGGGGTTTATATGAGGATGGCGCTTTTGAAGAATTTATGGAAAAACTATAACCGATAGTGGATCCAATGGTGGCTCCAGTTGTGGCTCCTATGGTGGATTTATTATAAAACCACAATAGGAGCCACAAAGCGAAGCGGGGAGCCACAATATGAGCCACAACAGGAATATGTCTAAACTATTAATAATCAACGGCCGTGTCATTGATCCGGAGACAAAGCTGGATAAAGTTACTGATATTCTGATTAAAGATGGGTTTATTATGGAAATCAATCCAGTTAATCCTCCTTTAGATGCGGAGGCAATTGATGCCAAAGGCAAACTTGTTATTCCCGGAGTTATCGATATGCATGTTCATCTGCGGGATTTTGAGCAAAGTTATAAGGAAACTGTTGAAACCGGCACAAAAGCAGCACTGAAAGGCGGTGTAACGACTGTTTTTGCCATGCCGAACACCAAACCCGCCTTGGATAATGCGGAAACAATTAAAAAGTATCAGGATGTCATAAAATCTGATTCTTCTGTTAATACCTATATATGCGGCGCGATAACTTCCGGGCAGAAAGGAGAAAGGCTTACGGATATCGATGTTTACAGAGGGCTCGGTATAAAACTTATAACTGATGATGGTTCCGATATGAATGATGAGGGGTTATTGGAACAGGCTTATATTAAGGCAAAAAATAATGGATTGATCGTAATGACTCATCCTGAAATGGATTCAATCACGCCGAATGGAGTTATTAACGAAGGCGCTGTCAGCCGAAAACTAGGTGTTCCCGGACAACCGAATGAGAAGGAATACAAGGCTGTGGAGCGCGGCATCAGAATAGCTTTAAAAACAAAAGCATGGGCTCACTTCACTCATATCAGCACAAGGGAGTCAGTCGATCTGATACGAAAAGCTAAAAAAGAAAGCAGCCTAATAACCTGCGACACAACTCCTCATCATCTCTGCCTTACCGAAAAAGAGGTACTGAAGAAAGGCGGTTTAGCAAAGGTCAATCCCCCGCTCCGTACCGAAGAAGACCGTTTAGCTGTAATTGAGGGAATAAAAGACGGAACTATTGATGCGATTGTAACCGACCACGCGCCGCACAGTATGGATGAAAAGGATACTGATTTGCTGAAAGCAGCATTCGGTTTCTCGGGGCTTGAAATACTGGTGCCGGCGACTCTGACTGAGCTTTATCACAAACAGAAAATCGATCTGATGAAAGTCGTGGAGCTTATGACCTTAAGCCCCGCCAGAATAGCCGGCCTTCCGTGCGGCCGAATCCAAAAAGGCGCACCTGCGGATATAACGATCATCGATTTGGATACCGAGCAAAAGGTGAACAGCAAAGAGTTTGTTTCTAAAGGAAAAAATACGCCGTTTGATGGGATGAGGCTGAAAGGGTGGCCAGTAATGACGATTTTTAAAGGAAAAATCCGTCAGCCATTATAGCTCTGAGGGCTCTAATAAGTTTGGCATCATTTTGACAAAAAAAATCATCAATTTTAGTGTTCTTGTAAACTTCACCTCCAAGCCCATTAAAATTTTCAAATTCTTTACGGATATCTGAACTTTTGGCTAAACCTAAAATGTTTGCCTGATCAGCGCTTATATAAAGTGGACAATCCGGATTTTCAGGGTCGGGATTATTGAAAGCATTCTCCAATGTCCTCCTCATTAAATCACGATATTCATTTGCGACATTGCCTAACAACAGCGCACTTAATTCTTGAATTTCGGCTTTTCTTTGTTTTTCCATGGCATTAGGTTCAATAAACATACTTTCCGCGTCTTCAACACCCATTTCTAATGCATATGCAATGGCTTCAGCCATAGTTTCCCATACTGAATTATCTGAAGCCTGATCGCTTAAATGGAACATTAAAGTTCCAGTTTTTGATAAAAACCTATTAGATCTATTTGCGAGCATGAATAAATGAGCTGCTCCGCTATGTACATCAGTCCCCCCGAACGAATAAACTTCTCCGCCTTTTGATTTAAAGTATTCAGCGATTTGTCTAATTATTACCACTTGCTTATTTTGTCCCCCGGGAGAATTCAAAAGTAATGAGATTTTTATTCGTCCATGCTCTAAAATTTCGTAAATTTCCGGATTTTTAAGTTTTCCCGATTTTTTTCTTTCCTGGCTCACTCTTCTTTCGAGCCGTTGATTATGATCTTTACAAGCTTTTAAAGTTATTTCGTCGGCGCAAGATATACCGCCTTCAAACGATGGAATTATCAGACTGCGTTTGGTAGAAAGAGCCCTTAATAATCTTGTAGAAATTGGGGCAAATCTTCCCAATTTTTCATTATAAAAATGGTAACGTCCATTTTCGATATCATCATTATTCACAACAAAAACTAAATTCCCATCAAATTTTTCCGAGCTTTCCATAATGTAAAAGTTTAAATTTAAGCATATATTTTTACCATATTATTGATATATAGTCAATGGTACTTTAAACAATTATCAAATCACAGGCATTGGAGCATTGCTTTTCTCTGACTTTTTTGCTATAATTGTAAGATTTATTTCCGAATCCAAAAAAGTCGGGGTTAGATCTTCGCTTCTAACAAAAACAAAAATGAACCAGCATGATATCCATGAAATCATATCCCAGATATCTCAGTCGCTTGATTGCCCTGAGTGCAAGGCTAAGATTCTTCCGAATAATATCGAGATTACGGATATCATTGGTGAGGACTGCATGTTCGATGTAGTCTGCGACAGGTGCAAGACTGAAATGACCCTTTCCGCGCACATTGAAAAAACAACTGCCGAGGAAGCCATGGTACATAACAGATCTTCACAGATAATGCATGATAATATCGTGGACTGCCCGGTTACGCTCGAGGAAGTCCGCATGATGAAAAAGGAACTGGCTAATTTCTGCGGTTCGTTCATTGAGACGTTTTGCAGGTAATCACGCTCCTGATAAGTAAAATCGAACTTCGAAGATCGAAAATCGAAGAGTTGTTCAGCATACCAAAATCCATTTCGAGTTTTCCACCTTAGTGGATTCCCGCCTCTCTCGTAATCGCATTCACATCACAAAGCAACTGGCGGTTATTCCGTAATTGGGTTTGTACACGTTCGATGGCGTTCATCACGGTTGTATGATTGCGGTTGCCAAGGAACTGGCCGATCTTTGCGAGCGACAGACGGAGTTTTGCTTTGGCAAGGTACATGACGATCTGGCGGGGAAGGAGGTATTCCCGGGCGCGGGACTCACCAAGCATTTCGCTTTTCGGAATCGTATAATATTCCGAAACAAAATCGGTTAGCTGTTCAATTGTTACTGCGTGGTGAGGAGTGGTATCATTCTCAATAAAACCGACCATCTTCACTTCTTTTTTAGAATTTTTTATAATATCCGAAACCGATTTTACAGTAGGAGCCACATGCTCAAGCTCATAACCGGCTATGACCTGATTAAGAACGCCGATAAGCGCGCGGACAGATGTATCGATATTGAACGCGATGAATTCAAGGACTTTATCATTAATGAATACCTGAGCTTCCTGGCATTTGTTTTTAAGGATCGCAAGCCGGCTTTCGTAGTCGGGCATTTTAACATCAACAATCATCCCCGATTCAAATCTGGAAGTCAGGCGTTCTAAAAGAAGCTTTAATTCATGTGGTGGTCTGTCTGAACTTATTACAATCTGCTTTCCTGATTCATGGAGGGTATTAAAAGTGTGAAAGAATTCTTCCTGCGTGCGGTCCTTGTTGGCGAGGAATTGAATATCGTCGATTATGAATACATCTACCTTGCGGTATTTATTGCGGAACTTGTTCATGTTTTTCGACTGAATCCCTTCAATAAGTTCATTCATAAAACTTTCGGTTGTAGTGTACACAACGACTTTAGACGGGTCATTCCTTAAAACCTCCCTGCCAATTGATTGAAGAAGATGAGTTTTACCCAAACCCACGCCACCGTATATAAAAAGCGGATTATAATTTTCTCCCGGGTATTTTGAAACAGCCATCGCGGCCGCATGCGCAAGCCGGTTTTCCGGTGCGACAGTAAAGTTATCGAGAGAATATTTTGGATTAAATAATTTTGAAACTACTCCTCCGCTTAATTTCACCTCGGATTTATTCGGGAGCTTTCTTGATTCTTTTTCCGGAAAATATTTAAGAAGGTCGATTGTGCGCGGGTCGTTTGCGGAAAGCGTGATGTCGGTTTCGTAAGCTATCTGTTTTATTTCGGGATTTAATTTAATTGCGGCTTTTAAAGTAATACCCGCGTATTTCTGAACGTGCCAGCCTAAAACTGTCGGCAAAGGAAGGCCTATGGTCATAACCCCGTCCTTGACATTAAGAATTGCAGAATTCTTAAACCAGGTTATTACGTTGGGGCGCTTGATCTCATCAGCAATATCATTGATGATGGCAAGCCATAGGTCTTTATGATCCATAAGAATATAAAAGTTAAAAAAGAAATTTTAGTATTCCGTGGCAATACAAAATGAAATAATTGTTCAGGTATTATTATCCTGAATTTTTTGTTTTTGTGTTCGGAAGATAAAATTTCTATGGATTCTGCCGTTTGGGAATTTCATTCTAAATGTTTAATTTTTTTTATCAAGAGCCTTGGGATTGACGAGAATTATCCAACGTTATAACAAAATATGTATGCGATAAAATTCCGCATAAGTAAGCCATTTTCATTTTTTCAAAATCGATTGCGCGAATTCTAAATACTTTATGGACTAGCAAAATCTGCTGTCGGGATTTTCGACAAATCAGATTGACTCCAAATTGACGCCAAATAGACTCCATGTAGACTCCAAATTGTCAATATGGTGTCTATTTGGAGTCGCGAAGCGGGAGTCAATCTGGAGTCAATTTGGTCAATTAGAATAGATTCACAATATCATTCCACGTAATCGCCAATATCATAAGCATAAGTAAAGCAAATCCGATTGAATGGATAATAGTTTCCCATTTCGCGTTTGCTTTTCTTCGGGATATCAATTCATAAATAATGAATAGAAAACGTCCGCCATCAAGAGCCGGGAATGGCATTATATTTATTACCCCAAGAGAAATAGAAAGCAATGCTGTAAACTGGGCTAATGCCATTAATCCCTGTTTTGCGAACATTCCGGTCATTTTATAGATGCCAACAGGTCCTGCTACACCTTCAGGTACAGTAAATTTTGCGACTAAACTTACTACAACATTACCTAATGTCTTTACGGTTAAAACCGACAACCTCCATATTTCAGATACTGCTTTAAAAGGGGCTATATAAAACGGATATCTGACCTTATTAATATTGATTATGAAATCTTCAAGGGATATGGTCATTCCTATCTTACCTTCAGCGTTCGCGATGACCTGCGCATTACTTTCTTTTTCATCATGCACATATGCAAGCGTTGTAAGTTCATTTGGTTTTATTATATTATTTAAAACCATACTTTCGCTTACAGGATTATTGTTTACTTTAATAATATAATCTCCTGTTTTGATATCTGTTGTAGCTAAAGCGCCATTTGGGTCGATTTCGTGTATATAATAAATCTTTTTCGAATCGACAAGACCGGATTCGATTCCTTTCTGAATATCATCCTGAGTCGCCATAAACGGTTTCATGCCAACAATGAACCCGAATGTTATAAGCACCCACGCTAAAACAAAATTCATAAAAACTCCCGCCACTATTACAGCAGTTCTTTTTGACATGCTTTTTGAAGCGAAACTCCTTTTGTCTTTTAAGATCTTCGGATCTGTCGAGTCTTCTCCAAAAAGTCTTACAAACCCTCCAAACGGGATCCAGTTTAAAGAGTATATAGTCCCCTTTTTATCCTTAAATATTTTTTTGGCTCGTGGTGGTAGGCCAATACCGAATTCTTCCACATGAATTCCTGATTTCCGTGCAGCTGTAAAATGACCCCATTCATGGACAAGTACGAGAATAGAAAAAATAACGATGAAGGAGATTATTGTGATTAGCATAATTTTTATAAAATTCTAAACTCTAAGCTCTAAACTCTAAATAAATCCAAAATCTAAATCTCTAATGTTCAAATCTACAATTTTTAACTAATTCAATCAGTGGTTTTGGATTTTGAATTTGAAAAATTGTAATTTATTTAGAATTTAGGATTTCGAATTTAGAGTTTAAGCTAAACAGTCATAACATCCTGTTCCTTTTTCTTCGCGGCTTCATCGATTTTTTTATTGAATTCATCGATTTTTTCCTGAGTCATTTTTTCTTTTCCATGCAACTCATCTTCACTAATCGTTTTTGCCTTTTCCATAGCTTTAAGGCTGGTAATTGCCTCATGGCGAGCGTTACGCATTGCAATTCTGGCATCTTCCGCTAATTTATGGACTAGTTTTACAAGATCTTTCCTTCTTTCTTCAGTCAGAGGAGGAAGTATTAGGCGGATCCGAATACCGTCGCTTTGAGGATTAATACCTAAATTTGCATCCCTGATCGCCTTTTCGATACTGGTGATCTGATCCCTGCTGAAAGGCTGGATAGCGATTTGCTTTGGCTCCGGAACTGAAATGCTTGCCAGTCCTTTTAACGGCATCTTGGTACCATAACTATCAACCATTATATTTTCAACAAGCGCGGCATTCGCCCGGCCTGTCTGGATTTTAACGTATTCCTGCCTAAGATGATTAAACGCGGTTTCGCATTTTAAATTTAATTCATTAAATATTTGCTGGGTCATAATTATTTATTATTGATAATATTTTATATATTTTTTCAAGTTGTTTATCCGCACTTCGTGCTGTTTATCGTATTGTTTATTCGAGTGGTTTGCTGTGTGGCTTAAACAATTCGACAAACAACTTGATAAACTATTCGATAAACTATTTGAGAAACTAGGATACAAGTGTTCCAATCTTCTTCCCTTTCGCCGCCTCCAGAATAGCGCCTTCCTTATGCATATTAAATACAACTATCTTCATATTGCTTTCTCTGCAAAGTGAGAAGGCTGTCTGGTCCATGATCTTTAGATTTTTTTCAATAGCTTTCTGGAAACTCAGCTCGGTATATCTTTTCGCGTTCTTCACTTTTTCCGGATCCGCGTCATAGACGCCATCAACTTTAGTGGCTTTTAATATGACATCGCAATTAAGTTCAACAGCCCGTAGCGCTGCGGCTGTATCGGTGGTGAAATAAGGATTACCGGTTCCTCCGGCGCATATCACGACACGTTTTTTTTCTAAATGCCTTATGGCGCGCCTTCTGATATAAGGTTCAGCGATCTGCGGTAAATCCAAAGACGTAGCGACTCTGCTATGAACACCTAGCTTCTCGATAGTGCTCTGCAAAGCTACCCCGTTCATAATCGTCGCCATCATTCCCATATAATCAGATGTCGTCCTTTCAATTCCGGCTTTCTTTGTATCGCGATACCTCCAAATATTGCCGCCTCCGCACACAATCGCTACCTCGATACCAGCTTTCTGGACTTTTACGATTTCTTTCGCAATCTTTGTAAGGGCGTCAACATCAATTCCTTCCCCTTTTTTGTTTCCAAACACTTCCCCTGAAATTTTGAGCATTATTCGTTTATACATATTTATATATTGTTTATTTTCTAAATTATCTTAGCCTTTTGGACTGATTGGGTCAAACTTTTCTCAAGGACACAGGACACAGAACACAGCCACTAGGTGGCTCCTTTGGGGCTGATTGAAAGGTAATCTGACATTTAATTTAAATTTATAAATATTATAAAATACACCGATTATCTGTTATTCAGAATAACGGCTGTGTTCTGTGTCCTGTGCACTATTTTTTCAATTCACTCATCTCCTTCTCCAAAGTATGCACTTCATCTGCAAGTTCATCGATGCGCTTTTCATCTTCATTAACCCTCTTGTACAATGCAGAGAGCTTTTTTTCTTCCAGATCGGTTAGTCTCTTCGATTTTTCCAGGATTTTTTGCTCATCTGTAGATTTTGTATCTTCTGATTTTAGTTCCGTGCGTAAATCAGGAACTTCGAAACGCGGTTTAAATATTTTAATAATGCCGTATTTAAGCACCTTCCAATAATGTTTGATGTGCGTCGGCCTCAGCGCGCCATCCGCAAACTCCGACAGTATAGGCGTTGAGTTTTCATTGCCCTGTGCTGCAGTTATAAAACCAAAAA
>Ga0315286_10008061_pt1 | contig 10345 bp, 9 predicted proteins | sample YL17G10_0_MG_FD_205038 | JGI IMG/M metagenome (GOLD analysis project Ga0315286, IMG submission 205038) | Sediment microbial communities from Yellowstone Lake, YNP, Wyoming, USA - YL17G10_0 | ecosystem: Environmental > Aquatic > Freshwater > Lake > Sediment | place: USA: Wyoming | collected...
CGGGAGGGTGAAGAGTGTTGTCCACGTGCCCGTTGAACTCTCTGAGGCTATTCTTCCTACCGCTTCACTGCTCCTGATCCCGGCAGCAGGTTCAAAATAATACAGGCAGATGAGATCATCCTGTGCCGGTTCATAGTCCAGGTTGACAAATTCTTTGTACCAGTCAATTGTCATAGCTGTTCCTGTACAACCAAGGGAACGGATAGTAAAAAATGTTCCCGGTGCCGGCAGAAAAAAGGATACGGGTTATATAAAAAACCGGTTTTTTGGCTCTGGAGAAATGCTTGAGAAAAATTAAATTATAACGCTCTTTTGGGCTTTTAGTTTCACCTCCGCCCCCGCCGCTTGGGCATCCCCCGGTTGCGATAGAGGGACAGGAAGCAGGGACAGGAAGTTGACATTCAAGGGTGAAAGTTTACCCCCTGTCTGCCATCACGTTTTTCTTTATGTTTTTTTGAGAACAGCATTTCGTTGTTGAATCCGTTGAAAAGGTTGAGGCGATTCGGGTGTTAAAATAGTAGTTTACCAAAAAAAATATTCTTATACCCGTATCTTATAAAAATACTGCGACTGCAATCGTTGTTGTCCAGAGACCGTTTTTATCCCCTTCGGCAGACTGGCAGGTATGCTGGGTTTTAATGATCTTACCGCTCGCCTTATAGGTCTGCTCCCGCTCTGACCACGCTGCATTCACATCAAATTCGATACCCAGCGTTGTTGCAAGCATGGTTGCTGCAAGGTCCTCGGCATATTCTCCGGTCTTTTCCTGCGTTTCTCCAAAGGCATGGTGCTCGGACAGGTAACCGTATTCTCCTCTGTCACTGGGAAGGGCAAGACCAATTGCAGACGAGACCAGGCGGTTGGGTTCGTTGGTCTCGTTTCTTGCCATGACACAGAAGGTAATACCGCCGGGCAAGAGGCTCTTCAAACCTTCTGTCTTTGATATCTGTTTACATTTCGGCGGGAAGATGCTTGAAACGTATACGAGATTACACTTTTCGATACCGGCCTTTCTCAACGCAAGTTCAAAAGATGCGAGACGGTCTTTATGGGTCCCCACCCCTTTGGTGAAAAAGATCCTGGTCGGAACATACATATTTTTTTATTGTATCTTGTTATTTCTTTAAGTTTTGGTCAGAATTGGATTAACAACAAAAATACACAGGATTTTTTGCGGAAATAGTATATTCGCGCCCTTTTTTGCTCCGCTTGATACGCCCCGCGATTTTATTTAAAAGAGGATTATTCCGGTATTCCTTTTAAAATCTGCAGAGAATTTCAGGCAATTCTCCCATGGCATCAATAATAAAATCGGCAGCTACGGAATTTCGGTCACGGGAGAACCGGTCCCCGTACCGGGCATACACCGTCCGGATGCCAAGATTCCGGCAGGGTTCGATATCCCTTCGCGGACTGTCACCAACCAGCACGGTATCATGGGGACTGGCTTTCATCATCTCGAGTGCGAACATGAACGGCTCCGGGGCAGGTTTTTTCACTTTTACCATGTCGTAGCTGACCATGCAACAAAAGAATGGCAGCAACCCGGTTTTTTCCAGGCGCCGTGTAGCATCCCGGGAATGTGCGTCGGTAACTATTCCCATGTTATATTCCTGTGTATGGAGCAACTGCAAGGTATCGGTAACACCCTCATAGGGGAAAATGTGCTGAAGTTTTACGGTCTCATATACCTGACAAGCCTTACGGAACAAACCATCAAGGGGAATGCTCCGTTCGTTCATATACTGGCGGATATTTTCATGGGATTCATATCCATGGGTGGGGGTTAAAAAATACGAGAACAATTCTTCCCCGTCATCACGACCAAACTGCTGCACCACTGCCTGGCATGCAGCAATCTGGGCCCCTACGAGGTCAAAGAGAGTGTTATCCATGTCGAATAATAAAGTGGTGACCGGAGTATGAGGATTTTTCATGCGTAGTGAAATGTTGGAAGTCCTTTCACTATGAGGGTTTGGGTGGTGATCCGTTCGTGGATATAACCGAATGGTTACCCCGCGACGCGGTTGCCCTGTATTACATCAGCTTCAGTAACGTTGATGTAGTGGCTGGTTCCGACAATATGGTACTGTCCCGTCGCACGAACCTCATAGGGATTGCCCTGGGTTGAATAGGGGACCATGAACATCCCTTCCTTGCTCTCCTGCCGGTACACAAATACCCGCCCGGTATTGGTGACAACCGGCAGCTCAATAATCCCCTCACCAGGGATTTGTGCCCCCCTGACGAACGCAAATATTTTTACGCTTTTCATACCCGGAAGGGTAACCGGCGTGGATTCGGGGAACATCGTGACCGTTGCATTTTCCGGAGATTCGTGGATGAGGCGGTAGTGGTTCAGTGCCGGGACTTTCTGGACAGGTCTGTTGGGCATAGCGGAGAACACATTCGCGTAATGAGCGGGGACCAGTTCTGTACGCTCTTTGATAATCCGGTCTCCCGTCAAACCATCTGGTACATTGAGCGGGCTCTCATCTGCTATTACCCGGGCATAGCCATTCACATCCCCGGCAGTCTCACCAGTGGCCGGCACCTGACGGATTTCATACTGGATATAATCCACCGTTTCCGGCAGGGTCATAGACCCGTCAAAACTATGGAGCCGGACCACCATGGTCTGGAAATAATCATCATCGAACCGGTGGATCTTGAGCAGACGGGACGGATCTTTTGTATCCGGTATGAGGAACCATTTTATATAGGGAGAAATATCTACTGATTCACTTTGCCATGGCACGAGGTTCGTAAATGAATCAACTGCCATATTTGAATCGGTAATGACATATTTTCCCCTGAACTTCTGGAGAATAGCATCGGCTTTTGACTCATTCCTGCTCAGGAAGAATGCTGCAGTTCCTCCCGGGCCTGCCAGGTTGTCCTGAAACGGATTGGTAATGGGAATCCGGTGAGCAATGAAGGTGATCCAGTGACCGGCATCCCAGACTGCCATGACCCCACAGGATTCAGGGGGGTAGGAAAAACCCTGCCTGTCATACTGCCGGAAGTAATCAATCCCTGTCTGCGGGGTATTTTCCTGCAACCATTCCAGCGATTCAACCCAATCCGGAGATAGTTCATGGTAGGGAGTATGTACGCCATACTGGATATCATCGTACAGGGAGATTGCAAAAAGACCGATGGTGAGGATAATGATGGAAATAACGGCAAGATCTTTCAGCGTATCAGGGTAATTTACCGGATGTGCGGCGGGGCGTTTTTGTGTATTCTTTTTTTCTTTTTTTGGAGCAGGTTTTTTTGATTGATTACTGTCAGCATCACCCGGAGAGATCGTCCCTTTGAAAAAACAAGAAAAGACTGTTTTTACGTGATATATGATTTTGTTATCTTTCCAACCGGTTGGCTCAGCAATGCAGATTGCCGCCAGCAGTACGACATTGACCGTAAAAAAATATACAAATCGCTGGAACCGGATGGTAAGCAGGAGCATTACCACCGACCATACGAACAGGAAAACAGATTCTTTGTTCCTTTTCTGAATACCAGCATATCCAAGAACAAGTAATCCTCCTGCCATCAGGATGAGTGCGATAGTGAAATTTTCCCAGGCTGCCGAAAGGGTCCAGGGGAGTGTCTCAACCACACCGACAGAATATTCGTGGAGACCAAACAGCAGTTCTGTTGCCTGACCAATTACCGGTCGAAGGAAAGGAAAAATCTGGATTAATAAAATACCTATAATCACAATCACGGCTAAACTTCCAAGGAACAGCCATTTTTTTCCGCGGAATATCTTAGAAACGGTATACAGGAACACGGTTTCTCCGATAAGGACAAGATTGACATATACCATGCCAATGGAGTACTGGATAAGGGATACCCCCGGTTGTTTAAAACCGAAAAAGAACAGAAGAATTGTTGAAATTCCGAGAAGTCCGACATTCAGCATGAGCAGGTAACCGGATGGATGTCCCGAGAAATAATCTATGACCATCTGGACAAACGTGTAGATGGCGATAACAACCAGTACGAGCATGACCGTTGTCGATGAGAGAAGGCCAAGAAAATAAATTATTCCGGTAAGAACTGAAAGAAAAACGGGAAAAAGGAGAGTTTTTTGATTTTTCCAATCAACCGGGTGACTTTTCACATACGAAAGGGTGGAGATATAGGAAAGGAAAAAGAGTGTGCTGAAAAGAACTTCTGCTATATGGTGGTCAACCCATCCATACGATGAGATGGAAAAATAGTGGATTGATACAACACAAATCAGTCCCGCAGCGATAATCCCCGCGTTCCGGTTCCATACGGTCTTTCCCAGGTGGTACATCACCGGGACCATGACCACGGCCATAAGGGGGCCAACCCAACCCGCGGTAAAGATAATTCCGCTGCGCGTGGTTGCACCCGTAATCAGGCAGAGCGTTGCGGCAATGAAAGGATACAGCGGCCCCCAATCGATGGTCTTGCCGTCAGGAAACGCAGTCATCGGATCAAACCAGTTGTACTGGGGAAAATCCCTGACCATCACCTCCACCTGTCTCAATGTATACCAGGAATCTGTGTCATAGATATACAGGAATCCGGGATCTTTGATAAAGAATACAGGAATCATCCTGAGAACCAGGGCAAGCCCCATAAAAAAGAGGAGAATTGCAGCAATTATGTATAACGGATGTTTTCTAAGGGGGGTTAAATCCATTATTACCTATTAATGAAGTAAAAATATAATAAACCTTCAAAAGCCTGCTGCTTTGAACAGGTAAAATAGTACCGGTATACAAACCCCAGCTAAAACCTGCTCTCTTTTCCTGCACTGCAGAAATTTTTCAAAAAGCCCCGCGAGGGATACTCATGGACGCTGGTCACGACAATTCTGCCGTTGCCCACCAGCTTTTCAATAATTACATCTGATAATTCTGCGATTCCCACCCGTTCACCTTCGTGTGATGGAAATGAGCCGTCACACTCAATGCACAGGGAATTATAATCGTCAATGAGTGTTCCGGTGTCAGAACTCAACCTGCATTCAATCCGGCGCGGGTGGCAGTCATGCTGGTACACAACCGGGAACGGGAGCCAGTCATAGGCATCCGGTTTATCGGCGGCCGCACCAAAGACGAGGAGATTTCCGCCATTCCCGACAAATTTTTCGATCCGTGATGAGGCGGCGCGGAGTGCCGGAAGAAGGTTTGAATAGGCAGGGTTTGCAAAACCCGTGGGAATGATCAGACAATTGAAGGTGCCCCGGTAATACGGGGCTGCGAGCATGTGCGGGGTGACAAGTTCGCAGGTAATCCCACACTCTTCGATATACCGGTTGAAGTGCTGTTTTGTCCCCCAGACAAACCCTGCACGGCAACTCATCCCTTGATCACCCCAAGGGGCGAGAGGCGTGCAACAAGCCGGGATATCCCCACCTCATGGACTACCTGTACCACTTCATCACTGGACTTGTAGACCTCCGGGGCTTCATCAGCTATGGCGTTTTCGCTGTGTGCCCTGACAATAATACCTTCTTTTAAGAGATTTGCAACAATTTCCCTGCCGCTCTTCATCTTTTTTGCCTGTGTGCGGCTCATTATTCTTCCTGCACCATGGCAGGTGCTCCCGAACGTCCGGTCCATGGCAGTCTGTGTTCCGCGGAGGATAAAAGAGGATGTTCCCATACTACCGGGGATGATCACCGGCTGCCCGATGGATGAGAGATCGGCGGGAAGATCTAAAGCCCCGGGTCCGAATGAGCGGGTGGCACCTTTACGATGGACGCAGACTTTCACGCGGGTACCGTCAACCACGTGCTCTTCTACCTTTGCAACATTGTGCGCCACATCGTACATGAGGGGCATCTCATCGTATTCGATCCTGAACATTTTTGAGAGCACCTGCCGCGTGGTATGGGTGATCATCTGCCGGTTCGCCCACGCATAGTTAGCTGCGGCTGCCATCGCACTGAAATATGCCATTCCTTCCGGTGAGGTTATCGGGGCACAGGCAAGCTGTCGATCGGGTATCGTGATATGGTATTTTTTCGTTGCGCTTTCGAGTGTTTTCAAGTGATCCGTGCATACCTGGTGCCCAAGCCCGCGGGAGCCGCAGTGGATCATGCAGCAGACCTGCCCGGGGGTAAGGCCAAAGGCTTTTGCCGCGTCCGGGTCAAAAATTTCACGCACAACCTGGACTTCAAGGAAATGATTGCCGGATCCCAGCGTCCCGCCCTGGGGTATACCACGCTGCTGTGCCCTGGCAGAGACGGTACGGCTGTCGGCACCTTTCATGAACCCCCCCTCCTCACACCGCCAGAGGTCGCGTTCAACCCCATAACCGGCACCGACCGCCCATTTGGCACCTTTTACCATCATGCCCTCAAGTGATTGGGGAGAGACTTTTAGTGCGCTCTTTGCGCCAACACCTGTCGGAACTGCACGGAAGAGTTCCTCGATAAGATCGCGGCGGCCGGCAACATCCTTCTGCTGTAATGGAGTTGTGAGTAACCGCACCCCGCAATTAATATCAAATCCGACACCGCCCGGAGAGATTACTCCCTCATCCACCAAAAACGCGGCAACACCCCCGATGGGGAATCCATAGCCCCAGTGGATGTCAGGCATTGCAAGCGAATGTTTCAGAATTCCGGGCAGGGTTGCCACGTTTGCAAGCTGCTGGACAGCACCCGGTTCTAAAGTCTTACCTAATGATTCAGAGAGGAAGATCCTGCCCGGCACCCGCATGCCGGCTACATAGCCAACAGGGATTTCCCATTCATATACCCCAATCCGGTTTACTCCCTCAAGCATCTGTCCAGCACCCTCAGCCCAATGTCTCAGACATCAAATATGATGTCCAGCATATATCCATTCGCATCGTGCGTGATTGAGAGCCCGGAGTAGGAAATCCCTTTGACTTCAGAACCCCCGGAGTGCCGGACAGGATCAAACGGTTCCCCGGTGAGCTCAGCAGTGAGCCGCGAACCGTCAATGGAGATGCGGGCCGAAAGAAAGACAAGCCCCTCCACTTCTGACACGAAAAGCACCTCTGAAAGGAAGTCTGCAAGGAGCGATTCATTATCAGGGGATTCAATCCGGATCTCCCTCAGTATACCCCCCCTGCGGGTTGCTCCGTACATCACCTGCATCAGGGCTTTGAAGGTTTCAGAAAAAAGTGCTTCAAGCGTATTTGCACGTGCCCGGATCTTTACATCTGCTGTATGGGAGATCTCTTCAAAACTCATCTGTATTCATGTCCGACAAGATCATCGTCATCAAAAAACGGGACCATTTCCATCCGGATGCTGTGGAGGAACCGTGCCTGATGAACGGAAACATAGATCATATGATTCCCTGCCCTGAGAAGGAGATCGGTTTTTTTGGGGGGTTTGATGCGGGTTGGCAGGAGTATTGGCCCGCCGCAGGAGGTGCAGATGCGAAAATCGCAGTCCCGTTTATTGATATATTCGATCACTTCCGGGACAATGGCAACCTCGCTTATGCAGGCGCTGTCTTTGGTATGCATGATGCTATAATACTAGGAATGTGGCACTAAAAACCGTTGTGGATCGGAAGCGGGATTAACTGACCCCAACGATCCTGACCACGATGTCTAAGTATTTTTCTTTGAGTTCGTAGTTGTGTACGCCGTCGGAATTTCGTTGTGCGCGGAGGATGCCAATGCGGGAGGCAATGATGCCAACCATTGAAGCAATCGCATGGAAGGTGACTGCAAACTGTGTCTGAAGCTCAGCAACGAGGTCTGCGATAGTGAGGGATCTGAGTCTCACAAAAAGTCTCAGCACTTCGCGCCGGATTCCGGTCCTGTCCCGGGAAAGGTAGGCCCGCAATCGACCCTCAACAACCCGCTTGATCTCTGATGGAGATCTCATAAGTTTACTGTCAAAGGTCACGGTATATATATTTTTTCATTTTATGCGATTTTTAATCCCCAAAAGGAGATCTCCAGTGTTTTATGAAGGGACACGAATTTTTTTGCGAACTCTGGATTAAAAAACCCGGTTACTGGAATGGGTGGATGGATTTTTTTGGGAAATCAACTCTGGTAACTATTTAATCGTACGCAAACAGATGATTATGTTATGGGATTGATCAACTATAACATTGAGAAATATTCGCCAAAACAGTTGGTGATAATCCCTTTTGCACTTCTGGCAGTATCTCTTGTACTGCTCGCTCTTAATATGGCGACCACTGGCATGCCGGTTACACCCGGTATCGATTTTTCCGGAGGTACTGCGGTAACGGTTATTACCACTGACACCAAGGAACAGATTACTTCATATTTTGCCGATTATCCCCTCGTTGAAGTAAGTGATATGGGCAACGGAAAATTTTTGAAGTTTGGATTGATGGATGATGCAAAGTACAAGTCACTCACATCATTAATCAACCAGAAATATCCTGATGCACGGATTGATCAGATCGGGGAAACCTTCGGAAAATCCCTGCAATCACAGGCGGTACTTGCCCTGATATTTTCCTTCATGGGTATGTCTATTGTGATTTTTTTATCCTTCCGGACCTTCGTGCCATCGGGGGCAGTCGTGCTTTCAGCATTTGCAGACATGGTCATGACTGCCGCCGCAATGAACATTATCGGGATTCCGCTATCGCTTGGCACGCTCGCTGCATTGCTCATGCTTATTGGTTACTCGGTTGACAGTGATATACTGCTCACCAACAGGGTTCTTAAACGGCAGGGCAAGCTTAACGAAAAGATCGCCGGTGCATTCCATACTGGCATCATCATGACTTCAACAACCCTTGCTGCTGCCGCGGCAATGTTTGTTGTCTCGTGGTTCGGGGCTGTCCAGATCCTTATGGATATATCGGCCGTGCTTCTCATCGGGCTTATTTTTGATGTGATGAATACCTGGCTCACGAATGTCGGTATCATCAAATGGTATGTCCTGAAGGGAGGCGGCAAATGAACTCAAAGGAATTAAAAGCCCTTGTCACTGACTGGAGGGTTGCGACGCTCCTCATACTTATCGTCCTCTCAGTTATTGCAATATATCCGCATATTGATGATCAGGGTCATCTTGCATCCAATCTCCAGTACGGACTTGACCTCCAGCAGGGTTCATGGCTCCAGCTTGAGTTCCGTGCTGAAGTGGTAGGATTTACTAACGATCGCCCGCTGGAAGAATTCATCACAAATCTCACGAAAAACCTTGATGCCGAAGTGGTGCAGGTTGACGCAAATCACCTCGAAATACGGAAATATTATTCTCAGGCAGACCTGGAACCAAAATTCCTGGCAGCGGGGGGAACATTAACCAGTTACCAGCAAGGTGTATCAAAATCCACAGCAGACACGGTGAAGCGTGTCCTTGAAAACAAGATCAATACGCTTGGTACTAAGGATGCAAAGGTCAACACTCTTACCGGTTTAAACAATGTCGCCCGGTTTATCCGCGTTGAACTGGCCGGTGTGGATATGAAGCAGGCGCAGGAAATTGTCGGAAAGCAGGGGAAGTTCGAGATCCGTGTCCAGACGACCGGAAACCTGACAGAGCATGTGCTGTCCGGTGATACAATTACCAGTGTCCAGATGCCCAGCCAGGTGCCTGCGGGTAGCGATAAATGGGGTGTTGGTTTTACCTTAAGTGAAAGTGGGGCAGCCGCATTCCGCGCTGCCGCGATCAAATACGGTGCAACCGCAGACCCTGCGAAACATTACCTGATCATGCTCCTTGATAATAGTACCGTATACTCTGCTCCCCTCTCAGAAGATCTCGCAGGAAAACTCCAGAGTGAGAATATCCGGCAGCTCTTTGCATCAACAGGAACCGGAAAGTCCGGCACCCAGCAGGCAACCAATCTTGAAATTCATCTCCGAGCCGGAGCATTGCCTGTTGATGTCACCATTGCCGGTTCCGGAGGTGTATCAGCACCTCTTGGAGAGCACTATAAGATGATGGCGATTCTTGCCGGGGTCTTCGCGCTTATCACGGTTGGGTTTGTCATCTTTTACCGATATCGTGAACCCAGCATTGTGCTCCCGATGGTAATGATCAATGCATCTGAAGTTATCATCCTGCTTGGTTTTATCAGCCTAATCAGGTTCCAGATGGACCTGCCCACAATCGCCGGTCTTATTGCCGTCCTTGGAACCGGCATAGATCAACTGGTCATAATAACGGATGAGATATTGCACGAAGGAAAAGTGCCTTCACCCAATCTCTATTTAAAGAGACTCACGCGGGCACTGGGTATTATCGTTGTCGCTGCAGCAACCGTTGTGATTGCGATGGTGCCTCTTGCATTGATGGATCTCTCAACCCTCAAGGGATTTGCCATCATCACCATCCTTGGTGTACTCGTGGGTGTACTGGTCACTCGTCCCGCGTATG
>Ga0315286_10008062_pt1 | contig 10345 bp, 13 predicted proteins | sample YL17G10_0_MG_FD_205038 | JGI IMG/M metagenome (GOLD analysis project Ga0315286, IMG submission 205038) | Sediment microbial communities from Yellowstone Lake, YNP, Wyoming, USA - YL17G10_0 | ecosystem: Environmental > Aquatic > Freshwater > Lake > Sediment | place: USA: Wyoming | collected...
CTTTCACCCACGGGCTTGTCTTCGCCCGCAAGGCTCCGGAGAGGAGTGGACGATGGCGCGCGTCGTCAACATCGAACGGTATTTCGCGAAGTTCACCGACACCTTCTCGCCCAAGATCGTCGGCGAGCTGAACGGGCAGCACGTCAAGCTCGTGCATGCCGAGGGGGACAAGGTCCCGTGGCACACCCACGACCACGAGGACGAGCTGTTCTGGGTCGTCGAAGGCGCGCTCGAGGTCCTCGAAAGGGACGGGAGCGTAACCCTCCATCCCGGGGAGTTCTGCATCGTGCCCCGCGGCCGCGAGCATCGTGTCGTGCCCTTGGGGCGTGTCAAGCTGATCCTCTTCGAGCCCGACGGCATCGCCCACACCGGCAGCGTGCGGGCCGAGATCACGAAGGACCGGTGCGACCGGCTCACCTGAAGCGCTCACGCCTGCACGGTTGCTTGCACCGCCCGCTCCCTGGGGAGGGCCCTCCTGCACGGCTCAGGAGGTCGCACCCGAGGGATCACATCCGACGCGCGACATGGTGAGGGGAGCTTGCTACGCAACTGATGGAATGGGATACCTGGTACCCATCCTGGTACCCATCTGCGCCGCCAGCGGTGCCGCGAGGAGAAGCACTGGCAGGAAACCGCACCCTCTTTTCATGTACACCTCCTGTGGGCAGACACCTTGTCAACGTGGCCGGCCGCCCCAAGGTTCGGATCTCAGTCGGCCTGCGGTTGGACGGGGCAGATGGTGAGATCGTGTTGCCAGGTATCCATGGGTCTTGACACCCCCAAAGGAACCGCGGTCCACCAGCGAGATACCGACACGGTGGGTCAGGTCCTGACGGGGAGCAGGTAGGAAGACCTTTGAACAACGTCTTCCCCGGGGCTACACTTGGGAACACGACAGCCCTTGCATCGAAGAATGGAGGGATGAGATGGTGGGCAAGAAGCAAAGGAAACCACGGCTCTTTGTCGGCTCTTCCACGGAAAGCCTCGGGATTGCCTATGCCATCCAGGACAATCTCGAGGACGACGCTGAGGTGACCGTGTGGCAACAGAACGTTTTCGACCTCACGGCTTCCGCGCTTGAGAGCCTTGTTCGCGTTCTTTCGAAAGCTGACTTTGGTGTGTTCGTGTTCAAACCTAGCGACGTTTTGCGCCTTAGGCGGAAGAAGTACACGGCAGTCCGCGACAACGTGGTGTTCGAAATGGGCCTCTTTATTGGAAAACTGGGCAGGAGAAGAACCTTTTATGTGGTCCCGAAGGACAGTGATGGTTTAAGGATTCCGACGGATCTTCTTGGTATTAGACCTGGTCATTACGATGCAAAGCGTCAGGACAAGAACTTTCAGGCAGCTCTTGGTCCATTCTGCAACAAGCTCCGCACCGCTATGCGCAAGGTGCGACCGATTACGCGACCAGGCCGGGCAAGGCGCTCGACCTCCTGAGCTGGCCATGGTAGTGGCCTTAACATTCCCATATCAGTGCGCACGCTTGTGAACCAGGCAGCAGCTGTCCTACCTAGCCGCCAAGGGCAGCGGTTTATTACTAAATGGAGTGCATTGCCCGCGCTCGGACGGTCTCGCCTGATTTCAATCTTGTCAGAGGATGCGCCGGCACCTCTATAGGGCTGGGCTTGTGTTGCTATTGACAACTATTATGGTCCGCCCTATATTGCGAGTTAGAGAATGAATACGAGGACCTACAGCGCTCGTTCGATAGCCTTGACCCAAAGCGCCTCGCTGGACCTGGGTCGAAGTGGAAGGCCATGCGGCGTTTCCCCGAGCACTGTGAATAGGACTTGCAGGGGCCTATCATGACGCCCGAAGTGACGGCTATCGACATGACCTTAGGGCCGAAGGGGCGGCGGCCAGGAGGGCAACCCAGAACACCGGAACCTGAAGTGTCGGCGACGACGCATGTCCTAAACCTTGGGGATGCTCGAAACCTTGACTGGGTGAGTGACAACTCAGTCCACCTCGTTGTGACCTCGCCACCCTACTGGACGCTCAAGCGTTACCCCGACCATCCGGACCAAATGGGTCATATCCACGAGTACGAGGATTTCCACGATCAGCTGGAAAAAGTGTGGCGCCACTCCTTCCGAGCACTTGTGCCGGGAGGCCGGCTCGTGTGCGTCGTGGGCGACGTATGCCTCGCGCGGAGAAAGAACAAGGGCCGGCACATGGTCATGCCGTTGCACGCCGATATTGCCATCCGCTGCAGGCGTATTGGCTTTGACTACCTCACGCCGATTATCTGGCACAAGATTGCGAACGCGACCTACGAGGTCGAGAATGGGTCGTCGTTCTTGGGCAAGCCGTATGAGCCGAATGCCATCGTCAAGAACGACGCCGAGTACATCCTGATGCTGCGCAAGCCCGGCGGCTATCGCAAGCCGACACAACGCCAGCGGGATCTTTCGCGTATCGACAAGAAGGAACACACGCGATGGTTTCGCACCTTTTGGGCCGACGTGCCTGGCGCTTCGACGCGGGAACACCCTGCGCCCTTCCCGGTGGAGCTTGCGTATCGTCTGATACGAATGTTTTCCTTCGTGGACGATACAGTGCTCGATCCATTCGTTGGCATCGGCACAACCTCGGTCGCCGCGGTTCGCGCTTCCAGGTCCTCGATTGGGAATGAAATCGATTCTGCCTACCTGGAAATCGCGGAGAAACGTATCACTGCCGAGCTTGCGCAGATTGAGCTCTTCCCGACACGCGGCCCGGCGTCGGTGCTGCTACAAAAATCCGCGGCTTGATCTGCTTGTTCCTCTCGACTTGACATCGGCTCGACGTGGAGCCTACTTTGGATAAGCGGCGAGGGAAGAAACCGTGGAGTTCCAGCTCCTGCAGGCATTCCGAAGCTTGTTTGAGGGAAAACGATACCTGCATCGGCGCAGCACCCAAGGTGACTGGGTTGCTCAGTTCCTCTTCGAGGACCTCAGGGCCTTAGGCAAGGCCAGCGACTTCGTCGCGCGCGTAGACAGCCATGAGATTGTCGTGAACACCGGGAACAGGGTACGAGGGATAGCGGCACGTCGTGGAGACGGGACGCTGGGGGAGCTGGTGCCAGGGGCTTTGGCCCGCGTGGTAGCCGATTTCCGAGTTGCCCGCGGTCCGATTGCCAACGTCCAAATCGGTGTCGAGGCCAAGGTCCTGGCGAAGGCAATGATCAAGCAGATCGATCGCGTCATCAACGATCTTGCCTCGCAGGTCGAGCACTTCAAGAAGCAAGGGCCGAGAGCGGTCACGGTAGCGATGGTTGGAGTCAATCACGCGGATAGATGCGTCGGATACGAGGGCCGTCGCACTTTCCCATCTGAAATCCCTCCTTTGCGGGAGGCCCCTGAGGCCATCCAAAGGATCCAAACTCGCGTCGGGCGTGCTTTTGACGAGATTGTTTTTCTAAGGTTCAAGGCAACAAACGAGGCTCCCTTCCCGTTCAGCTGGGTTAGTCAGGAATCGACCAACCTCGACTACGCAAGTGCGCTAACCCGTATTAGCCGCCTGTATGAAGAGCGGTTCTAGCTGCCCTTAGGTACCGATGGGTACCAGATATCCCATTCCATCAATTGCGTACCCGGCTCCACTCGCGAGCTTCCAATAGGAACCACACCGGCACCTCATTGCACGACTAGGTCGGCCTCCCGGTTTGCGGCGTGGCTTAGAGCTCGCCAAGAAAACGCACGGCCTCGAGGCTCCGTGAACCCCGCAGGCAGGCTCGCAGAGAAGCTCAGAATTCTATCAGTGAGGGCGAGTGGAGATTCGCCGGTGTTGACGGGCTTTGTGCATACCGCGTTTGTTCGACCGCTAGTCGTTTGCTCGTCGCGGCGGCACCTACGACGATGTCGGCATGGTTTCCACCAGCCTCTCCACAGTCTCTGCTTTGACCCTCCCCATCCTATCGTCAGCTCTTCCACAGGCAGCCCCACGCACGCAGATGACATCCACTCCAGTCGCCCAAAAGGACGGTAACTCTTCCTTCCGGATGGACCCAGCAATCCACGCTTCGATATGCCTTTTGTGACAGGCCCGGACGAAGACCTTGAGATCCTCGAAGTCATAGTAGTCAACCAGTCGTTTCCCCTTGGTCTTGTCGAAGGTGTCGATCAGCACACCATCCGCCTTTACCCTTGCGGCGAGAGCGGGCGCTTCTTCAATTGGGTCAAGAATCTTTGCGAGCTTGGTATCTGCAAAGAAGGTGGGAATCACCTTCTTGCGTGGGTACCAATGTTTCACGGTCCTCACGATGCTTCTCGCAAGGTATGAACCTTCCTTGTTGTCCATCCCGGCGAGCCCTGCTTTGATCATGTCGGCCCCTGCGGTGGCGACTCCCAAAACGGCCTGCGCCGCAGTGCTTCGTCGTGCCTGTTCCTCACCGATATTCGTGGAAACGAAAACACGTTTCGGTACCCTCTTCCGGATTGTCCAGATGTTGAGCGGGTAAGGTGTTCCAAGTGCCGAGGCCGGATATTCAACGTCGACAATGTGAGCGCCCCCTTCGACGGCCTCAAGGGCTTCGGTCGGTCCGCGCACGCTAACAAGAAGTCTCTGCATGTTCCCAAATCTCCTTTTGGTGACGGACAATTCTAAGTTTAGCGCCCGGTTCCGTGCAAGAAGCAACGAAGATCGAGAGCAAATGGGCTAGGTATCTAATTGCATGAGTGGGTCGGCCACCCGGTTTGCGGCGCAGCGTAGAGCTCGCCAAAAGAGCCGCATGGGCTCGAGGTTCCGCGGACCTCACACACAGGCCCGAACAGAGGCTGAGGCCTCGACGAAATTGGGTGAGTGGAGACCCGGCCACTCGGCCAGGCCTGGTGTCTGTCTGGCCCCTATCCCCTGGACTCCTCTCGAGGGTATCTTGCGCCAGTCAGGTGTCGAAGAAAACGGAGGGTTGGGGGGATATTGCCCAAGCAGATTTGTGCGCGCTTCCTCAGGCTGGTGGGCGAATGCTCTTCACGGCGGCGAGGATCCAATCGAGTGACCTACGGGCGGCCCACGCTGGCATCTTCCGCGCTACGGCAATTGCCCCCGGATGGCAGTTGCGTATTTTGTTGCCTGATCCGCAGGGACACGACCAGTGCCCTTTGAGTCGGCCCTCCGCGACCAGCTCCAACAGCCGCACAATAACCTGCAGTTCCTTGGCGCCGAACTGCTCGGCATAGAAGTCGATGACGCCATTGGGCCCATGGCGATGCTCGCCGAATGGCCACGTGCCCCCGGCCGCCACGGCACTCTGCCCGAGAAAGTAATTGTGCAGCGGACCTTTCAGGTACTCCAAAAACCGTGTGCCCGGCGGGAACGACCACCACAGCTGTTCCGGAAGCAGCACACAGGCAACACCGTTGGTGTAGACGTGATGGTCAGCGGTCCAGGGGATCCGGCCGCCAACCTCCCGAACAATCGGAAGACCATCAGGATAGTCGCCCGGAAACTCCAGCACGATCGCGTAACGATCGAGTTCCTCGCCAACGTGCCGGACAGGAAAAGTCCCCCGTATTCTTACGACTTCACGCTCCAGGGATACGTGGAGGGTTGAACAGAATGTCTCGACGTCCTCCTGGACTTGCTGTAGGAGTGCAGGCCGTTGCCGATACCAGGGCCCCTTCATCCAGCCCAAGGCTTCGTCGGCCTACTGACCGCCGCCACAGCCGCCCGCAGCTTCTCCTTCTTCTCGTCGCCAGTTCCTGAATCCTCAAGCTTCCCGAACACTGCCTCCCAACCGGATGTCTCGATGAGATTCAGAGTCGACCCAGCAACCGATGAGAGCTGTGATCGCACACCTGATTTCAGGAGCTCGGAGAGATCGTTGTTCTCATTGGCCGGGTCCGTGACCGAGAGATTCTCTGAGTCGTCGCGAAACTTCTTCCAGACGTGGGACAACTGGCTCGTGAGCGTGTTCGCCTTCTTGCCCGAGAGTAGGTCGATGATGAGCAGTTCAAGCACAAAGTTCTTGATGGTGAGGCCATTCCTGCAACGCCAGAGCTTCATAAGCCTGATTGGATCGGCGACGCCGCTATCTCTAACATGGCTGATGTGCTTCTCGAGATTCGTCTTGAGCCGTTCCTTCTCGGCCGCATGCTGGTAGATGAAGACGTCGCCGGTCTTGCCGTCGATGTAGCGCCCAGGAACGACGTCGATTTGGAAGTCCTGCCCGGGTTCGTCGCCGGCCTTGTCCCTCAGGCGGAGCGCGGATGCCTTTCGCTCAACGCGATAAGAACCCTGGAGCGCTGCCTCGGTGTTCTCGTAGATCTCCTTCAGCGTGCCGCCGGCATCCTCGTCGTCGCGAGGAAAGTAGCAGATGATGTCGAGGTCGTAAGCCTCCTTGATCATCGTCCCCTTGGCCTTGGAGCCCCCGTACTTGATCTTCGGGCTGCTGTCGGAGAAGTGGTTCTCCAAGAGCGTCTTGACCTCGTCACCTCGCTTTTCGAGGTCGGTGAGTTCGACGCCGCCCTTTTGGAGGGTTTGTTCTTCGAGTTTCTTGGCTAGGTATTCGTTGTCGGTCATGTTTCGTTTATCCTTAGAATGTACGTGAAGCCGCCCTTTGTCTTGTCGTTGTCGTAGACGATGATTGCCGGATCGACACCAGGTAAGAGTTCCCGCCCACACGTGACCGCAATCGGTGCGGGCACGGCTGGGAACAGGTGGAGCTCAGGAACGGCCCTGTGATCCCGCAGGATGGTTCGCCTGCTGGTCTCGTAAACGTCCTTGAAGTTCAAGAGATCCTGGTAGAGTCGCAAGAACTGGGGCCGCGGCACGCCCCCTGCGAGCGTGATCTCGTAAAGGTAGGCGCCCGAGCGAATCTCCTCTGGAATGGTGGCGAGGTCGATTGCGCCACTCAGCGCGAGGAGCAGTCCCACCCTGCTCCGGTCGCTGCCGTCCTGCCGGAGATGAAAGCGGTACTGAACGGGTTCGCCGTCAGACTCCCATGCCCAGGTCTCCGTGTCTCGGTGCCGCTGATAGAGTTTCACCGGGATCTTATTGCTCAGGCGGCTCCCGAGATAGACAAGAAGCGGAATTGGGGCCAAGGCAAAGAGCGAGATGTGCTGGGTCCTGTGGCCGTCCATGCCCGGTTCGTAGAGCTCCTGCACCCTTTGGCGGATGCACTGCATGGCCGTGTCCCAGTACGAGGGCCCCTCACCGGTGATGCCGGTCAGGTCGATCACCGTGCCGCGCCGGTCGGTGGGGTACCGCGGAGCAACCGCCTCTGTCACTTGGGTGAAGGTAATGTCCACAGCCTGCCCGCGAACGAGCGTCTTGAGCTGCACAACGCTGGTCTTCATGTCCGGCGCCAGGTTGGTGAGCTGGCGGATCCGCGCCTCGTGCACTTCCTTGTATCCTTTGAGCGTCTCAACGGTGAACCGCTCTGGCTTATCGTCGACCAGCTTGTGGCACTTGGGGCACAGCAGCATCAAGTTGTCGACGTCGTTAATGTCGACGGGCCGCGGCGCCTCACCTCTTGGGCCGGCCTGACTGAAGGCCACGATGTGGGCCACCTCGGCGAAACTCTTCGTGTCGAGCGTGACGTGGTGCTCGAAGAGATAGTCCCGGCAGCTATCGAACTCGCAGATGCCACCGGCCCGCACAGCCAGGAGAAGTCGATTGAACGGCTTAACAGTGCGAGTCACTTCCACGATCGGGGAATCCGGTGAGACCGGCCGTCGCGGGAACCTTTTGGGGCTCACGGGACCGTCTCCGATCTCGGGATCGTGGTCAGCACCACGCCCTGAATCTGGAACTCGGAATCGAGGATGAACGGCTGGTGCGTTGGGTCACTCGATCGTGGCTCAAGCACAATCGCTCCAGCAGTTCGATGGAACCGCTTGACGGTTGCTTCGTCATCGATGAGCGCTACGACGCTATCACCGGGCTCCGCAGTCGGCTGCTGCCGGACCAGGAGCAGGTCACCGTCATGGATGCCAGCCCGATCCATGGAATTGCCCTGGGCGCGGAGAAGGAAGTAGCGGTGCGGCGGACGCGCCAGACGCGTGGAAACCGGGATCAGCGCCTCGACGTTCTGTTCAGCCAGGAGCGGAGCCCCGCACGGCACATTGCCAACCAGCGGCACTTCAACTGTGCGGGCATGCCCGGGTGCCCCAGGCAGGTCCCGGAGGAGCTGAAGTCTCCCGTCAGGGCGACGCCGGATAAAGCCGTGCTCCGCCAGCCGCAGGAGGATTTGGGCGGCGGAGCGGGGAGACTGGTACCCGAGGAGAACCTGGAGTCCGCGAACTGAGGGAGGCTCCCCGCCGTGAACGACACGATTCCGGATGTGGCGGAGCGCTTCGAGATCTTTCGCAGTAAGGGGCCTAGGGTTCATTCCATACATTAGTATACACCCTGTTTACCAGTTTGGCAAATCGCTTGTCTTGCAAGTAATTACAGGGCCACGCGGTTGAACGGGACACCGTCTACCAAATCCCGTCCCTCCCCGTCGCTGCGGCTAGGGCAGCGCCTGCGGCACGCACAAGGCCGGCTCGCTCAGCGGGGCGCGTCGGAGGACGGTTTCGCGGACCTCGCAGACTGACTCGAAGAAAAGCTGAGGACTCGACCAATCAGGGCGAGTGGCGATTCGGCCATTTCGCCGGCTCTGGTGCCTATCGCGTAGAGCGCCATAGGTGCCGCTACCACTATGCCCGTCGCGACCCGGGGCGACGTCCGCGCCATGGAGCGACTTTTCGAGCCCGAGGCGCCCCGCTGACTTCCCGGCGCTATGCTGTCGGCATGCTGATCTCGAAACCCGTCCGCATAGGTACCAGGTATCGCCATCTCACCATTCCGGAGGTCAGATGGGTACCAGATGGGTACCAGGTATCCCATTCCATCAATTGCGTACCCGAATCCCTTCGTATTTAGGTACCGCGTATCGCCATCTCACCTTGCTCCCCCGCTCCCCGAGCTGGCGACGGGCGGTGCTCTGACCCACGTACGTGTCGCGACCCGGGGCGACCTCAGCGCCATGCAGCGACTAGTCGAGCTCAAGATGCCCCGGTGACTTCCCGGGGCTATGCTGTCGGCATGCTGATCTCGAAACCCGTCCGGGCGGTCCGCAGCTACACCCAGCAGCTCGTCGCTCCTCCTCACATCGCATTCCCGCCCCTGTGTCCGGTCCGCGAGGCCGAGTGGGCCAACGACTGGGATCCGATCCGAGTGTGGTCCGCCAGCGGTTTCGTGGAGAAGGACTGCGTCTTTACGACGCCCGGCGAGCCGGCGGCGATCTGGGTCGTCACCCGGCTCGATCCCGACCGCTTCTCCGTCGAGATGGTGAAAGTCACCCCGGGCGTGACCGTCTGCCGCCTCACCATTCAGCTCGAGGCCACCGAGAACGGCTCCGCGCCCATGTCTGCTACCGCCACACCAGTCTCGGTCCTTCGGGCGACGAATTCGTGGCGCGGTTCACGGATTCCTACTATGGGTCGTTCATGAGGGAGTGGGAGCACGAACTCAACCACTTCCTCAGCACCGGTCAGAAGCTGCCCCTCGGCCGAGCGTAGGCCTGAGGTCGGACTGGAAGGGAGATCTCTCATGAGCGCCACTGTGGACGCACACGGGTCCCGCGATTCCCGGAGGACACCCATCATGGACCGGCTTGCGGGTGCAACACATTCGCTGCTGAGGGTCGTCGCGGATGGGTACCAGGTATCCCATTCAATCAATTGCGTACCAGGCTCCCCTCGTGAGCTTCCGATAGGCACCACATAGGCCTAGGTACCTGATTGCATGAGTAGGTCGGTCTCCCGGTTGTGCGGCGTAGCGTAGGGCTCGCCAGAGACCGAGCGGGTGCCAGGGCTGCCAGTCAAGAGTGGTTGCTGTGGTGGACGAATGAGTAGAAAATCTCGCCCTCGACTTCGACTGCCTGCACCGTTGGGTGTGCTGTCAGCTCCATCTCGATCTCGGGCCAGGCGTCCTCGAGAATCCTCGTTACCTCGCGGAGTTCATCGCCTGCGCATGGCCGGCCCTGTCGCCTGAGGTACTCGGCCAACTCCGCCGCCAATTGTCGTGCGGGTCGCCAATCGGGCGGGCGATCAACTGACAACGAGGGCGTCTTCACGGCGCGAGTTTGAGGGCTTCCCTTCGCTGGGTGAGCGGACAGTCCGAAGCCTGCAGGGGAACCCTGGCCTGGGCCCGACAGAAGCTCGAAAAGGAAGGTGTCGCCGGATGGTGAAAGCCTGCCCAGGAGCTGAAGAGTCACATGCGCATCGGCCTTCGCTCGATGTGCCTGGGAGCTTGCGATGCCAAAGTCCTTAGCGAGTCTCCCCAGGGCTCTGCTTTGGTGACCGTGTCTTCGCCAATTGATGCCGCTCATTGAGCACAGCCACCTTCTTTCCTCCGCTAACGGGAAGAGCTTTCTA
>Ga0315286_10008063_pt1 | contig 10344 bp, 10 predicted proteins | sample YL17G10_0_MG_FD_205038 | JGI IMG/M metagenome (GOLD analysis project Ga0315286, IMG submission 205038) | Sediment microbial communities from Yellowstone Lake, YNP, Wyoming, USA - YL17G10_0 | ecosystem: Environmental > Aquatic > Freshwater > Lake > Sediment | place: USA: Wyoming | collected...
GTAGAGCCGAACGCCGAGCTTTCCTTCCTGCGCGACCTGTTTGTACAGGTCCACCGTCCTGAACGACACCCCCGCGTCGTGGAACGTCGTGATGCCGTTCTCCAGGCACTCGTCGTTCGCGAGCTGGATGACCCTGCGCGCCTCTGCCTCGACGTCGGCCGGCGTCATCTTTTCGCGGGCGGTCCGCTCGGCCCGGCCGAGCAGACCGGACGCCGTCTCACGCAGCACGCCGATCGGATCGCCCTGGGCATCCTTCAGAATCTCTCCGCCGGACGGGTTCGGCGTGTCTTTCGTGATCCCAGCCAGGGCCATCGCGTTGGCGTTCGCGAAGGTGGCGTGCCCGCTTGCGTGCGTCAGGATCACCGGGTTGTCGGGCGACACGCGGTCGAGGGACGCATGGGTTGGAAACCCCTCGACGCTCGGTTCCGGCCGCTTCGTCCATTTCTCCTGGTGCCAACCCCGCCCGACGATCCACTCTCCGGGCTTCGCCTTCTTCACCGCGTTTGAGACCATCTCGACAATCTCGTCCCAGCTCGTGGTTGGCATCAGCTCGAGGCCGAGCTTGGCCTGGCCGATGCCCTGGAAGTGGCCGTGACTCTCCACGATGCCCGGAATCGCCAGGGCGCCCTTCAGATCGATCACACGCGTCGCGGGTCCGATGTAGGGCTTGATGTCGGCCTCGGAGCCAACGGCGACGATGGTCTCGCCGCGGACGGCCATCGCCCTGCTCTCGGGGCGCCCCTCGTCCACCGTCACGATCCTGCCGTTATGGAGGACCAGCGTCGCAGGGTCGACGCGGGACGGCGTTTGCGCCCCAGGCCCCGCGGCGACCGCCAGCAAGACGGCCAGAACACTCAGAACGAGCACACGGAATGAGCCGCGGACAGTGGTCAACACGGGGCGCCTCCTCGGTCAGATCATGCGAATGGGTCTCACGCACACACGGCTGTCGCACAAGCGGCGGGGGAACGCCGCATGTTACCATTACAGGAGTGGTTTCTTTGGAGGTTGTTTCATGTTCCGTCTGTATGTCGCGCTCTTCACTATGTGTGTCGGGCTCGGGTTGGTGGTGACGCCGGCGGCTGCCCAGGCGCCGAAGCCAGACGAGCTCAAGACGTCCGTGCCCGCGCTCGACGCCATGCACGAGGTCATCATGCCGCTGTGGCACGAGGCCTGGCCGAACAGGGACGTCAAGGCGATGGCCGCGATGGTGCCGGAGATCGAGAAGCACATGGCCGCCATCAACAAGGCCGAGCTGCCGGGCATCCTGCGCGATAAGCAGGCCGCGTGGGCGGCGGGGGTTGCCGATCTCAAGGCCACCGTGGCCGCCTACAAGGCCGCCGCCGCGGCGGGCAACGACGACGCGCTGCTGAAGGCGGCCGAAAAACTGCACGCGCAGTACGAAGGACTGGTCAAGATCGTCCGCCCGGTTCTCAAGGAGATGGAGGACTTCCACGCGTCGCTCTACGTGCTCTATCACTACCAGATGAACCCGTTTCAGCTCGCGAAGGCTGCAGAATCGATCCAGGCCCTGAAGGTGAAGATGGACGCCCTGAACAAGGCCGTCCTGCCGGAACCGATGAAGGCCAGGACCGATGCGTTCACCGCGCAGCGCGCCCGGCTGAGCAAGTCCGTGGACGCGCTCGTCGCGCTTCTCGACGCCAAGGACGAGTCGACGATCAAGGCCGCCATCGAGTTGATGCACGCGAACTACGAGAGCCTCGAGAAGGTGTTCGGTTAGACCCACCTCCAGGTTGGGATTCCTGCCATGTCGGGCAGGGATCCCAACCGCAATTGTTGCCACCCCTCTCAGGCGGTCCCGCTCGGTCAGGAACCCACCCAAACCGTGCAGTCGCGCGAAGCTGCACGCCAACCTGTTGACAGCTGGGCAGTTGGAAGTCGTCCACTTGACGTTTCCCGGAACGTCGCTGCGCGCCGCGGCGCGAATCTGCACAGCACGGCACCGGGCATCGAACTTGCTATATGCCCTCCCAGAACGGCACGCGACGCCGGTGCCGATGTCCCCAGGCAAAGGCGGGGCCGGACGAGGCCCCGAGGTGAACATGTCCAGCGCAACCGCCCACACCCATGTCCCCGAAATGACCGTCAAGACGCTGGCCTGCGCGGTGATCACGCAGGCCCTTCGCGACGCCCTCGACCCTACCGCTCCGCCGGACGTCCAGCTAGACGCCCGGGAGTTCCTCGCGGGCGACCAGTGGTACCGCCGGTGGTGCAACGCCGCAGGCATCAGTCCTGTACGGCTGCTGTCGCGCCGCACGGCCGCCTAGCTGCGAGCGACGCCCCGGGAACCGCAGCCGGCAGAAGCGACAGCCGTCTCATCCTCCGCTCGCATTCCGGCGGTCTCATCAGATACACTCCCCGCGCATGCCGGCCCCGCGGACGATCCGCACCGTCTGCCCGCGCAACTGCTACTGCACCTGTGGCATGCTCGTCTCGCTCGACGAGCACGGCCGCACCGTCTGCATTGAGGGCGATCCGGGCAACTCCGCCACCGCTGGTCATGTCTGTCTCAAGGGCCTCTCCTACGCGCGCCGTACGACCTATCCCGGCCGCATCCTGACGCCGCTCCGCCGCCGCCGGACGGGAAACGGGTTCGATCCCGTCACATGGGACGACGCCCTCGACGAGATCGTCGACCGACTCCTGGCGACGCGTGACGTGCATGGGCCGACCTCCGCGCTCTACTACGAGGGCTCGGGCTCGCACGGCGCCCTCGGCGGCCTGTCGATGGCGTTCTGGCGTCAGTTCGGAGGATGCACCACGACCTTCGGCGACCTGTGCTGGCCGGCCGGGCTCGAAGCCACCCGGCTGACCTACGGTGCCAACCTCCACAACCACCCGAGGCTGACAACGGACAGCCGGTTCATCCTGATCTGGGGCCACAACCCCGCCGAGACGAACGTCCATCAGTGGCGGCTAATCCTGGACGCCCAGGCGCGCGGTGCCACCATCGCCGTCATCGACCCGCGGCAGACGGATTCCACCGATGCCGCGGATGTGCACCTGCAGCCCAGGCCTGGCACGGACGCCGCCCTCGCGCTGGGCATCGCGCGCATCATCGTGGAGGCGGGGCTCCATGACGAGGCGTTCCTGGCGCGACACGCGCACGGCTTCGACGCCTACCGCCGCAGGCTTGCCGACTATCCGCTCGATCGCGTAGCCGGCATCACGGGGCTCGATGCGGACGCGATCCGCGCGCTGGCCCTCGGCTATGCACGCGCGTCACCTGCGCTCCTGATAGCCGGGTTCGGTCTCCAGCGCCACCACCGGGCCGGCCAGACGATGAGGGCGGTGGCGTTGCTGCCGGCGCTGACGGGAAACGTGGGCGTCGCCGGCGGGGGGTGGCAGTATGCCAATCTCGCCAGCCATTGCCTGCGCGAGCTGCCGCTGCCGCCGGAACCGCCGGACATGCGCGCGATTCCCGTGTCCCAGGTTGCCCGACACCTGGAGACGCTCGATGCGCCGCCCATCAGGACTGCCTGGATCGAACGCGGCAACCCCGCCACGCAGAACCCCGCGGCGCATCGTGTCCGGCAGGCGCTTGCCCGCCTCGACTTCGTCGTCGTGGTCGACCAGTTCCTGACGCCCACGGCTGAACTCGCCCACATCGTGCTGCCGGCCAAGACCCTGTTCGAAGAGGAAGACCTCGTCACGGCGTATTGGCATCCGTACCTCCAGTGGCGCGCGAAGATTCTCGACCCGCCCGGCGACGTGAGACCGGAGACCGAGATCTGGCGGGCGTTGTGCGAGCGCTGCGGATTCGACACGGGCTACTTCCCGACCGACCGGCGGGCCTTCCTGAGGAGCCTCCTGCCAGTCGGACACGAGTCAGCGATCGATGAACTGCCACTGCGCGCGCTGGACCTCTCGGGCCACGGCGACGTGGCGTTCGCCGAGCGCCGATTCCCAACGCCTTCAGGCAAGGTCGAGTTCGAGTGCGACGAGGCCTCGGCGCGTTGGGGAGTGGATCGGGTGCCCGAGTACGTGCCGCTCGATGAGGGGTGTGACGCGCCGATGCGCACCCGTTTCCCTCTGCAGTTCCTGTCCTGCAAGACCCGCGACCGGATTCACTCCCAGTTCGGCAATCTCGACTGGGTGCGCGACGTCGAACGCCCGCACGTGCTCGACATCCATCCGGAGGATGCGCGCCCGAGAGGCATCGTAGACGGCGCGCGTGCCGCGGTATGGAACGAGCGAGGCCGCATCGAGGTGACGGCGCGCGTCACGCCCGGCATCAGGCCTGGCGTCGTCCATGTACTCGAGGGCTGGTGCCATGCCGGCGATCCCGACGTGAACGCCCTGACGGACGAGGGCATCACGGACATGAATCACGGCGCCACCTTTTACGAGTGCCTCGTGGAGGTGGCACCCGCATGAGCGGCGCGGGATTCCTCCTCGACCTGCATCGGTGCGTCGGCTGCGGCGCGTGCGTGCTGGCGTGCCGCATCGAGAACGGCCGCGTGCTGGCCACCGCGTGGCGCCGCGTACTGCCGCTGAATCTGAGGCGGCAGCCCGCCGGACCCACCTACTTCCTGTCGGTGGCCTGTCACCACTGTGACGAGCCCGCGTGCCTCCGCGGCTGCCCGTCCGGCGCGTACGAGAAGCGGCCCGACGGCATCGTCGTGCACCGCGAAGAGTTGTGTCTCGGGTGCCGCTATTGCGAGATGACCTGTCCGTTCGGCACGCCCCGGTTCGACGAGGACAGGGGCGTTGTCTCGAAATGCCATCTGTGCGCTCACCGCCTCGACGCGGGCCTGGCCCCCGCGTGCGTGGTCGCGTGCCCGACCGACGCTCTGCGGTACGTCCCGGCGACGGCCGCGCCACCGGCGGATGCCGTGCGGTTCGTGCCTGGGTTTGTCGATCCGGCCGGTTGCCGGCCGACGCTGCACTTCACGACTCCGGCGGGAGCGCGGCGGGTTGAACTGTTTCGTCACCTAGGGAAGGCGCTGCGCCGATGAGTCGCCACACTGGCCACGGCCCGCTCGTCGCCTTCACCAGCCTCGCGATCGCGGGCGCAGGCTTGATCGTGGCCTCGGCGTGCTTCGAGGTGGTCCATCACCACCGCTTTCCTTCGGCCCTGGTGGCGGGCGTCCTGCTGCAAGCGACTGGGTTGACGGTCTCGCTCGGACATCTGGGACAAAAGCGCAGGGCCTGGCTGGCGGTGCGGCGCACGGGACGCAGCGCGCTGAGCAACGAAGTTGTGAGCGCATCGCTGGCCCTGGCCTCAGGTGTCTTCGCCGCAGGGATGGGGGCATGGGACCGTCCGGACCCGACCGTGACGCTGATCGCGGGCGTCGTCAACGCGGCGTTCCTGGTGTCGATAGGTCTCGTGTATCGCGTGGGCGGGCAGCGGACGTGGCAGGGGGCCTCCGTGCTGACGCCGCTGACCGGCGGATGCGCGTTCGGCGCGATCACGATCCAGGCCTGGTCGGTCACGGGCGGCGTGCTGAACATGGTCCTGCTTCTCGCCGTCCTGGATGCGGCAGTGTTCGTGCAACGCTGGCGCGAGGTCGCCGCCATCCGCATTCCGGCCGCGTCGCTCACTGGGTCCGGCATGTCTCACCGCGATCAACTGCTGGGCGCTCGCCTCATCCTGTTGGACGTCCTGCCCTTTTTCCTCTTGCTCGCCGGGCCCACCCCCCTCGCGGCAGTCGTCGCCGCTGCCGGCCTGGTCGTGGACCGGACGGGGTTTTACGCCCTCGCCCTCCAGCGCACCACCGAGCACGAGCTGGCGGGCGTGGAGGAGATCCTGGCTTCCGCTCGGAATCCACACAAATAGTAGGCAGCGGCCGGCCGGCCCTCCAGCGCGCGGAGGTCCTGAGATCGAAACAGCTTGATCTCCGCCCACAAGATATTGACCATAAAGCACTTATACTCGACAGGCATTACCAGCCGGTGCGGACTGAACCTTGCTTCCAACCATTGGTGGCTTGGCTATGCTGAAGGTCGAACTCCACACACACACGGGCGACGATCCGGTCGATCTCATTCCGTACAGCACCCACGACCTCGTCGACCGCGCGGCGAATCTGGGATACGGAGCCCTGGCGATCACGCTGCACGAGCGTCAACTCGACCTCGCGCCGTTTCGCGGATACGCGCGGGAGCGGGGCATCGTCCTCATCCCTGGCGTGGAGCGAACGATTCGCGGCAGACACGTCCTGTTGCTGAACTTCCCCGCCGCGGCCGAACGCGTGCAATCGTTCGAGGAGGTTGCGGCGCTGAAGGCTCGGTGGCCCGGACTCGTCATCGCACCGCACCCGTTCTACCCATCGCCCAACTGTCTCGGACGGCTCCTTACGCACTGCGCGGCGATCTTCGACGCCGTCGAGTTCAACTCCTACTACACTCGCCAGGTGAACGTGTTCAATGAGATGGCTGTTCGCTGGGCTCGCGCTCATGGCAAGCCCGTCGTCGCGAATGCCGACGTTCATCGAGTGGAACAGTTGGGGCCGACATACACACTGGTCGATGCCGAGCCTGACGCTCACGCCATCTGTGACGCGATCCGCGCCGGGCGAGTGGCTATCCGCACCGAGCCGATCTCCAACAGGGCGGCTCTTACATACATCACCAGGATTTCCGTGGGCGGACTTCGCGGACGGGCGCGGCGTTGGACCGCACCGCGAACTGCGCCTGCGGGCTGCCCCGCGCTGACCAAACAGCTCAAGTAGCGGGGCCTGCTCAGGCACCCGACATTCCCGCGCGCGCCTCGAGGTCGGAGCGCGGATCGGCGGGCTTTGGACCTACCCCCGGATCCGAGTACGATTCCGGAGGGGAGTTGTTCAGCATGCGGGCGGCCCGTCTTCGTTCACTACCGTGCATCGTTGGCATTGCGCTGGCGGCGCAGGGTGTGTCCGCGAGAGGACTGCCGTCACAGGCGGCCAACCAGCCGAGCGTGTTGAGGCTGGCCACGACGACGAGTACGGCTGACACCGGGCTGCTGGGAGCGCTGCTGCCCGACTTCGAGAAGCAGTGCGCATGCCGCGTCGACGTCATCGCCGTCGGCACGGGACAAGCGCTCGAACTGGGCCGCCGGGGAGATGTGGATGTCCTGCTGGTGCACGCACCAGAGCAGGAAGCCGCGTTCGTCGCCGAAGGCCACGCCGCGCGACGGTACGACGTCATGTACAACGACTTCGTCATCGTCGGACCGGGGGGAGATCCGGCCGGCGTGAAGAGCGCGTCGACGGCGAACGAGGCGTTTCGGCGCGTGGCCGCGGCGGCGGCCCCGTTTGCGAGCCGCGGCGACAAGTCCGGCACGCACACGAAGGAACTGGCCATCTGGAAGTCGGCCGGCACATGGCCGGGAGCGGCGGGCGCAGCCGGACCTGGGTGGTACTTGTCGATCGGCCAGGGCATGGGTGAATCACTCACCTTTGCGAATGAGAAGCAGGCGTACGCCCTGACCGACCGCGCGACGTGGCTGTCCATGCAGGCCCGTTTGCCCAACCTGGGCCTGTTGTTCGGCGGGGCGTCGATCGCGGCAAATCCCGACCGCGATCTGCGCAACCAGTACGGCGTCATCCCGCTGAGCCAGGCGCGCCATACGAGCGTCAACGGTCCCCTGGCGCAGCGATTCGCCAACTGGCTGCTGGCGAAACCCACCCAGCAGCGCATTGCGGCCTTTGGCCGCGATCGTTACGGACAATCTCTTTTCTGTGCCGACTCGGACGACGACAAGTCCACAGGCGTGGTCCGCGTCCGGTAGCGTCGCGACTCGACGACGAGGTCCATGATCGACAACATCCTGCGCGCGCTCGGTGACCCGGCTCTCATGGCTGTTGTCTCGCTGACGTTGCGCGTCACGGGATCCGCGCTGCTGATCGCGACCGCGCTGGGCGTGCCGATCGGCGCGCTCGTCGGGCTGAGCCGGTTTCCGGGGCGCCGCCTCGTCACGCTCGTGCTCTACACGGGCATGGGCCTGCCGCCCGTCGTCGTTGGCCTCGTCGTCTACGTGCTGCTCTCGCGCAGCGGCCCGTTCGGGCCGCTCGGGTGGCTGTTCACGCCGTCGGCGATGGTGGCCGCCCAGACCATCATCGCGTTTCCGCTCGTCGCGGCCCTGACGATGAGTGCGGTCGATGGAGTGGATCAGGATCTGCGTCTCCAGGTGCGGGCGCTGGGCGCGACGCGGTGGCAGACCGGCTGGACCGTGCTGCGGGAAGCGCGCATCGGCGTCACCGCCTCCATCGTCGCAGCCTTCGGGGGCATCATCTCGGAAGTGGGCGCCGTGATGCTGGTCGGCGGCAACATCGAGGGCCACACCCGCGTGCTGACCACGGCGATCGTCCTGTCCACGCGCCAAGGGGACTTCGCGCTGGCGATGGCCCTCGGCCTGGTGCTGCTCCTGCTGGCGCTGGGTGCGAACGCCGCGCTGCTTCAGCTCCAGGGGCGATCGCGGTGAGCGCCGAACGCACGCCGGCGTTCGAACTGATCGGCCTGCGCCACCGGTACGGCGCGCGGACCGTGCTGGACGTACCCCGCCTTCAGATCACGCGTGGCGAGACCCTCGGGATCATCGGCCCGAGCGGTGCGGGCAAGAGCACGCTGCTGAGGTTGCTCCAGGGTCTCGAGCGACCGACCGGGGGCGCGGTGCGCGTGGATGGGGCCCCGATTCCCTTCCCCGTGCCGATCTCGCTGTCGCGCCGGATCACCACGGTTTTCCAACGGCCGCTCATGCTGGATCGCAGCGTCCGGGACAACGTGGCGTTCGGCCTGCGCCTGCGAGGCCGCCGGGACACCGCGGCCGTCGAAGCCCTGCTGGATCGCCTGGGCCTCCGCCACCTGATCAACGCACCGGCGCGCCACCTGTCGGGGGGCGAGATTCAGCGCGTGGCACTGGCCCGGGCCATGGCTCTCGATCCCGAGGTGCTGCTGCTGGACGAGCCTGCCGCCAATCTCGACCCGGCCAATGTCGCCCGCGTCGAGGCCCTCATCCGCGATGCGCAGGCGCTCGGCACGACCATCGTCCTCGTGACCCACAACACCCACGAGGCCCGCCGGTTGGCACACAAGACGTTGCTGCTGATGGAAGGTACGGTGGTGGAGGTCGACGCCACGGCCACGATGTTCGAGTCTCCGTCCGACCCGAGAACACGCGCGTTCCTGGCAGGTGAACTGGTCTACTGAACCCCTCCTGATCCGCGGGGAATCTGCCGCCGCCCGCAGGACTTTAGTCCTGCTTCAGGTACAAGAACCCTCCACCCGGCGTACGTGGGGCAGGACTTTAGTCCTGCTTCAGGTACAAGAACCCTCCACCCGGCGTACGTGGGGCAGGACTTTAGTCCTGCCAGGATGACCAGTCATTGGCCGGAACGCGGGGTCAGGCCTAAGACACGACAAAATGTCGCGTTATAGACCTGACCCCACCAGATCAGATGTCTGGTTTTGGATCTGGCCCCAGATGGGCGTCGAGAAACGCGTCGATGTCCGACAGCGACTCGTAGGCAAGCACGCTGGCGTGTGGACCCGACAGGCCGCTGATAAGGCGCGAGACCTGGCCGCGGCGCGAGGCTTGGTAAAGAACCAATACCCGCTGTCCCGTCTGCGCCGCCCTCCCGAGCACGTACCCCACCTCGAAGCCGACGCCGTAGCTGGAACCCGACGCCTCGGCAACGACGACGTCCGCGTGGGTCAACCACTCGAGATCGCGTGCGAACACGTCACCGTCGCGCAGGCGGCCCTCGACGCTCTCCACGTCGTCTCGCAGCAGGTGCGCGGTCAGCACCTCGTGGCCGAGGCGCACCAGGCAGTGGTGGATGTGACGGGCGGCACTGACGGTGCCGCGGTCGCCACGAACGGTACAGGCGAGGTAGATGCGCATCATGATCTGCCGGGGTTCGGGGTTTGGGATTCGGGGTTCGGGGTTCGGCACTGGTTCGGTCGTAGCCCGGCAGCTCCAGCTGCCGGGTGGCCGCAGGCCATGTTCGCCTTCGGCGACCCGGGGTCTGAAGACCCCGGGCTACGACGGCGATGCTCGTGGTTCGGGAAGATCGCCGCCAGTACGGACGCCGCCGGCGCAAGCGACCGAATCTCCGGTACGCTCGGGTCGGGTGACGCGGCGCCGAAGCGATTGAACCAGATCGCGCGCAGGCCCGCAGCCCGCGCGCCGGCCACGTCGGTGGCCCACGCGTCGCCAACCATCACGGTCTCCTCGCGCGGCCGGCCGAGACGCCCGATCGCGATCTCGAAGATGCGCGGGTCGGGCTTGGCGACACCGGCCTCCTCGGATATCACGACAGCGTCCAGGTACGGGCTGAAGCCGCACGCGTCGATCTTCTGGCGCTGCTCGCTCGCGATGTTGTTCGTCACGACGCCAATCGC
>Ga0315286_10008066_pt1 | contig 10343 bp, 11 predicted proteins | sample YL17G10_0_MG_FD_205038 | JGI IMG/M metagenome (GOLD analysis project Ga0315286, IMG submission 205038) | Sediment microbial communities from Yellowstone Lake, YNP, Wyoming, USA - YL17G10_0 | ecosystem: Environmental > Aquatic > Freshwater > Lake > Sediment | place: USA: Wyoming | collected...
TTGAACGTGAAGCCAATCAGATTTCCAAGCAGACTCGTCGCGGCAAGGGCAATGTGTTGATCGTGTCTTCGGACGTGGCCTCCGCATTCGCCATGGCAGGCATCTTGGACTACAACAGTGGGCTCAAGCAGGAAGTCAACTTGCTCGTCGATGACACAGGCAACACCTATGCAGGGACGTTGTTTGGTCGCGTGAAGGTCTACATTGACCCTTACTTCCCAACCACATCCACAGCAGAATTCGCAGTTATCGGCTACAAGGGCACCAATGCCTATGATGCCGGACTCTTCTACTGTCCATATGTGCCTCTCCAGATGGTCCGTGCGATTGACACAGGCAGCTTCCAGCCAAAGATCGGGTTTAAGACCCGCTATGGTTTGGTGGCCAACCCATTCGCTGAAGGGCTCACCCAAGGCAGTGGCGTGATCAATGCCAAGACGAACACGTACTACCGCGCGTTCAAGATCGCCAACATCGCATAAGCGAATTGGTCTCTTCCGTCTCAGTCAGGGGAGCCTCCGCAAAGGGGCTCCCCTTTCTTTTTCGCTCAAGGAGCAGCGCAGATGTTGACATGGTTCTTACTCATGGTGTTTCTGACACCTACCGGAGACTATGAGACGGCCTATCGTCTCAACACGTTTGAGACACCAGAAGCCTGTCAGATTGAACGGGATCGCATTGGGTTTCAGATGGCCGAATCCTATCCGGCCGATCTCAGTTTTCGTATCATCTGCCATGAAAAGAACGTGGGACACGACAAGACGGCCCTGGTCATTCGAGATAAATAGAGGTATCACCCCGATAAAGGAATGAGATTATGTCAGAAACGCCGTTGGTACCAACGAATACGAATCTCTTACATTCCAATAAGTTCATCCTCTCGTTTGCACGAATTCCGAATGTCCAATATTTTACCCAAGGCATTCCTCTTCCTGGTATCTCTATGGGAGAAGGTATTCGGCAAACCCCCTTTATCGATCTCTTTGTGCCTGGGGATAAATTACAATATGATGCCCTGGCGATCACCTTTCTGGTTGATGAGGACCTCAAATCGTGGTTGGAAATCCATGATTGGATGCGAGCCATGACCTTTCCGGTAGAATTTGCTGAGTATGCCCGTCTGGGTACCATGACGCCTGCCCATGCCAAGAAGATCATGCCACAATATTCTGATGCCGCGCTGGTGATCTTGGATTCCAATCAAAATTCTAACTTTCGGGTGAAATTTGTGAATTGTTTCCCTACCTCACTCAGTTCGATTCAATTCTCGTCGACCGGCGGACCCGCAGAGGTCATGACGGCCGATGCCACATTCCGTTTCGATTACTATAACGTCACCCTGACCCACTAACGAATCTGCTTGACAATACCTCCAAACTCGTGTATACTGTATCTTCAGTCTCTACTCAAGAGGAGAGGTGTCTGTTATGCCCGATCTATCCGCTGATACTGTGATGCAACTCCATGCCCTCTGGAAAGAGGATGCCGCCTTTGATAAACTCGACCCTTCGGGTATGCTTGCAGGCATTGGGGCCCTGCATGCCAAATATCTTCGCATTCTCACGGAGTATCGTCTCCAAGCCAAAGCCTGGGAACGAAAGTTGGCCCGTCTCAAAAAAATTAAGTGGGAATATTATAACGGCAAACTCGATCAGGCGGCACTCACGAAACATGGTTGGGTTCCGTTCCCGTTTGTGCTCAAGGCCGATATCCATACCTATATGGAAGCCGATGCCGACATTCAAGCGGTCCGATCACAACAGGATATTTGTGAGGAGATGGTCGAAACGGCCACCGCGATCCTCAAGGCCCTGAACAATCGCACCTGGGAAGCCAAGGAATATTGTTCCTGGGAAAAATTTATGAGGGGTGCCTAATGGCCGATCTCTATGTAAAACCCTATGATGAAGTCTATGTCACCCTGTCAGGGGAACCGGGGATCATTGAGGAACTAGCAGAACATTTCACCTTTGAAGTACCTGGCTGCCAGTTCACACCCCTCTATAAACAAAAGCTGTGGGATGGGAAGATCCGTTTGTATAAGCGAGTCCATTCCTTGCTCTATCGTGGTCTCCTACCCTATATCCAACGCTTTTGTGAAGAACGAGATTATTTCTGCCAGGTCGATCCCCGCCTTCTGGAAGTGGCGGCCTTCAGTGAGGAGGAGGCCCTGGCCTTTGCCCAGTCTCTCCGCTTACCTCATCTCCCTCGACCCTATCAACTGGAAGCCTTCATGCGGGCGATTCAATACAAACGCCAACTGATCGTCTCTCCCACGGCCTCAGGGAAAAGCCTCATTCTCTATCTCATTGTGCGCTATCTCCTGGCCCATGAGACCCAGAAGGTGCTGCTGATCGTCCCCACGACCAATCTGGTCGAACAACTCTATAAAGACTTTGAATCCTATGGATGGAGCCCTGAGGCCTTTGTCCATCGACAATATGAGGGTCATGCCAAACACACCGATAAGTTTCTGACGATTAGTACATGGCAATCCATCTATACCCTGGGTCCCTCCTACTTTTCCCAATTTGACGCGGTCCTGGGTGACGAATGCCATCAGTATAAATCGAAATCACTCAAGCTGATTATGGAATCAACCGAGCGGGCCCGGTATCGCATCGGGTGTACGGGCACCTTAGATGGAACCAAGACCCATGCCATCGTCCTCGAAGGTCTCTTTGGTACGATCTATCGGGCGACGACCACCAAAGCCTTGATGGATGCCAAACATATCTCGTCCCTGACGATCAAATGTCTGGTCCTGACGTACTCAAAAGCAGACGCCAAAGCGGCCATGAAGTTGGAATATCCTGATGAAATGAAATTCATCATGGATCATGCGGCCCGGATGCGCGTGGTCACCAATCTGGCCTTGTCACTCAAAGGGAATACCCTGGTCCTCTTTCAATTTGTTGCCCGACATGGGGAACTACTCTTCACGGCCTTGAAGGACGCGGCCGACTCAGGTCGGAAGGTCTTCTTTGTCTTTGGCGGCACGGCGACCGAGGAACGGGAGAAGATTCGAGAGATTGTCGCACAAGAAGAGAATGCCCTGGTGGTCGCCTCCTATGGGACATTCTCTACAGGTATAAATATACCTCGTCTTCATAATGTGATCTTCTCCTCGCCTTCAAAATCTGTGATCCGGGTCTTGCAATCGATTGGTCGTGGTCTTCGTCGTACCGATGATAAAGACACCATGACGCTCTATGATATCGTTGATGATCTCCGCAGCGGAAAACATACGAACTTCACCCTCAAGCATTTCATGAAACGGGTGGAGATATACAATGCCGAACAATTTTCTTATAAGCTCTTTCCGATTGACCTTCCATAGAAAGGGGGAATGATGCCACAAGAACTACCGAACGAATCGACGCCGGCCCAACTTCCACCTGAGGTGGATTGTATTAAATTGGTACGTCTGGTGACAGGGGAGGATATTCTCTGTGTGATGCGGGAGGAAGTCCGTGAGGAGATGAAACCCACGGATGAAGTGATCTTATCGACCCCATTAAAATTGATCATGCACAGGGTGACACCACTCAGACCTGGTACCGCGATGGCCATCGGTATCATCCAATGGCTACCTGATGAATTACTCGAAACCCATGCCGTGTCCATCAAAGTCGGGCATATGATCACGATCATGGAACCCAAAGAAGAACTCAAGGCCTACTACAAAAAAACAGTGGATCAGCTTCATCTGTATATGATGAGCGGAGATAAAAACATTCGAGCAGGTATTACCACCGCGTCTATCGATGCCCAACGATCAGTGGAACTGGAACAACAGAGCATTGAAACCGTCAGCGAAAAGAAAAAGACTCCCTTGCAAGAGCGGAAGCAAGCCGTCGTCGATCAGGCCGATGCAGAAATTGAACATCTAGAGTACCTGTTGGCACAACTCCATGAGCTAGATGTCTATCTGGCCCAGAAGGATGCCCAGGACGACGATAACGGACCTATTACCTTTCACTAATGAGGCATATATTATGGCATCCACCAGAACGCATTATGTATCCAATGACGAACTGTTCAAAAACCTCATGGACTATCAGACAGCCTTGCGGGAGGCCAAAGCCCGAAGACAGCCTGCCCCTAGGCTGCCTGATGCAGTCGGTGAAGCCTTCCTCAAGATTGCGGACCGGCTTGCCCGGAAACCCAACTTTGCCTCCTATACCTTTCGGGAGGATATGATTGCCGATGCGGTCGAGAATTGCTGCCAATATGTGGGCAATTTCGATGCCGCCGAATCCAAGAATCCCTTCTCCTACTTTACCCAGATCATTTACTTTGCCTTTCTCAGACGGATCAATCGAGAGAAGAAGCATCTCTATGTCAAGTATAAGGCCATGGAACTCCAACTCCAGGGCGGAAAGTCCTTGATTACCCCGCAACACGAAGAAGGTACCTCATCGGGATCAAAAGAAAATCTCTATGAGAACATCCAGGAATTCATCCATGCCTTTGAGGTCACCTATGATCAAAAGAAACGCGATGAATCCACCAAAGCCGCGACCCGCCGAAAACTGAGCAAAAAAGCGAAGAAGGGATCGGGACAGATAAAAAACTACTTGACAATGTTGCTCGAATAGTGTAGAATGTATTGATATGAAAATTGCCCTTATTTCAGACACACATTTTGGGGCGCGTGGCGACAATCCCCTGGTCAATGATTACTTCTTCCGTTTTTGGGAAGGACAGTTCTTTCCCTATCTGGCAGAACACGGTATCAAAACTGTGGTCCATCTGGGTGATGTGGTAGATCGAAGGAAGTTCATTAACTTCAAGATTGCCAAAGACTTCAAAGAACGATTCATGAATCGGTTCTGGAAAGATGGCATCGATACCCATATCTTAATCGGCAATCATGACATCTACTTCAAGGATACCAATGAGGTCAATGCCATTGAGAATCTCTGTACCTCATTCGATGGTGTCAATGAACCCTTCATCTATACCGGACCTAAGACTGTGATCTTCGACGGTATTCCTATTGCCTTGGTCCCCTGGGTCAATGCGACGAATTTTGACGAGGTCCAACGATTCCTTGCTAGTACCCCCGCACAGATCATCTTTGGGCATCTAGAAATCGCCGGGTTTGAAATGGATCGGGGGAACTTCTGTACCGAAGGACTGAGCCGTTCCACCTTTGATCGTTTTGATAAGGTGATCACAGGACATTTTCATCACAAGTCTGATGATGGCACGGTCTATTATCTAGGCGCACAATACCAAATGACCTGGGCCGATCATGGCGATCCTCGTGGCTTTCATGTCTTTGATACGGATACCCGTCAATTGGAATATGTCATCAACCCATTAAGTCTCTTCCAAAAGCTTTCCTATGATGATACCCTTCAAGACTTTCACTTCTGGCAGAATTACGATCTGTCTAACTGTGCGAATAGCTATGTCAAGGTCGTGGTCCTCAAAAAAACGAATCCCTATCTCTTTGATACCATGATTGATGCCCTCTATAAGGTCAACCCCATTGATATCAATATCGTGGAGGACTTTACGGATGTGGCACCAGAAGATGATGCCGAATTAGTGAATCAAGCGGAGGATACGTTCACCATTCTGACCAAGACGGTCCAAGCACTCGAAACACCACTCAACAAATCTCGCTTGATCGATACGCTCCGCGAAGTCTACAATGAAGCCCATACTATTGAGAAAAATTAAGCATGTTATTATTTGAGCGTCTCCGCTATAAGAATCTCCTCTCCACAGGGAATTACTGGTCTGAAATTGAATTGAATGCCCATCAGACCACCCTAATCGTGGGGACCAACGGCTCAGGTAAATCCACCATCCTGGATGCCCTGTGTTTTGTGATGTTTGGTCAGCCGTTCCGAAAGATTAATAAACCGAATCTGGTCAACTCCATCAACAACAAGGACTGTCTGGTCGAATGTGAATTTACGATTGATGGGTCCCGCTATAAAGTGCGGAGGGGCATCAAGCCGAATATCTTTGAAATTTTCAAGGATGGTGATCTGGTCAATCAGAATGCCGAAAGTCGAGACTATCAGGAATATCTAGAGAAATATATCCTCAAGTTCAATTTCAAGTCCTTTACCCAGATTGTGATTCTTGGTTCGGCCTCCTTTACGCCATTTATGCAACTCTCTGCACAGGACCGACGGGCCGTGATCGAAGATTTGTTGGACATTGAAATTTTCTCCACGATGAATCAGGTCGTCAAGGAACGGCTCTCTGGTAACAAAGAAGAGATTAGTCGAACCAAGCTGTCCCTGGAGAATGGCAAAGAGAAGGTCGTGATGCACACCTCCTATCTCGCGGCCATGATGACCAATCATGACGAACAGATCCAGCAATATCAACAGGAGTATACCAAGAATACCGAGGAGATCAAGAAACTTGAAGCCTCAATCCATCACACCAATACGATCATCGATACCTTAACCCCAGCGACCACAGAGAAGCCTCTGATCGATAAGCGGATCAAGGAACTCCATCATCTTGAATCTCAATTGGATAATACGATTGCGAAAGATGCCAAACATATTCAATTTCTTCAGAAGCATGATTCTTGTCCGATGTGTAGTCAATCTCTTGAGGAGACCTTCAAACAACAGCAACAAACCGAATTGACCTCAAAGATCCAGACCTGTCAGGAGGCAATGAATAGTCTCAAAACCAAACTCAGTCTACAAATCGAAAAACTGTCAGCGGTTTCGAATGTGGTCTTCATGATCCATGAGCATCACAACAAAAGCTTTGGTTGGAATACCTCCATGACCGAGATTCTGCGGTTTAATAGTGAGCTACAGAAAAAGATCCAGGTCCTTCAAAGGGCAACGCCATTGACAGGGAAGGAACAAGAGAAGTTGCAGGCCCTCCAACACGAGGTCGCCTCCTTGAAGCTGCAATGGGAATCATTGGTCGAGGAGAAATCCTATTATGATGCGGCGGCCATTCTCTTGAAAGATACCGGGATCAAGACCAAGATCATCAAACAATATCTCCCCATCATCAATACCCTGGTCAATAAGTATCTGGCCGCGATGGATTTTTTCGTGAACTTCACGATCAACGAAGCCTTTGAGGAAACGATCAGATCCAGGCATCGGGATACCTTCTCCTATGCGTCATTCTCAGAGGGAGAGAAACAGCGTATTGATATGGCCTTATTACTCACCTGGAGGGCCATTGCCAAACTGAAAAACTCAGCCAATACCAATCTCTTAATTCTGGATGAAATTTTCGATTCGTCCCTCGATGGCGCCGGGGTCGATGAACTGTCGAAGATCATCAATAACCTCGAATCCACCAATGTCTTTATCATCAGTCATCGGGTCGATATTCTCTCAGATAAATATAAGCATATCATTCATCTCAAAAAGGTCAGTGGATTCTCCCACGCGACTACCTAATCGGAGATTTATTATGGAACAGACCCCCTCATTTTTGACCATCGACACCTCCACCAACACCATCAAGACCTATGAGCCTCTACCGGTCTTCAATAGTAAAAATCCACACTTAACAGACAGGCTCACCGAATACGATTTTGTGCATTCCAATCTCTCGATTGAACAACTCAAGGAGATTGTCAAGCGCATGGAAGCCACGATGCTCAAGCATGGTGGCATCGGCCTGGCGGCAAATCAGGTGGGACTCAAGATTCGGATGTTTGTAATGACGGGAGAGACCGTCACGGCCTGTATCAATCCCTCGATTCTGAAACGATCCGAGACCTTCAAGCGGGAACGAGAAGGGTGTATCACATTCCCCTATCTGTTTTTGCCCATTGAACGTCCTGAGTGGGTCGATGTTGAATGGTTTGATATCTTTGGTGTGGTCCAGAAGGCGCGATTCAGTGGCCTGACGGCGCGGGTCTTTTGTCATGAACTGGATCATCTCAATGGTATCGTCTATACCTCCTATGTGGGGAATTTGACCCTCCAGATGGCCAAGAAGAAACGGGATAAAATGATCAAGAAGATCACCCGCATGACCGAACTCAAACAGGCACAGAAAGTCTAAACGCATGAAGCCCTGGCAACGAGGATATGATCTGGATTTTCTGAAGGGTATCGAAGCCTTCTATGCACCATACAATAGGCATGCCCTCTCTCCCTTTGGGACGTTCAAGAAAAATAACATCGCCGAACAACTTCATGTTGGTGGGCTGAACGTGATTCGGAACAACGATCAGATTGAGGCCTGTTATGTCTCCAAACGATCTAAGGTTCCTGGAAAGATCGTGATGCACGGCAAGACCGTGATTGGAGAAAAACTCAAAGGTGACTGCACCATTTCCCATCTCTGTGCCACAGAACGAGGCCTGAATGATCTGTACCGGGCCCTGCTCTGGGTCTTTGCTGAAGAGAACACCTGGTTGACCTGTTATGCTGGGCAGAAGGATATCTGTGCCCTGGCCGAAGACAATGGCTTCAAGAGAATAGGTTATAAAGTCTCCTCATTTGCTGAAATCACGGCCGTCTACTTCCGAGACGCAGCACCAGGCTTGCTCGGCCATCGAGCCCATCCTGAGGTCTCCAAAGCCGATCTGGTCGGGATGGCCAAGATTCGCCCAGTGGACGGCACCTTGCTTGTCGGTATTCTTCAGAAGATTGACTCCCTCAAGTTGAACTATACCAATCACTACTCGAATTACAATACCATGAACGCCTGGTCGGCCCTGGCCCTGCGCGGTTACTCCGCCGATCCAGCATTCATTACCAAACCTGCTGAGATGAATGACAAGTGGCATGAGGCCCACAAAGAAGAACATTTTGAACTTCAAGATACAGTACTCTATGACCACTTTCCTGAGGTACGGGAACTGCTCTCCTTTTTAGATGGGGAAGTGCACCGTGTCAGGTTCATGCGATTAGCCCCTGGTGGAGGAGAACTCACACGACATACCGACCAGGTCGATCCCGATGCTGGCAACTCACTGGGCGCCTTGGCGCGCTTGCACTTCCCTCTAAAAACAAATCACAAGGTCCTCTTCAGCACATGGAACGGACACGATGAACGGGAACAGTATCATTATGGCTTTGGGGAATGTTGGGTGATCGATACTCGAAAGCCTCACATGGCCGTGAACGGTGGCACCGAAGAACGGATTCATCTGGTCGTGGATACCATCGTGACCCCCCAACTCGAAAGGATGATTGCTGATGCCTACCGAGTGGACTGATCCGAATTCCCCCATTCAAATTATTGAGCACCAGGGATTCCTGGTTGTGCGTGATGATCTTCTGGGTGTCGGATCAAAAGTCCGGTTTGTGGACCGTATGATTCGTGACATGCCACAGAACGAAATCGTCTTTGGTTCTTGTCCTGCGACAGGCTATGCTCAGATATCGCTTCCTGTGGTCGCCAGGCGGTATGGTAAAACAGCACACCTCTTCATGGCCAAACGGGACATGGACAAACTCCATCATTATCAGCATCGAGGCATCGAACTCGGTGCCATCTATCATTGGGTCAAGATGGGGATGCTCAATGTGACAAAATCCCATGCCAAGAAGTATGCCGAAGAAGATCCGGCCAACAGATTCCTCCTTCCATTAGGTCTAGAACATCCAAGCGTCCTGGAATCGATTGTCCAGGTCTGCCATGAGCAAATCCCCCTGGTACCCGATCATATTTGGTCCGTTGGATCGTCTGGGACATTGAACCGTGGACTGCAACAAGCCTACCCAGATGCCGAGGTCCATGTGGTGCAAGTTGGACATACCATGACACCCAGAGAGATTGGGCGAGCGATTCATCATGTGAGCCCCTATAAATTTGATCGTCCCGTCAAGCCTTGTGATGCCCCTCCGTTTCCCTCGGCGCCGACCTATGATGCCAAGGGTTGGAGTGTCATGGTGCGATGGTATGAAACCCACCCCAGGCCTGCTAATGTGCTTTATTGGAATGTGGCCTCTTGACTTTTCTGTTGATCTGTGTTATACTGTCCTATGATTTTTAATAAGAACAAACGCATCCTGGTCTGTGGTGATCGAAATTGGACCGACTTTGAGATGATCGAGCGGATGCTCCTCTGGTATCAACCCTCGATAATTATTGAAGGCGGCGCCACTGGTGCGGATTCCTGTGCCCGACATGTCGCACAGATTCACAAGATCCCCTATCTCGAATTCCGGGCGCGTTGGGAAGATCATGGAAAAATCGCGGGACCACTCCGCAATCAACAGATGATCGATGAGGGTCGACCGGATCTCGTCTTTGCCTTCCATGATGATCTCACCCAGTCCAGGGGAACAAAAGACATGCTCAGGCGAGCCAAGAAACATAAACTTCTGATCCAACATTTCAACCATTCTAATACCACAACCACAGCAGGGACA
>Ga0315286_10008068_pt1 | contig 10343 bp, 10 predicted proteins | sample YL17G10_0_MG_FD_205038 | JGI IMG/M metagenome (GOLD analysis project Ga0315286, IMG submission 205038) | Sediment microbial communities from Yellowstone Lake, YNP, Wyoming, USA - YL17G10_0 | ecosystem: Environmental > Aquatic > Freshwater > Lake > Sediment | place: USA: Wyoming | collected...
AGAGCAGATACAGTTGAGCAAGGGCACCGCGCTCGGTGTCAAGGTCGATTTGCCCAAGGCGCCCCTAGTGATGATCCGCGCCAGCAAGGGTTTTGCGATGTGCGGATACCTGAACATGGAATCAATAAACAAGACAGGCGAGGTGGCCGTCCGCGTCACGGGCGTGAAGACGTTCGACGACGTCCTCGACGCCAAGGTCGTCAACGTCTCGGACAAGGCCCGCGAGCTTGGAATAAAAGAGGGCGAAACAGCGCGCGAAGCCCTCGAGAAGATGTTCTGAGAATGAGAGCAGCCTGGGAGAAGTTCTACAAGAACAGCCCCCGGCCGTGGGCCGGGGCAATCGAGCTTCCGGACCTTGCGCCGGGATGGCGCGTGCTGGAGACCGGTTGCGGCGGGGGCCGGCTGCTTCTGCCTCTCATCCGGAGCCGGCCTGACCTGACGCTTTTGGGCGTCGATTTCTCAAAAACGGCCCTGGAAGGACTGGTTCGTCAATGCCCCGGCATCCTTTTCCAGGCGGATGTCTCGGCATTGCCCTTTCGCGACCGAAGCTTCGACGCGGTCCTGTGCCGCCACGTGCTCGAGCACCTGGAGACGGAAATGAGAAAGGCGGCCGCGTCCGAGCTGCTCCGGGTCGTCCGGCCGGGCGGAAGGATATTCTTCGAGGGATTCTCGGTCAACGACGCCCGCTTCGGCAAGGGCCGGCAGGTGGAGCCGTCGACCTTTGTCCGCGGCGACGGGATATATTATCACTATTTCACGTCGCAAGAGGTCGGTCAGCTGTTTGCCGGCGCCGGTTCGGTCGACCCGGGGGAAAGGACCTGGGACGAGCGCGCCGGCCCAACCCGCATGAAGCGGGCGGCTGTTGTCGCGGAGATACAAAAGTAGGCCGGCAGGGACTGCAACGACCAAAAACCAGACCACAATGCTTAAGCAATCATCAAAACGCGTACTAAACATTTCAAATACCCAGGGGTCGCAGAAGGGCCCAATGCCAATGTTGATAAGGTCCGCGGACAGAATATTGATGGTGGTGGGATGATGAGCGGGGGTTCAGGCGGCCGGGGATGGTGCAAAATCGGCCCCGTGACCGGGCTCTTGTTGGCCGCCCTGATTCTGTTGCCCGGCCTTGCCACAACTAGCATGGGTGGTGAGGGCGGCGGTTCGGCCCGCGCCGCGTATTACCAGCTGTCCATTACCCCGGCCAACGCCACCCAGTCGGTTAACGCTTCCGCATCCCAGAAATCGGCTGCTTACGTTTTTCAGATCAAGAACACCGGGGATACAAGCCTGCCCAACTGCGATTTGCAGCTATACCCGTGGACCTTCCCGCCGGGGAACTGGTCCTATAATTTCATCCCTTCCGCACCGTTCGAGGTCAACCCCAACGACCCGCCCAAGACCACCCTTTTGGTCATTTACCCGCCGCCGGACGCCGAGGCGAAGCGTTACACTTTCGAACTGAAAGGCAAAGGCACCGGCGCTACGACCAATTCCATAACCATAAATTTGGACATCCGGCAGTACGCCGGCGTTCAGGTAATCGCCCCGCCGCCGCAGGAAGCGAATCCCGGCGAGACGCTCGAATTCAATTTCACAATCGTCAATACCGGCAACGGCAGGGACCGGTTCGCGATCACGTCGGTCGAGGCGTCCGTATCGGCCATGCAACCAACCGTCAAAGACAGCCTTGGCTGGTGGACCCCTTATCTCGAGCCGGGTAAAAGCGCAATCAAGACCGTTGTAGTTGCGTTGCCTTTCAATCTTAAAACCACAGAGGACTCCAGACCAATCCAGATCACGATGCGTGTGGTATCGGACTTCGATTCTGGCCGATTCGACTTGAACTCGACCCTCCTCAAGATCCCACACTATTACGACCTCAGCTTTGGCGTTTCCCCGTCATCGGCGTCGGTCCTCCCCGGCCAGCAGGCCGAGTTCAATGTAACGGTCCTCAACCTGGGCAACGGCAACGACACGGTCAACCTGAGCGCCCGCGCGGTGTTCCCCTCATCGTCGTGGACCATCAGCCTGGGCAAGGAAAAGGTCGACCTCGTCGCAGAAAGAAGCGCCACCACCACGCTGCGCATAACGCCTCCCTACAACGCTTTGGCCGGGGACACGTATATCGTCGAGGTTTCGGCGCGCTCATCCGGCCCGCCAGGGGACCCGGTCGAAAGGACCGAGGTCATCCACATCTCGGTCCTTCCGGTCAAGGGCATTTTCGTCCCGCAAGAGCATTTCCCCTCTCCCTACACGATCGCGCCGGGAGGAGCGGTCCAGTACTCCTTCAATTTCACCAACTCCGGCAACACGCCCGCAACCGTCGGCATCAGGGTCTCGGAGGCGCCGGGAGGCTGGGCCGCCTCGGTCGAGCCCGGCCAGGCGGTCGCCATCCGGCCCGGCGCAACTTTCGGCGCACTCCTGAAGGTAGTCCCTTCCGCCAAATTCAATGAATCGCCCGCCGGCGTGCACCTGGTGAAGGTCCGCCTCTCCGACATGGATGGAAGCCTCCTCCGGGAACTGGCCTTCGAGGTCGAGGTGGGCCCGGTCCGCGGGCTTCAGTTCGAGCCGGTCGGCGGATCCGCCAGCGAGGTAAATTTATTCGTATCGAACCGGGAGACCATCCTGCTCGACCTGGGCAACACGGGCAACGCCCCCGACGATATTACGGTGGCATTGGGCGGCGATTACGCCTCCTGGGGCCGGTTCGACGCCTCGTATGTCCCGGTCGGCCCAGGCGAGACGAAGGTGCTGCGCCTGGACATCACAGTGCCGAAGACGGCCTCCACCGTCAGCATCTATCCTATTACGGTAAGGGCCGCCTCGGCGGGCCGGCCGGACCTTTTCGTTGAACGGCTCCTTTTCATCACCGTGAAGAATTACGACCCCGCCGAGCTTCTGCCACGCCTCAAGATATACCCGGAAAGCCCCTCGATCACGCTGACCGGGGGCGACGAGATCTCATTCCCGGTGTCGGTGCTTTGCACGGGCTCCGGGGTCGGCAATGTCTCGCTCAGGATAACCGGGGGCGAAGGCCTGGACCTGACCTACGAAATAACGGAGCTGCCCAGGAACCTGAGCGCCGGGGAGAATTACACGTTCATCGTGGTGCTGCGCGCCAAAAATTCCGGCAGATCCGCCGCGACGGGCACGCTGGTCATCCAGGCCGTCGGGCACGGGGCGACGGCGCCTGCCCAGACCGTGTACGTCTCCGTTCAGCCCGCTCCCCGGCCCACACCGGTGGTTTCCATGGAAGGGTTGGGGATAGCGCTCGCCATCTTCCTGGCCCTGGGCGGCATCGCCGTCGGCTGGAACGAGGTGGTGCTGGTCGCCCTCCTCAACCTCCTGCTCCCCATGTACGTCAAGCTGCGCCGGGAGGAGGTCCTCGACCAGTACACGCGGGGCAAGATACACGGCTACATAATCGCCAACCCGGGCGAGCACTACAACTCCATCAAGGCCCAGCTCCGGCTGAAGAACGGCACGCTGGCCTACCACCTGCGAGTTCTCGAGCGGGAAGGCTACGTGAAGACCACCCGAGACGGGATGTTCAAGCGGTTCTATCCCATGGAATCGCTGGTGCCCCGCCGCAAGAGCGAGTTCTCCGCCATACAGGAGATAGTGCTGGAGCACATCCGCTCCTCTCCCGGGGCCAACCAGAACGAGCTGGCGCGCCAAATGGGCGTCAGCAGCCAGGTGGTCAACTACCACATCCGGAACCTGGTGGCGGCCGGCATCATCCGGCTGGAGCGGGACGGGCGCGAGACCCGGTGCTACCTGAACGATTCGTGAGCGGAATGCTTTATATTCCGCCGGCCCCCTTCTGAAGGTCGGTGAGGTAATGGAGCTTTCCAGCGTCAGGATAGAGAAGCCCGAGGGCCTCAACATCGTCATCGGCCAATCGCACTTCATCAAGACCGCCGAGGACATCTACGAGGCCGTGGTCAACGCGGTCCCGCAGGCCAAATTCGGCGTCGCGTTCTGCGAGGCCTCGACCAAATGCCTCGTTCGCGTGGAGGGCAACGACGAGGAGATGAAAAAGATTGCGGGCAAGAACGCACTCGCCCTTTCAGCTGGCCACACCTTCTTCATAGCCCTCAAGGACGCCTACCCGGTGAACATCCTGCGGGCCGTCGGCAACGTTCCGGAGGTGTGCCATTTAATCTGCGCCACGGCCAACGACGTGGACGTCATCATCGCATCAAACGAGCGCGGCCGCGGAATACTGGGCGTTATCGACGGCGAAAAGAGCCGGGGGCTCGAGAACGACGCGGACGTTTCCGAGCGGCGCGCATTCTTGAGGAAGATAGGTTATAAAAAATAGGTCAGATACGGAGAGTGGGCGTCCATTGCGCCGCCCCGGCCGCTTTCTTGACGTCGTCCATCCGGCGCAGGACGGACACGGCCTCCAGGCCCGTTTGGATGCAGCCCTCTTCGGCCTTCAGTATGTCTTTATCGGCGATGAACCTGCCCGAAGGGCGGTGGGCGTAGACGGCGCACACGGCGCCGGCGCGAAGCCCGCGCAGTGTTGAGAGCGTGAGCAGAGCGCTCGTCTCCATCTCGAAATTGAGGACGCCCTGGGCCGCCAGCTCGTCGATGAGCCCGGGCCTTCGGAGCGGAAAGCCCTCGACGCGGCGGCACTGGGCGCCGTAGAACCCGGGCGCCGTTGCCGTCAGCCCGACGTGATGGCGCCGCCCGCCGCTCTTTGCGGCCGCTATAAGGGCCATCAGGACCTCGTAGTCGGCAAGCGCCGGGAAGCCCTCGTGGACGAAGAATGTCGATGTGTTCTCGAGCCGGACCGCGCCCGTCGAGATTATCAGGTCCCCGATCTCGATATCATCGCGCAGCGTTCCGCAGCTGCCTATCCTGACGAGGGTCGGGCGCTTGCATATCTGGGATATCTCGACGACGGCTATCTCGGTGTTGTCCGGCCCGATGCCGGTGGACATGACCGAGAGCTCATTGCCCTTCCATTTCCCGGTAAACGTCACATACTCGCGGTGCCGGCGCTCGAGACGGACGCTGTCGAAATGCGAGGCGACCCGGGCGGCTCGGTCGGGGTCGCCGCAGAGCAGGATGGATTCGGCCAGCTCTCCGGGGCCCAGCGCGATGTGGTATTGCCGGCCCGTTGCCCGCTGTCCGCCCTTCCCCGTCCGCTGTCCGCCGTCCGTCCTCCGCCCTCCGCCCATGCCCCAAAATCGCCTCCTGGAGTATTAAACCCATCCACGGCAACCATTATTATATGCCCCGCATTTGAGGAACCGGCATGGCCAAGAAGAAGCTGCGCAAGGTCGAAGAGGAGGACGACGACGAGTTCGCGCCGCCGCCCTTCGACGAGCGGGAGTTCTACTCCACGGAGCTCGAGCTCGCCAAGGGCACCATGGTGGCGGCCCTGTGGGGCATTCTCATAGCGGTCGTCGCGACCGCCGTCTTCGCCACCACGGGCTCGTTCTACATCGGAGTGGCCGTCGGCGTGATCGCGGCATTGGTGCTCAAGCCGATGATGGACCGCCTGCGCATCATAACCCGCCAGCTCGAGACCATGAAGTGGCTGGGAATGTTCTTTTCGTACTTCATGTGCTGGGTTGCCTTTTGGATCCTCCTTGTCAACCCGCCCATCATGGACCTGTCCCCGCCGCAGCTGAGAGACAAGACCCCGGCCTACCAGGAGCTCGGTTCCGCCCTGCGGCTTTCAATCGAGGTGAAGGAGAACTCGGGCGTATCCTCCATAACCGCGGAGATAATCCTGCCGGGAGGGGCTTTGGACAAGCGCGGAAATTTCATGGAGGTCACCACGAAGCTTTACCAGCTGGACCTCGGCTACAATGCCACCGGCGTCTACAACTATCACATCCGGGTGGAGGACGGCACCGGGAAATCGGCCACAATGGACGACTACACGGAGATCGTGGCGTCCGTGCCGCCGACGATAGAACTCGTCGCGATCCAGAACAACTCCAACATAACGGTGGATACGCCCATCTATTTCCTGGTCAAGGACAACGCCCTGATATCCGGAGTGTACTACACCCTGGATAAAAGCCCGGAGAATATATTCCTGAAACACGTAAAAAAGTACAACAATGAGCTATTCAGCGACGGCGTGAAGAACAATGTCTACAAGATAATGCCCAACGCCACCGGCCACCGCTGGGCCGCCGGTCTGCACAACATGACGCTTACCGCCTCGGACGCGGCCGGAAACCTGGTGAACGCAGGATACAGCTTCACCATAATCTGAGAAACGGCGTCAATGCGAGGATCCGTTCCCTGAATCAAAGGCGGGCAAGATCCTCCAGGAGGGCCGCCACAGCCTTTCCCCGGTGCGAAAAGGCGTTCTTCTCCTCCGTTCCTATCTCTGCAAAGGTGCGGACCTGACCGTCGGGGATGAAAATCGGGTCGAAGCCGAAGCCGCCCGCGCCCTTCATCTCCAGCCCTATCCTTCCATCGACGCGGCCGGAAAATATCCGCGGCCCGGTCTCCCGGCTCCAGAGGCCCACGCGCGATTCGAACCGCGCCCGCCGGTCCTGCACCCCCTCCAGGAGCTTCAGGATGCCAAAGTTGCCTATGGTCTTCAATGTGTAGGCGGAAAAAACGCCCGGGAAGTCCTTGAGCGCCGGGATGAAAAGGCCCGAATCATCTATCATGAACGGTTCCCCCTCTCCCAATCTCGTCAGGAGCCAGGCCAGCCCCTGCTCCACGACCTCGTCGAGCGAGGCCGACTGGACCTCGGGGTAGGGGAATTTCCTCCACGAGAGGCCATGGCCACGAGCCTCCAGCGCCACCCTGACCTCGTTGAACTTGCCCTCGTTGCCCGTGACGAACTGCAGCTTCACCCGCTCACCTGGTCCGTGTAGCGGCCCCGGGCCGCTATCTCTTTCATGCGCTCCACCGCCTCCGCCCCGCTTTTGTATTCGCTCGTGTAGCCCTTCAGCATCTCGTCGAAGCATTTTCCGATGTGGGCATGGGTGCTTCCGAACGCCTCCTTCAGCACGCGCAGATCGACGCCCTGCGCCTCCAGCTCGCCGGTCATCGCCCCCAGCCCGAAATCGATGAAGTGGAGAGTTTTGCCCCGGACGAGCATGTTCGAGGTCGTGAGGTCGCCGTGCACCACGCCGCCCCGGTGGAGCCGCCCTATCGATTCTCCTATCCGGCGGGAGAGCTTCCGGGCCTCCGCCAGGGGGAGCCGGTTGAGCAGGCGCTTGGCCTGCTCGCCCTCGATGTATTCCATGGTCAGGACGCAGGATTCCGGGGCCAGGTCGACGTCGTAGACCAGCGGCGTCGGAACATTTGCCATCCGGCCTTCCCGGAGCAGCCGGGCCTCGAGCTTCGTGCGGGACTGTCGTAGCGTGCGGTCCAGCTCGGGCAGGCGGTAGGCCTTGGGGACGCGCCGCTTGGCGACCGCTTTGCGGCCTAGCCATTCGACGAGCCAGAGCTCCGCCTCGGCGCCGCGGCCGATAAGCGTTCCGCTCACTTCCGCCATGTTACCTCCACGTCGTCGGTGCGGAAGCGCTGGTTTATCCGGGTCTTTTCAAGGCTCATGCGAACGCCGGCGCCATGCATGATGATACCAAGCCAGGCTATCATAGCGCCATTGTCGATGCAGAGCCGTTTTTCGGGCACGAACATCTTCGCCCCGCGGTCGGAGGCCATCCGCTCGAGCATCTGGCGAAGACGCGAATTGGCCGCCACGCCGCCGCCCAGGAGCACCTCGCCCTTCTCGGAATGGGCCAGCGCGCGCTCGGTCACCTCCACGAGCATCGCAAATACCGTCTCCTGCATCGAAAAGCAAAGCTGGGGCACGGGGGCCCCTTCCCGTTTCTTCACCTCGGCAGCCGTCAGTATCCCGGAGAAAGAGATGTCCATTCCCTTGACCGAGTAGGGCAGCGGCAGGTATCCGGCGGTGTTCTCCAGGGCAAGCTTCTCTATCTTCGGTCCGGCTGGAAACGCCATGCCCATGCCCCGGCCGAACTTGTCCAGAAGGTTCCCGACGCCGATGTCCAGCGTCTCTCCGAAGATGCGGTAGCGGCCGGCCATGTAGGCGATGACCTGCGTGTTCCCGCCGGAGACATACAGCAGGACCGGGTCTTTCGCCGCGGTCGTGCCCCGGCCTATCTCGAGGTGGGCGATGCAGTGGTTCACGCCGATGATGGGTATGCCCAGCGACGCAGCCAGTGCGCGCGCGGCCGTCGCGCCCGTCCGAAGGCACGGGCCGAGGCCCGGCCCCTGTGAGAACGCCACCAGCTCCAGCTCGGAGAATTTCACGCCCGCCCTCTCGACTGCGGCCTGCATGACCGGCACGACGCGCTCGGCGTGGTGGTTGGCGGCCTCCCGCGGGTGGATGCCGCCCTCCGGCGGAACATAGGCCTCCATCTCGTTGGAGAGTATCCTGCACTTTTCATCGACGACTCCGGCGCCGATGGTATGCGCCGTGCTTTCGATCCCCAGGCAGAGCACGGACTTTGATATCCATGCGGGGGTTTTAAATGTTCGGAGGCTTTTGCCAATCCGCAAAGGTCCGACCGATGAACGAGTTCGAAGACAGGGTCCGGAAGGCGGGGCGCGCGCCCCTGATGTCCCGCAAGCTGGGGACCATCCAGGTCAACGTCGGGCTCCGCTGCAACCAGCGGTGCTCCCACTGCCACGTCGGCGCCTCCCCCGAGCGCCGGGAGCTGATGAGCTGGGAGACCATGGAGCTCGTTTTGGACCTGGCGCGCCGGGTCCGCCCGCGCCAGGTCGATATCACCGGCGGGGCGCCCGAACTCAATCCCCGGCTGGGGCGCTTCGTCCGGGCCCTTCGAAAGGACGGCCACCCCGTCCAGGTCCGCACGAACCTGACCATCCTTCTGGAGCCGAAGTTTGGGGGCATGCCGCAGTTCTACAAAGGGGCCGGCGTGAAGCTGGTCGCCTCGCTCCCGTGCTACCTGAAACCCGAGGTGGACAATGTCCGCGGCGAGGGCGTATTCGAAAAGAGCCTCGAAGCGCTCCGGCGGCTGAACGCCATCGGCTACGGCCGGGACCCCAAATATGTGCTCGAGTTGGTCTTCAACCCGGAGCACGATTTCCTGCCGGCGCCGCAGAAAGAGCTCGAAAAGGAATACCGGGAAGTGCTCCAAAAACAATACAACATCACGTTCAACGGCCTCCTGACCATCACCAACATGCCTGTCGGCCGGTTCGGCGAGCAGCTTCGTAAAAGCGGCCGGGACGCGACCTACGGCCGGCTCCTGCGGGACAACTTCAATCCCGAAACCCTCGACAAGCTCATGTGCCTGGACCAAATCGACATCGGCTGGGACGGGACCGTCTACGACTGCGACTTCAATCTGGCCCGGGAGCTGCCCGCCGGGCTGGGCCCATCGTCAGGGAACAACGCCCATGTCGGACAGTTCGACGCCGAAAGGCACGCCCGGCGCAGGATAGTCACCGGCGACCACTGCTTCGGCTGCACCGCCGGCGCCGGCTCCTCTTGCGGGGGCGCCTTGGAAAAATGAAGCCGACGGACTTCGTCCTGCTCGTGAAACGGCCTGCCCCCGGCCGGGTCAAGCGCCGGCTGGCCGAAGGGATCGGGCCCGGGCATGCTTCAGCCCTCTACGAAACCTTCGTTGCCGACATTCTCGCAACCTTTGCCCGCGCTCGTGTCGTGCCGACCATCTGCTACCACCCTCCCGGGGCAGCGGCCTTTTTCAGACGGTGGCTCGGGGACGGCCACCGCTTCCTCGCCCAGAAAGGCCTCGACCATCCCGGCCGGCTCAGTCGCGCTTTCGAGGACCTGTTCGCCCGGGGGAGCGAAAGGGTCATCATCGTTGCCAGCGACAATCCGGACCTCCCGGGCGGGATATTGCGCAAGGCAAGGGAAGCCCTCGGTAAGAACGAGGCGGTCATCGGCCCCACTCTAGACGGCGGCTACTACCTTATCGGTTTCCGCGCAGGATCATTCGTCCCCGGTGCGTTTTCCGGAATCGACTGGAGCACCCCGCGCGTTTTGGGTCAGACAGTTGCCAGAGTACGCGATGCCGGGCGAAGCGTTGCCGTACTCCCGCGGTGGAGCGATGTCGACAATCTCGAGGACCTGCAGGCCCTGGCTTCGAGGGGAGGCGCCCCGGCGTTCCGAAGGTCCGCGACCATGGAATACCTGCGCGAGCACCCGGAAGTCCTGAATCGGGACGGCCGGGAAAAAGGAGGGCGCGTGAAGGATGCCTGACGCTCCCCGCTTTTCGGTGATACTCCCCGTTCACAGGGAGAGTCCCGGTCTTGCGGCCGTCAGGAGGGCGGTGCATGCCGCCCGCTCGCCATTGGAGCTTCTCATCGTCCTCAACGACCCGTCATTGGCAAAGCGCATC
>Ga0315286_10008069_pt1 | contig 10341 bp, 15 predicted proteins | sample YL17G10_0_MG_FD_205038 | JGI IMG/M metagenome (GOLD analysis project Ga0315286, IMG submission 205038) | Sediment microbial communities from Yellowstone Lake, YNP, Wyoming, USA - YL17G10_0 | ecosystem: Environmental > Aquatic > Freshwater > Lake > Sediment | place: USA: Wyoming | collected...
GGTCGGGCAACTTCGCTCCGGTGTACTGGTTCATGGGATACAGTGCGCCACGAGAGCGCAAGGGGGTGTTTATGGAAACATGAGCACAACCGAGTGTTTAACTGCACAAGAGATGAGGGTAGGTCCCTCGGAGTCGGATGGCAGGATCAGACTTCAAACCGCCGGAAGCTGCCTGGGCACAATGGTTCGGGTGGTGAGCGTTCCGGTCAAAAGGCGGGATAACCCGTCAGGTGTGAATCGGGAAGGCGAACGCGAGTGAACCACTGATGAAGTGTCGAAAATGAACAGATGTCATCGAAACCGGGCTTTGTAACTGGTCCGGGACTGAGTCTGGGGGGAGGCCTGCTTGCTGCCCAGACGATGGCCGGCATTGAGGTGGCGCGAGCCCGATTCAGGCTCTTGTGTGGAACGTGGGAACCTGTCGCCCTGATGAAAAGGGAGAACTCCCAGTGGAGGACCCATGAGGAGGAGCGTACCGACGCAGGGCGAAGGGGCGGATCGGCCCGTAGTAGCGAAGAAGCCCAGCAACGTGGGTGGAGCGAAGGGGCCGGACTATCCTGCCTCTGGCATAGGCCAACCCGCAAGGGGAGGAGTCTGTGGCTGAGGAGAAGCCGTACACCATTTCGAGGCACCTAGTATACGAAGCGTACAAGCGCGTCCGGGCAAACCGTGGCGCAGCCGGAGTGGATGGAGAATCCCTGGCAGCATTTGAGAAGAACTTGAAGGGCAACCTTTACAAGATCTGGAATCGAATGTCGTCAGGGTCATACTTCCCTCCGGCAGTACGGCTGGTGGAGATTCCCAAAGCAAAGGGAGGCAAGCGGCCCCTGGGGATACCGACAGTGGCGGATCGAGTCGCACAGACGGTGGTGAAGCTAGTATTCGAGCCCGAGGTGGAACCCCTGTTTCACCCGGACTCCTATGGGTACCGGCCAGCCAAGTCTGCACTCGACGCCGTGGGCACCGCCCGGAAGCGGTGCTGGCGACTGGATTGGGTCATCGACCTGGACATCAAAGCCTTCTTTGATAGCCTGGATCATGAGCTGGTTCAGCGTGCGGTGGAGCGACATACGAAGAGCCCATGGGTGCGTCTGTACATCGCGCGGTGGCTTCGAGCGCCGATGCGGATGGCGGATGGCACGCAGGTCGAACGGACGAAAGGCACCCCACAGGGAGGAGTCATCAGTCCGCTATTGGCCAATCTCTTCATGCACTACGCGTTCGATGAGTGGATGCGGCGGCATTTCCCGCGTGTCCCATTCGAGCGGTATGCGGATGATGTTATCGTTCACTGCATGAGTGAGACGCAGGCCAGAGTCGTGCTGGCGACCCTTCGGCTCCGACTCCAGCAGTGCCGGCTTGAGCTTCATCCCACGAAGACCAAGATCGTGTACTGCAAGGACAAGGGACGCGGGGGGCAGTTCGACTGCGTCCAGTTTGACTTCCTCGGCTATACCTTTCGGCCCCGGAAGGTCAAGACGCGCTTTGGGGAGTACTCGACCAGCTTTCTTCCCGCTATCAGCGAGCAAAGTGCAGCGAGAATCCGAGCGACGGTTCGCGAGTGGCGACTGGCGTACACCGGCCACCACAAGGGACTGGCGGATCTTGGAAATTTCGCGGATCCTTACATCCGAGGCTGGCTGAACTACTACGGTCGATTCTATCGATCGCGGTGTTTGGAAGTCTTGCACTGCTTTAACCGCGCGCTGGTGCGCTGGGTGTGTCGGAAGTACAAGCGGTTTGGACGCCGACAGCGGGCGGCCACGCATTGGCTGGGACGCCTCGCGCTACGGGAGCCGAACTTGTTCTACCTGTGGCACGTCGGAGTTCGGCCGGCGGCCGGATAGGAAGAGCCGGATGAGGCGAGAGTCTCACGTCCGGTTCTGTGAGGGCGCGGGGGTGCAATTCCCCCGCGCCACTCGACCATGGGCCCGCTTCGTCTCGAGAAGCAGCGCCCGATTCTGGAGTACGCGCGCCGGCTCGCGGACACCGGATATCCGTACTCGATGGTCCAGGTGCGCTACACGATTGGTGGAGACAACGGACCGCCCGACGATCGTCTACCGGACGTCGTGAGAGCCTGGAACGAGCAATACGAATCGCCACGGCTGATGATCGCCACGACGCAGGAGATGTTCGAGGAGTTCGAGCGCCGGCACGGCGGAGCGATCCCGGAAGTCCGCGGCGACTTCACGCCGTATTGGGAAGACGGGGTGGCGTCGACCGCGCGCGACACGGCGTTGAACCGGGGGACGGCCGAACGACTCGTGCCGGCCGAAACCCTCTGGGCGATGCTGGCGCCGGAGGACTATCCCGCGGAGGCGTTCTACCAAGCCTGGCGTCAGGTCATTCTCTTCGACGAGCACACCTGGGGCGCGGCGGAGAGCGTGAGCAATCCCGACAGCGAAAACGCGCGGGCGCAGTGGGCGTGGAAAGAGGCGCTGGCGCTGGACGCTCGACGCCGGGCGGAGGCGCTGGTCGATTCGCTGCGCCAGCGGTTCGTGGGTACGCGTGACGTGGGAGCCAGGGCGGACGCAGCGAATGGGGAGGGCATCGGGGGGTTTGCGTTTGATGTCGTCAACACCTGCTCGTGGCCACGCACGGAACTCGTCTGCGTGCCGGCGGAGCGGAGCCGCGCCGGGGGCCTCGTGCGGGACGACGCCGGTAGGCCGGTTCCCTCCCAGCGTCTCTCCACGGGCCAGTTGGCCGTGCTCGCTGAAGATGTCCCGCCATTTGCTTCGCGGCGGTACTCGATCGAAGCCGGGCCGGCCCTGGCGTCGGGGAGCGGCTCGCCCCGGGCCGAGAGCGCGGCGCGGGCCGATGGGAGAGCCGGGCGGCTGGAGAACGAATGGTTGGCGGTCTCGATCGATCCGGAAACCGGGGCGATCGCCAGTCTCCGCCGGAAGATGCCGGACATCGAGTTCGTCGATCGCACCCGGGGCTCAGGCCTCAACGAGTACCTCTACGTCCCCGGCCGGAGTCCCGGAGAGGCGCAGGGCGTGCGCGGGGTGCGGATCTCGGTCAAGGAGCGCGGACCGTTGGTGGCGTCGCTGGTCGTCGAGTCGGACGCGCCCGGGTGCGTTCGGCTCTCGCGTGAGATCCGTCTGACCGGCGGACTCGGACACCTGGACCTGCTCGATCTTCTCGACAAGCAGCGAGTGCGTGAGAAGGAGAGCGTGCATGTCGCGTTTCCCTTCCGCGTCCCCGACGGCGTGGTGCGGCTCGATCTCGGATGGGCGTTCGTGCGCCCCGAGGTCGACCAGATCGCAGGATCGTGCCACGACTACTTCTGCGTGCAGAACACGGTCGATGTCTCGAACCGGGAATGCGGGGTGACGCTCGTCAGCCTGGACGCGCCGCTGGTCGAGGTCGGGGCCATGACCGACGAAACACCGGTCACGCGGGGCCTGCGCGCGTGGCGCACGAGCATCACGCCGACACAGATGATCTACTCCTACGCAATGAACAACTACTGGCACACCAACTACAAGGCGGACCAGGAGGGGCCAGTGGAGCTGCGCTACGCACTGCGTCCGCACGGGAGCTTCGCGGCGACCGAGGCGAAGCGGTTTGGGATCGAGCGCAGCCGGCCCTTGGTGGTTTTCCCGGCGTTGGGGGGGTCGGCGACCGAGCGCGCGGCCGAATCCCTGCTCACGGTAGAGCCCGCAGAGGTCCTCGTGACTTCGATCCGGCCGGCCGGCGACGGGTCGGGCTGGGTCGTCAGGCTCCAGAACCTGGCGGCCGAGCGCCGGACGGTGCGGCTGGGCGGCAGGATCGGTCGGACCGGGGTGCTCTCGCGGAGCGATCCGTTCGGGGAGCGGCAGGAGGCGTTGCGAGGCCCGTTCGAGATGCTGCCAGACGAGATCGTGACGCTTCGCGTTGAGCGGGCCCGTTGATTCACACCGCGTTCGGCATGAATCTGCGCCGGCCGACGGTTTCATTGATCGCGCTGGTCCTGCTCCGTCTCATGGGGGGGCCCTATGGCCGGATCGCCCCGCTGCACTCGCCCGTGCCGCTGCTGTGCGTCATGGTCCTGTGGAAGATTGCGTTGGATGTGCGGGCGCATGTCCGGGCGCATCGGGGCGGGGTGGGGTAGGCGATTGCGGTACTCTGAAACCGGGCGGGCAACATCGACGCTCACTCGCGCGCCTTGTCCCCGTCCACTGGAGCGCCTTGTTGGGCAATTCCCTCATCACTGGGATGCTGGCCGAGCATTGCCCTGCCAACCCGGCCCCAATTCATGAGTGCCCGCTTTTGGGAAGACGGCCCGGCACTTGGAAAGAGGGCTTCTTGAGAAGCAGGAGCACATTCATCAAGTACGAGATCATTTCCGCTTCTCAAAGAACGACGCGAACTCTGCTTCCCGCGTGGGAATGAGATCGGTCATCGGCGGATTCCTCAATTGCGCCTAACGCATGCATCACCAGCGGGGCGGGCCGGCGCAGGCTTGGCGCCAGTCAGGAGGGTGACGGGCCGACCCGACTGGTGAATGCAGTTGGACGGTCCATCGCAAACCGCTTGCCTCGGTAGTACTTCAGTGCTACTCTGAGTCAGGGGTCGAAGAGACCCGGGATTGGAGGATCCATGACCCGAGAAGTCACTCTCCGCCGAGTGGGCGGGTCCATCGGCGCGACGTTGCCCAAGGACATGGCCGAGCGGCTGCACCTGACGGCCGGCGACCGGGTCCTGGCGGTGGAGACGGACCGCGGTATCCTGCTGACGCCCTACGACCCAACCACGGAGCGTGCGCTGATGATTGCGGCGAAAGCCGCACGCAAGTACCGCAACGCCCTGCGGGAACTGGCCAGATAGCGCATGGCCCGCAAGCGCCGAGAGCCGGTGTGGGTGGACCGAGTCGTGGTCGACGCGGTGCACCTGGACATGCTGCGCACGCATGGTGGTCTCCGGGGCATCCGCGACGAGAACGCTCTGGAGTCCGCCCTGGCCAGACCTCGCCATCGCCACGCCTACGCGCGTAGGGCGGACTTGGCAGCGCTTGCAGCGTCGTATGGATTTGGGCTGGCGCGTAATCACCCCTATCGAGATGGGAACAAGCGAACCGCGTTCTTGGTGATGGTCGTGTTCCTGGGACTGAATGGGCGAGACCTGGAGGCCTCGGAAGCCGAGGTCGTGACGATGATGCTGCAGCTCTCGGCCGGGGAGCTGTCTGAGGCAGCACTGGCTATGTGGCTGCGCGATCATCTCAGATCACGATCCTAGCCCTATCCGTCCAACGTGGGCATCACCGGCGGGTGGTCCTGGCGCGGCCCTGGCTCTGCAGGGCGGTGCCAGGGGCCCCCGCGCTCGGGCCAGGGCCGTGCCAGGGCCGGCCGTCCGGTGAGTGCCATGGTTGGACGATCCGTCGGCTTGCCATTAGAACTAGCCGGCCTTCCGATACTGACTCACTTCCTTCTCTAGGCGGTTCCCCAAGCGGTCCGATTCGACATCGAGTTCATAGTCCATCTGGAGTCCGAGCCAGAACTTTGGAGACATCTTGAAGTAGTGCGCCAAGCGAAGTGCCGTGTCGGCGGTTAGGGCACGCTTGCCCAGCACAATCTCGTTGACTCGACGGGGGGAGACATGGATGTCGCGTGCGAGTTGATTCTGACTGATTCCCATGGGCTTGAGGAACTCCTCAAGGAGGATCTCCCCAGGATGGACTGGATCCATTTTCTTCTTTGCCACTCGACTCACCCCCTATGGTAGTCGGCGATCTCTACATCGTAGACGTCGCCTTGCTCCCAACGGAAGCAGAAGCGCCATTGGTCGTTGATCCTGATGCTGTACTGACCTTGGCGATCCCCCTTCAGGGCCTCAGGCAATTCGCGGGCGGCACCCGGAGGTCTTGTAGGCTCTCGGCCCGATTTAGCATTCTGAGCTTCCGCAGGGAGCTGCGCTGGATGTCAGGTGGAATTCGCCGAACGGGGAGCCGGTTGAAGAGTGCTTCGGCTTCCCGTGACCGAAACGACCAAATCATGTCGATACCCTATGCCGGATGACGTCATACGTCAAGCCCAAAGTTCCCGGAACGAAGCACCGGTCCCTTGCGGTCGTCCAACGCGGGCATCACCTGCGTTCGGGCCAGGGCCGTGCCAGGGCCGGTTGTCCGGTGAATTTCGTGGTTATACCGATTCTCATCGCGTGTTGATCCTGCTGCATACGCGATGCATCTGGACATAGAACTCATCGCGTGTGGCGAAGAGCATTATGGCCCTGTTGTAGACCGTGATCTTGCTTGAGCCGCCGGCGTGCTCGATCTCGAGTTGGTCGATCTGAAGCGGATCACCAACGGTCGGATCACCATACACCCCGGAGCATCCGAGGAGCTGGTTGTCATGGATTGCCCGGATGACATCCGGGGTGACAGTCGGACCGTCGAGCACAATGGTTTGGAGGCCAGCCTCGTCCTCGATGTCATCGGTGAACCCATGGCGATAAGTGACCTTGTTGATCTGTGTTAGCCCCGCGCGGCCACCCTTGTCCCAACGGGTGCCTTGCCAGTGGTGGATCAGCCCGTGATCATAGCAGACGGGGCATGACCAGAGGATGTTGGGCGTGCCACACTCAAAGCCGGCATGGATCCTGCCCGGGCAGGCCTTTCGCTGGGGTCGTCGCCGGCAGGGAATTGGAGTCTCTTGTAGCGTCGCCGACGGAGATTCGGTCACGGCTGCGACGATCGACGTAAGCTGACTGGCAATCCGTCTCGACATGACATAGATGGAGAGTTCCCCATCGCGATCGAGGAAGTGGGTGAGATCCGTGATCCATGTGCCGCTCATCGGGACGTCCTCAGTCTTCTCTCGGTATAACGCTGGCGTTCAGCCGCGGCGGGCGGCTGGACGGGAGCATCGAATCATCCCTTGGTCTCCGCCGCCCGACGGCGGCTGGAATGCCTTGTTAGGCTCCGTTCCACCAGACGCCCCGCCGCGTACTTGTGAAGAAGGCTGGCAATCAAGGTCTGATAGGGAAGACCTTCCTCGACAGCGCGTTTCTGAATCGCCGAAAGATCCCTTCCGGAGATCCGGATGTTGACACGGCGGTCCTTTCGAAGCGTGACCTCAGCATACTTCTGGTATCGCTTACCCTGGCGTCGAAGATCATGAGCGGAACGCCACTCACCCCGCTCGATGCTGTCCGCCAAAGCCTTCTCATCCGGATCCAGCTTAGCCATCTTGTTCCTCTCCATCAAGATACCGCCTCGTTGCTTTGCGGCTCGGGATGATCGTCTTCAGGAACACCACCTGAGCGTCCTCAACGAACGGAACGAGGTAGGCATATCCGTCCACATCGACGACGAAGACTCGCTGCCCCGAGTACCTCTCAGGGTTTGGGTGCTCCAGGATGTCCAGCACGTCCCCTCGTCGAATGTGGAATAGGATTTCCTCGAAGGAGATCCCGCGCTCCTCCCTGAGGGTTTGGTTCTTCTCCTCATTCCAGGCGAAGTGCTTCACGTCATGAATCCTAGCACAACGTGTGCCTTATGGCAACAGCCTACAAGAAGCGCCGGAGAAGCCTAATCGGGATAGGGAGGAACCTCGCGACTCCTCTCCTCCCACACCACCGCACGTACGGATCACGTATGCGGCGGTTCGGCGGATTGAGTGATCGGTTCATCCCTCAACCAGACTCGGTAGCCCGAGCTCCGCGAAGTACCGCACGGGCAGTGCTATCGCAAGCGCGGGACTCTGACTCAGACGCCACGGCCCGTGAGCTGACTTGGCAGTATTCCAGGCCAGGTCTCGGGAGATTCCCCGTCTCCGCAGTTCCCGGTAGCCCCTCCGGCCCCATTGCTTCCAGTGGTAGCTCCGTAGCCGTCGCCGGATCCACTTGTCCAGATCAAGAAGAGGTGACGTCACCTCGGCGAAGCCATAGTAGCCTCGCCAGCCCAGGATGTACGTCCTGAGCTCCTTCACGATCTGACGTAGGGTGCGTCCGCGCGTCCGACTCGTCAGCTCTCGCACCTCCGCTTTGAAGGCCAGCACGGACTTCTCGCTCACCTTCCGCCGGGCTGCCCGGCCGCGGGTGAACGTGAAGCCGAGGAACTTCCGGTTCGAGGGCCGGTCTACGGCGCTCTTGGCCTCGTTGACCTTGAGCCTCAGCCGGCGTTCCAGATAACGGGTCACACTGGCCATCACACGCTCGCCCGCACGTCGACTCCGGACGTAGATGTTGCCGTCGTCGGCATAGCGGACGAAGCGGTGTCCTCGCTGCTCCAGTTCCTTGTCGAGGTCGTCCAACAGCAGGTTCGCTAAGAGCGGCGACAGAGGACCGCCCTGTGGCGTGCCCTCCATCGTCGGTTCCGTAACGCCTTCCAGCGTGAACACGCCGGCCTTCAGGAACCGGTGGATCAGTCGCACCACCCGCCGGTCGCGCACCCGCGCCCGCACCCGGCTCAGCAGTACGTCGTGGTTTACCCGATCGAAGAACTTCTCCAGATCGAGGTCAACGACCCACGCATGCCCTTCCCGGATGTACCTCTGCGCCTGCGACACCGCCTGGTGAGCACTTCGCCCCGGCCGAAAGCCGTAGCTCCACTCCGAGAACGTCGGATCCCATTCCGCTTGCAGCACCTGCAGCAAGGCTTGTTCGACGAACCGGTCGAGGACCACCGGAACTCCGAGGTTTCGGGTACCGCCCCCAGTCTTCGGGATCTCGACTCGCCGTACAGGCTGGGGTTTGTAGCTACCTTCCACCAGGGAGGACCGAATGGTTGGCCAATGCGCCTTCAGGTGTGCCACCAGGCCCTCGACGGTCATCCCGTCGATTCCCGGAGCACCCCGATTGCGCCTGACCTGGCGGAGCGCGCGCAGGAGATTCTGCCTCTCCAGCACCCGCTCCATGAGGTCTGTCCCTTCCACCGGAGCGTCTTCTCCTCGTGTCCCAATCACGGTTTCATCCCCCGGGTTGCCCAGGGACAGCCGGAGCTGCCTGTCGGATGCAGTACCGCCACTCGACACGGTGGTGACTTCTCCTTTCCTTCAATCCCCTCTCGGGGCACCGTTGGGGCCTTCATCCCAAGGCGTTGCGGCTCGGCCTATCTGTTTCCCCGCCTTTCGGCATTGGGGTGCCTCAATAGCTCTGCCTGCCTCGGGCCTACTACGCCCTTTGCTGACTTCTCCCGGCCGGTCGGTGCCGGTCACCCGGAACCCAGTCCTTGCGGACAACCGGGAGATCTCCCAGGGTAAGACACAGATCGTTCTGCGCGTGAACGCCGGATTTATAAAGCACACCCCTTTGCGGATGGAGGACTTCGCGGTCACGTGCCCGCTCGTCCCGGATGTACCACACCTCATATCCGGTTCCTGTTCGTCGCCCCGCGCATTTTGGATTGGGCTTCCTTCAGACCCCACCTCGCGATGACGCCCTTGCCCTTCTCCTTGCCTTCGGCTCCGCGATTACCTGGCACGGGGACTTGCACCCCGCTCGATCTGTGCCATGCCTGGCACACACGCACGCATCACCAGCGGGGCGGGCCGTCACGGGCGGCACCCCATCCGGGCCGCTCGCGGCCCGCCCCGTCTGGTGAATGCAGATGATCCCCGCCGGCGCGATCATCTCTGCTCCGGGTACAACGAGATGAACTGCCGGGGTGTCATCACTTTGAGGCCTCCGTAGCCCGAGGTGCGCAGCAGCGCCTTGTCTCCGCTGACGATCACGCGCGCTCCAACCGCCAGGGCGCAGGCGAGGAACTTGTCGTCGGCCGGATCGTCGCACACTCCCTCTGGTAAGCGAGGGGAGAGGCAGATGCGAGCGCGGGCTACAATGAGCTCGAGAATCGGCCAGAGAGACACCCCTGGGAAGCGACGCCCCAGCGCCTCGCCGACGCGCTGGTACTCGTCGATGATCTCCTCGGATAGGACGAGCGCGAAACGGCCGTCACTCCAGGCTTTGAGAATCTCGTAAGGCGCGCCGGCAAAGAACACGCCCGAGATCAGGACATTGGTGTCCAGGACGACTCTCACCCAGCTCTCCGAACACGCGCCACCGCCCGAGTGACGTCGGAATGGCGCAGTCCACCGCGGCGCGCCTGCTTGCGGGCCTCGGCGATGAGGGCATCGAACTCCTCCAAGTCGGGGAGCTGAATGGCCTTCAGGATAACGACATCCTTCTTACCAACGACGACGAAACGAATCCCCGGTTTGAGCCCTAGGCGCCTGCGTACCTCCTCCGGGATGACGACTTGCCCCTTCGAGGTCATCTTCGTAGTTGCCGGACGGGTCATTGCGTCCTCCAGTGCTTCGGAGTCAATCTTACCGGTAAGACTATCCCAAAGCCGCCCTGGAAGCAACAGGCGTCGGAACCACCCTTATGGGGATAACGCATGCATCACCAGCGGGGCGG
>Ga0315286_10008070_pt1 | contig 10341 bp, 8 predicted proteins | sample YL17G10_0_MG_FD_205038 | JGI IMG/M metagenome (GOLD analysis project Ga0315286, IMG submission 205038) | Sediment microbial communities from Yellowstone Lake, YNP, Wyoming, USA - YL17G10_0 | ecosystem: Environmental > Aquatic > Freshwater > Lake > Sediment | place: USA: Wyoming | collected...
GCCGGGCAGAATCGCTTTCACAGTGACCCCGTTGTCATTGGAGCCCACCTCGAACAGGAAGAAGTCCGGGTTGTCGCCGTTGGTGTTGGACCAGGTCTTCTGCCCGCCGAACATGGTGGTCGTCAGCACGTTCGAACTGGGGGCATTCCGGGCCGCCAAGGCGTTGAGATCGAAGTTGTCCATGTCGGACACCGCCCCGCCCTGGTCGGCCACGCCCACGGTCGTCCCGGTCTTAAGGCTCTCGACCGTCACCGTGTAGCCGCCGACCGTGATACTGAGCAGGTTGTACGGGGGAGTCCCATCGGGGTGATCGACTTTCACACTGGTGATCGGCAGCACGGCGGCCGAGCACAGGGATGCCGCCACCATCAAAACCACCATCACAAGCCATTTCAATGAACCACACGTCTTCATCGCAGTACTCCTCATAGTTGCACACGGAACTCGGTTCCAAAGCCCACGCCCAGACGCTGGGGATGGGTCCCAAAGACGGGATTTAGCAAGAGGATCGGTTACCCTGATCCGTTGATGATACTCATCGGCATGACATCTCCACCTTCTCCGAAAATACCGCCAGAGATCGTCCGGCGTGCACATCAGCGCCTGGACGCATCAATATATTAGCACTTCTCCCCAGGATCCGGCAAGGAATTCCAGCCGATCAAGCCTGTTTCTGCTGCTCCTGACGGTCTTTCTGGCACGTCTTGAAGCCGTTCTTGCGCAGCTCGGCTTTGAGCTGGGCAACCGGGAGGTCACGCGGCATCAGGCCTTTTTGGAACGCCATGGCCGCCGCCGTGCCGGCCACCTCGCCCGACTGGAACGAGTTCTCCATCCGGCGGAACGTCGAATTCATCAGGTGGTCGCAAGACGTGCACCGGCCGGCCATCAGGATGCCATCAAGCCCCTTAGGCAGCAGGACGCCGTAAGGGACATCGACGAGCCCCCCGTTGCCGCCCGTCTCGTAACGCTGCTGGTCATGGCTGTCGAACGTGACGCGGCAGGTCTGGACCGAGTCCCCGAACTCACGGTTTTTGGGCCCCGTCGTCCACCGTGAGCGTGGAATCCCCGACAATCGTGCGGCTTTCGCGCACCCCGGCTTGAATCGCCGTCTCGGTGATGACGGCCTGGATCCGATTGCCCTCTTTCACAACACCGGTGATGAAGTGATGCAGGTAAAGCTGCACGCGATGATCGGTGGCCATGTTCAGAAAGAGAATCTCCACGGCCTCAGGCTCGATGTGGCTGCCTTCCTTGAGCGGCGCCGGTCCCACCCCGAACGCCTCGACCTGCCGCGAGAACTGCGTCAGCATGCCCGAGTGATGGTCGCCGAGGTGATGCCAGCAGGGCATGATGGAGAAGGCCACGTTGCCACCGAGAAAGCCATACCTTTCGATGACAGCGACCCGCGCCCCCTGCCGCGCGGCCGCGACAGGAATCCACCCACTCGCGCGGACGGCTGTGCCCGACTGCATGCCTCACGTGCCTGCGGCGAACGATCCCACCCCCGCCGAGAATAAGAACCGTCTGCGTGATAGCGCTGTACGTTGCATACCGTCACTCCCAAGTGAATCCACCTTCACTCCGCCGATATCAGCTTCTACGGGTTTGCCCTCCTTGGAGCCCCGGCGAGTCGGCCAGCGGCCACGTGAAGAACGATCGGGCCACTGCCCCACGTCTCCGGCGGGGTCAATAGAGCTGTGCCATTGGCCAGCGTGCCCGCATCCTGATACTCACCCGTGAAAGGGTTGAACCAGCTTGCCTGGGCCGGGCGCGACAGACCTTCCAGTTTCAGTGAGAACCCTTGGGCCTTGTTTTGGAATACCACGCACTCCTTCCCGCGATTGGCCAGGCAATACCCGCTGCTGACCAGTTCATCAGATGGCTCCAGAGCCCAGAACTCGGTCGCTTGGAAGAAGTCGCGCAAGTGCTTGAAATACGCGTAGCCCGGCGGTGTGTCTTCGGGCCGGATCACGTCCCATGCCGTGTAGGTGTAGTAGTAAGCCCCGTACCCGCCGGCCATATAGACTTCCCACGCCCGGCGGCAAACCTCTTCCGGTGTCTGCGCGACGCCGTAGGTCATGTCTTTGAGACCCTGCGGGCCATGCTCATATCCGAACTCGACGTTCAGGACCGGCCAGAGGTGCTGCTTCTGGTGATCGAGCAGCGTCGCGTGCCACTTCGAGTGCGTTTGATCGCTGCGATAGTCCAGCACGTCGTTGTAGGAGCCGGCATTGAAAGTCTGGGTATCGGTATGGGTCGTGATCGGCCGGCGGTAGGGATCGTTGTCGCGGATGAACCGGATGCGGCCGAGCTTGTAGTCCAGGTCCTTCTCGTTGTTGGATTCCTTGGAGAAGTCCCAATGGACGTTCGGGTAGGCCGAGTAGCGGGCAATCAGCCAGCGGAAGAACAGGTCGTCCTCGGCACTGCCCTTGGCGGGCCAACGGACCATCTTGTTGTAGACCTTGATCATGACGTGGGCGATCATGCCCCGCCGGTGGAGTGCGTCGATGATCCGGTCGTAGTGCCGCCAGTAGGCGAGGTTCAGCCGGCTGTAGTCGGGCTGGTCGTTGCTCCCCTCCCACGCGTACGTCGGCGGCGGCCCGTAGTCGTCGTCGGCCGTTTTGCCCTTGCACCAGCCCGTGTCATGGGCATAGGCGTTCAGGAGCACGTAGTTGAACCCGCTGGCCGCCAGCTTGTCCAGAAAGCGGTTCACGACCTTCAGTTCCTGGTCCGCGGTGTCGAGCGCCCACAGCCAGTCACATTCATAGCCCATGAGGAAGAAGCGAGTGCCGTCCTCGAAAACAAAATGACGGGGACGCTTCGGGTCCACACCCAAACCGCCATGAACCGTCTGCAGCGGATTGGGGACGCAGACGAAGGCCGCCCGCTGGTTGTCGAGCGCCGCCACGGTGGAGTGCGTCACGAGCGTCCAGTCGCCACCCACCGTTGGAGCGACGCGGACCTTCCACGTCCCATCGCCATCGTAGAAGCCCGGCACGGTCAGCTTCACGCCGCCGGGACCGGTCACCTCGGCCGAGAACGGCACCTGAAACGGCCCTTCCTGCGTTCTATCGACGTGAAATGCGAAATCATGGGGCTGCCAGCGAGGAACCCGGATGGGTGAGGCAGCGCCGCCGACCGATTGTCCGGCCCAGGCCAGTATCGCCATCGTGGTCACGACGACCAGCGTCTTTCGAGTAGTCATGGTCTCCCCTATCTTCGGCCCGACGGCCGGATTCATGCGTTATCCGCGCTGGTCTCGAAATGCACGCCGCCTTTTTCGAGGGCTTTGCGCAGGTCGGCGTACGCAAGCCGGCGCGTTGGACAGCCGGCTTCGGCACACAGCGCCGCTGCGGTGCCAACCGCCTGGCCCTGAGCCATGCAGCTCACCGTGTTACGGGTGGACATGTGGGCCCGCTGGTCCGAGGTGATCATCATCCCGGCGCACAGCAGGTTGTCGAGGCCCGTCGGGAGAAACGCCCGGTATGGGATGCCGTAGGTGCCGCCGTTTTTCACCTGGAGCCGTGGGGCCATATCGTGGAAACCGTAGGCCATCACGTCGTCGTCGAAGTGCCGGCCCTCGATCACGTCTTCGTGCGTGACGTCATAGTCGCAGACGATCAGCCGGCCGCGACGGATGTTCAGCGTCGGACTGGTCCGGGCGATAAACGCCTTCTCGCAGCCGGGGATGTTCTTGCGGGCACGCTCGATCCATTGCCGCTGCTGCTTTCGCAGTTGCAGCTCGGCCTTGGCCGTGGCATCGCGGTTCGTGGGGCTGACCGGCATCTTCACATTGAATTTGACGAACATGAAGTAGTCGTCGTGCACCGTGGTCATGAGGACGCCCGGCTTGCCTTTACCGCGAGGGCCGTCGAGCCGCACCACCTTGCCCGGCACGCCATCGTGCAGGCCCAGGGCGAGATTGCCGGCGCCGCCGTTTTCCTCGACGTATTTCACGAGCTTGTCGAGATCGACCCCGGCGACCCCGATGCTGTTGGCCACTTCATAGTCATTGGGCTCGCTGTACTTGGCCCCGGCGTACGCCGCCAGGTGGCCATAAGCCGTGGTATCGACGAAGGCCTTGGCCGCAAACATCTCTCGTCCCGAGCGGCTTTCCACGATCGCGCCGCGCACGCGAGGGCCATCCGCCGCCGCCCCAACGACCATCGTGTTGAGGGCCATGAAGACCCCCGCCTCGCTGAGCATCTCCATGCTCACGAGCTTGTAGATCTCCGTATCGACGGAGGTGTTCACGGAATCGTAGTCGTACCCTGCGATCATCTCCGCATGGCCCGAGCAGCCGCCGGCCTTGGTCAGGCGATCCACGATCTCGCTGGGGATTCCCTTGATGACTTGACGCTTCTTGACGCCGGGGAAGGCCTTCCACAGATTGAAGAAGCTGTGCAGCGCGGTGCCGCCTTCGACCACGGTCCCGCCGGTGTACCCCTTGGTCTCGATCAACGCCGTCTTGGCGCCTTGGCGAGCCGCCGCCAGCGCCGCGACGACTCCCGCCGTACCGCCGCCCGCGACCACGACATCGAACTTCCGCACGGGCACCTTCCTGGCCGGTTCCTCGTAAAAGTCCCCAGCCGGATTGGTTGTCTTCTCGGCCCCCACCGCGAGCCGGGTCCCAGCGGCAACGCCCAACAACACCGCACTTCTGGCAAACTCGCGGCGATTCATTCCGGCCACCCTCGCACCCCCGCGAGGTCCCTTCGATTCCCCGAGATCGTTCTTCATCTGGTCCTTCCTTCAGTTATTCGCTTGTGTATGTGACATATCCATTGCCGGGATGGGCCATGACGGCGATCCCGTATATCCGATTCGGGCAATAGCTCCTATGGCCCGCCGGCGGGGCCTCTTGTGAGCATTCTACCGTTCACCCACCTTCGTTCAACCACGTTCTCGCTTCATGCAAGAGCGAGGGCTCCCGCGGCAATGGAAGAGCAATGCCTGCGTGTCAACCGCCCGAACGCTTGACGGTGTAGCCACGCTCCGTCAGCTCCGCCACCAGCAGGTCGCGGTGGTCGCCCTGAATCTCGATGGTGTTGCCCTTCACGGTCCCTCCGGCCCCGCATTTTCGCTTGAGGTCGGCGGCAAGCTTTTGGAGCTCCTGCTCGTCCAGCGGAACGCCGGTGATGACGGTCACGGCCTTGCCCTTGCGGCCCTTGGTCTGGCGCGAGACCCGCACAATACCATCGCCGGCGGGAATCGCCTTCTCCTCGTCACGGCAGACACACTCGCCAACGGGCTTGCCGCACGCCGGACACATCCGGCCCTGCTCCGTCGAATAGACGATGCCGGGTCCTCTTGCCATGTCAACTGAACGCCTTGCGCAGCACGGCCAGGCTCTTGGGGATCGCGGTCTTGTAGTCCTCGTTGCCTTCGAATTCGAGCGAGACATAGCCCCGGAAATTGTGCTTCTTCATGATGCGGGCGATGCGGCCGTAGTCGAGGTCGAGCGTGTACCAGAGACCCCCGCCATAATAGGTCTTGGCTTGCACGAGGACGGTCTGCGGCGCACATTTCTCGAGCTTGTCGTAGGGGTCTTCGAGGAAGTTGCCCGTGTCGAGCAGGACCTGCAGCCAGGGCGAGTTGATGGCGTTGACGATTCTGAGCAGCCCTTCGGGCGTTCGGGCCATGCCCCAATGGTTCTCCAAGCCGAGGATCACGCCGCACTCTTGGGCCTTGGGCAGGCACTTCCCGATGCTGTCGATCACCCACTTGAAGCCATCCTCTTCCGTGTAGTTGGGCAGGGGCGACTCGATGCCGCGTTTGGCCATGAGGTCATCGAAACTGCCGCTCGTGCCCCAGCGGCCCGTGTTGATGCGGATGATCGGGATACCGAGCTTGTAGGCGAGCTCGATCTGGTGGATCGTCAGGTCGATGTTCTTTTGCCGTTTGGCCTCGTCGGGCGAGACGAAGGTCTGGTGCGTGGACATGCAACACAGGTCCAGACCGTTGATCAACGCCCGGCGCTTGAGGTTTTGCAGATAGCCGTTGTCCTCGTTCTCCATTTGCATGAGCAGGATGTCCACGCCGTCGAAGCCCAGGCGGGCGGCCTCGTCGATGCACGTCTCGATGGGCATCTTGAGCCCTTCCTTGAACCGCCAGAACGAATACGTTGAGACGGCAATCGGATTGCCGCGCCGCGCGGGCGGTTGCGACCCGGATGTCTTCTCGGCAGCGTGACTTGCCACACCGGCCCCGGCCAAAGCCGCCATCGAACCTGCCATGAAAGCTCTGCGATCCACCTGTGCCATGATCCTGCTCCTTTCCCGCCCCCTGCCGGGTGGCACCCTCAAGCGCAGCTTGGGGGTGGCTCGTCATGCTGACAACCATCGCCAAGGCCTTCGGCCTTGACGCTGCCACCCATATGTACCCAAAAGAGTCCGCAACTACGTCGGTGAATATCTTAGGCCAATTGCCGGGGTCTGACAAGGGCGCCGCTGCGGATTTGTGCGGCCACTTGCAGGAAGCGGGGCAAGGCGTAGTCAAAGAACTGCCGGTAGCTTTCGCAGAAGTAGCGGTGTGGCACCCCCGCCCTCGGGGGTGGTTCTTCTGGCTTCCCAGCCGAGGGCGGCTGGGCTACAGGCGCGCGGTCCTTCATGCACCCACCCCGGCAGACCGCCAGGTGCCGGCAGACAAGGCACTTGTTCGCCAGGTTCTGCTTCTTGCGGGCGAAGGTCTTCTTTTGGGCACAGACGGCGAGTTGCTCGATGGGCGTCTCCAGGATGTTGCCCAGCCGCCACTTCGGCTCGACGAAGAAGTCGCATGGGAAGACGTCGCCCGTATGCTCGACGACGATGTACTGGCTGCACTGCCGGTCGAAGGTGCAGATCGAATGATGGCCGCTGATGCAATGGCTCAAAATGGAATCGAAATCGCGGATGCTGAGCCGCTGCGGGCCGAACGCCATCCATCGGTCGAAAATCCGGCACTGGAAGTCGCCATACTGCTTCGGTGAAACGGAAAACTCAGCGATTTGCCCAGTCTGGGGGTCCACCTCGACGCACGGAATGAATTGCAGGTAGCGCACACCAAGGCCGATCAGGAAGTCGAAGACCTCGTCGGGATGATCGGCCGTCAGGCGGTTGACCAGGGTGAGCGTGTTGAACTCGACTTTGTGCTCCCGGCAGCAGTCGATGGCGCGCATCACGCGGTCCCAGGTGCCGTGGCCGCCGAGGTCGAGCCGGTAGTGGTCGTGCAGCTCCTTCGGCCCGTCGATGCTGATGCCGATCAGGAACTTGTTCTCGTGCAGGAACCGGCCCCAGTCGGCGTGGTTCAGCAGAAGTGCGTTGGTCTGGAGCGAGTTGCCGACCTCCTGGCCGGTGATGCCGTACTGCTTTTGAAGCTCGACCGCCCTCTTGTAGAAATCCAGGCCCATCAAGGTCGGCTCGCCCCCCTGCCAGGCAAAGCCCGACATTTGGAACCGCAGACCCATGTAGCCCTTGACGAGCTTTTCGAGCACCTCGCCGCTCATGCGCTGCCGGCCGTGGCCGACCTGGGCCGGGCGGCACTTGTAGAAGCAGTACGTGCAATCGACGTTGCAGTCGGAACCGGATGGCTTGATTAGGAGCGTAAACGGCTGCATGGAAGAACGCCAATGGAAATGGTGGGCACGGCACACCCTACCTGTTCAATTGCCCTCTGCCGGCTCGATTCGCACCGTCCATTCATCCTGCTGCGCGGGCTTGTCGGCTTTCAGGAGAATCCGGGTGAGCTGCTCGGGCCAGACCGTGCGGAGCCGACCGTCTTGGATCGCAATCGTCTCCAGGGTCGGCTTGAGCTTGGCCCCGTCACACACTACTCGCACGACCGTACGGGGTTCGGGTCCGTCCACGGTTTCGAGCAGCAGTTGGCCGTCCTTCTGTAGCTTGACCTTGCACGGCGTCAGGAGGGTCAACGTGATGTCCTTGGCCGGCTTTTCAAGGGCGTAGCCCTCGGTGACCACAATGTCCTTACCGCGATTGAGCCGGATCGTGCGAACCCACGATTTGACGTTCGCCTGCTTCGGATACGCGCCGGCGATATCGAGCTGAAGCTGCGCATGATCGTTGTCGGCTTCGTAGCGGACATCGCGGGCGGCGAACTGGCGGCCGGGGTTTTGCATCACGCCGTCGATGGTCGGCAGGTTGTGGTACGCCGACTGCATCGTCCATATCTCATATCGTTGCGAGCTGAAGGTCTTGCGGCTGTACGTCTCGACGCCGGCGTCGATGAGGATGGGCCGGCCGGCCCGATAGACGATGAAGTTGCCGACGTCGTTGTGATTGTGGCTCTCGGCGTTGTGGCCGCCTTTGGCCGCGACGAAGAAACCCTTCGCCGTCCCTTCCACACAGCGGGCCGTCATCACCTGAATGCCATCGAGCCAGGCATCGCGAACCAGCGGCGGCTTGGCCTGCGCCGCGCGAAGCTCGGCGTCATTGAAGATCTCCGGCAGATACCGGCCGACCGTATATCCGCCCTTGCCGATGAAGCCCGCGCCCTCGCCTCGGTCCGTGGCATGGAGGTAGGCCCCGAAGGCAACGAGCCGATCATCGCCGATCCGTTTGCCGTAGCGGTACACCAGCTCGCCCGGCGGACGCACCTTCGCCGAGGCATCGGCGAAGTTCACGAAGTAGTCATCCGCGATGTGGACGCGATAGATGTACCGGCCCATTTCCTTGACCAGCGATTGGCCGTAGACGTCAACCGCCCCCTTCGTGGCGCTGTGGAGCAGCTCAAGGCAGTCGAACAGAGAGGCGGGCGCCCGGCCCCAGTAGCCGGGACCTTCGTCGCAGCCGCCGTCGTCGGCATAGGCATCGAAGAAATTGTCCAAGCTCCGCACGATCTTGGCGACCGCTTTGACGCGTCGGGCCTCGTCCGGCTCGACCAGCAGCGTACAGGCGAGCCAGTTCGAGTTGCACCACGGGTTCCAGTTATTCACGCGGCCCCCTGTGAAGCCCATCCAGCCGAAGTCGTCCCGCTCCAGGCACGGCGTCAAAATCCGCCGGTCGATCTCGTGGTGGATTCGCTTGCGGACCAGCGGCGAGACGCGGTCAAGCTGCTCGCCGAGCAGGTAGTAGGTCCACGCCAGGCTCTCACCCGTCTCGGCGGCAAACAGGTCCACAACGGGCTCCGCAGGATCGGGCAGTCCGGACCCGGCCTTTTGTGCGCCGACGTGGGCGGGCACGCCCCAGAACGATTCCTCGCAGATCGCCCAGACCCCGTTGACGATGTCATCGAGGAAGCGGCCCTTGCCCTCGACACATTCGGCAACGATCAAATCGGTGAGTGCCGTCCGGCGGGCGAAATGCTCGTGTTCATAGCGGCTGCGATTGCCGTTGCGGGCATATTCGAGAAAGAGCGTCGCGGGCAGGTCCGGCCACGGATAGCGAAGATACTGCTCGCCATTGACGATCAGGTCCTTGCGCACCGGCTTGGGCAGACTCTCCCATCGCGTCCTCTCGCTCCACTTCGGCCATGGATGCCATTGCGCTCTCGCGATCAGGACTTTCTCGATCTTCTCCTGCGGATACAGCTCGCGGAGCTTGAATCGGCCCTCCTTCGCCGGTGCGGCGCCTGCGAGGAGTGCCGCGGCGAACGAGCCGGAGATAAAAACGCTCAATACGAGACAGTGTCTTTGTTTCTGCTTCACATGAACCTCCACTCACTGGGTCTGGGCAGGCGTGCGGGGGCGCGAGATGACTTCGACGACCGAGACGCCGGACAGGTCGTTGCCGATCAGGCACGGTCGAGGGCCGACAACCACCGAGAGGCGATTCGGGGCCGATTCGCTGCCTCGACTGGTCCAATCGCGGAAGCCCCACGGCATCAGGTGTGCATCATGCCCCGTCTGATGAATCAGCACAGGCCGTGCCGGGGAATCTGTTTGCAGGATGACCTGGCGGTCCTGGTCTTCCGCGGACCAGAGGACCCAGCAATCCTCCCGTCCTGCTTTGAACCGCAAGACCCAGAGGTTCTCATCCTTCGCAGACAGGCGGTCAATGTACTGCCCGTTGGCCACCACAGGCGAGATATTCTTGAGCACGTCGTACGCCGGCTTCGCCGTCAAGTCCGGCCGGACCAGGCCGAAATTGTCCTCGTTGTACTCGGGCTTCCAGCCGTCGTCCTGAAAATCGTACCACCAAATGCCTTTGAAAGAGGGCGACGTGCGGGCCAACAGGTACAGCCTTGCCAGATACGACCCCGAAAGCTCCGGGTCGGTCCCGTTCTTGCCCACGTGGGTCGGCCAGCCCATCTCTGTGACGTAGAACGGCACATCGCGGCCCTTGTACTTGCGGAGCATCTCCTGCACGCCGGTCATCCATGCCGAGCAGGCTTCGGGGCCGCGCTGCG
>Ga0315286_10008071_pt1 | contig 10341 bp, 7 predicted proteins | sample YL17G10_0_MG_FD_205038 | JGI IMG/M metagenome (GOLD analysis project Ga0315286, IMG submission 205038) | Sediment microbial communities from Yellowstone Lake, YNP, Wyoming, USA - YL17G10_0 | ecosystem: Environmental > Aquatic > Freshwater > Lake > Sediment | place: USA: Wyoming | collected...
GCAGACATTGAACCATGCTTTGAGGACTTGGGAAACATAGAAGGCAACATACAAGGGATCGTTTCCCTTCCCAGAAGGAGGCCGACCATGCCCGACATCATTGACCCCCGCACTCGCGTAGCACGCGCAGCCCGCCCGTGCATTCCACCTGTGTCCATCTCTGCCCCATCTGTGGCTCCCTCTTCTCCTCCCTCGCCGTTCCGTCGCTTTGTCGCTTCCCCCCTTCAGGGTCATTTCGGGGTCGTTTCGGGGTCGTTTCGGGGTCGTTTTGGGGTCGTTTCGGGGTCGTTTTGGGGTCATTTTGGGGTCGATTTGGGGTCGGTTTGGGGTCGGTTTTTACAACCCGCAAAAACACGAACTCCCGGCCCGGCCTCCACTTCCGCCGCCGACACCCCCGAAAAATCACTTTTCGCCACCTGCGCATCACATATTTGCCTCACCGGGTGGGACCGTCTTCCGTGCCCCAATGCCCTTGTTTCGCCGATTCCCCCTCGCCCATTCGGCAATCGCCAATCGACCATCGGCAATCCCCCGCGGACATCTTCCCCGCGCCTTTCCCTCCCGTTACACTCTTCTCCACAGGAGACCCTTCTATGACTCATAAGACCCAACCTTCGCGTCGTCATTTTCTCACGGCCGCCTCCGCCGCTGCCGCCGCTTTCACCATCGTCCCCCGCCACGTCCTCGGCGCAGGCCAGAAAGCCCCCAGCGAAAAACTGAACGTCGCCAGCATCGGCGTCGGCGGCATGGGCTCCGGCGACATCCGCATGGCCGGCCGCACCGAAAACGTCGTCGCCCTCTGCGATGTCGACAAAAACCGCCTCACCGAAATGGGCAAGCTCTTCCCCAACGCCAAACACCACTCCGACTTCCGCAAAATGCTCGATACCCAGAAAGACATCGACGCCGTCATGATCGCCACCCCCGATCACCTCCACGCCGTCGCCACCATGGCCGCCCTCAAGCTCGGCAAGCATGTCTTCTGCCAGAAACCCCTCACCCACTCCGTCTACGAAGCCCGCATGATCGGCCAGGCCGCCAAAGACGCCAAAGTCGCCACGCAAATGGGCAACCAGGGCCAGGCCTCCGAAGAGGCCCGCGTCCTCTCTGAAATGATCGGGGACGGCGCCATCGGCAACATCCGCGAAGTCCACGCCTGGTCCAACCGCAAACCCGACATCTCCCCTCGCGGAATCCCCCGCCCCAAAGACACCCCTCCCGTACCCGCCAACCTCGACTGGGACCTCTGGGTCGGCCCCTCACCCATGCGACCCTATCACCCCTGCTACCTCCCCTTCTCCTGGCGAGGATGGTGGGATTTCGGCACCGGCGTCCTCGGCGATATCGGCTGCCACCAGCTCTCTGCTATCTTCAAGTGCCTCAAACTCGCCCACCCCGCCACCATCGAGGCCTGCTCCACCAACTGGCAGCTCGGCGACGACATCAGCACCGAAACCGCACCCCTCGCCTCCATCACACGCTACCACTTCGACCCCTCCAACACCCACGGGCCCGTCGACATCATCTGGTACGACGGCGGCATGCAGCCCCCACGACCCGATGTCCTCGAACCCGACCGCGCCTTCGCCGTCGATGACAACAACATGTACGTCGGCGACAAGGGCATCATGCTCGGCCACCGCATCATCCCCGAAGCCCGCATGAAGGAATACAAGAAGCCCAAGCCCACCCTCCCTCGCTCCCCAGGCCACTACGAGGAGTGGATCAACGCCTGCAAAGGCGGCCCCGCCGCAGGCTCCAACTTCCCCGACCACGCCGCCCACCTGGCCGAAGTCGTCATGCTGGGAAATATCGCAATACGAATGAACCAGAAACTGCAGTGGGACCCGGCCAATATGAAGTTCCCCAACTGCCCCGCCGCCGACAGGTTCATCAACCCCCCGTACCGCCAGGGCTGGAGCCTCTGATCCCTTGGCTCAGGTTATCCTGAACCTCCGATCACCAGCCGCCCGCTCAGCTTCGCCCCCGCCGACACCGTCAGCGCCGGCGCTGTGATGTCCCCGCGCACCGCCGCCCTCGGCCCCACCGACACCGGCCCAAGGCACACCACGTCCCCCTTCAGCTTCCCGCTCACGGTCAATGCCGCGCATGTCAGACGGTTCACCGTCACATCCCCCTTCGCCTCGATCACGATCGCCCCGCACGTCTCCATCACACGCCGCGCCGCGTACCCCGCGATCCGGATGTCCTCCAGGTTCAGCGGCTTGTGGCAGAACCGGCACGGCAGACTCAGCGCCCCGCTCCCCACCTGCTGGGACCGCCCGCAGTACACGCACACAATCGTGCGACTCGCCTGCACGCCGCCTCGGGACGCCTGGGGCATGGCTCACATCGCTCCCGCTGCATCTCACCCGCACCCCCTCAACGCACCGCCGGGTGCTCGGCGTTCTTCCCCGCCGCGCCGCCGGCCGGCTTCGGCCCCACGCCAGGCTTCCCGGCGCGATCCTTCGCGGCGTCAACCCCCACCGTCACGTGACCCGTGAAAAAAGCCCCCGCGTCGATCGCCAGCTTCGCCGACCGAAGATCCCCTTCATAGTGCGACGACGACTTGAGCTCCACCCGATCCGTCGCCGTGATGTCCCCGTTCACATCTCCCTCGATCACCACCTCGGCCGCCTCGATGTTCCCGGTGACCTTGCCCTCCCGCGCAATGTGCACCCGGCCCGGGCCGCTGATGCTTCCCTCGACCTGGCCATGCACGCGAAGGGCCTTCTCAAAACTCACAGAACCCTTCACGTGCAGATCCGAACTCAACACGGACTCCTGCGCGGTGCCAACCTCGGCCATCCTGACCTCCTATAAGATTGATGACATTGACGTTCAAACCGGCTGCCTGTCGCCATCGGCGGTCAGCTACTTCACCGGCGCCGCCCACTTCACCGCGTTCGCCATGATCTTCCGGACGTTCAGGTCCATGAAAACCGGGTCGGTTTCGTGCCCGCCCTGGAAGTAGAACATCTTGCCTTTGTCGATCTGCCACGCGAAGCCCTGCTGCGATGCATCGGTCTTGCCGTCCTTCAGCGTGGCCACGCCCTCGAACACGATCGAGTCGGCCTTGGGCACCGCGTACGGGTCGCTGTATCGCTCGTGGTGATCGATGGTGAACTCCTTCACGCCCTGGGCGATCGGGTGGTTCGGGTCCTTCACCGTCACCTTCAGCGTCACGGAGTCGCCCACATACGCGCCCCACGAGCACCGCGTGCCCATGAGCTTCCTGTTGGGCTTGGCAAAGTGCGAAGAGTGCAGCGAGATGAACCCCATCCCCTCTTCTTTCACGCGCTTCACGATCTTGTCCACCAGCGCGTCCTTCACGTCGCCGTGCTTCGTGTGGCCCCACCAGATCAGCACGTCGGCCTTGTTCAGCAGCTCATCCGACAGGCCCTGCTCCGGGTCCTTCAGGTTCGCCACCACGACGTTCCAGCCCTTCAGGTCCTTCTTCAGCCCGTCGGCGATCACCGTGTTGATGTCGTCCGGATACACCTTCTTCGGCGCGCTGCCCTCCGACCAGACCACCACGGTGCGTCTGGCGGCATCGGCCGCCGTCGCGCCGCCGGCCCCGAGGACACACACGGCCGCTGTGGCCGCGCCGGACACCAGAAACTCCCGTCTCGACGTCTTGCGATTCATTGTCTGCTCCATTTATCTAGAGAACTCAACTACATCATTCTGAGGAATGCGTCACAGTACATTACCGAAAGCGGCCGCGGGCGTTGCCCCGGCGCGCGGCGCGCGGCACGCGGTTACCGCCGCTCCGGCTTCAGCTCGGTGATCACGATGTCCTTGTACCAGGCTTCGCTGGGCTGCCCTGAGTGGATCTGCAGCCCGATGACGCCGGTCCGCTCGATCCTCTCGTCTTGCTCGGTGTAATCGACCGTCTGGTAGCCGTTGATCCACAGCCGGAGGTGGCTGCCCTCGCAGCGGATGACGTACTCGTTCCAGTCCTCCAGCTTCAGGACCTTCCGCAGCTCCTGCGCGTTGGCCTGGGCGACGACCCGGTTGCGCCGGGATTCGTCGTAGATGCAGCCCCAGTAGTTCTGCCCGAGATCGGCCTGGTAGCCGCTCATCTCGTTGCTGTTGGGGACCCGCCGGCTGCGGAACTGCACGCCGGCGTTGGCATCCAGGCCGAGGAGCTTGAACTTGAGCCTGAGCTCGAAGTCGCCGTATTCCCTGGCGGTGCTGAGGAACTCGTTGCGCGGGATGGGTGCTTTGAGGGTGCCGCCGACGATCGCGCCCTCTTCGATGCGGAACGCGTTGAGCGGCCCCTCCCATCCCTCAAGCGTCTTGCCATCGAAGATCGAGACGCCCTTGGCCTGCTCGGACGCCGGCCCCGCGCAGTCAGCGCGGAGGCCCTGAATGGGGCTGCCGTCGCGATTGCACAGTCGCAGGCAGAACTCCCACGGCCCGGTCCACTGGACCACTTTGACCAGCAGCGTGTTGAAGCCCTGGCGGAGCGACACGTTGATCTTCTCCGCGCCGGGCACGCACGCGCCGCCGACGTTGCGGGAGTGAACGAGCTTGCCGTTCAGCCACACCTGCGCGCCATCATCGACGCCCAGCTCCAGCCGCGCATCTTGCGCCTTTTCCGACCATACCCAGGTGCGCGCATACGCCACGCGGTCGTTCCCGCCGAAGAGCCCGGCCAGGTCCATGATCATGGCCTTGGCTTCGTCGTTGCCGGCCGGGAGGATGCGCCAGGGGATTCCCTTGGCCTGGTCCTTCTCAACGTCGAACGCGGTGCCGAAGACCGCCTGGCCGGTGAGGCCCTCTCGCATGTACGGCCCGGAGACTTGCCAGGCCGTGGTGTAATCGCCGAACTTCGCGATCTGGGCGAGGATTCCGTCGGCCTGGCGGCGGACGTCCTGGTCCTTGGCGGAGATAGCGAGTTTTTTCATGGCGGCGGCGGTTTCATCGCGATAGGCGCCCTTGATGGCGTGGGCGATGTTGATGGTGGCGAGGGCGGCCTCGGCGGAGGCGTCCTTGTCGGCGAGGCACGCGTCGGCGATGGCGAGCGCGCGCGGGTGCGGCAGGTTGGCCAGCGCGCCGAGCACGAGTTTCTTCTCCTCCGGCCGGCGGGCGAGTTCCATGAGGTCCTCATAGGCCTTCAGGGTGTCGGGCGTGGCCTGGCCGGGGGTGAGCTGCATCAGGCGAACGCACCCGCGAAGCGCGACGATGCGATGCGTGTCATTGCGGGTGGTTCGGCAGAGATCCAGCAGAGCGGGGATGGCGCGGGCGTCGGGCCATTCGGCCAGCGCGCGGACCGCGGTGTCCTGGACCGAGGTGTCCGCGTCCTTCAAAGCTGCTTGAACGGCCTGAAAGGCGTTTGCGTTGCCGACACCGCGGAGCACGCGCAGGAGGGAGGACCTGGCGGGGGGCGTTTTGGCTGTTGCGAGGGTGGCCAACACCAGATCGGCGCGGGCAGGTTCGCTGGCGAGCTTTCTCGCCACCGCGATGACCGCGTTCTCAGCATCGGCGCGTATGTCGTCGGCCTCGACCGCGACGAGGAGGTCCAACAGCGGGCGAAGCGAATCAGCGCCGGCCAGCTGCGCGATGGCGCGGAGCGCCGGGCCGCGTGAGGCGGTCTGGCCGGCGTTAGCCTCCGCGAGCAAAGCGGGCAGAGCGGATGTCGCGCCGCGGTCGCCGAGAATCTCGATGAGCTGGAGTCGCGTTTGACCTGTGGCGGTTTTCATGCTTTGGACGATGGCGCCATCGACGCCGTCGCCGCGCAGGCGGCGCAGGGACAGCAGGGCCGTGCGTTTTTCGGCCTCGGTTTTTCCATCGGCGGCGGCGCGGGACAGGATGGCGACGGAGGCGGGGTCTCCGAGGGCGCCGAGGGCTTTGATCGCGGCGAGCCGCACGTCGGCGTTATCACTGGCCGCTGCGGCGGCAATGGCGGTGCGAGCTGCCGGGTCGCCGCGATCTTCCAGGGCGCCGATGAGGAGCGACTGGAGCGATGGCGAGAGCTTCGGCAGTTCCTCGGCGAACTGCGCGGTGACCGGCTGGCCTTGAAGGGTACGAATGCGCGCGATCGCGGTGGCCTGCAGGAGGGCGTTGCGGTTGCCCATCATGGAAAGCACGAGCGGCACGGCATCAGGCCCGCCAAGCTCGATCAGGCCGGCGAGCGCGCCCCGGCGGATCAGGATCGGCTCGTTTTCCGCGAGCAGTTGCCGGTAGACCGCGGCGGCCTGGTCGGGCTTGGCTTGTGCGGCAAGGCCCGCGGCGCACTGGAGGCAGGCCTGGGTGATGGTGTTGCGGAGGTTGGCATCAGCGGAGGTGCGCGCCTTGGCGAGCGCGGCGGCGGCTTGGGGCGTGGCGATCTTCCCGAGCGCGACGGCGGCGGCCTGGACGGCGGGCGGGTCGTTGCGCTCGATCATGGCGATCAGCATGGGCTCGCTGGCCTGGTCGCGGCGGTCGCCCAGCAGCCCCACGATACACAGCAGGGCGTTGCCCTTGACGGTGGCCGCCTCATCGCGCAGAGCATTGCCGGCCGCAGCGCCAGGGTTTCCCGCCAGCGCGAGGCACGCCATGTGGGCTGTTTTGTCATCGCCGAGCATCTTGCGGAGGACGGCGACGGAGGCGTCGCCGCCCAGATACCGCAGTTGCTCACAGGCGAAGTGCCTGGCTTCATCCGTGGAGGGGGATTCCAGCAGGCGGATGAACTGTCGCTCGACGTACAGCCGTTTCTCGGCGTTGCCGAACGTCTGGCGGATGATGCGCTCAACGTCAGACAGTGCAGTTCGCGGCTTGGCAACGTCGTAGTCGTACACCGCGAGAACGGCCTTGGCGATGTCGTCGTCACTGGGCAGGGCACCCTCCGCGGCCAGCACCGACCCCGTCATCGCGGCCAGAATCAGTATCGCGGCGATCTGTTTGAGATGTCTCATGTTGTTTGCTCTCGTGTAAGGCACAAGCGATGCGGTCGACCGTGTCGGAATGCGCCCCGCTCACAGATGCCATGGGGGGCGAAGCGTCCTGGAGACCATTCGGTCGGCGTCGGAGTCGTTGGTGAAGCGTTCGGTTTTGGGGTCGAAGATGAGTTTGCGGGCGAGGCGGATGGCGATGTTTCCGGCATGGGCGATCATGGTGGCGTGATGGGCGGATTCCGGATGACAGGTCGTCATGGGATTTCGGGACTTGATGCAGTCGAGGAAGTTGCGGACATGATCGCCGGGGTCGCCCCAGCCTTTGGCGGAGATGCCGCGGAGCTTGAGGATGGAGGCGGGCTGTGCGGTGACGGCGTTGGTGCCGTCCATGAGTTGAATCCACCCCTCGGAGCCTTCGAAGCGTATGAAGCGGTCGTCGAAGGCGCCGATCTGCCGCATGATGAGCTTGACGCCATCGGCGTACAAGGCCCGGTACTCGCCGCGGATGGGCGTTTCGCTGAAGGCGGTGGGATCGAAGACGCCTTCGCCTTCGTACTCGACGGGGGCGGTGTCGTCGCTCTGGCGGACGAACTGGGCCATGTCCGTCCAGTGGACGCCCATGTCCATCATCATGCCGCCGCCGGTGTCCCAGAAATAGGGCCAGCCGGTGACGCGGGCGTTGGTGTAGGGATGCCAGGGGGTCCACCCGAGCCAGAGGTTGTAGTCGAAGCCCGCGGGGACGGGCTTGGGCGTTTCGGGGCGCAGCGCCGGTCCCTCCCAGAGCGTACACAGCATTGTGTGCAGCTTGCCGATCATCCCCTTGCGGACGACCTCGGCCATGAAGCGGAAGGAATCGACGGAGCGTCGCTGATGCCCGGCCTGGAAGACGGTGCCGAAGCGTTTCATGGTGTTGACCATGGCGCGGCCTTCGGCGATGGTGAGGGTGCAGGGTTTTTCGCAGTAGACATCCTTTCCGGCCTTGGCGGCGAGGATTGAGGCCAGGGCATGCCAGTGGCAGCCTGTGGCAATAAGGACGGCGTCGAGGTCGGGGCGGGGGAGCATCTCCCTTGGGTCGGTGTAGGTCGCGCAGGACGGGGTTCCGTATCGCTGATCGACGGTGGACTTGGCGCGGAGCTGTCGGTCGGAGCGAGCGTCGCAGACGGCGATCCACTGGACGTCTTTCTGGAGCATGAAGTGGCTCATGACATCGCTGCCGCGCGCGCCGGCGCCGATGATGCCCATGGTGATGCGGTTGCTCGGGGCCACGGCGCCGTCGGCGCCGAAGACGGATGAAGGGACGATGTAAGGGGCGGCGACGGACGAGCCGAGCGCGAGGCCGACTCCTTTCAGGAAAGTGCGACGGGAGTGTGTGCTCATGACGGACCTCTCCGAGTGACTTGTCCCCCGCTGTGGCGCGTATACATGCACTGAACGCCTAGCCGATGATACCATGGCGCATGGCGGCTGTTTAGCTCAGGTCTTGAGGTCGGCGGTGGCCAGGAATCGCGGCGGCTTCCTGATCTTCGTCGCCTGTTCGAATGCGTATGCCAGGCGGATCAGGTTTGCCTCGCTGAACGCCTTGCCGATGAAGCTGAGTCCGACCGGCAGCCCGAAGACGTAGCCAGCCGGAACGGTGATGCTCGGGTATCCCGCGACGGCCGCGAAGCTGGAGCTCCCGCCGGAGTCGTAGTCGCCGTTGACGAGGTCGACGAGAGTGGGGGGGCCGGCGGTGATGGCAATGATGGCGTCGAGGCTGTGGTTCTGGATGGTGGCGTCGATGCCTTTTTCGCGCGTCAGTTCCCGGCATTTGGCGAGGGCCTGGAGATACTCGGGACTGGTGAGCGGGCCTTTCTGTTCGGCATCGATGAACATTTCCTGACCGAAGAAGGGCATCTCGCGATCGCGGTGGCGTTCATTGAACTCGATCGCCTCCTTCAATGAATGCACGGGGACGGCGGGGGGGAGGTTCTTCAGATACGCATTGAGGTCGGCCTTGAACTCGAAGAGCAAAACCTCGGACTCGGCGTCGCCGAATTGACCGGCGGTGGCCATTTCGACGGGGTCGAAGACAAGGGCCCCTTCGGATTTGATGGCAGCGACGGCGGCGTCGAGGATAGGCTCGACGCGCGGGCCGAAGTGAAAGGCCTTGGCTCTGGCGACGCCGATGCGCGCCCCACGGAGTCCGTCGTGGCGCAGATGCCTTGTGTAGTCGGTGTCGGGTTGGCGTTGGCTGTTCCTGGTTGCTTCGTCATCGGGATCGACGGCGGCCATGGCCGCAAGGAGGATTGCGGCGTCTGTGACGGTGCGGGCGATGGGGCCGGCGGTGTCCTGCGAGTGAGCGATGGGAATGATGCCGGAGCGGCTGATGAGTCCGAGGGTGGGTTTGATCCCCACGACGGAGCAGGCCGAGCTGGGGGATACGATGGAGCCATCGGTCTCGGTGCCGACGGCGGCAGCGCAGGAGTTTGCGGCGGCGGCGGCGGCGGAGCCGGAGCTGGACCCGGAGGGTGTGCGGTCGAGGGCATAAGGGTTCTTGGTCTGTCCGCCGCGTGCGCTCCAGCCGCTGGACGATCGGGAGGAGCGGAAATTTGCCCACTCGCTCATGTTGGTCTTGGCGAGGATGATGGCGCCGGCCTGGCGAAGCCTGCGAATGAGGAATGCATCGCGAGGGGCGATGGAGCCGGCCAGCGCGAGGGAGGCGGCGGTCGTGGTCATGCGATCGGCGGTGTCGATGTTGTCCTTGACGAGGAGGGGGATGCCGTGCAAGGGGCCGCGCGGGCCTTTGATTTTACGCTCCTGGTCGAGGGTCGCGGCGATGGCCAGGGCGTCAGGATTGATCTCGATGACGTGCGAGAGGCTGGGTCCGCGGCGGTCAAGGGCGGCGATCCGCCGGAGGTACTGCTCGACCAGGGAGCTGGCGGTGTGTTGGCCCGTCTGCATGGCCTGTTGCAGATCGGCGATCGTCGCTTCTTCAAGCTCGAATGGAGACACGGTTTTCTCCTTGGGTTTTGGGTTCGCGGCTGGCAGATGCGAGGGGGCCAGTGCTGAGGCGCCGGCGGCCAGCGCTGAGGCGAGGATGCTCCTGCGGGTTGGCTTGTTCATGGCCATCGGGGACTCGTCTAACCTGTGGGCAAATCGTAGAGAATCCGCGGGTCGGGGCAAGCGCGGTCGTTGTGGCACGAATGGGTTATCATTAGGATTCCAGCGGGGTGTTGACGGGAGGAGCCATGAGCGGAGCAAGTCTGCGCGCGGGACGACTGGCCTGGAGCGTGCTGGGAGCGGTGTGGGTGGTGCTCCTCATGTCACAGGGGGCGCAGGCCGAGACACGTCACGTCTGGGAGAAGGTGGAGCTCACTCTGCGGGCCGAGAAGGCGTACGAGAACGCGTACACCGACGCGAGGGTCTGGGTTGATCTGAAGGGGCCGGGCTTCGAGCGGCGATGCTACGGTTTCTGGGACGG
>Ga0315286_10008076_pt1 | contig 10338 bp, 8 predicted proteins | sample YL17G10_0_MG_FD_205038 | JGI IMG/M metagenome (GOLD analysis project Ga0315286, IMG submission 205038) | Sediment microbial communities from Yellowstone Lake, YNP, Wyoming, USA - YL17G10_0 | ecosystem: Environmental > Aquatic > Freshwater > Lake > Sediment | place: USA: Wyoming | collected...
CCACCGGCCCGGGGCCGCGCGTGCGGCGCGGGTGCCGGTGTTCGCGGCGGGGTTGCGGGGGGGGGCCAACGGGGGGGGGGGGGGGCTGGGGCGCCCGCTCGACGGCATCCGGCCCTACTGGGACGTCCTGAGCGAGGCCCAGCGCGGCGTGGAGGCCCTGATCGGCGCCATCGCGCCGTTTCGGGCCAAGGCGCTCTTCGAGATCCATTTCCGGACGGCGATCTGCAGCCCGAGCCTGGCCTACCTCTTGCTCAAGCCGTTCGACCCCGCGCGGGTCGGCGTCATCTACGATCCCGCCAACATGATCGTGGAGGGCAGAGAGGACTGGAAGCTCGGCCTGGAGCTGATCGGGGACTACCTGGGGCACGTGCACGTCAAGAACACCGCCTGGTACCGGGACGCGGGCTGGGCGTGGAGATGGGAGGAACTCGACGCGGGGATCGTGGACTGGGAGGAGATGATCCGCATCCTCTCGGCGCACGGCTACGCGGGGTACCTTTCCAACGAGAACCTGAGCGGCGTCGTCCTGCCGGGCGCCACTGGGTTCATCGGCGAGACGCTCTCGCAGGCGACGAGCCGCGCCGCGCAGCCGATCGACGTCAAGCTCGATCGCGATCTAGCGTACCTGAAGGATCTCGAGCGGAAGGTCGAGGCTCTGCCGGGCATCCGGCTCGATGAGTACCTGGGTTGACCAAGTCGGCCCGATCGGCAGCGACCGTGCCGTTCCCGCCCCTCGCGCCGCAGCCGCCTGATGCGCCGGGCGACAGTGCGTGGGGAGCGAAAGGCGGAGATCGCGGACTGTGTTCAATGCGAAGTACCGACTGGCGAGTTGAAGGAGCGGCCCCGGTTCGTGTTTGTCCTTGGCGCGGGAGAAAGCCGTGGACTATACTACCAATGTGACCGGATCGTGTCTGGGGATCTCAGGAGCGGGGGGACGGACCCTCGTTCGAGTCGCCGGGCGAGCTGGTTGTGGGGAGGGCCAAACCGCACGATTCACCTCATCGGTCATCGTCGCGAAATCTATCGATAACGTCTGCCTCTAGATGAAGCCTCCGAACAAACTCGCCTCCGAGGTGGCGTCGCCGTGACCTCTACAGTGCTTGGCCAACCGCTGAAGGCGCTGTTTGAGCGCAGGTTCGGGGAGCCGGTCGAGAGGGTCGTACCCCTCAAGGGCGACGCCTCGGCCCGCAAGCTGTTCCGTCTCATGGCGGCATCGCGGACGGCGATCGGGGTGGCGAGTCCGGACGACCGGGAGAACCGCGCCTTTCTGGAGTTTTCCCGCCACTTCCGCGAGTGCGGGCTGCCGGTCCCCGAGATCTACGCCGAGGAGCTCGACCGGGGGATCTATCTGGAAGAGGATCTGGGGGACACGACCCTCTTCCAGTTTCTCACGGCGAATCGCACCGAGGGCGGGCTTTCGAGCGAGACGCTCGACCTCTACCGGCAGGTCGTCGAGCTGTTGCCGCGGTTCCAGATCGAGGGCGGCCGGACGCTGAACTACGATCTCTGCTACCCGAGGTCCGGCTTCGACAAGCAGTCGATGCTCTGGGACCTCAACTACTTCAAGTACTACTTCCTGCGTCTGGCGAAGATCCCGTTCAGCGAGCAGGCGCTGGAGGACGACTTCGAGCGGCTCACCGAGTTCCTGCTCACGGCCGACCGGCGCTTCTTCCTCTATCGCGACTTCCAGTCGCGCAACATCATGGTTCGAGACGGGGCGCCATTCTTCATCGATTACCAGGGCGGGCGGCGCGGGGCGCTGCAATACGACGTGGCGTCCCTGCTCTACGACGCGAAGGCCGACCTCCCGTTCGAGGTCCGGGACGAGCTTGTCGAGCGGTACCTCGAAGCCGCCTCGAAACTCGCGCCGATCGACCGCGGCGTCTTTCTGGCCCACTACCCCGGCTACGTCCACATCCGGATCATGCAGGCGATGGGCGCCTACGGCCTCCGGGGCTTCTACGAGCGGAAGCAACACTTCCTGGCCAGCATCCCGTACGCGATCCGGAACCTGGAGTACCTGCTGCGGACGGCCGAGATTCCCGTCGAGCTGCCCGAGCTGACACAGGTCTGGCGCCGTCTGGTCGGCTCCTCCGCCCTCCGGCAGTTCGGCACCGCCTCGCTCAAGCTCACGGTCCGGATCCAGAGCTTTCCGTACAAGGACGGCGTGCCGACCGACGAGAAGGGGCACGGCGGCGGCTACGTGTTCGACTGCCGGGCGCTCCCCAACCCCGGCAGATTCGAGCGGTACGCGACGCTGACAGGCAAGGACGGCGCCGTGGTCGCGTTCCTCGAAAACGAGCCCGCCGCGAGCGACTTCCTCGGCCACGTCTTCGCGCTGATCGACCAGGCCGTGGAGAACTACCAGCAGCGCAACTTCACCGACCTCCTCGTCGCGTTCGGCTGCACCGGCGGCCGGCATCGCTCGGTCTACTGCGCCGAGCGGCTCGCGCGACACCTGCGCGAGAAGTTCCAGGTGAGCGTCGAGGTGCGCCACCTGGCGCAGGAGGGTGGAGCCCTCACCCCCGCGCCTCTCCCTGGAGGAGAGACACGGGGGTGAGGGCAAAATGAAGAACCGACAATGCAAGACCGACCAATGACGGGGATTGATCGGTTTTGTATTGTCGGTTGTCAGTTTTCGATTCTCGGCCCCCTGGTGCGGGCGATGCGACATCAGGAGCAACAATGAAGGCGATGATCCTCGCGGCCGGCGTGGGGAGCCGGCTGCGGCCGCTCACCGATGAAATCCCGAAGGCCCTGGTGGACGTGGGCGGTGTGCCGATGATCGAGCGGGTGGTCCGGCGCCTCCAGGCGGCCGGCGTCAGCGAGCTCGTCGTGAACCTCTTCCACCTGGGCGATCGCATCGTCGAGTTCCTGGCTTCGAAGCAGGACTTCGGGCTCCGCATCACGTTCACGCGCGAGGCCGAGCTGCTCGACACCGGTGGGGGGCTGAAGAACGCGGCGTGGTTCTTCGACGACGGCCGGCCATTCTTCCTCCACAACGCGGACGTCCTGAGCGAGATAGATCTCACAGGGATGCTCCGGTTTCATCAGTCGGCCGGGGCGCTGGCGACCCTCGCGGTCCAGAGCCGGCCGAGCTCGCGGCAGCTCCTGTTCGACTGCGACGGGCGGCTGTCCGGCCGGGAGACGCCGGAGGGCGTGGAGTGGGCGAAGGGACCGGCCGGCGATTTCGAGCGGCTCGCCTTCACCGGGATCCACGTGATCGACCCCGCGATCTTCCCCGGGATGAGCGAGACGGGAGCCTTCCCGATCACCCGGACCTACCTGCGGCTCGCCGGGGAGGGGGAGAAGATCGCTGCCTACCGCGCCGATGGCTCCTACTGGCAGGACATCGGCTCGCGCGAGAAGCTGGAGGCCGCCCGCCAACACGCTGCCGGGCACGACTGATCGTCGCCAGGGAAAGGAACGATTCGGCAGCCTCACGGCCCAGCAGCAGAAGGTTCTCGGCGGGGTTGCGGGGAATCTGGATCGGCTGCATCTGCTGGTCGACGATCCGTTGACCCTCGCGGAGTGGGAGCGCGGGAGGCTCGATCTTCGCCTGGAACCCCTGATGGAGGGACGGGGCTGGGACTCGCCATCGTGACGCGTATCCTGGACGCCCACGGCGCGTCCATAGCTGACCTCCGGCACCGCATCATGCCATGACCCTTCTCTCGGCGAAGGCCTACCGCTTCCGCGGCTTGGCAAGTATCGTTTTGACGCGCTCCGCCAGCACATCCAGGTCGATTGGCTTCTCGAGAAAGTCGGTGACCGGCAGCCAGTCCTCGTCGATGTCCTTCGAGCTGAATCCGAGGGGAAACCTGGTGTTCACCGCGGTCAACATCAGGATGGGGACGTCCTTCAAGGCGTCGTGACTCAGGCGCATCCGGCGCGCCAGGTCGAACCCTCCGGTGCTGTCCTCCGGGAACATCACGTCCAGCAGGACCAGGTCGGGCTGTCGCGCGGTCATGCTGCGGAGCGCGGCGGACAGATCAAGCTCGATCCGCACATCGTGTCCTCCGCCGCGCAGCACCGTGGCCACCGCCGAAGCAAAATCCTCATCATCGTCGACCATCAATAGATACGACATCGTCCCTACTCCTTTCCTGTCGACTCCGCTCATCCCGCGAGCGGGAACCGAAGCGTGACCCGCGTCCCGCAGCCCGGCGCACTCTCGACCTGCACCCGGATCCCATGGCTCAGGGCCACATGCCGCACGATCGCCAGCCCGAGCCCCGTCGAGTCCTTGTTGTGTCGCGCGGCTTCCTCGGTGCGATAGTAGTCGTCGAAGATGCGCGGAAGCTTCTCCGCGGGGATCCCGATCCCCTCATCCTCCACCGTGATGACGGGCCCCTCCGATGGCACCACGCCACACCGCACGCGCACGAGGCCACCCTCGGCCGAGTAGACGACCGCGTTGGAGATGATGTTGGTCAACAGCATCTTGATGTGATCTTCGATGGCGGCGACGGGCGCGGACGCGAGATCCTCGTCCACCGTCACCCGGCGTTCCTGCGCCGCGGCGCCGACCCGGGCAATGGCGTACCGGACCATCTCCGCCAGGTCGAGACGGACCGGTTCGGGCCGCTCGTCGGCCGACTGGAGGTTTGCCAGCTGGAGCATCTCCTGGATCTCGACCGCAAGCCTCCGGCACCTCGCGGCGATCCTGCGCACGACCGCGGCCGCCTCTTCCGGGAGGACCCCGCAGTTCCCCCTGAGCAGTAGCTGGGCGTTGGCGGCGATGGCCGCGAACGGAGCCTTGAGCTCGTGCGTGGTCCTGAGCATGTGTCGCATCTTCTCCCACTGGGCGGTGGTGAGGCGTCGGTTCGCTTCTGCCAGATCCACCTCCTGCTCTCGCACCAGCCCGGAGAGGTGGGATGCCAGGAGCCACACCACGAAATAGATGCCCAGAGAAGACAGGACGGTGATCCAGGGGTATGTGGGGTGGGTCGTCAGCGCCTGCCGGAGAGACGGGTCGAGGTAGATGCCCGGTGCGTGAACGACCTGCATGCGCTCCAGACCGACGCAGACGCCATACAGGCCGCTGGCGACGATGACCACGATCAGGCTCTGCCGGCGCGAGAAGAAGATGCAGGCCAGCACGATGTGGGCTAGGTACATGAATGGGGCGGTGGTCTCCAGGCCGCCCAGGAAGTACACGACCATGGTGAGGGCCAGGAGGTCCACCACGATTTGGGTCCACAGGTTCCTCGCGGCGCCCCGGCGGAGCGGATTCCGGACGATCAGCCGAGCGTGGCCGAGATAGGCGAGATTCGCCAGGAAAAGGAGCGCAGCGATCAGAAAGGGCCAGCCGGTCTGGGGACGGAGGCCGAGAGGCGGAAACAGATCGTGAGCGACGAGACCGGCGGTCCCGAATATGACCAGCACGGAGATCGCCACCCAGCGCAGGCGCACGAACCAGAGCAGGTTACCGATCAGCAGGGCTTTCTGCAGGGAGGCAGCGGTCCCCTCGGAAGCCGACGCCGGCACGCTCGGTTCCGCGGCGGGCAGGGGGAGCTCGTATTTGAATCGCGGCGTCGGGTCTGTCGAGATCTTCATGCTGTCGCCGTGGAGGCGCCCGCGCGTTCCGTCGGCCGGACAACCGGCTTCCCGCCACGGAACGGCGTGCGACGGAAGATGCCACCGAGTGATCGCGGGTGAGGATGCTCCGCTCAAGACTGGACACCGCGTCTGCCAGGAGCCCCGAGCATATCACGACAGCGGCGGCGCATGGGCTGCACGGAAGGCTGAAGCATGGCCTAGCCCGGCGACGCTTGTCAAGGACCAAACCGATCAGACCGAAGACCCGGCCGTCCATGCACTTCGGTTCAGTCTCGGGTCCCTCCCTGGTCCGGCCTCACTGACAACAAATTGACAGCGTGGCGACATGCTGGCATATTGCATCGCACCGCCCGAAAGGGGAAGCGGCGCGAAGGCGAGAGGTTCCCGCCCTTCAGCTGGAAACGGCGCGGCCAAACAGAAGCGGACGACGAAGGAGGCAGTGATGCTGAACGGAAAGCTGGACTTCCGCAGTGACACGATCACGGAGCCGACCGAGGAGATGCGGGAGGCGATGGCGCGGGCCAAGGTCGGCGACGACGGGCGCGAGGGGGATCCCACGGTCCGTGAGCTGGAGGAGTACTCGGCGCAGCTTCTCGGCAAGGAGGCGGGCCTCTTCGTGATCAGCGGCACGATGGGGAATCTCGCCTCCATCCTGGCCCACACCCGACACGGCCAGGAGGTGATTCTGGAGCGTGACGCCCACATCTTCTGGACAGAGGTGGCGGGCATCTCGGCGGTGGGTGGGCTGCTCGTCAACCGGGTGGCTGGGACCGACGGGATCATGACGGCAGAGGACGTCGAGGCCGCCATCCGCATCGCCAAGCTGCACTTCCCGGAGACCGGTCTGATCTGTCTGGAGAACACGCACAACATGGCGGGCGGGACGGTCTGGTCGGTGGCGCAGATGACCGCGGTCAAGGCGGTCGCGGAGCGGCATGGGATTCCGGTCCACCTGGACGGCGCGCGCATCTTCAACGCGGCCGTGGCCCTGGGTGTCCCCGCGAAGGAGATCGCCGCCCAGACCGATTCCGCCACGTTCTGTCTGTCCAAGGGCTTGAGCGCGCCGGTCGGCTCCATCATCGTGGGGACCAAGAAGTTTATCGAGGTGGCGAAGAAGAAGCGGCAGATGCTGGGTGGGACGACGCGGCAAGGGGGCGTGATCGCGGCCGCGGGGCTGGTGGCAGTTCGGACGATGGTCGAGCGGCTGGCCGAGGACCATGCGCTGGCCCGGACCCTGGCCGAGAGGCTGGGACCCATCCCGGGCCTCGATGTGGAGCTACGAACCGTGCAGACGAATATCGTGCGGACGAAGGTCTCCGGGCTGGGCGTGCCTGCCGCCAAGGTCGCCGAGTTGCTGGCCCAGCGCAACGTGTACGTCCTCGCGCAGCAGGCCGACACCCTGCGGTGGCTCACGCACCGCCACGTCACGAAGGCGGATGTGGATGCTGCGGCCGTGGTGATGGCGAAGGTGGCGGAGGAGTTTCACGGATAGGGAGGACTGCGGGCCGGCCCAGAGCCGCGCTGAGCCTGTCTTTCATACACTCGACGGATAGTAGTTGCCTCGAGGCGACTGTCCTGGTATTGTCCCCCGGCGCTTGCACCAGGTTCCATTTCAAACGGCGTTGCTTTCACGAAGGGAAAGTGTCTTGATCCTCTCGCGCCTGAACACGGAAAACGACGTGGTCGCCCAGATCAACGCGATCAGTGGCGTGGACGTGCGGGCCTGCTATCAATGCGGGAAGTGTACGGCGGGGTGTCCGCTGACGTCGGCCATGGATCTCATGCCGAACCAGATCCTTCGGCTGCTCCAGCTGGGCGAGTACGAGCAGGCGCTGAAGTCTGCCACCATCTGGCAATGCGCCTCCTGCCTCACCTGCGCCGGGCGGTGCCCAAAGGACGTGGATCCGGCGCGCGTGATGGACGCCCTGCGCACGATTCTGGTCCGGCAGGGTGTGGCGCATGTGGAGATTTCCAAGATCCCCGCCGACCTCTTGGCGGAGGCACCCCAGCAGGCGCTCATCGGCGGGTTCCGGAAGTTCGTTGGGTATTGAACGAGGCCGCTATGCGTCCCGATGCCGAACGGGACTGGATGTGAACGTCATTTGATGACAGCGCTCGACCGCTGCGCATGAGACTCGGGGGGGGCTCAGTGCGTATTCCGTATTTTCCTGGCTGCACCCTGCACAGCAAGGCTCGCGGCTTTGACGCCTCGGCCCGCGCCGCCGCCCAAGCCCTCGACATCATCATGGAGGAGCTTCCGGAGTGGACGTGCTGCGGCGCGACGTTCTCCATGTCGGCCGACAGCGTGATGGGGTTGGTGGCCCCGACCCGGATCCTGGTCTCCGCCAAGGAGGCCGGCAAGCTTCTCACGCTCTGCAGCTTCTGTTACAACACCCTCAAGCGGACCAACCGGGTGATCGCCACGGACGCCGAGCGGCGCCGCAAGGTGTTGACGTTCATCGAGGAGGACTACCAGGGGACCGTCCAGACGGTCCACCTCCTGGAGTTGCTCCGCGACGAGATCGGCTTCGACGCGCTGGCCAAGCGGGTGACCAAGCCCCTCCAGGGCCTCAAGGTGGCCCCGTACTACGGGTGCCTCTTGCTCCGGCCGGCCGAGGAGCTCAGGTTCGACGATCCCGAGCGGCCCACGATCCTGGAGAATTTCCTCAAGAGTATCGGGTGCGAGGTGGTGGACTTTCCCCACAAGACGGAATGCTGCGGCTCGTTCGTCACGGTCGGCTCGCCAGAGACCGCCCGGGAGTGTTCGTCCTCCATCCTGGAGGCCGCGGTCAAGCAGGGGGCCGAGATGCTCGTGGTGAGCTGCCCGCTGTGCCAGTACAACCTCGATCGCGCGCAGCGAGAGGCCCCCGCGGGCCAGGCGCACGCGCCCGCTGTGCCCGTGCTGTACTTCTCGCAGCTTCTGGCCATCGCGCTCGGGTGCGATGAGGCTTGCTTGCATCTCGACGGACTTTCTGTGGACCCGCGTCCCCGGTTGTCGAAATGGCTGGGGCAGAAGGCGGAAGTGACGGCGCTGGCCTAGTGGAGGAGCAGGGAGAGATGGCTGACGAACCCGCCATGGTGCAGTTCTACTTGATGGGCAAGCCGCATCGGGTGCCCAGGGGCCTGACGATCCAGAAGGCGATGGAGTACGCCGGATTCCGGCTGCTCCGGGGGTGCGGGTGCCGGGGGGGCTTCTGCGGCGCCTGCGGCACCGTCTACCGCACGCCCGGCGACTACCGGCTGAAGGTCGGCCTGGCGTGCCAGACGGTCGTCGAGGACCAGATGTTCCTGGCGCTGATCCCGTTCTACCCGGCGGTCAAGTCCACCTACCGGGTGGAGGATCTGCCGCCCACGTCGGATACCCTCATCAGCCTGTACCCCGAGATCCTCCGGTGCGTCGGCTGCAACTCCTGCCGGAAGGTCTGCCCCCAGGAGATCGAGGTGATGCGGTACATCGCCGCGGCGCAGCGCGGCGACATTGCCAAGGTCGCCAACCTGTCGTTCGATTGTCTGATGTGCGGACTGTGCGCCAGCCGCTGCCCGGCGGAGATCGTCCAGTATAACGTAGCCATCCTGGCGCGGCGGCTGTACGCGTGTCACGTCGCGCGGCCGGCGGACCATCTGGCCGCGCGGGTCGAAGAGATCGAGCGGGGGGCCTGTGAGGCGGACCTCGACCTGATGGTTGCGGCCGGCGAAGCAGAGTGGCGGCGACTGTATGCCGCCCGCGAGATCGAGCCGGACGAGTAGTTGTCTCCCGGTCCGCGGACGACACGCCTGCAGGCCGGCCGGCCGGTCCGCGTAGCGTGCGACGCCGCCCCGTTGTGGGAGGAGTTCCCGTGGCATACGATGCCGGTATGATGGAATCGATTCGACGGGTCGAGGCGACCCGGAGTACCCGCTTGGGCCAGCAGTTTCCTCGGCTGACCGCCGACGAGAAGGCGGCCATCCTGAAAGGGTTCCACCCCGACTACAAAGCGGGGACCATGCGGGCACTCGCGGTCGGCCCCAACGCCGGCGATCGGGTCCCGCACGAGCTCGCGGATCTCCTCGAAGGGCAGAGCCGGATCGACCCCGACGCCGTGGACCTCGGCCGCGCCGACCACGACGTGGACATCCTGGTCATCGGCGGCGGCGGGGCGGGCACCTCGGCCGCGCTCTTGGCCCACGCGCGGGGGGCCTCGGTGCTGCTCGCGACAAAGCTTCGCCTGGGGGACGCCAACACCATGATGGCGCAGGGCGGGATCCAGGCGGCCGACAAGCCCAGCGACTCGCCGGCCATTCACTATCTGGACGTGATGGGCGGGGGTGGCTTTCAGAACATCCCGGAGCTGGTTCGGGCGCTCACACACGACGCCCCCTTAGCCATGAAGTGGCTGGAGGATCTCGGGGCCATGTTCGATAAGGAGCCGGACGGCACCATGGTCTCGATCCACGGGGGCGGGACGTCGCGCCGCCGGATGCACTCGGCCCGCGATTACAGCGGCGCGGAGATCATGCGGACGCTCCGCGACGAGTTCCGGAACCAGGGAATCCGCATCCTCGAGTTCACCTCCGCCGTGGAGCTGGTTCTCGACATGGAGGGGCAGTGCGCCGGGGCGATCCTCTACGACATGGAGACGGAGGAATACCGCCTCGTCCGCGCCAAGACGGTGATCCTGGCGACGGGGGGCATGGGGCGGCTGCACGTCCAGCAATTCCCCTGCACCAACCATTACGGGGCCACCGCCGACGGTCTGGTGATCGCCTACCGGGCCGGCGCCAAAATGGTATTCATGG
>Ga0315286_10008077_pt1 | contig 10338 bp, 8 predicted proteins | sample YL17G10_0_MG_FD_205038 | JGI IMG/M metagenome (GOLD analysis project Ga0315286, IMG submission 205038) | Sediment microbial communities from Yellowstone Lake, YNP, Wyoming, USA - YL17G10_0 | ecosystem: Environmental > Aquatic > Freshwater > Lake > Sediment | place: USA: Wyoming | collected...
ATCGAACCGGAGACCCGGACAGCCTGAGTGAAGACTATCCAATGCTGGCCATTCGGGCTAAAGGCTTCAATCATGAGGGGAATGATTGGAGGCTTCGAAAGATCCTGGAGATCGCTGCTCGACATCCCATCGTCAATTTTTCAGATGACAAGACTGGATCGAAGTTTACTGCCACCCTGGACGAGATCCTTAATTCCGACAAGACGGACCTCCCCATGGTTCAAATGGTCTTTACCAACAAAGAGGACATGACTCGGTTCATGGAGGATTTGAAAGAGGCCGACCTGGGCATCTCCGTCGTGGCATCGGGGTTGTTCGAGGAGATCTTTCAATGTTGTCGGAAGGCCGGTTTGAGCCCTCACTCCGTGCACTACTCTTTGGGCGTTCACGGCCGCGTCGAAAAGCTTCCGTCCAAGGAGACCATGGATATCACCACCATGTGCGGTCATGCACTGATATCGAAGAACCTGGTGACGAAACTCGTGGCCGATATCAAGGCGGGGAAAGAGACTGGCTCCTCTGCGGCGGAGATCCTTGCAAGAGATTGCATCTGCGGAATCTTGAATCCTGTGCGGGCCGCCAGGATTCTGGAGGCGATTTCCGGACTCTAGCAGGGTGTTGAAGTACGGTCTTGCCCGTACCTGTTTTGGCCTGGAGAGTGCTATTTGTGGTCTCGCTCAGAAACAGGAGGGAATAAAATGAGTAAGGGCGTTAGAGAACAATCTACCTACCAAACTCATGGTACGGGAAGGCTAGTGAACGTACGGACGGTGTGGAAGAAATGGGTTACTCTCCTTGCCCTTATCTCGAGCGTTCTGGGTTTGGGTCAAGGGGCATGGGCTCAGGAATATCCGACACAGTCCATAAACATGCTCATCGATAGACCCCCAGGTGCCGGAACGGATGTTGTTTCTCGGGCGATGGCGCCAGCGGCGTCGAAGATCCTGGGCCAAGAGGTCATCCCCGTGAATAAACCCGGGGCTGGCGGCGCAGTGGCAGTGGGGATAACGGCCACCTCCAAGGGTGACGGCTATACGATCTTGGGACACACCACCAGCTCCCTTACCGTCATCCCCCATTTGGAATCTGTCTCTTACGATCCCCTCAAGGATGTAGTTCCCGTTGTCCACTTTGGTACCTTCTTCTGCGGCATCCTTGTTCGAGCTGATAGTCCCCACAAATCCATCAAAGACCTTATCGACTATGCCCGCAAGAACCCCGGGAAGGCTAGTTTTGGTATCGTTGGGATCGGAAACGCCCCCCACCTGGATATCGAGCTTGTGATACAGCAGGAGAAACTGAATATGCCTGTTGTACCATTGGGTGGAGGTCCTCCGGCCCTAACGGCTCTTTTGGGGGGGCATGTTACGGCGATTGGAGTGGGCGCATCGGCTTGGATGTCATCCTTCAAGGCGGGAAAGGTCAATGTGTTGGCGACCACGACGGAAAAAAGGATCTTGCCGGATGTTCCCACTCTCCATGAGTCCGGCTATCCTTTTTACAATCTTTCTACGGAGTATTATCTAATCTCAGCGCCCAAAGGAACCCCCGCGGCCGTGGTGACAAAGCTGGAAGGGGCATTCCGCAAGGCCATGGAAGCACCTGAGTTTCGCACCACAGCGGAAAGTTTTTATGTATACGATCCAAACCCTCTCTCCAGGCAGGCGCTCAAAGAGCTGATTGAAACCCTGTATCGCAAGAATGAGGAGATCATCAAGAAGGCCAAACTGGGCAAACAAGGGTGAGTGCTCCTTCGGTCAAGGTTCAGATAACCGTCGCTGGTTCTCTCCCTCGGAGATGAGAATGAAGCGGTTAGGATCAGAGGTTGTGGGGAGTCTTTTTTGGTTGGCGGTAGGAGTATTCTTTGCGGTTGGTGGGATAATGCTGAAGCCGGGTACCCTACGAAACCCGGGACCCGGATTGCTACCTCTGATCATGTCCTTGCTCTTAATCTCTTTCAGTCTATTCATTCTTGCAAGGGGGCTGATCGGGCCGGAAGGAGTCTTGAAGGGAATTCAGTGGAAGGGCCAGGCTGGAGTGGTCGCCTCTGTGTTCTTGTACGGCTTGTTGCTTGATCTCCTGGGCTTTCTGCTCTCCACTTTCACTCTGATGTTCGTCCTCTATGGTCTCTTGTTTGAAGGGAAGAATAGGTGGCCGAGAGTATTCTTTTATGCGGCCGCTACAGCCTTGGCTGGATGGCTAGTGTTCTCTGTGGCCCTGAAAGTCCCATTTCCCAAAGGCCAACTGATGGTCGTTGGGAGGTAGAAGCATGGATTTCTTTGCCGACATCTTGCTGGGATTTCAAACCACCTTTCAACCCATCAATCTCTTGTACTGCTTCGTTGGGTGTCTGATCGGGACGTTGATCGGTGTGCTACCCGGGATCGGACCCACGGGGGCGGTGAGCATCCTGCTGCCTGTGACCTTCAAGATGTCTCCCGTTACATCGATCATTCTTTTGTCGGGCATTTATTATGGAGCCATGTATGGGGGGTCGACCACCTCTATCTTGGTCAATGTCCCGGGGGAGGCCGCCTCAGTGGTGACCTGCCTGGACGGCTACCAGATGGCGCGGCAAGGGCGAGCAGGCCCAGCCTTGGGGATAGCCGCTTTTGGGTCCTACATCGCCGGAACATTTAGCGTGATTGCCTTGATGTTTCTCAGCTACCCTCTCTCGAAGTTTGCCCTGGCGTTCGGTCCGCCAGAGTATACCGCTTTGATCATTCTGGGGATCACCATCCTGACTTACCTCGCTCAGAAATCGATGATCAAGGCATTGATGATGGCGGCGTTTGGCTTTCTTCTCGCCTACGTCGGAATTGATATGCTTACGGGGAGGGCGCGCTACACCTTTGGCATCCCAGGTCTGATGGATGGCGTTGGCATTCTTCCGATCGCGATGGGGCTGTTCGGAGTGACGGAGGTCCTCGAGAACCTTGCCCCGCCGGAAAAAATATCGGTATTCAAGGCCAAGCTGGGGAGTCTCCTACCTAACCGGCAAGACTGGAAAGACTCCTGGAAACCCATCACCCGGGGAAGCCTCATCGGTTTCCTGATCGGTATCATTCCCGGAGGTAACGCAACTCTCGCCTCCTTTGTCTCGTACGCGACTGAAAAGCGCTGCTCGAGGCATCCGGAAAGGTTTGGTCATGGAGCGATCGAAGGCGTGGCAGGTCCTGAATCCTCCAACAATTCTGCTTTCGCGGGCGGCCTGGTGCCTCTCTTCGCTCTAGGTATCCCCACCAGCGTGGCCACTGCCCTGCTTTTTGCCGCCTTGATGATGCATGGTGTTCAGCCTGGCCCCTTTCTCATCCCAGAGCATCCGGACATATTCTGGGGGTTGGTTGCCAGCATGTATCTGGGAAACATCATGCTCCTGGTCATCAATCTGCCCCTGATCGGAATGTGGGTCCAGGTGCTCAGGATTCCACAGCAAATCCTCCTCCCCCTGATCCTTTTCTTTTGCATCGTCGGGGCGTACGCTGAGAACAATTCCTTCTTTGATGTGGGAGTCATGATGCTTTTTGGCGTGCTGGGTTACTTGATGAAGAAATTCGACTACGAGCCAGCCCCCTTGATTCTTGCCTTCGTCTTGGGCCCAATACTGGAGAAATCAATGCGTCAATCCCTCAAGCTTTCCGGGGGAGACTTCGGGATCTTCTTCTCCCGCCCTATCTCTGTCACACTTCTGGGATTGGCGTCCCTGGTCCTCCTCTCGAACTTTTTCTTCAAGAGGCAAACAGGGTTGGTGGACGAGAAGGTCTAGCCGCCACGTGGGGGTGTTCATCGCATGGATGCCATCAATGTGCTCGTTCTCTCTGCCATAGGTGAAGAGAATCTGCGCCGGATCGCAGACGTCAGCCCTCGGATAAGAGTGGTGGATGCATCCAAGGTGTGGGATGAGCGGGAACCGATTGACATGGAAAAGGCAGGGGCGATCGATCCGGAGTTTGAGGCCATGCTGGCGGAAGCCGAGGTTCTCTATGGTTACGGACCGCCTCCGAATCTCGTCACGCTTGCCCCCAGATTGAAATGGTTTCAGACCATGCTGGCCGGGGTAGACCATATCTTGCACCAAGACATCGTGAAGAGCCGCGTGATCCTCACCAACACGAGCGGCGTCCACGCGACTCCCGTCGGGGAAGTCGCGCTTGGCATGATGCTGATTCTTGCGAAGCAGTCCCTCTTCTGCTTCCAATCGAAAATGGAGAGAAGCTGGGAGCGATTCATCCCAGACGTACTTCGTGACAAGACGGTGGGCATCATTGGTCTGGGCAGTATCGGGGGCGAGATCGCACGGATGTGCAAGGCGTTGGGCATGAGAGTCCTTGCCACCCGCAGGTCTGCAAGAAAGGTGTCGCGCGCCAGATATGTGGACATGCTCTTGCCGAGAGAGCAACTCGGCGAATTGCTTTGCCAGAGTGATTACGTGGTGATGGTCCTCCCTTCCACCCCTGGAACCTACCACCTGGTGAGTGAAGTAGAGCTCCGGATGATGAAGCCCAGCGCCTATCTGATCAACGTCGGGAGGGGCAATACAGTTGATGAAGAGGCGCTGGTGCGCGCCTGCGAGGAAAAACGGATAGCCGGCGCTGGTTTGGATGCCTTCACCGCTGAGCCGCTACCCAAGGAAAGCAAGCTCTGGGAACTTCCCAACGTCTTCTTCAGTCCCCATGTCTCCGGCAGGCTCAAGAACTACGATGACGTCACCACCAAGCTCTTTTGTGAAAATCTTACGCGCTACGTCAGTAGCAGGAGACTGTTCAACGTCGTCAACAAGAAGAGGGGATATTAAAGGAACACGCTACATTTTGGGAGCGCTATCAATATAGACTTCCACCAGGTTTGGTTTGTCTAAGCTGAAGGCCTGTTGTAATGCAGGTCCTAGTTGTTCGGGCCTTTCTACCCTTCGTGCCTGCACTCCCATGCCTTCGGCGATCTTGCAGAAATCATTTTGTGGTTGGCCCAAGTAAGTCCCCAGGTATCTACCCTTCGCTTTTTCTGCCATGAGAAGGGCTTTCATATTCCTTACCTGTTGATAGCAGGCGTTGGCGCAGATTATATAGGTAACTGGGATACCATAATGTGCGGCAGTCCATAAGCTCTGGATAGACCACATAGCCGAACCGTCGCCACTGACACACACGACCGGTCGGTCAGGGGAGGCCAGCTTGACGCCCAGTGCCCCGGGCAAGCCCCACCCAAAGCTTCCTCCGCCGCGTGACCGTTGATAGCTTTTCGCTTCGCTGAAGCCCAGCGTACGTCGTAAGACAGCCGAACATGACCAGCAATCATCGACTATCCGGGTTCCTGGCTTCAGAGTGTTCTTTATCTCTTGCATGAGGCGAGCGGCGGAAATGGGCACGTCATCCTTTTCCCTACGGGCTTTCTCAAGAAAGGCCTCATCTGCCCTCTGTTTTTCCTGATGGATATTCTTGGCTCTCGCCTGAGCCGCTTCCCGTGCCGTGGCGGTCATCTGTTCCAGCAGGGCTGAAGTTAGATCCGCCACAGCTACCTTGATATCCCCCTCGATGCCCGAGGCCACCGGAAAGTTCTTCCCAATCTGCCAGGAGCAATTGTCTATCTGGATGATCTGCGTGGCGGGTGATAAGAGCGGCTTTTCCAGGTAGATCGGCTGACTGAAAAGCGCCGTCCCGATGGCGACCAGCACGTCCACTTTCGCCAGGGTTTCCCGGGTGCGCAGGCTGCCCAGATCCAGATCTCCCGCATGAAGTGGATGGTCAACCGGGAAGTTGACATCGCTCATCCACCATTCGTAGACTCTGGCACCAATCAGCTCGGCAAATTCCACTACCTCCGCTAACGCCTCGCTCTTGGCCACCCCGTCTTCCACGATAACGGCCGGATTCTGAGCCTTGGAAAGTAAGACCGCGGCCACCGCAATCGACTCCGGGTCGGGATGAATACGGGTATAAGGGGGAGCGCCTTTGACATATTCATAACTCAGACGACTCTCCATAATATTCTGGGGCAGGGAGATGAAGACGGGTCCGGTGGGGGGATGGGCGGCCACCTTGAAAGCCCGCCTGAACACAGTGGGGATGTCCTCAGCGTGGATTATTTCTGTAGCCCATTTTGTGAAGGGTCCGGCCAACCTTACCAACTCGCCCGTCATGGCCGGCTCATAGGCCTGAAGTCGGGTGTCCTGCTGACCAGCCGTGACCACTAATGGCACTCCGCCCTGATACGCATTTGAAAGCATAGGCAGAGCAGCCGAAAGCCCCGTTCCGGTGTGTAAGTTGAGCACTCCAACTTTGCCTGAGGTTCTGGCATACCCCTCAGCCATCCCGGTAACCACTGCCTCGTGCAACCCCAGGACATACTTGATATCGGGACAATCTTCCAGGGCATCCATGAAGAAAACTTCCGTGGCCCCGGGAATTCCAAAAATGTATTCGACACCTTCTCGCCGGAAGATTTCCAGCAAGGCATGTCTACCAGTCATTTCCATTTGCCTCTTGCTCCTCCCCTCGTGACCGGCCTGGCTTGTCGGAAAGATGCCTCATACTACCAGAAAATACGAATTGCTTAAGGCATTTTCTAGCGGTACGATGCTGGGAAAATAGGACCTGGGGTACTGCCAGCACCTGATCGCGATCGGGGACAACCTAGGGCCCAATCTCGACAGCTTCCATTCCATAGTGAGTGAACGTGACGGAACCTGCAGAAACAGCGGGACCCTCGGGGGATCCGGATCGCCAGCATTGGTTGATCGGCGGGCGCAGGGTCTATTTCGACATTGATCGCTTCCTTTGGGATTCCCAGGACTGGAGCGAGGAGTTGGCCGAGATCATGGCCCGCGAGGGCGGCCTGGGACAACTCAGTGAGACCCACTGGAAGGTGCTGCGCTTCATACGAGAATTCTACTTGAGTAATGGGCGGGCTCCGAGGAATCGTCCGTTGAAGGAAAGTACCGGACTCAGCATGCGAGAGATCGAAGAGCTCTTCCCCGAAGGGATCAAACTCGGGGCGCGCCGCATCGCGGGGTTGCCCGCCAGCATCAAGAGAATCTGCGATTAGGGGCCAACACGATGAACGACCGCCTCATCTATCTGGACAACGCCGCCACAACCTTCCCCAAGCCACCGGGAGTGCTCGATCGAATGGTCGAGACCTACGGCAGGCTGGGAGCCTCCCCCGGCCGTGGGGGCTACGACTTGGCCATGGAAGCCGAGGAATTGGTCGCGCAGACCAGGATGAAGCTGGCCCGTTTCTTCGGCGCTACCGATCCGGAGCGGGTGGTCTTTGCCTCCAACGCTACCGATGCCCTGAATTTGGCGATTCAAGGCATCGTGGGTCCCGGCGATCACGTCGTCTCCACCCGCTTGGAACACAACTCCGTCCTGCGCCCGCTCTATCATCTGAAGGAGAGGGGGTGGATAGACTACGATCTCGTCCCCTTCGATGGGCAGGGGTTTATCGACCCGGACGATGTGGTCAGAGCCTTTCGACCGAATACCCGGCTGGCCGTAGTGTCTCATGCCTCGAACGTTCTGGGTACCGTCCAGCCGGTGCCGGAGATCGCTCGGCTCTGCGCCGAACGCAATGTCCCTCTTGTGATTGACGTCGCCCAGAGCGCGGGCCACGTGACGATAGATATGGCCGCCTGGCGGGTGAGCGCCGTCGCGTTTACCGGCCACAAGGGTTTGATGGGACCGACCGGGATCGGTGGCCTGGTATGTTCTCCCGAACTGAACGTCAGCTCCACGCGGTTTGGCGGCACCGGCGTCGAGTCGCGAAGCCCCATCCATACTCAGACCTTTCCTCACCGCCTCGAAGCCGGCACCCTCAACCTGCTTGGGATAATCGGCCTATCTGCCGGCATCGACTATTTGCAGATTGAAGGCGTTGACCGCCTTCACCAGCGCGAGATGACCCTTTTCCGGCGGCTGCGCGAGGGCCTGGCTTCTCTACCCCGGATTGTTGTGTATGGCTCGACCCCGGGTGATTCTCACGTGCCGCTGCTTGTTTGTAACGTGGAAGGGTTTAACCCCTCGGATGTGGGGGCGATCCTGGATGGCGACTATCAGATACTGGTCCGGACCGGCCTGCACTGCGCCCCGCTGGTGCATGCCGACCTCGGAACCGATCCCAGGGGGGCGATCCGCTTTAGCCTGGCCAGCTTCAATACGGACGAGGACATCGAAAGGACCCTGGAAGCCATGGCGGACCTCTCCGGGAAGGGATAATCGAGGTGAGACACACCTGTGATATGGCTGTTGTTCGCAGAGACTCCATCCAGTGCTGTCTCATTACCTTGATCCCTCCTGAAGAGAGCGCCCCCCCCTCACGAAGGAGCCAGGTCGCAGATGTCGGTCAATTACCTCGACCCTAAAGAAGCCGAGCGATTCATCCGCGACGCGTTCGTGGATCAGCCGGATCGGCTGCGCCACATTCTCGTGATTGCCGAGCGCGCGCGGCAGAGCGCGCGGGACATCGCCGCAAGGCATCCGCGCCTGCCTGCCCAGGAGGAAACCGTCTACTGCGCCGCCCTGGTCCACGACATCGGCTATCTGGAGGTGGCGAGGCGAACGGGGTTTCATCCGCTGGACGGCTACGATTTCCTCTGTGCGCAGGGGGCCGAGGCGCTGGCCCGGCGCATCGTGGGGCATAGCTCCTCCCCCGAAGAGGCGCGCCTGCTCGGCCTGCCGCTGCCGGACTACGACGAGGATCTGGTCGCCCAGCTCGTGACCTATTGGGACATGCAGGTGAAGCAGGGGGGCGAGGTCGTCGGCTACGAGGCGCGCTATCGCGATATCCTGCGCCGCTACGGCGAGGCGAGCGTGGTCGGCCGGGCCAATCGCCTGGCGCGGCCCCGCATCCGCCGAATCCTGGCGGCGGTGGAGCGGCTGCTGACGGGGGCAGGGGAGGCGGGCGATGGCAAAGACTGAGGGCATGCGGGCGGACGTGATCGTCGTGGGGGCGGGTCTCGCCGGGATGACGGCCGCGCTGGCGGCCGAGCAGGCGGGGGCCGACGTGATCCTGGTCGATCGCGGTCCGATCGGGACCGGGACGAACTCCGCCCTGGCGAACGGGGTGTTCTCGGGGCCGGACTCGGCCGAGGCCGCCGCCGAGTATGTGAAGACGGTGGTCCAGATCGGGAAGCGTCTCAATCGGTTGTCGTATGTGAAGCAGGTCGCCCGCGAGGCGCCGGCCGCCGTGGAGTTCCTGAATTCGCTGGGCCTCGAGATCGCGCACACGCGCGGCATGTGGGCGGTCCGATCTCCCCGGCCGGAGGTCATCCCCGGGATCACCCTGGTCCGGCGCGTAGCCGAGCGGGTCCTGGAGCGCGCGAGGATCCGGGTCGAGCGGGGCGTGCGTGTCACCAAGCTGCTGCGGACGTCCGGTCGGGCCGCGGGTGTCCGGGGCTTCGATCTTTCCGAGAGGGCGCGCGAGGTCCGCGGGTCGGCCGTCGTCCTCGCCTGCGGCGGAGCCGGGGCCATCTACACGAAGCACGACAACCAGGGGACGATCCTGGGGCAGGGGTATCATCTGGCCGCCGAGGCAGGGCTCGACCTCTGGGACATGGAGTTCGTGCAGTTCTACCCGATCGTCCTGGACGAGCCCGGGCTGCCCTCGGTGATGATCTACCCGCCCTATCCCCCGGAGGCGAGACTGCTGGGACCGGCGGGTGACGATCTGCTCGCCAAGCACGATCTGGGGGACATCAACCGGGTCATCGTGGGGAAGCGGGACGCCTTCTCCGCCATGATCGTCGAAGAGTCGAGCGCCGGGCCGGTCCGGATGGATCTCCGCGCGGTCCCGCAGAGCCGCTGGGCCGTCCATCCGCTGAGCCTTCTTGTGCGCTGCAGGTTCGATTTCCGGAGCACGCCGGTTCGGATCACGCCCGGGGCCCACTTCTTCATGGGCGGGGTGCGGACCGATGCGGACGGGCAGACGGCGCTGCCGGGGCTCTTTGCCTGCGGCGAGATCGTCTGGGGGCTACATGGCGCGAACCGGATGAGCGGGAACGCGCTCATGGAGTGCCTGGTGTCCGGGCGGATCGCCGGCCGCGGCGCCGCGGGGCGCGCCCTCGCCCTGCCGACGCGGGCCGCCGACGCGATCCCGCCGGAGCCGCCCGGGACGGTGGAGGGCGAGCGGCCGGCCGACCTCCGCGGCTTGCGACAGCGGCTCCGGGACGCGGCCTGGCGATGCGCCGGGGTGGTGAGGTCGGGTGAGGGCATGATCGAAGGACTCGCCGAGGTCGAACGGATCAGGGCGGCGGTCGAGACCGCCGGCGCAACTGCCCCGCAAGAGCGGACGCTTCGGGAGGATCTTCTGAGCGCCGCCTTTGTCCTCCAGGCGGTCCTGACGGCG
>Ga0315286_10008079_pt1 | contig 10337 bp, 8 predicted proteins | sample YL17G10_0_MG_FD_205038 | JGI IMG/M metagenome (GOLD analysis project Ga0315286, IMG submission 205038) | Sediment microbial communities from Yellowstone Lake, YNP, Wyoming, USA - YL17G10_0 | ecosystem: Environmental > Aquatic > Freshwater > Lake > Sediment | place: USA: Wyoming | collected...
ATCGGATCACCTTCCGGGCCCTCGCCGCCTGCTCGCCAGAATGGCCAGGCCCAGCCCGGCCGCCAAGCCGATCAGAGCCCCCAGCATTTGACCAGCAATGCCCGGGCTCCCCAGCGCGGCGCCGGCACCCCCAAGGATGAGCGGCAGAAGAAATGTTGCCCCGGCGGCAAGCACCAGTCGCCGGCCTTTCATCTCCCCCGCGGCGCGCACATTCTCATCGCGGCAGTTTGCACAGCCGACGGGGCACTGCCCTTCCACGTTCGAAAACCGTGTATCCATGACGTCCGTGAGGCCAAGTAACGGCCAATCATCGACCACCCGCATAGCGGGTGGTATGGGGAAGGCCCCCCCCAAGGGGGCCTGTGCACATCGGGAAGGCCCCATAGGGGCCTATTGTCGCACCTACTGTAAATCCAGTTCTCCCTGGTTCTTCTCCAACTCTTCCTGTTCGCGGATGTACTGACGGATTTGCTGCTCATCCAAGCCCACCGTGCTCACGCAGTACCCGCGCGCCCAGAAATGCAGCCCCGTCATCCGACGCTCCCCCAACAACTCCCGGTGAATCCGCACCGCACTCTTGCCCTTCAGAAAACCCGGCGTGAACGCCACGCTGTATTTCGGCGGTATCCGCAGGCACATGTGCACGTGGTCCGGCTTCGCATGACCCTCCACCAACTCCACGTCCTTCTGCTGGCACAACTCCCGCAGAATTTTGCCTACCTCTCCCTTCATCTTCCCATACAATACCTTCCGTCGGTACTTCGGCACGATCACCACATGGTACGTGCAGTCCCACCTCACATGGGACAGACTCTCCCACTCATGCATAGGCTTCTCCTTCCTGCCCCAAGGGGCCTTCCCGGAAGGAGAGCACACCCCTTTCCGGCCCACGCCGGAACGCTCCGAAGCTATACGGGTCTCACCGCCAGAGGCGGTGGTTTGAGCAGGTAATTAATACCACAGCGCAACATAATCGTTTGGGCTTCGCCTATGTGCTTTAGCCACAATAAGTTACGTCCTGGCACCTCCTCCGCAAAGCAACCGCGCCCCCTTTGCACCCGCGGTAGAGCACGCCGACCTCACGCTGCGATGGCTTTCCGCGTCTTCTGAGGCCGGCTCAGTTCGGGCACGGCACGCGGGAAGTCGCGCTGTAGTATTAAGGGGCAAGGTTTTGGCCCCTTTTTCCCGACTCGGCCTATGTGGTGGCCGCTTGCTTAGTTCGTACTCCAGCCCGCGCAGGTAGCTTGCCTGGTTGGGCGACAAGTTGCGGCGGGCGAGTTGGTTGTTGATCACCCACCGCTTGGCGGCCTGTCTGTCGGGAAGGCTCAGCCGCCTGACCGAGAAGTCGAGCCGATGCTTCTTGCACAGCCGCACGCGGTTATGGCTGTCTAAGAGTACGTCGCCTTCGGCCCACACGACCACCGCATCGCGGCAGGTTTCGGCCACCAGGCTGGCTTCGAGTTTGGTTGCCTCGTCCTCTCTCAGGGGCGGGATCAAGGCCGCGAACTCGGCGTCGATTCGGAAATCCGTGTCCTGCTTCAGTTCCGCTGTGTGGCCTGCTGGCACCGTGCCGCCTCCCTGGGGCGCTGCCCGGCCTGGGACCTCCATGTCCCAGGATCGCTTGCGCCTTCCGCACGGAAGCGCCGGTGCAGGAGCGAGATGTTGCAGGGATTCCGGGAAAAATTCCGGACGGAATATCTGCAACACTTCACCGCAGGGGCGGCGCTTCCTGGTGAAGGACGGCTACTGAAGAGGAGGAATGGCCGATGGCGAAACAGAACGTCATTCACGCCCTGCGGGAAATGCTCCGAGAGCAACTATGCTGCGTCGGGCGGATCGCCGCCAGGCACCAACTTCCCGATGACGCGGTCTGGGATGTGGCCAAGGGCTTCGAGGTGATCTACCGCCGTGCCTGCCAGCAGGCGAGGGTGGCACCGGAGAAGCCCGACGGCGGTTCGTCTGCCCGCCGGGCGGAGCCACATCCGGGGATCACCTACCTGCTGAACAGACTCGACACCGAATGCGCCAGTGGCGCCGAGGCTGAAGGTGGCCTCCTCGCAGGGACGGGGGCCAAGCAGTCCCATGCCTGACATTGTTGAGAGCCAGCCCGAAGTTGAGGAGTATGACCTGTCCGAAGCCGTCGCGGACAGCAATCTGGCGGTCGCAGAACGTCTGCTCGCGGGCCTTCTGGTACGTTCGTGGAGCGTCGGCACCATCCGCAGCATCCTGGTCAACCCCGTGTACTACGGCGCGAACGTCTGGAACGTCCGCAGTTTCTCGAAGTACCGCACCATCCGGAACGGGGCGCCAGCGCCCCACGAGGACGATGGCCGCTGCAAGCGCTACAATGAGAAGGCCGACTGGGTTATGGCCGACGAAGAGCATGGCTTCGAGGGCCTCATCTCGAAGGAACTGTTTGACCTTGCCCAGGAAAGGAGGCTCGCGCGGAACACGCCGTTCACTCGCGGCAAGGCGGTGACCGCGCCGTACTACCTGTCGGGCCTCCTGACGTGCTCCTGCGGCCACCACCTCCAGGGCCAGACGAAGACGAGCGGCAAGCGCAAGGGCTACCGCAAGTACCACTACTACACGTGCGGCGGCTTCATGATGAAGGGCCGGACGGTGTGTAAGTCCTACCTGCTCCCGAAGGAGAGCATCGAGGGGCCGGTGCTGGCCGCCCTTGCCAGGCGGATCAAGGCGCAGGGCCGCATCGACGCCATACGCCAGCAGGTGGAGGCGCTGCTTGCCGAGTACGCCTCGCCCCATCAGGGGCCACAGGATATCCGCCGCCGCATCGCGCAGATCGAAGAGCGGCGCCGGAATTGGGAGAAGGCCATCGACAAGGGCCTGAACATCGACCTCGCCATCGAGAACCTCAAGCGGCTGGACGGCGAGAAGGCAGCCCTCGAACGCGAACTGGCGCTGGTTCGGACGCGAAAGACCCTCGACCTGGACGTCCGGGCCGCATCACGCGAGATACTGGCGGGCCTCGACCGGTTGCAGGAGGTCCTGGAGAAGGGCAGCGTGGCCGAGGTGAAGGCCATCCTGCGGGCCTACATCGGGCGGGTGGAATACGACCACGAAACGAACCGGGCCCGGGTAGGCTTCCTGCGGCTGCCCACCCGAGCCCTTGTATCGAGGCTCGCACCCGAAAGTGCGAGAATCAGTGTGGTAGCGGGGGCACGCTATGTACCCCTTCACATCAGGGCAGCATTCTGGCAGAGGTTCCTTCACGCCGCCTGAGGCATCTTGGTTGTGGGCGGAAACTGGAATTCCTGACTTGCTCCCCAGGATCCGTGAGACGCGGCAGAAACTGGTCGAGATGGACAAGGACTGGGAGAAGGAGGACAACGACCTGAAGCGGGACATCCTGGCCATTGACAAGCTGATCGCGGCGATCGAGGCGGACAAGAACCCGGCGCCCGTGCGGAGTATGGAGGAATTCACCGGCACGCGAACTCGTCCATGACCACTCGTGCGCTGCACGCATCCACTGATAGGAAATTATGATCGTGGTGGGGGGGACGAAAAGAAGTTCGATCAGCCCCTCTCCTCGCTGGGCCAGGTGCAGGCCATCAACTGCAAGGAGATGGCCGAGGCCGACCGGCGCGAATGAGGCAGGGCGAGGGCACGTTGGCCAGGCCGCGGACTGCGGTTTGAGGTCGCCCGCGGCACATGAAACGGCACGGTTGAGCCAACCTCCGCCAGTGCGGCTTGGGTTTTGGACTCACCCGTTGGCCTTGAACTTGAGCTTGTACTGGCTGGAGAGGCCATCCAACATCAGGGTGATAATGGTGCAGGACATGCCGAGATAGGGCACCCCCAGCGGTTTGCCGGTGATCGAGTCGTAGTGCTCGCTAATCCCGTTGCGGAGGGCGTTGGCCACCGTCTTGTCGGCAATCTCCGCGGCCACCCGGCGATGCCCGTGACTCGCGAAGCCGGCCGCCACCTGGTAATTGGGCGCGGGCCAGACATCTCCACGCCAGTAGCTGTTTGAAACCCAGCGCTTGTCCTTGCGGTCCACGGTCGGGATCGGCAGTGGCGTTTGCCAGTTCTCCTGGGTGATGGCCTCGGCCATGCGTTGGGTCATGCTTTCGGTGGGAACATCCGCCAGCAATGGCATCCAGCTCCCGATCGTCGCCACGCGGATCTTCTCCAGGGCGTCGCGCCTGACCGCGAGAAAGGTTCCGCTCGCTTCATCCCACATGTGCCGGCGCATGGCCGCCACCGATTTTTCGATCCGCCGTTTCCGTCGCTCGGCCATCGGGGTGTCTCCAAGCACTTCCGCCAACCGCGCCAGGCTGCGCTCGGACAGGACCAGATAGCCGGTGATCCCCGGCAAGCAGATGTCGCCATACCAAGCCCCTTCCCCAGGCCCCTTCCGGGTGGGGTGGGGCGTGAGTTTGAGACCATCCAGATTGCACTCGAAATCGAAGGTTTCGTAACGGGCATGTTGAATATTGCCGCTGTAAGAACCGACTGCCACCAAGCCGGTCCCGGTCACGTCACGCTCCCGCCAGTACCACTCATGGAACCGCTCCAGGGGTCCCAGGCACTGCCGGAGCAGTTCCTTGTCTCCATTGCGCCGGTAAACCCGTTCCAAGCCCCAGCCAAGAATGGGGATTTGCGAATAAGCCGGATACTCATTCCAGGAGGTGGTGTTGCGGGGCTCGATCATACAGGCAACCATGTCATGCGCATACTCGGGCCGTTTCCGGTTCCACCGTTCCTGGAAATCCCAGAAATTCTGGAACGTCTCGCGAATGAAATCCTTCTGTTCAGGCAGGAGGGCCAGCAGGTCAACCACGAACATCGTATCCCAGACCCACTGCCCGTAGAACGCTTCGCCCGTGCCGGCCTGCAACCAGCGGTGGGTCATGGTGCCCTCGGGGGATTTGATCTTGGCCAGGACGCACTGACGAAACACATCTTCCGCCAGGCGAATCACCGCAGGATCGCTCGCTTCAAAGAGCGATTTGACATCGCTGGCTTTCGTCTCGCCTCCAGCACCTTCACATTCGCCGGCCCAGGAGATCAGCAATGATCCCATCGCTCCCGCCGCACTTTTTCCCAGGAACTCTCTTCGATTCATAGTCTCTCTCCGTTCGTTACCTGTCCCTCCCGAATATTCCGCCCGTCTTATTCTACAAGCACTTTCGCCTCTTGTCTGCCCCGCTCTTCGCCGCTACGATTGAGCCCCTCCAACCGCAAAGGACGGCGTCACTGTGGGTGTGATTCAACTGATCGGCATTCTGGTTCGGGCCCTGTTGGCCATCCGTAGTCATGACGACGCTCACGGTTCGCGCCGATCCACTGCGGAATGGGGAAGGACCCAGCCTTGAAGCCCTTGTCACGCCCTCTCGCCGGGCTTCACGGGTACACCCGCCACCCACGTGCCGCAGATCAGGATCAGCAGAGTCTCGTCACTTACTCCGTTTCGACGCGGATGGAGTTCTCGGGACGGACACCTACGCCACGAAGTGAATGCGTGGGAACGGACACGCAATGGCGCCGGCACAAAGGTGAACTGGCAGTTCAGAACGCAAGACGCACGGATCAGGTTGGCAAGACTCTATCCATCACTTGAGTAGCGACAGAGCACTAGTTCGCCTGGGCCTTCCTCTGCCTCAGAATCTCCTTGACACCGGGCTGATGGCGCAGGACGACCCCCTCGGTAAGCGCCTTGAGGATTCGACTGTAGTCCGCGTCGTTCTTGTCCTCGAAGACCGGTTTGCCACCCTCGTCGACACAGAGCTGCAATCCGTCGGCGCTCTTGGCCAGCGGCGCCTGCAGGGCCAGGCTGTGCCCCGGATGCGTAAGGTTCAGGTGCCGGACGCGCATGCCGCTTTCCGCGATCCCCCATTGCCCGGGCGATGGTCCCGCGTGGACCCAGATGCTGTAAGGGCTCAGCCAGGTGATCGCGTCCGCGCGTGGGCGCCGATCGTGACAGGCCGCGCAACGGTGCTGATAGACGCCTTGGAGTTCCTTGCGGGTCTCCTCTCTGAGAAGGGCCGGCGACATTTGCGCGTAGTGGCTGTAGAAGGGCACGTTCGTGTCGATCCAGCAGTACACGCGGTACCGGTCCGGCCAGGGAATGTCGGTGCCCGAGTGCTTCGGGTCCTCCAGGTGCGAGGTGATCCTGCTGAGCAGCGTCCCCCGGCTCAGCGGCGCCTGTTCGTCGTAGTCGTTGGTCGGCTGGGCATGGGTGTGGCCGGTGCCCGGGACGAAATGGACCAGTCCCCTGTCCACCAACTGCATGTAGGACATGTTGAAGACCGTCGTCCGACTGCCGGACAGATCGAGCCTCGCCTTCGGTTTCGGCCCGCTGTGACATTTCACGCAGTGCTTGTCGAGCACTGGCTGGACGACGGCCTCGTACTCCACGATGCCGTTGGTTCCCCAGTCCGGCATCTCCGGCCGCACGGGCGCTTCTCGCGCCGCCATCGGATAGCCCCCCGTTTCAGGCGGCGCCGCGATGTTCTTGCGGTGCTCGTGACAGCCCACACAGCCACGGTATTCCCCGGGCATGGCGTGCATGTCCGAGCCCATGGTCATCAGCATCTTGCCGTCCTTGTCGAGAGCCTGGAAGTACAAGCTGCGCAGCGCCGGCACCTCGAAGTGAGCCGACCCGTCGGCCTGCACGGGCACCAGCCCGATCAGGCGATTCGCGTAGAAGGGCGCGCCGACCCCCATCGCCCCGCCCCGCGGGGTCGTGTGCGCCACCTGCTCCAGGACGGCAAGGTATCTCACCCGGCCGCGCTTCACCTCCGGCTCGATGCCCCGGTAGACGTCCTGTAGCACCAGCGTCGCTTTCTGCGACCAGTTCGGGTCCGTAAGGAGCCGCTCCTGAAGATCGGCCGGTTGCCAGTCGGGCGTGTCGGTGAGGCGGGGGACAATCGGCGGGTGCGGCCGGGCAGCCAGCGGCTGGGGACAGTACGCCCCGAGTCGGCCGGAGGGCTCGTAGACGCACTTGCGGTTGCCGAAGCGGTCCAACAGGTAGATCGCCACATTCCGGGCCTCCACGCCGCCGTAGGACGCGAGGAACAGTTGCTCGTTCAGCGGGTAGGGGTCCTGCCAGGCCCAGTGGGGGCACAGATCGCCCACCGAGGCCATGTCGTGAGTGATCCGCTCGAAGCCGGCGCCGTCGGCGCCCTCGCGGCCGGCGCCTTCCCAGATCAGCCCCACCAGGCCCGCGTTGTGGTTGTGATGCGTTCCGAAGACGCAGACCATCTCGGGCCGCCCCGGCACCTGGCGCGGGCGGTAGAACCCGAACGGATCGATGACCGTGTTGCCGAAGAACAGGTCCATTCCCGTGCCGTCGGGGTTCTGCACCCAGATCCCGTGCCGGTTGAAGACGTTCTTGTTGACGCCGTAGTCCCAGCGGCAGAAGACCACCCGGCCGTCATCGGTAATCTGCGGCGTCTGGTCGATGGTCAGGTTCGCCGACGCCACCTTCCTGCCGGTGCCGTCGCGGCGGACGGTGAAAAGCAGCCGGCGGGGCCCGGTTGCCTTGCAGGCCGAGATCCCCGGCGCATCGTCAAAGAAAACGATCTGCCCGTCGGGCATCTCGGTGGGCGACTGCCCGCTCGTGATCACGCGATAGCCCTTCCCGTCGATACCCACCTCCGCGACGTTGCCACCTCCGCCGACGAAGACCGTTCTGGCGTCCCAGGACAGCGTCACGTCGTGCGCCCGCAACTCGGGGGAATGGTAGATGGTTCGCATCGCACGGGACGCCGGGTCGAACGCGCGAACGTACGACGGCGAGGCGCCCTCGTGCGTGAATTGCAGCGCGTCGTAGTGGTACATCGGGCGTTCCAGGAAAAGGATCGGGCCCAAGGCGCGGATTTCGTCGGCCCACATCTCCTCGATCCGCCTGTCCAGATCGAGCACTCGCTCGACGTGCGGCTGACCCGTGGCCACCATCGCCTCGAGCAGCCCCTCGATCTCGGCGCCCAGTGCCTCGACTTTCTCGCGGTGCCGCCGGCCCGCCGTGGACTGGCCCAAAGGCTCCAATCGGGCCTCCATCTGCGTGACGACCCGGCCCCGTGAGTCCGTCGCGGCGGCCTCGACGCCCGGCATGGGGGCGTGAACGTGCCGGAACGACTTCAGCCGAATCAGGCCCTCGCGATAGCGGCACACGGTGAAGTACGCGTCCCGGACGCGGCGGGCGAAGTCGGCGGAGCCCTGGCCCGTGTCCAGAAGCCGCGGAAGTTCCCCGGCCGGCACAGACGTCGCATCGGCTAGCCGCGCGAGGTAGTAGCCCGCCAGGGCCTCCTCGGCCTCCCGCTGGCTCCCATTACGAAGGTAGGCGTTCCAGAACGCAGTGTCGGCGCCCTGGGTCAGCTCGATCTCGATGCGGCTCTTGGCGTCGGTGAACTCCCGCTGGAGGGCGGCCCAGATGTTGTTCGCCAGCATCGCCGCCGGGCCCTTTCGCGCGCCGAGCGTGATCTGGTCGACGTTGATGTGCCCCCATCCGCCCGGCTCGTGGTCGACAATCTGGAGAACGCCCATGCGGCCGCGGAACTCGCCAACGTCCCAATGCTGCCACGCGAGCCCCTCGTTGTCCCTGCCCGTGGCCGTGCGGACCGCCTCGCCGCCGACCAGAAGGTTGATGCAACACCTCCACGGCTTCCGGCCCCCGCCGATGAGGAAGCTGATGCCGCTCCGCTCGATCTTGAATGCCGGCGAGGTGAGCGTGCCCGTGGCCCCGTCGCCCTTCAGGTAACTGTTGACCAGGCCCTTGCCCTGGAAGCCCGTCACCTCCATCTGCCTCGGCAGCGCGCCCCGCGCGGGCCCCGCGCCGAACGCCTCGCCGGTGACCTTCCAGTTGCCGTAGTCCGGGCCCTCGAAATCCGCCAGCACGATTTCCGGGCCCTCGTCCGGCTCCGACTGCGCCCGGCATGCCTTGGCCGAGGCCCAAAGTGCATCCCACCAGGTCTTGCCCGACACGTACCACGCCGGCCTGTCCCCGCCCACGAAGTAGGGCAGATCGTTCTCACGGTAGCTGCGGAACGGGCGCCACGGGTACTCGTTCGCGCCCGGCCTCTCCGGGGCCGGGTGAAGACCGGCGATCGCGAACGAGAACCCGTAGGAGTGGCGGTTGTTGGTGATCTTCGCGACGAAGTGGTTATCGCCGGGCTTCAGTTCCAGCTTCACCGCGGGGGGCAGGTTGCCCCGCCCGTCATACGTCAGCACGGTCTCGCCGTTGAGCCTGCACCAGTACCTCGCCTGCCGCCGCCAGTGCTCCATGTTCGGGGCGTCCAGCCTGCGATCGGATTCGGGCGAGCGGACGACGAAATCCAGATCGATGGCGATCGGCTTGCTCGCCGTGATCGTGCGGCCGACGTACTGGGTCTCGCCGGCCGAGGGCGCCGGACCGCGCGGAAGGTCGCAGAGGTATCCGTCAATCCAATCGGCGTGGGCCGTCCACTTGCGCTGGGCGTCCGGCGTGGTGGGGAAGTTGGCGGCCCGGTACGTCTTGGCGAGCCGCCGCACGTCGCCGTCATCGTCGAGATCTTTCTCCACCTCGTATCGGTGCGAGAAGCTCGACTCCACGTTCTCCATCCAGTTCAGGAGCGGCGGCTGGTCGCGGAACGGGCCGATCCGATACCATCTCCCCAGTTTGACCCCCGCATCCTCGATCTTCTCCCTCGCGGTCCTCGCCCGGTGGAGATCACCGAGTTCCTTCTCTTGGATCTTGGCCAACGCCGGCAGCAATCCCCCCTGCGCCGCATCATTCCGGCTCGCCGCGGCCGCCCCTGCACCCGACGCCAGCATGATCAGAAAGGCCCAAACGGCTGCAGTCCGTAACATGATCCTATCCTCCGTGCCCAACCGGGGGCTGCACGCCACCAAGCAGCGGCACGGTCAGAGCAATCCAACCATGGCTTCGAACGTGGGGGTATTTCGCGCGATGGCTCATTTCGCGATCAGCTCCAGCATCGTCTCCGCCAAGGCCTTGCCGAGCAGGATGAAGAATCGGCCCTCGCCGAAATAGTGGTAGCCCAGGTTGGAGGTGGTCCGCTTGAGCATCGCGTTCTCCTCCTCGGTGATCGGGTTCTTCTTGAGGGCGGATCTTACTCGAACTCATGGGCAGCCGCGTCCGTTTCGCCGGGGGCTCCTAAGGGCAGCTGCTTCTGCGGTCCGACCTGACGCGCGAGCGTCTGACGTTCGGCTACGGCGGACTCGTGCGGCCGATGACGGTGTCCCTCCCGAATATTCCGTCTGCCTTATTCTACTGGCCTTTCGCAGGTTTTGAGTGTACCGGAGGGTTGAGGTGGAATGCAAGTTGATAAATGAGAAGCGGCCCGGCATGCCGATGAGAGCGTTGCGAA
>Ga0315286_10008080_pt1 | contig 10337 bp, 11 predicted proteins | sample YL17G10_0_MG_FD_205038 | JGI IMG/M metagenome (GOLD analysis project Ga0315286, IMG submission 205038) | Sediment microbial communities from Yellowstone Lake, YNP, Wyoming, USA - YL17G10_0 | ecosystem: Environmental > Aquatic > Freshwater > Lake > Sediment | place: USA: Wyoming | collected...
CTTGGGCGTACTCGTTCGAGGCGCAGAGTTCGCTGGGTTACGAATTTTTCATTTGCCTGTGAGAGGCAGGCAAATGAAAAGAGCTCATTTTGCTTTCCGCCCTCTCAGCGGAAAGCAAAAATATTCTTCTTTGCGTCCTTTGCGTCTCCGCGGTGAAAGGTAACATTTATTCGCTCTGATTAGTTGGTGCGGGGGTATTGATTTAAGGAAGGGGTTACCTCACTTTTTCTCTTCTTATCAATAAAAATTAGACACCGCTTCCTTCTTCGATAACCACCTGATCTATCTGTCCTAATTCTTTAAAGGCCACATTAACCCGTTCGCCGGGCCGGGTGTTGATTTGGATGCCGATGTAATCGGCGCAAATGGGCAGTTCCCGGCCGCTGCGATCGACCAAAACGGCCAGGGCAATACGACGGGGCCGGCCGAAATCGATCATGGCATCCAAAGCGGCCCGAACGGTCCGGCCGGTATAAAGGACATCATCCACCAGGATGACGATTTTATCATCAAGGGAAAAGGGAAGATCCGTTTTCCCTATGATGGGTTTGTGATTAATACGGGTCCAATCATCCCGGTAGAGCGTAATATCCAGGAGGCCCAGAGGGACATTTTGGGTCTTGGCCTGATTAATTTTTTCCCGGATCCGATTGGCCAGGAAGGCCCCGCCGGTCCGAATTCCGATCAGGACCAAAGCTCCGGTATCGGAATAATCGGCTAAGATCCTGGCCACCATTTGGTCCAAGGCCTCAGCCATCCCCTGGCCGGATAAAACTACTTTGGTCTTGTTTTTTTTCATAGAGATCTTAAAAAAATGAAATAAAAATTGGAAATTAGCATAGGGGCGGATATTGGTCAAGAAAAAATGTTCTTTTTTCTCAAAGCCTTGGGAAGGGGTTTATTTTTTATAGCTGCTTGAAAATTCTAATAAAAAAGGTTAAGATGGTTGTATCGAACCTTTTTTAACTCTCAGGCCTTCCAGGCCTGGTCTTTAAACCGGTCTGCGGAAAGGTAGGACCACGGTGAAAGGGGATTTAATGTCGGGGAATCGGAAAGAGATTGGATTAAGCGAAGTTCAAAAGAGTATTGCCCATACCTTTCAGGATCCTTCCCGGCTGGAGCAGGCCTTAACCCATCGCTCTTTTACCAATGAACACCCTGAATTGCAGGGGAAGAATAATGAACGATTGGAATTCCTGGGAGATGCCGTCCTTAATTTATCGCTCAGCCATCTTTTAATAGAACAATTCCCGGATCTCCCGGAGGGGGATCTTTCCAAGATCCGGGCCGGGCTGGTTAATGAGAGCCACCTGGCGGCCCTGGCCCTGGAATTGAGACTGGGGGATTATTTATTGATCGGGCGGGGTGAAGAGATAACCGGAGGGCGAAAAAAACCTTCGATCCTGGCCGACACCCTGGAAGCGGTCCTGGGGGCCGTTTATCTGGATGGCGGTTTAGGCCCCGTCTCCGAATGGGTTTCCCGTTTTTTTAAATCCCACTTATCGGATCAAGAGGGGCTTCCAAAAGGTGATTTTAAGACCCTGCTTCAGGAGTATTGTCAGGGAAAATTGAAAATCACCCCAAGCTATACCGTCTTCCGGGAAGAAGGACCGGACCACAAAAAAGTTTTCTTTGTGGAGGTCAGGATTCGGGACCAGGTCGTTTCTCGGGGCAAAGGGAAAACTAAGAAGGAGGCCCAGCAGAAAGCGGCCCAAAAGGCCCTGGAAGGGCTAAGCAAATTGCCTTAGAACATTGGGTCGGATTCATAAGGAAAAGGTCACGCCGCTTAGTAAGGGTCTCAAAATAGAATAAACATCAAAAGGCTGGATTCCGGCTTTCGCCGGAAGGACAGCATGAGTTCAGCCCTTAGCCGTCACCCCGGCGAAAGCCGGGGTCCAGATACTAAAGTCTTTTTAGAAACTCCATAATATCGGTTCTATTATGAGACTGTTAGTATGAAACCCCAGCCGGAAAGACGATAGATGATGCGCAACCCTGCGAAGTGTGGGACAGATGGACTTTTTGCGAAGTCGTCTCCATTTATTATTCCCATTTTTCTGCCCCAATGGGGGTGCCCTTTTCAATGTGTCTATTGCCGGCAGGAGACCATAACCGGCCTGCAAAGGGGTTCTCTCGATTTTAAGGCCTTGTCTGCGCTGGTGGAGGCCGGCCTGACCCCCAGGAAAAAAAAGCCGGGACAGCAGACGGAGATCGCCTTTTATGGCGGAACCTTCACCAGTATTGAAACAACTGCGCAGGAGGCCTTGTTGGAATGGGGCAGCCTCTATGTCCGGCAGGGTCGGGTGGACGGGCTGCGACTTTCCACCCGGCCGGATGCCCTTTCCCCGGAGATTGTTAACAGGCTTTGGGGTAAGGGGGTGAAGACCATTGAGCTGGGCGTCCAATCCTTAAATGACCAAGTCCTAAGCGAGGCCCGGAGGGGCCATACAGCCCAGGATACCTTTCAGGCCTTCGGGCTTTTAAAAGAATGGCCTTTTAAAATCGGCGCTCAGATCATGCTGGGCCTGCCCGGTGATGATCGCCGGGCCTTCCGGGAGACAGTAGAGAGGCTCCTTATTTTAAAACCCGATCTGGTCCGGATTTATCCCACCCTGGTTTTACGGGGAACCACCTTAGCCCGCTGGTATGAAGAGGGACGCTATAAACCTGTGTCTCTGGAGGAGGCCGTAGAGCTGTGCTGCTGGGCCGTGGACCTTCTGGAAAGGGCCGGAATCCCTGTCATTCGCCTTGGCCTCCAAAACCATAATGACCTAAAGTTAGGTCAGGAGCTGCTGGCCGGCCCTTTTCACCCGGCCTTTGGAGACCTGGTCCGCCGGGAAATTTTTCTGAAAAATCTTAAACATTTTTTAAAAAACAATGTTCCTTTATCATCCGTTATTGGATTGACAGTTTCCGACCGGGATGAGAGCTACCTTACGGGAGAAAACAGGAGGGGTTGGCGACAGCTTATGGTGGAATTGGGGATCACTATTCGTTTAGAGAAAGATGGGGGGTTGTTTCCCGGCTCCTGGATTTGTTCACCAACGGGTTAGACACTATGGCTTATAAATCCGGTTTTATCGCTCTGATCGGGGCACCGAACGTGGGCAAGTCAACCCTGATGAACGCCCTCTTGGGGCAGAAGCTGTCCATTGTCTCGTCGCGGCCCCAGACCACCCGCAACCGGATCGTGGGGGTCAAACATGTGCCGGGCGGGCAGTTTGTTTTTCTGGATACCCCCGGCATCCTGGAGCCCAAGGGATTATTAAACCAGGCCCTGGTCCAGGCGGCTTTGAAAACCATCGGCGATGTCAATCTGGTCCTGCTGCTGATCGAACCCTTTGCAGGGCAGGCGCCCATCCCTGAAGGGCTGGCCCAAAAACTGATCCGACTAAAGCCCCCGGTTTTTCTGATCATCAATAAAATTGACCTGATCGATAAACGCGACCTCTTGCCCCTGATAAACCGGATGGCCACCCTGTTTTCATTCCAGGAAATTATTCCCCTGTCGGCCCTGAAGAAGGAAGGGCTGGCTATTTTGGAGCAGAAAATTTTCGAGGTCTTGCCTGAGGGCCCCCCCTATTTCCCGGAAGAGATGGTGACCGATCTGTCTGAGCGATTCCTGGTGGGGGAGATCATCCGAGAGAAAATTTTTCGCCTGACTTCCCGGGAAGTCCCCTATGCCGTGGCCGTTACTGTGGAATCCTTCAAAGAAAGGGAAGATAAACCCTTGATTCATATCCAGGCCACCATCCATGTGGAGCGGGATTCCCAGAAGGGGATCCTGATCGGCAAGGGGGGGGGGATGTTAAAGACCATCGCCCAGCAAGCCCGGCAGGACATGGAAAGGTTATTAGGGACCAAGGTCTTTCTGGAAGTATGGGTCCGGGTGGAGAAGAACTGGAGCCGGGACTCGAGGCAGATCCGGCGCTTCGGGTATGAGGAGGCCTGAAGACGGATACTGGTTGCTGGATACTTGATACTGGATGCTGGATGACAGATGGCAGATGACGGATAACGGTTGCTCTGAGCTGAATTACAGTTTGCGACATAAGAAGGGAGGTTGAGATGAATTTAGCCCCGTTTCCAAGAAGGCGCTACACCGCAGGACCGACGCCTATTGAAAGGCTCCCGCAATTTTCCGCTGCTTTGGGGGGTCCTCAAATCTACATCAAGCGGGACGACCTCCTGGGACTGGCTGCCGGCGGAAACAAGACCCGGAAGCTGGAGTTCCTGGTGGCCGAAGCCCTGGCCCAGGGGGCGGATACCCTTATTACCTGCGGGGCGATCCAGTCCAACCACTGCCGGCTTACCCTGGCCGCGGCTGTCAAGGATGGCTTGAAATGCCGATTGGTCCTGGAGGAAAGGGTACCCGGCAGCTATGATCCGGAGGCCAGCGGCAATAATTTCCTGTATCGATTACTCGGTGTGGAAAAAGTGACCGTCGTTCCAGCCGGATCAAACATGACGAAAGCCATGCAGGAGGTTTCCGGTGAGCTGGCCGCCGAAGGCCGACGGGCCTATATCATTCCCGGTGGCGGGTCCAATCCCCTGGGGGCTACCGGCTACGTGGCCTGCGCCCAGGAGATCGAGGCCCAGATTTTTGAACAGGGTCTGGATTTTCAATACCTCCTTTGCGCCAGCGGCAGCGCCGGCACCCATGCCGGGCTGGTCACCGGGCTTTATGGCTGCAATATGAATATCCCAGTGATCGGGATCAATGTCAGCCGATCCAAAGTTTCTCAAGAGGAATTGGTTTATGGGCTGGTCAGGGAAACATCCAGGCACGTCGGTCTCAATTTCGAGATTCCCCGGGAAGCGGTGACCTGTTTTGACGATTACGTGGGACCCGGCTATTCCCTCCCAACACCGGGCATGGCCGAGGCCATCAAACTCCTGGCCCGGACCGAAGGGATCCTGCTCGACCCGGTCTATACCGGCAAGGCCATGGCCGGGCTGATTGACCTGGTCCGGAAGGGATTTTTCCCCGGGGACAGCCGGGTTCTTTTTGTCCATACCGGCGGCTCGCCGGCCTTGTATGTCTATCAGAAATCCGTTTTGGGAGAAGGTTAGCCTAACCTATCAGACAGGATTAACAGGATTGATCTGATATTTTTCCCCGTTTCCGGACGAAACGGAGAAAATTTACTATCCGCCTTCGGCGGACCGGAAAGCAGTTTTTGGCCCGGCATCCGGACGGGCTAAAAATTATATTTATCCTGTTAATCCTGTCCAAATTAAAAAAGGTTTTTGTTTTGAACTTTTGGCTTTTGGATCTTCGTGCTTGTTTAGGATTTTGGGTTAACACATATGGGCGATAAGACTGTCGGAATTATAGGCGGGATGGGTCCGGAAGCCACCGTGGACCTCATGGAACGAGTGATCCGGGCCACCCCGGCCCAGGATGATGTGGACCACATCCGGTTGATCGTGGACAACAACCCCAAGATCCCCTCCCGAATCAAGGCCATCATCGAGGGAAGCGGCGAGAGTCCGGTCCCCTGCCTGCAGGAAATGGCCCGCAGCCTGGCGGCCTATGGAGCCGATTTTCTGGCCATGCCCTGCAATACGGCTCATTGCTACTATGAAGAAATCCGATCAGCCGCCGGCATTCCCGTCCTTAATATGGTTGACCTGACCGTGGAAAGGGTCCTCGAGAAACCCCCCCTCCTTAAACGCGTCGGTCTGCTGACCTCCAGGGCGGTCATCCTGACTGAGATTTATCTCCGGCCCTTCAAGCGGCGAGGGGTGGAGGTCATGTATCCCTCAGCGGAAATCCAGGATCGGATCATGCAATCCATTAAAATTATCAAGACCGGCCGGTACGGGGTTAAGGAAAGATCCGTCCTGAAAGAGGCGGCCCAGGAGCTGACCCAAAAGGGGTCCGAGGCGCTGGTGATCGCCTGCACGGAGCTCTCCATCATAGCGGAAGCCATCAGGGTGCCCGTGAAGGTCTTTGATTCCGCCCAGATCCTGGCCGAAGCAATTGTCCGCCGGGCCAAGCAGAGGGAATAGCAGTATCAACGAGTCAGGATGGCTGAATTATTGACAACACTCGACCACCATGCTATTTGGAGTGCTACTAGGCAAAGCTCTTTTTACTTTTCCGTTTAACCTAAACCGGAGGAAGATTGGCAGAAAGGAAAAGCCCTGTTTCCTATTTCAAAGGGATAGAGTTTTTTATTTTTAGGAGGGGTTAAGGAGATCGCCATGAGTTCAAAAATTATCCGAAATTGGGACGGCAGCCGAACCTGGCAGCCGGAGGCAATTCACTATCCGGAGTCTGAAGAGGAGATCGCCGGGCTGATTCGGCGGGCTGCTGAAGACAGCAAACGCGTTAAGGCCCTGGGCTCGGCCTTGTCGTGGTCGGACATTAACGATTCGCCGGAGATCGCCATTCGCTTCGACCGGATGGCCGAAGTGCTTGAGGTGGACCGGGACCAACGCCTGATCCGGCTCCAGGCCGGTGCTCGTCTGAAGGACGTCAATGAGGTCCTGGCCCGGCATGGGCTGGCCTTTGATAATTTTGGCTCCATTATCCTGCAGACGGCCGGCGGGTATATCGGCACCGGCACCCACGGCACCGGGTCCAGGACTCGGATACTATCAACCACCATCGAAAAGATCCGGATGATCGACGGTCTCGGGCAAGTCCATGAACTCGATGCGGAACACGAGCCGGAGCTTTTTTCAGCGGCCCGGGTCAATCTCGGCTGCCTGGGGGTGGTCACCGAGATCACCTTTAAATGTGTCGAGGCCTTTGATCTGGAGGAGCGACTGGAGCTCGTGGATTTCGACACCGCCCTGGCCAATCTGGAAGGTTACCTTAGGGACAACGACTACTGCAAGTTTCACTGGTTAGCCTACACCGACAAGGTCCAGGTGTACACCTTCAACAAGACTGATAAACCTCGGGGCGGCTTCGGCTTCACGGGATTCATGGACCAGACCGGAATCTCCGGCTTTTTTTTTACCGGCCTCATGGGACTGGGCCGCCTTTTTCCGCAGCTCGTTCCTTTTTTACATAATTCGGTTCAGACTATTCATTTTCATCCCCGCCGGCGGGTGGATCGCAGCGACCGGGTGATCAAGGTCAGCAGCTCGATCCCGATCCACCAGGAGATGGAGTATGCCATACCGATCGAGAAAGCGGCCAAGGCCATTGATGAGACCAGACGGATGGTGCTTAAAGCGGATTACCGGGTGAATTTCCCCATGGAGGTGCGCTTTGTCGCTTCAGACGACATCCCCATGAGTCCGGCCAGCGGCCGCGACAGTTGCTATATCGGGGCCTATGTGGGCAGCCCGAAATGGGCCAAAGGGTATTTCGCCGAATTCGAGACGCTGATGCGCAACTATGAGGGACGCCCCCATTGGGGCAAAACCTTCTCCCTGACCCAGAAGGAGCTGCGGGCCTTATATCCGGCCTATGACGCCTTCAACCGGCTGCGACGGACCTGCGACCCGCAGGGTCTTTTCCGCAACAGTTTTAGTGACCGGGTGTTTTCAACGGATTAGGTCGGGGGAGTGCCCGAAAAAAGGGACGTAAGCGCAGAACGTGCAGGGGATATAGCCCGCTATTTATCGTAAGGCCTTCGTGTCTATTCCATGATTTTGTTCGCGAAAGCGCCCCGACTGACACACTCATTCGTCACCCCAAGATAGCACGCCACCGCGACCTGTCCCAGGGCATGATGCAAAACCCCTGGGGTATTTAACCTTGCTAACCTTGGCCTGGTTATCCATTAACCCATTCCATATTAGCCCTCAAGCAATCTCTGCACGAACATCCCGTCTTATGGTTGGCTGGGAATGAGTTGTCTGTGAAATGTTAATTCCCCCGTAGGGTGCTTTGGTTCAATTAGAGGGGAGAGTCCCTTTTTCGGCGAATCGACTGAATGATCTCATCGAGTTGCTGCAGGAAAAGGGAACGGTCTTTTTTTTTGAAGGGTGGAGGTCCGCCTGCCAGGCTCCCGGCATCCCGAAGCCGGGAAAGGAGGTCCCTGGTGGCCAGGGCGTCGCCGATGTTCGTTTCGGTAAAGGGTCGGCCTGTCGGGCGAAGCACATAGGCCCCCGAGTCCAGGCAGCGGGCGGCCAGGTGAATATCCCCGGAGATTACGATATCATCCGCTTCAAGGTGATCGACTATGTAGTCATCCGCCGCGTCAAACTGATCATTGACTATGACCAGTTCAATCCAGTCCTCCACCGGGGTGCGCATCCGGGAATTGGCCACCAGGATGACCCGTAATCCGCAGCGCTCGGCTACCCGGTAAACTTCCTCTTTAACCGGACAGGCATCGGCATCTACATAAATATTCAACATAGGTTGAACCTTGGGTTGTTTATTTTGGGCTGCGGCGGGTAGGAAGCGGCGATTTCTGGGGCCGATCCGGGATCGCGGCCAGCCAGATGGTGTGCTGCCGCCCGCCCAGGGGACCCCGGGCTCGGACCCGGACCTCCTCCACCCGAAAACCCCCACGTTCCAGACGCAGGACGAAGGCCCGATCGGGGCCGGCCGACCAGACTCCCAGCACCCCTCCCGGCCGCAGGGCCGCCCGGATGGCCTCCAGACCCATCCGATCGTAAAGCCGGGCATTGCCTTTCCGGATCAGGTCCTCGGGACCGTTATCCACATCCAGCAGGATGGCATCAAAGGCCCGGGGTTTGGCTTGCAGGATTCGGACGACGTCGTCTTCCAGGATGGTAACCCGCCGGTCCTGAAGGGGATAACCGGCCAGATGGGCCAGGGGGCCCCGGTTCCATTGGACCACCGCCGGTACCAGTTCGGCTACGATCACCCGGCCCCCGGGTCCGAGCCGCTGCAGGGCCGCGGCAACGGTGTAGCCCAGGCCCAGGCCCCCGACCAGGATACGGGGCCGCGGCCGGCCGGCGATCCGGTCACAGGCCCTTCCGGACAGGGCCTCTTCCGAGCCATGGGCCCGGCTGCTCATGATTTCGCGGCCGCCCATCCGGATCGAAAACTCCTGGCCCCGCTTATACAGTCCCAGTTCCTGATTGGCTCCAGGTACCGGGGCGCTGTCGAGTAATTCCCAGGGAATCATGGTCTATGATGGTTGGGACTTTTTTAATCTACGATGGAGCGTGTAGCATGGGAAAAGTTCGTATCTATTCCATGATTTTGTTCGCGAAAGCGTCTCGACTGACACACCAATTCGTCTCCCCAAGATACCAGGCCACTCAACCCGTCCCATGGAATTCGGAATAATTTTTCGGTGGCTTGCGACCGTATTTTGTCGTTTGATATCACGGGTGTAGCTCGCCGTTTGTCTTCACTTTGCCGTAATGCTGAGGAATTTTTTTCAGCGCGTCACCTATCTCAATCACTGCCAGCCGCAGCTCATAATTTTTTTGCAAATTTATCCAAATATCCGGCCCCGTGCCGAACCACCGGCCAAGGCGCAGGGCTGTGTCGCCGGTAATTCCGCGTTTGCCTCGTATGATCTGAGTAAGCCGGTTCGTCGGCACGCCCAGTTCTTTCGCCAGCTCGTTGGCACTCATGCCAAGCGCCTTTAACTCGTCGGCCAGGTGTTCCCCTGGGTGAATGATAATCCTTGCCATAGTTAACCTCCTAATGATAGTCCACAATTTCCACATTAAGCGGCCCTGGGGAGTTCTCCGGCCATTCAAAGCAAATCCGCCACTGGTCATTGATTCGGATGCTGTGCCGGCTTTTGCGATCACCCTTAAGGGCTTCAAGCCGGTTTCCGGGGGTGTTAAGAGCCATGAGACGGTCCGCCGCGTGGAGCCGTTCGAGCCGCAACATGGCTTGCCGCTCAAACCCCTGAAACGCCTTAACCCGCTCGCCCTCGAAAAACGCGCGGGTCTGCTTATTCCGGAAATTTATGATCATTCAGTACCTTAGCATATTATACGTTATACGTCAACCATATATTTTTAAGCTCTTTTTTTCTCAAAAGTCCCATCTGCTTTTTATGGGCGAATCCGCCTTGCGTCGGACCGAGTGCTACTCGACCAGCTTTCACGAGCCTCACCAAGCCCGAAAAAGGGGAGGTTCGTGCAGAACGTGCATGGTACATAACCCGCTATTTATTGTAACGCCTTCGTGTTTGTTCCATGATTTTGTTCGCGAAAGCGTCTCGACTGACACACCAATTCGTCTCCCCAGGATACCAGGCCACTCAACCCGTGCCATGGCACCCCAGAAGTATTTAACTTTGCTAACCTTGGCCTGGTTGGCAATTAACCCATTCCATATTAGTCCTCAAGCAATCTCTGCACGAACGTACCGATTCACTGGAATGAAAGAGAATGGTTACGGGTTGAAAGTTAGCAGAACGCCTGGGTTTACCGGC
>Ga0315286_10008081_pt1 | contig 10335 bp, 7 predicted proteins | sample YL17G10_0_MG_FD_205038 | JGI IMG/M metagenome (GOLD analysis project Ga0315286, IMG submission 205038) | Sediment microbial communities from Yellowstone Lake, YNP, Wyoming, USA - YL17G10_0 | ecosystem: Environmental > Aquatic > Freshwater > Lake > Sediment | place: USA: Wyoming | collected...
ATCTCAAATAGACTAACCGTTTATGAGCCGGTAGGCCCGGATTAGCTCTGCGACGCTCCAGGCCTGGGCGATGCAGCCTGCGGGTTTGTGCGGGGCGTCGCCGTCGAATATCTCCGAGATGCTGCCGAGGCAGGCGTCCTGCGTCAGATGTTCGAGAAGGGGCTGGATGAATTGGGCGGCGCTCTTTTTGCTTTTCCTGCTGAATTCGTTGACCTTCAGATATGCCTCCACGAACGGGCCGATAAGATAGGGCCATACCGTGCCCTGGTGATACGCCTCATCCCGCTCCTGGGGCGGGCCTGCACAAACGCCTCTGTAGCGCTCGTCCTGGGTGTTGAGGGTCCGCAGTCCCAACGGTGTGAGCAGGTGCTCGCGGACGGTGTTGACAACCGCCTTTTGCCGGTCGCGCGTCAAGGCCGAGCAGGGCAGCGAAACGGCAAATATCTGGTTGGGACGCAGGCTCGTATCAGCCGAGCCGTCGGGCAAAATGCAGTCGTTGAGGTAACGGCGCTCATCGTTCCAGAACAACCGGCCGAAAGAGGACGCCGTCTGATCGGCCATAGCCTTGTAGCGATCGGCGTTCTCTACGTTCCTCTTGCTGTAGAATCGAGTCAGCAGGCACAGGGCGTTGTGCCATAGCGCGTTGACCTCGACGGCCTTTCCATACCTGGGCGTAAAGGCCACACCGTCATACTTGGCATCCATCCAGGTAAGCTGAGTGTCGCTGCCGCCGGCGGTTATGAGTCCGTCACCGTCGGCCCGAATCCCGAAGCGAGTGCCGTCCCGGTAGGAATCTATGATCCAGCGGATTGTCGGCAGCAGGTCCTGGGTGAACGTCTGCGAGTCGCCGGTGGCATTGAGGTATTCGAAGGCGGCGTTGATAAACCAGAGTGATGCATCGACGCTGTTGAAGTGCGCGGCGCCGGCTTCATCGTCGAATCTATTTGGAATCATACCCGCGTCGGCGGCGGCGGCGAACGTCGTAAGGACGGACCTCGCCTCGTCGAACCTCTCGGTTGCGAGCATCAGGCCGCTCAGTGATACGAAGGCGTCCCGGCCCCAGTCTGCAAACCACGGATACCCCGCCAGAATGGTCGTGCTCCCTTCGACGGGTATTTGGCGTTGTGTAATGAATTGGTCGGCGGCCAAATAGAGGATTCCAAGCTCTCCGCTGGAGTTCTTCGGCAGGTGCTCCATAACCGAGCGATGATGGCTGCGCAGATTCTCGCGGACCGAGTCAATATCAATTCCGGGCATCTGTCCCGGCCTGAAGCGTGGGCCCAGAGCCGCAGTAAAGACGATTTTCCCCGGCGAACTCAGCCGAACTCTGAAAAAGCCGGGAGTCCAGAGGTCTTCGGTGAAATCCATCCCCCTTTCCCTATTCACCCGATAGACGAAGTTGAACCACCATTGCGAATCCTTCTCGAAGGTCGCGCCCGGACAGCTCAAAAGCAGCTCGCAAGCGCCCGGCGTGTGATGATGCACGACGACCCCATCATCCTCTTCCCTGTAGGTCAGCGGGGTATAGGATTTCTGCAGGGCGTGAAAGTCTCGCAGGCCCACAAACGGCCTCACGACAAATTCAACGGCTTCGCGGAGGTTCTTGAATTCGTACTCGATCACCACCGTATCGGCATCGCGGAGCAGATAAACGGACTTGATTAACTGGAGTCTTCCCAATTCGTAGTCAAAATGCACGCCGATATCTCGGCGGAAGGCCCTAAGGAGAGTGAAGCCGCGCGGGGTGAATTTGTCCTGGAATTCAAAAGTCGAAAGATTGAATACGTTTTCGCCGTTAAGGCTCTCCACCGCGCCGGCTCCCGACAAGCCGCCCTTGAAAATCACCATTTCAAGACAGTTGGCCAGGGCCATTATCCTGTTGACAGGCGGATTGAGCGAGCCTATCAGCAGGCCGTGATAGCTGTTCGTATTGCAGCCGACAACGGTTGATGAGGCGTAGCCGCCGCGCCCGTTTGTCAGGAGCCATTCTTTGCCCAGCAGCTCATCAATAGACCGGCCTGCGGTTGCGAGGGATACAACTGCTGCACTGGCGGCTTTCTGCAATGTTAACACGGCCTTCTCCGGAAAAGCATAGTCTGCGAGGGACGTTGAATATCCATGTTGTAAAGGTCGTCGTCCTCAATCTATCGTCCGCAAATCGAGCGGTTTTGCGTCTTCTCACCCTGCATCCAGGACGGACGCAGCCGCATTTGGCTCACGTCCGGAACAAAGAACGCCCCCATTTGTCGGTCTTGAGCATCGGCTTTGAAGATTATCCAGCACGTTCATGAAGTTTATGTATGAGTCGTAAGGCGAGTCATAAGGATTGAAGTACTTATGCACGTCGCCGTCGGCAAAGTATTTTGTGCACATGTAGTAGAAATGGTCCGAGGCCTGGAGCTTTCGCCAGTCGCTGATGACCTTCTCATCGTTGGTGCTCTTGACATTCCTCTCAAGCCGATAAAGCTCGTGAATGGCGCTGGACTGCATCGCGTTGCCCAGCCACGCGGAGAGGTCTCTCTCGGTGTCCGCCCAGCTTATGATGTGGGGCACATCGACAATATCGACAGTGGGGAATGATTGAGCCACCTCGCCGGGTGTCTTGAAGTTGTTGTCGGGATGCTGGAGGATTTTCTCCGGGAGATGGCGCACGAAATTGAATATGCCGGTGTCCTCCCACTGGTGTTCTCCGAAGGTCTCGTAGTCCATAAACAAATTGACGACGTTTCCATTTCCATTGATCCGGCTGATCCACCCGGCGAATTTCTCCGCCGTGAGCGGCCACTCGGGCCAGGACCTGTTTGAGAACCTAAAGGCAATGTCGTCGCTCAGGGCGTAGTTCTTGAGCAGGAGCTTCACGTTGTCGCAGCTCTTTGGCTGATAGAGAAAATTAGGGCTTCTCGTTCCGAGGATATGGTCGGCGCCCTCCGTGATGATCGCGTCGAACCTGCCCATAGATGATATCAGGCAGGCCAGCTCATTGTTGTATATAAGCTCGGTGTTCCTGAACACCCTGGGGGTTTGCCCGAAGAAGCGGTTGATTATTTCACTGTGCTTATTGATCTGCTCTATAAATTCGTCGCGCGAGTACAGGAAGCTGAGGCTGTGATAGTATGTCTCGGCGAGGAATTCCACGCAGCCGCTCTGCGCCAGGGCGTCGAAAGTGCTCACGACCTCCGGCGAGTAGCGCTGGAGCTGCTCGAGCAATACGCCGGTTATGCTGTACGCCACCTTGAATCGTCCGTCGAATCGGCGTATCAAATCGAGAATTAAGCGATTGGCGGGAAGATAACATTTATTCGCCACCTTGCGGCAAACCGAGGCGTTCTTGAAATCGTCGAAGTACTGGTCGTTATTATCGAAGACGGTGTAATGTCTCAACCTTATCGGCTGATGCACCTGGAAGTAAAAACAAACCGAAGGCATATATCCAACCCCATGCTACCTCTGTAGTGTACCGATCCAGGCCGAGCGGCGTGCTTTTGTCAGACCGCAACGAGCGTCTCTTCGTAGATTCTGACACATTTTTGTGCACTGTCTTTCCATCGCAGTTTTCTGACCTCAAAATTACCGTGGTTTCTCAGGGTCATCTCGAGCGGCGGATATTTCAGGACAGCGACAATTTTGTTTGCAATTTCATTGACGTCCCAGAAGTCCACTTTGAGGGCGTGCATCAGGACTTCCGAGACGCCGCTTTGCTTGCTGATGATGACGGGGACGTCATTGTCCAGGGCCTCGAGCGGCGCGATGCCGAAAGGCTCTGAGACGGAGGGCATTACGTATAGGTCGGCCATACTGTATATTTTTTGGACGTCCGGTCCTCTGAGGAACCCCGTGAAGAGCACCTTGTGCCCGATTCCGAGCTCGGCGGCCAATTCAACGGAGCGGTGCATAAGGTCTCCGGACCCGGCCATAACGAACTTCACGTTGCTCATAACTTCGAGCACCTTCTTGGCGGCGTAGAGGAAATACTCCGGCCCTTTTTGCATTGTGATTCGCCCGAGGAACAGGACTATCTTCTCGTCGCTGCGGATGCCGGTATCTGCAATGGGCCACTCGCCGTTGCCGTTGCCGCTCCGCTCGACGCCGTTATAGACCACTTCAACTTTGTCCCCGCTGATGCCGTATCGACTGATTATGATGCTTCGTGTAAAATGGCTGACAGCGATGACTTTTGCTGCTCGCTGCATACCCTGGCGCTCAATGTCATAAATCATCTGGTTGACGTGCTCGCCGCTGCGGTCGAATTCAGTGGAGTGGACATGCACGATCAAAGGTCTTCCGCTGACTGCTGCGACGGCGATACCCGCGGGGTATGTCATCCAGTCGTGCGCGTGGACAATATCGAATTGCTCGTTTGCGGCCAAATCGACCGCCAGCGCAGCGTAGCGGTGGACCTCATTGTACATATTGTTGCCGTAGTCGGGGGCGGTAAAAAGCTGCGAAGCCGGGCTGAGACTGCCCTGGGCTATTTGTTTTTGTCTGATGGTATCTTCGATTCGCTTCTGGTAGCTTTCCGGTGTGGCGTATGCTTCCAGGGGCGAGTCAATTGTGCGGAATTCTACGTTCTTGAGCTCGGCGATCTTCAGAGACGTGGGCGTTGTCCGAGAGTGGGGACTGAGCAGGTTCACGTGGGTGGCGTATTGACCATAGACAACCTTCGGCAGGACAAATGTCACGTGTATGCCCTGCTCATCCATTGCCTTTGTCAGTCCATAGCAGGCTGTGCCGAGCCCGCCGTTGATAAACGGTGGGAACTCCCAGCCTAACATGAACACCCTCAAAGAGTCCCCCACATTACTTTGTCTCATAATCACTCGTTCTACAAGGAGCCGTGCAAGGTCTTTTCCTATGGCCCGATATTACACAGCCAGCGGGCTGAAAACGCTGCCCGTGAAAAGCAGCTCAGCAAACCGTCGGTAAACAGCTTATCGGCAAGAAATTACGTAATCTTAATTGCTGGCCTGCAAAAATACGTTTTTCGACACTGTGCCTATATCATACTAATCGGGATTTTCAGCAGTATAAGTTCAGAAAATCTTTGAAGAATCGTCAATTTCAAGGCTGATACAGGGAGTATTATAGGTTGCTGGTAGTCAGGGCAAAATAGTTGCAAAAATTCCGCTCCCAGGGGGGATTTGGGGGGGTTTCTCGGAGGTCTGAGGGTATTTGGGCCGGACAGCAGTGCGCTTGTGAGTCGAGAGGGTCGGCAGGCTGAGGTGTCGGCTGCAATTGTTAGCAGACGGCGCATTGAAAAGCCGTTCCGCAGGCAAAGCAAGCGGAACGGCTCATTTCAAATAAGGCCATTTTTCAACGTAAGGCTTGTTCCAACAAGCAGTTAGGTGAAATCAGCTTACAGGTCCTGTGGCTTGACTGTGCTGCGGCGGTTGGCCTTGGTTCTTGCAGCAGCATCGTCAAGCAGGCCGTACACCTTATTGCTGATCGCCTCGAGCGCATCCGATGAGGTCATCATCTTCTTGCTCTTGATGTAGGCCTTGACTTTGCTTGCAACAATCAAAGAGTCTCTTTGCTTTGCCATGTCTAAAAAACCTCCATGCCAAAAGAGTTAAAAATTAATAGCCCGGTAACTTAGTCCCTAAGTCCGGCACGCTGTCAAAGCGTTCAAATTACACACACGATTTTGGTTTGCAACAAAAAAATCCGCCGAAAACACAAAATTTTACAGGAGAACGACGAATGGTGATTGTCGCCTTGCTCGGCGGGAGAGGTCGATTTTTCTTGGCGGGCCGAGGTTTTTGATAATCCGGCTGGTTCATTTTGACGAAGATATTCAGGAATAAGTGGTTCATCCCTGCAGGGAGGCGGGGCGGAATTGGTGGTATTGTTGATGGTGAAAAGGGGCGATTTGGGGCCCGATTTGTTATGGAGAGACAAGATGACAAAGCGTTCGAGGAAAGACCACAAAGCACAGGCTAATAAACTTCAGGGTTACGTCGTCGTCACGTTTGCCGAGGACCTCGATCAGGCCAGAGACTTCGAGAGTCTGTTAAAGGTCAATGATGTGCCGGTTATTGTCGAGGAGCAGAAGGACCAGTTGGGTAACAGCGAGATTGCGGTGATGGTCCCGGAAGAGTTCCTTGACGAGGCGCACGTGATCATCGAGTCGCAGGATGCCTACGATGACTTCTATGATTTTGCAGTTGAGGACGAGGACGACGAGGAGTTTGGCGCCGACGCGTTCGACGACGATTTCTGAGGTTTCGGCCGTGCAGCACCGGCGGGGGAACAGAAACCGTGTGGCTGGCTTCTGGGGGAGTTCGTATTTGGCAGTCAATGAGGCAATACAGGATTACACGTGATACGGTATGACAGAGAAAAGGTCAAAAGATCATCGTGACAGTGACGGGCGCAGGCAGAGCGTCATTGACAGGCGGCTTGGGCTGGATCGTCGGCGCGGGCCGGGCAGACGGCTCAGTAACGACCGAAAGGCTGCTGAAGAAGGCCGCATGTCCGACGAGCAGTTTGAGTTCCTGCTTGCTATCGATGAGTACAAACGCAAGAACGCAAGGCCGTTCCCGACGTGGACCGAAGTCCTCGAAGTAATCAAGGCTCTCGGCTACCGCAGGGTGGCTGAACCGCAATCCCTCGATCAGTCAGCCGAAAAGCCCGAAGAGACCACGGTGCCTTTGGGAACTTGGCTGGACTAAGGGCGGTCGATGCTCGACACTCGATCCTCGATGCTTGATGCCTGATGCTCGAAACTCCCCACAAGGGGTCCCGACAAGCAGGGATCTCCACGGCGTTTCGATTTCCGCTTCGCTCCAAGATGCTCGAAGCACACACCCAGGTTGCCTCCTCTTCACCAACGAATTGCACTTCTTGCCTTCACTTCTTTTCGTTCTGTGCGCATATCACGGCGCGTGAATCACATTAACGGTGTCGCAGCCGTAAAAGTATTGTCCGGTCATCAGTCGCCCGACCACCTGCAGTTCCAGCGGGCCGTCGTCAGTGACCGCGTCCATCAGTGCGGCCTTATCGAAAAGAGCGAAGATGCTTGTGCGAACGTCGGCTTGACTGTGCGAGCGAGTAGCACGCTGGTTACTGGCGGCGATTGAGCCGGGGTAAAGTAAGAGTGGTTCGCTTATGTCGATTTGGTCTTCGGTAATTCCTGCGGGCAGACGAATGTGTGCCCAGATATGCCTGTCTTGACTGTGGCGGTTGATCGTCTGTGGGACTATCTTTAGGTATCCCTCGATTGGCCCAACAACGGTTATGACAACCTGGTCCGGGAGGGAATCATTTATCCCATCGTTGACGACAAGTTCGATAACGTGCACGCCGACCGGTAGTTCTATGGTGGGCGTAGGGCCGGTCTGTGCGATGTCATATTCCGGGTTCCATTTCGGCGAGCTTGCCGTGCTCAGCCACAGGTCCGACAGAGCCGATAGGTCAGCCAAAACCGCCTGGCGGTGACCATAGGGCGGCGTTGTTTCGCCGAGCAACTTTTTCAGTCCTCGCCACTTCTTGGCAAGGGCCGCAAAGTCTCGCAAATTCACTATCCCGTCGCCCGGCAGGGGAACTATCTCGCCGTCCGTCTTCAAGCTCCACTTGTAGGTCAGCGGCTGCTCATCCTCGTCGTACGAACCGGCGCCGTCCAGAGTCACCTTTGCCATTCCGTCAGCGCCGGCATAAGCAGTCTCGTCCGGGCCGGCGTCCGCAACGGGGATATGGTTGAACTCGTAGGCGCCCATATCTATTCGCCCGCCGATTACACGCGGCCTGCCGTCGAGGTCGGTCTCATCAGGCTCAGCGACATAATCCGGATCGCCCGCATCAATACACGGCGAACCGGGGAGCAGATGATAATCGCCATCGGCGGAATCAATAAATAATGGGCCGACGTCGATGTTACCCTCACCCCAGTAGAGGTGGCAGTCAGGATAAGCCACATATATTCCTTCGGTTCCACCTTGAAAATCACTATAGTGAACTGTTACCGTAGCTGATTCGGGCGCGTGCTTGCCGCGCGTTATCATGATTTGCGGCCCCGTGTCAGCAAGGTTTGCCCAGAATATGCAATTGTTTAACATGACCGTGGTGGCGCCCCAGCCATGGTTATACATCCCGCCACCACCATAGTTGTGTGCCATGTTTTCGACAAAGGTGCAATTTGTAATGGTCAGGTTGCTGGACGAGTTGTACATACCGCCGCCGCCATATTTGTTCGCGGTGTTTGTCCTAAAGAGGCAGTTGGTCACCGTTGTGATGTTATCGTGGTTATACATACCCCCGCCTTCGCAGTCTGCTGAGTTGTCAGTGAATGTACAGTTTACAATCGTCGGCCTGCAGTCATTATCGTTTGCCATTCCACCTCCGTAGTCCGCTGCGTTTCCTGTGAATGTGCAGTTGGCTACAATGGGACTACTTCCCTGGTGGTTGCGCATGCCTGCGCCTCGCGGGGCGGAGTTGTTTGCGAAAGTACAGCCTGTCACTGCGGGGTGACTCCACATATTGTGCATGCCCCCGCCGTAGCCATGTTCGCCGGTGGAGTTGGCATTAAAGGTACAGTCAGTTACTGTCGGGTCGCTGTGTGTGTTCTGCATGCCGGCGCCACTGCTGGCGGACGCGTTTCTGTCGAAAGCACAGCCTGTGACCGTCGGGTGGCTATGGGAATTCCACATCCCACCAAAACTGCGCCCCCAGTTCTCCATAAAGGTGCAGTTACTCACGGTGGGATTGCTGTTCTGCCAATTGGCCATGCCGCCGGCGCATGTCGCGGCGTTAAGAGTGAACGCGCAACGGGTAACCGTTGGACTGCCCGAGTCGCTGTACATTCCACCCCCAATGCTGTTTGCATCTGAATAAATGCCGCTGGCATTTCCGGCGGTGACGGTGAAGCCATCGAGTACGGCGGTCTCATCAGTTGCGCTGCCGGTTACTACGTGATAACTGTTCTCTGCGTTGTTGGCGAAGTCCGGTGCGTCATCGCCGTTGAGGTCGCCGCTGAGGATGGTTTCGTACAGCTCAATATCTCGTTCATTCGGCTCTGGCTGGCCACATCCGGCGTAGCTGCCTTTCATCGTAACGTTGTTTTTCATCTGGAAGGTGGCTGTTCGGTCGCCAGGGGTGATTCCGACTCCCAGGTCCGGTTTGTAAATGCCCTGAGCCGCGCGGATTTCGGTGTAAGCTTCAGCGGCAGTTAGGGCGTCCTGGAGATTGTTGAATGCATTGTTCCAGGATGACCCGTTGTTGGCGCCGGGTGCGTCGTCATCGACGTAATAGATTGTCTTCGGCCCGCGGACTAATTCGAGACCTCGATATTCACCGGACAGCCTTGTGGGCGACCCTATGATTGTCCCGTCGGTTGGATTCAACTGAACGAGGACATCGGCGCCCAAGGCATACAGACGACCGTCCGGCGTAAAGGCTATGGATTGGTTCGCATTCGCCGATGACGAGAAGCTGCCGAGCAGGTGCATCTCGGCGTCGTTCAAATCGATAGTGAAGAGTTCGTATGTTCCGACGTGGACTTTCGGGCTGATTGCGTAAAGGACTCCATCCGGCGAGAATGTCAGGCCCTGAGCGGTTTGTCCGTCGCCCCAGAGTACTCCTGCTTCTCTATGCGCGCCGGTTTCGAGGTCGATAATGCGCAGCCGTTGAGCCAGCGTGTATTCCGACGTTACATAAAGCTCGCCCGAAGGGGCAAAGGCCATACCGCGAATGTCTGAGGTTATCGACACGGCGTGCTCGAAGTCTCCGGTCCAAGGGTTGAGTGTGTAAAGGTCGCCTTCCCTACCGGCATACAACACTCCGTCCGGCGACCACGCCAGGGCCTGGAGGTGAGTGGGCAAGTCATAGCGTTTTGGCGGCAATTCTCCTACGCCCGGCCTGACGAGTGTGAATTCGCCGCGCCAACCCACCGCGCAGAACAAGGGTGCAGGTTTGCCGGCGGGATCGTCAGCAGGGGAAATGCCGCAAAGAGCCAAAACGCCAAATATCGATACAAGGATCAAGCTCCCTTTCGTCTGCTCCATTTCCTTCCCCTTTCAACAGGTCCGACCTGGTTTGTTCCACCGACCCAACGTAGTCAACGTTTTCCTTCAATACGAAACTACTATGTACAAGATGCGCCACAGGCACCGCAAGTAACAGTATTTCTTTGAGAAAACGCGCATTTTCGGGCAGGGTCCTGTTTTGTTGACCGCGCGCGTTACTATGTCTGTGTGGGGGCATTTCCGCAGGATGTGTGAAAATGGGGGAATTGTGGTTGACAAATCGCGGTCGTTGTGTCATTATATTGGCAATTGCGTGTATTGGACCTTAGAGGTGGTTTTGGAAGTTCGGTTTGGCGCTGAGAAATGCCGTCAAAGCCGT
>Ga0315286_10008083_pt1 | contig 10335 bp, 8 predicted proteins | sample YL17G10_0_MG_FD_205038 | JGI IMG/M metagenome (GOLD analysis project Ga0315286, IMG submission 205038) | Sediment microbial communities from Yellowstone Lake, YNP, Wyoming, USA - YL17G10_0 | ecosystem: Environmental > Aquatic > Freshwater > Lake > Sediment | place: USA: Wyoming | collected...
CCAGTTTGCAGAGGTGAGCCGTCGAAACGTCGCCGCGTGGGTTGCGGACGACCGCCCGGTGCTCTTCATCCACGACGACGAACTGCGTGGACAGGAGCACCGACATGGGCCGCACGAAGGCCGACCGGTAGTTGAACCAGATCGTCGACCAGCCGATCTTCGCCCGGATCGCCGGGGGGCAGCTGCGACACGCGCAGATGGTCGCCGTCCTTGAGCGCCGCGTCTCTCACTTTCCGGTCGGTCGCGCCCTTCTTGGTCAGGCTATGGCCGACCTGGGGCGCTGCCGCGACGGAACCGACCATCCCAGCCTGCTCGCCGGGAAGCGTGGGCCACGCGAGCATAAGGGTGTCGTTGGCCACCACAGGATCGATCGAGCCGGCCGCCCACTGCCCCTGGACAATGAAGAGGGCCTTCCTCGCGCTGTAGATGGATTGGTTGCTGCCATAATCGACAAGGGCCGACTTGGCGCTGATGACGCCGTCCTCTACCATCATCACGACGAATGCGAGTGAGTCCAGGAACACCTTGTCCGTGGACATTGTCTCAACCTCCGCAACCGCCATGGAAACCCAGTTCGCATCCCCGGACATGCGCACGACCACGGCCGACATGACACCCACGCATGTCCCTGGGGACTGTCGTATCATTCAGTGCATGCCAAGGAGCAGAATACCGAGTTGGTGTTGGATACCCGGCGCTCTGCTGGAGCAGCCGGCTCGGGAGGCGGCGTCGCGAACCGACCAGTCGTGATTGCACCGTGCCCCGCATCCGCCCTATGCTCCATCAGCGGCATGATCTGTTGCTGGGTGAGCCGGCGAGCGCAGGGCTGCTGGTCGCCATGCCGGTACGGCAAGCGTGCCCGGTGGGGGGGGTCACCCGCCGTACCCACCGCGCGAGCCACGGTCCCTCGGGAATGCGGGCAACGTGGGCTCTGATCGTCATACGGTGGGGAAGCAAGGTTTCTTACCGAGCAGCATCTTTGCAAGCCGAGTGCACGTGGATCGTTCGTCCGATCGAAGAGATTGATCGAGGAGCCCTCCACAGGGCCCGCTCTCGCCGGCCAACGCGGGAGCTCCTGGGGCGGAAGCGCTGGGACTTCGAGCGCTCCGGCTAGAAAGCGCGCGCGGACGCCGGCTTCTTCCGCCAGCGGTCCTGCGATTGGAACGCATCCAGCATCAGCTGCTTCTGAGCGTCCGGCGCCCCAATGGCCACGCCGTCACCGTAGTCCGCGAGCACGAACCCGCCGTCATCCGTAGCCCAGGCATCGAGAAGAAGCCCGGCCTCGCGCCGGATCTCCTCCGGAGTCCCGCCGGGAAGCGTCTTCTGGATGTCGCACAGCGACGAGAAGCAGACTTTTCCCGCGAACGCTGCGCCGATCTCCTCGATGCCCAGGGCCCGTGGCTGCTCTAGGTCGAGGACGTTCACCCCGATCTCGATGAGGCTCGGGATGATGGCGTTGACCCTGCCGCACGAGTGCATCCAAATGTGCCACCCCGCTCGACGGCACGCGTCAAAGATCCGCTTGTAGCGCGGCATGAAGAACTCGCGCCAGAGCCGCGGATCGATGAAGAGCGCCGACTCGGTGCCCCAGTCGTCCGTGAAGCTCAGGGCGTCGACCATACCCGGGAACCGCCGCGACACCTCGTCGATGATTCCGAGGTCGAACTCCACGATCCGGTCCGCCAGCTCCTCGACCTGTTCGCGCTCCAGGGCCAGATCCATCATGGTGTTCTGGAACCCCCGAAGGCTGTGCATGCGCTCGAAGAGGAGCATGAAGATACTGGTGACCCGGTACGCGCCGTCGGATCCTTCGAACCGGGCGTCCATGCCGGTGTAGTAGGACGGGTTTCCGGGATCGGGCCACCCGAAAGACGCCGCCGCATCCCAGCTCGCGAGCGGATGCCCCTTCACCTGGCCCATGTTGCTGGTGCCCGAACGAACCCAGAGGCACCCCCACTCGTCCAGGGTCTGGCGGCACGCGTGATCGCCGGTGCCGATCTGGTTCCAGCCGACCGAGTGCGTGTCGTCCAGCCCCATCGACGGGAACCGCAGCGGGAGGCGCTCCGGTCTGCGGAACTCCACGGCGCGGATCATGTTCTCCCTGGCATCCACATGTTGCTCCTTGCTCGCGCGGGATGGTATCACCGGCGCCGAAGAGATTCCAGAGCGTCGTGTTTTCAGCACGCCGGAATCAAGTTGAGGGAATGCCCTGCCGATCTTGACGAGATGGCGCAGGATCTTGCGCACCTCGGGAGGGTCGGTGATAACCGCGACGAGCTTCATCTCGGACAGATCAGCGGGCTCTCGCTGTCCGCATGGCGGACACCCTCTCGGCGCGCAAGCGCGGGCTCTTGCCGTTCCTTCGAAACGGCTGCCGCCTACGACCTGCCGGGCGAGGGCTGCCGCCCGAGGGATCGACCTGAGAGACCTTCGCAATCAGCCTCGCCCGTGCTGAACGGCAGTTGCGCTGTGAACTCTCGCAGCCAGACCAGCGCCGGACGCTCGCGACCGTCAGCTCCAAGGAGAAAGGCTCGCCTCTGGTAGATCCTCCCCTCTTGGTAGCCCCAGAGTGTCACCCCGCGCACGTGCCGATTCCGCGTAAAGAGCGTGAGGAGTTCCTGCATCCGCTTCGCCTGGGCCTCGTCATCCGCGATCCCGACATCCAGCTCCGTGACGTAGATCGGAAGCCCCGACTTCGCGAGCAGGTCCAGATTTGCGGCGATGGTCTCGTCCGACACGTCCTCCAAGCCATGGCCCTGGACTCCGATGCTGTCGATCAGGCCGCGCTGCTTCAGGACTCCGATGAGCCGAAGATACCCCGCGGTGGCGTCCGCGTGCTCGAGGGTGCCGTATTCGTTGATGCCCAGCATGGCGCGGGGGAAGTGCCGCCGCGCCAGCTCAAAGGCGGCAATGACCCAGTCCCATCGCGTTTCGCCGACGCCACCCAGCGCCGCCATGTAGGGCGGTTGCGCGTGCAGGGGCTCGTTGACGACATCGATCATGTCGACATCAGGGTACCGTTCACCGAGCAGGGTGAACCACTCCGTCACCTCCTGCCGGAGCTCCTCGGGTGACAGAGGTCCGAGCCAGGGAGGCTGCGCCTGTCCCCAGACAAGCGTATGGAGCCTGAAGGGGATATGGTGCTCGCGAGCGAACCGATAGGCGCTGTCCAGGTCGCGCCACTGCATCTGATCGCGCACCGCCTCCACATTGCCCCATTTTCCGGCGTTCTCCACCGTCACCTGGTTCCAGTAGCGGAGGAAGTGCTCGTCGTCCGTGATCCCGCTGGGCCAGACGTTGCCGACGAAGGCAAGCGATCCCGTCAGCGCCTGCGTGGTCAGACATCCGGCTGCGGTGATGGTGGCACCGATGACCAGTGCTCCTGCCGCTGCCGCGAATGCACCCGCCGTGAACCTTGAATGAGGTCTCCCCCCGTGTGCCATCAACGACCTCCGACGATCCGCGCGATCCTCGCCCGCTTCTCGAAGACCGTCAACGGCAGTGATACGACGCCCGCATGCGCTGCGCAACCGGGCACGGGCGAGCGCGCTGCTGACGGTTGACGCCCCGGCTCCCAGGACGGATACTCTGCCGGACCGGCACGGATCCGCGGCATCGAGTGCCCGAGGAGCTCCGAGGAGCGCGGGGGGAGAGGACGTCATGAAGGTCCGTGCGCTCCGCGACGACTTCTGCCGCCCTGATGCACTGGTCGCCGCCCGGACGGTGTCCGAGGCCGGGACCCGGCCGGTGCGCACCGCTGGAGCCTGGCAACACCCGCAGACCCGAAAGCTCTCGTCCATCGCGCTTCGCCGGTGCGCGGGGCCCGCGTCGTGACCAGCGTCGTCATCACGGGCGCAGACCGGGGGTTTGGCCTGGAGCTGAGCCGACGCTTCCTGGCCGAAGGGTGGCGGGTGTTCGCCGGCCAGTTCATGCCCCAGTGGACGGAGCTTGCCGGGCTGGCGGCAGACTACCCGCAGTCCCTCGTCTGGCTGCCGCTGGACGTTTCGTCGCGGGATTCGGTGATCAGGGCGGTAGAGCTCGTCGCGGCGAAGGAAGATCACGTTGATGTCCTGATCAACAATGCCGGCATGTACGGCAGGGACGGTGACATCCGCGGGACCATGGACTTCGCGATGGCGACACGGTTGTTCGACGTCAACAGCCTGGGCCCGGTGCGAATGGTGGAAGCCTTCCTGCCGCTCATGCGCGTCGGTATAAAGCGGCTCTGCTTCGTGTCGTCCGAAGCCGGCAGCATCTCTGTCTGCTGGAGGGATGCGCTGTTCGGCTACTGCATGTCGAAGACGGCCCTGAACATGGCGATCCGGATCATGCACAACCAGCTGCATCGGCAGGGATTCCGTTTCCGCGTCTACCACCCCGACAGGCTGCGGTCCTACATGTCGGGGCGGAAGAACCTCGAGGCCACTGTGGAGCCGGCGGATTCCGCCGCGGTAGCCCTGCGGCAGTTCCTCGCGGACCGGTCCAACGAGGGATCCCTGATGATACTCGACCACAAGGACTGCGCGTGGCCGTTCGGACCGAACTCACGGCCCTGGTATCCTCAACCTCGCGCGAAGTCCGTCACCGATTGGCGGAAGCCCTGCAGCGGCGAGGATGGCGGGTCTTCGTCGGGAGCCCCGGCGGAAAGAACGGCGGCCCCGAAGAAGGCTCCTCGATCGCTCTCGACACGTCTTCGGACAGGTCGGTGGCTGCGGCAGCCTCGTTCGTCGCCCGGCATACGGACCACCAGGATCAGCTCGTGTTCCAGTCCGGCGACACGGCGGAATCCGGCGTGGATCCCATCACCGGCCGGCAGTCCTTCGAGGAGATCCGCGGGGCGTACGACCGGGACGCCATAGGACTGCTGCGGACCGTGAACGGGTTCCTGGGGCTCGTGGATCACGGCCGGATGAAACGCCTGTGCTTTCTCTCCGCGGTCGACGCGAGCATCAACGGGTGCACGGAAGACCGGAGCTTCGCCTTCCTCATGTGCAAGGCGGCAGCCAACATGGCAGTCGCTATCCTGCTCAACCGCCTGAGGCCCGAGGGGTACACATTCCGCCTCTATGCTCCTGAGTCGACGCCGGAATCGCCGGTGGCAGCGGAGCGTGCCGTGGACTATTTCCTGCGCAACCGCAGCCTGGGGGCGGGGGATCCGCGGCGCGCGGACGAGGACCGGCTCGTCCTGCGCGTTTGGATGGGTCGCGAACACCCCTGGTGAGACGTTCGCGGTTGTCGCGCGCCGCCCGACGTACTATGATCGTGCGGACCGGGAGGGTTGATCAGTGACGAGCCTTCACGAAGCGAAGCTCTGGGTCAACGGAGCGGCGGTGCCGGCCGCGTCTGGGAAAACGTTTACCGTCGTTGATCCTTCCACGGGGCGCTTGTGCGGAACGGCTGCGCTCGGCGCGGCGGAGGACGTCGACCGAGCCGTACGTGCGGCGCGGGCCGCGTGCCGTTCCCGCGCGTGGGCGGAAATCGAGCCCGAGCGGCGCGGCAGGCTGATGGCTGCGCTGGCGCAGCGGATTCGCGAAGAAGCGAAAAACCTCGCGGCGTTGTTGACCCTCGAGAACGGCAAGCCCCTACAGCACGCAATGGGCGAGGTTGAAACCGCGGCGCGCTACTTCGAATACTACGGCGGGTGGGCCGACAAGCTCCTGGGCAGCGTCGTGCCCACGGAACCGGCGGTGTTCGACTACATCCGGCGCGAACCGCTCGGCGTGGTAGGTCACATCATTCCCTGGAACTACCCGCTGGACATCTTCGCCCGCGGCGCCGCGCCGTGCCTGGCGATCGGCAACACCCTCGTGATCAAGCCCGCGGAGCAGACTCCGCTCGGAGCTGCTGCTCTCGCGAGGCTGGCGAGCGAAGCGGGAGTGCCGGATGGAGTGCTCAACGTGGTGAGCGGCTTCGGCGATGAAGCCGGCGCGGCGCTGAGCGGTCACCCCGGACTCGCGGCCCTGGCGTTCTGCGGGTCGGTGGAGACGGGGCGGAAGGTGCTCGCCGAGGCGGCGAGGAACATCACGCCGGTGGTCAGCCTGGAGCTGGGCGGGAAGTCGGCGCTGATCGTCCTGCTGGATGCCGACGCGGAGGAGGCCGCGCGCAGCGCCGCCGCGGGAGTGTGCTTCAACACGGGGCAGTCGTGCGGTGCCCGGTCCCGGCTGCTGGTGCCTCGCGACCGGATGCAATCCGCTACCGCCGCCGCCTGCAGCGCGGCGGCGCGCGTGCGCGTGGGGCCCGGCAGGGACGAGCCTGACATGGGGCCGTTGATCTCCCTGAAGCAGCTGGAACGCGTGCTGGGCTTCATCGAAACCGGCCGGAGGGAGGGGGCCACGCTGGCATTCGGAGGTGAGCGCATCAGCTCGTCGGGGCTGGGCGACGGGTACTTCGTGCAGCCGACGGTCTTCACCGATGTGACCGCTTCCATGACGATAGCCCGGGAGGAGATCTTCGGGCCGGTGCTCTGCATCATGGGGTACGACGACGAGCAGCAGGCGGTCGACCTCGCCAACGATTCCGACTACGGGCTTGGCGCCGAGGTATGGACGCGCGATCAGGCCAAGGCGCACCGGCTCGCGGCAGAGCTGGAGGTGAGCCACGTGACGGTGAACGGCACCGGCGGTTTCGGCATCCAGTGCCCCTTCGGGGGGGTGAAGCGAAGCGGCTTCGGACGCGAGGGAGGTTTCGAGGCGCTGCTGCAGTATTCCCGCGTGAAGAACGTCTGGATGCGCCTGGACCGAGGGTAGCGTCACGGCACTCGAGGTTCAAACGCGCGCGGCGCGCGGCCGATACCGGAACTTCTCCGTGGCGGTCTACGTGCCCGCCCAGATCGTCAACCGCATGGCCGATCCGCAGTGGCTCGCGCCCCGCTGGAACGAGCTCAGCCGCCAGCTCATGGTGGACAAGGTGTACCTTGAGACCTACTGCGGGAGGGTCTCCGTTGAGGAAGAGACGATGCGGCGCGTGAAACGGTTCTTCGAAGAGCGGAGGATCGGGACTGCGGGGGGCATCACCTACACCAGCCGGGGAGGCGATCACTTCCATACCCTGTGCTACTCCCGGTCCGACGACCGGCGCCTCGTCCGCGAGCAGGCGGAGCGGACCGCCCGCCTCTTCGACGAGGTTATCCTCGACGATTTCACCTTCACGAACTAAAAGTGCGGGGCCTGTGTCGAGGCGAAGGGCGGCGAAAGCTGGACGAGCTACCGGATGCGGCTGCTTGCGGAGGCGGCCCGCACCCTCATTGTCGGCCCCGCCCGCGCCGTCACCCCCCGGGTCCGCGTCGTCATCAAGTACCCGAACTGGTACGATCACTTCCAGGGGCTGGGCTTCGACCTCGCCACCGGGCCGGCGATATTAGACGGCATCTACACCGGCACCGAAACCCGCGATCCGCTGATCACCCATCAGCACCTGCAGGCCTATCACGGCTACTCCATCCTGCGGTACTTCGACAATGTGAGCCCCGGCCGAAACGGCGGCGGCTGGGTCGACACCTTCCGCGTGAGGGACCTCGACCGCTACGTAGAGCAGCTCTGGCTCACGGCGCTCGGCGCGGCGGGGGAGATCACGCTCTTCAACTTCATGGCGCTGCTCGCCCCGCTGGCGGAACACGCACCCGCTCCCTGGCAGGACCGGTCCACGAGCTTCGACCACCGCTCCCTGCTTGCTACGCCGGTGACGCGCAGCGATGCTCCCGCCCGCCCGCCGACCATCATCGCGCGAGCCGCCGGCCACGCGCTGGAGCAGACGGACGTGTTCCGGGGATTCCTGGGACGGCCGATGGGCATCGTGAGCTACCACCGGTACGAGACCAGCGACGAGGACTTTCTCGAAAGCTACCTCGGCATGCTGGGGATTCCCATCGAGATGACGCCCCGGTTCCCTGACGACGACCGGACCATCCTCCTCACGGAATCCGCGACAACGGATCCCGCGATCGTCGACCGCATCGAACGCCGGCTGGCGGACGGGAAAGATGTTCTCATCACCTCCGGATTGCTAGCCGCCCTCCAGGGGCGCGGGATCGAGCGCATTGCCGAAATCGCCGCCACCGATCGGAAGGTGCTTGCCTCGGCCTTTTTCACGGACTGGTGCCATACGCTGTGCGCGGGCGACAAGCGCGTGCTCCTGCCGCGGCTTCGCTACCTCACCAACGACTCGTGGTCCATCGTGGATGCAGTGGACGGTGACGACGGATCCCCCCTCCTGATCTCGGCGGATTATCTCGGGGGACGCTTCTTCGTGCTGGCGATCCCGGACAGCTTCGCGGACCTGTACCACCTGCCGGAGGCCGTACTCGGGAACCTGCGCGAGGTGCTGATGTGCGGCTGGCCGGTCCGCGTTGACGGACCGGCCAAGGTCGCCCTCTTCTGCAACGACAACGGGGTTTTCGTGCTGGAGTCGTTCCGCGACGATCCCGTCGATGTGCGCCTCGTTGTCGATCCCTGTCTCACCGGCCTGCGCAACCTTTTGACCGGCGAGGCGCTCCCTGCGCCCGTCGCGGCGGCGCCGCGCGTCACCCGCGTCAGCTTCGACGCGGACGCTCGTTCCGTCCCGGTCGAGTGCGTATTCCCGGTAAGCCTGCGGCCGCACTCCTTCCTCGTCCTCGGTTCCTGAGCCGCCCGTCAGGCATGAAAAAGGCGGCCGGAGACTCCGGCCGCCCGCACGAACCATAGATCGCCCGGCTGCCTACTTTTTCTTCGCGGCCAGGAACACGTCGACCTGCTTCTGCAGCTCGGCCTCGACGGCCTTGACACCGGCGTCTGTAAGTTTCTTCTGGAACTCCGCCTTGACGGACATCGGATCGACCAGGCCGCGCATCAGCTGCGGCCTATACGCCTCGATGACACTCGTCACGCTCGCGAACTGTGTCTGCACGGGAGTCATGTCTTCGATGAAGCCGATGGTGTCGTAGAGGCCGGCTTCGGCGTTGTACTTCTTGTACAGCTCCCACTTGTTGGGATCGTCACTCGTGCTCAGGTACGTCATGAACTGGTTCTGGAGAGCCCACTGCATGTTCGGCGAGTACCCCTCGCCGGAATTGGCGGGCTTCCTCGGCTTGATGATCCCTTTCGCATTGTCGACGAGGTCGTAGTGCACGCCCTCGATCCCGTAGTTCAACAGGTTGTTGAAGAACTTGTCGGTGTTCATGAGCTCGAGGATCTTGATCGCAAGCACCGCCTTTTTGGATGTGCGCGAAATCGCGTCCATCGATCCGTTCAGGATGTTCTTGGTGACCATCTGGCGCCAGACCTGTCCGCCAGCCACAATCGGGTAGCCCCATGCGGCCGTCTGCTCCGGGGCCTTCCCGGGGTGGGAGACGTGCGACCAGGCAAACCACTTGCCCGAACTCAGGTACTTGTTGGTGGCCATGTCCTCGATTCCGACGTCGTCGACCTCGGGCTGGAAGAAGCCTTTCTGGTACCAGCTTCGGGTGACCTTCAGCATGTCCCAGACCTCATCGATGAAGTAGGCGTGCAGGACCTTGCCCTTGTACAAGTAGAACTCGCGCCCCCCTCCGACCGCGTCCCAGTGGTAGCGGCCGGTCTCGGAAGGCGTTGCAGGGTTGCCGTTGAGATACGGAACGATGCCGGGTTCGTTGTCCTTGATCTTCTGCAACCACGGCTCCAGTTCCGCGAAGCTCTTGATCTGCATGATGGGTACGTTGTACTTGTCGACGAACTTCTTGTTGTACAGGAACCCTGTGCCTTCCGCCTGCTCCTTGACCGTCGGCACTGCGTAGATCTTGCCGTTGACCGTGGCTCCCTGCAGGAAGACCCCGACGGCAGTCTTGATCTTCGGCGCGTTCTTGTCGATCAGGTCGTTCAACGGGAGCCACGCGTTGCGGCTCACCTCCGCGGCGAAGTCGCTCCACGAGGCCGTGAAGACGATGTCCATCTCCTCGCCCGCCTGCAGGAGCAGCCGCTTGCGGTTGGGCCAGTTGTCCCAGGGGACGAACTCGATCACCGGGTAAGCGCCAATCTTGGGGCCCGCGTACTTGGCCGCGGCCTCGAACACCATGTTCGCCGCCGCCGGCTGGGGCCCACCCGGCATGAGGATCTTTACGGCGACCGCCTCCTCCGGCGGTCCACCGGCGGCGAAGGCAGCGCCCGCTGCCAGCGCCAGTAGCACCAGCACCAGTACCGTTCGGTACTTCATACGCACCTCCTCTGTTCTCTGCGTCACTCGCAACGCGAGTGCGAATCCCACCTCTACCCCTTTATGGCTCCGATCGTGATGCCTTTCACGAAGTAGCGCTGCACGAACGGGTACGCCGCGATGATCGGTCCGACGCTCACGACAACCATCGCGAACCGCACGGCCTCATCCGGG